>BNJT01000089.1_pt1 | contig 163273 bp, 211 predicted proteins | sample 8540491 | NCBI WGS metagenome assembly BNJT01 (sample SAMD00202455, study PRJDB9452) | human saliva metagenome | host: Homo sapiens
AATAGGAACAATGTTTTCTGCATGTTAATCCATTTCTACAGTTATTGCATCAAAATGCAGCAGGAATATCCTTTACAGAAGGACATACATTCGTATAGTATGCCTTATTCTTGCATCAAATTATAACAATAGTATATATTTTACAGATATACACTGAAAGTTAAGAAAAGATAGAACAAACCGTTGTTTATGATCAGGAAGAGGAAATCCATGAAAATTTTTAGGACAGTTTGAAAAAGTTTAAAATCAGAATTTACAATGAGATTATGCCTTACTATATTTGGCCTTGTCTTCCTATAATGATTTGGGAGTTTTCAACACAGGATGGTGGTTTGGTGAAATGTCATCACTTTTTCCTTGCAGTAGAATTATAATAATGTTTTTATCAGGACTTCCTGATCTATAAATTCCTATAAATGTGCAGAACTTATAGGAGTAGAATTTATAGTAGGACTTGTACTGCAGAAAATATTATAATGGACAATGGTTTTATATCAGATACATTATTGTACTATTCAAGTCAACTCGTTGCAAACATGAGTCATACAGTATTTGCATTATTTCAGTTTGGTATTTTTTCTGTCTTAGGGTTCTTTATTCAATCTTCCTCAGACTTGCAGTACTTTCAATGCCGATTATGGCACCGCTTGCAGATACAGCTGGAGTTTCAAGAGAAATTATAATTAATGCGTGCAAATTGGGGACAAGGTCTGATGTCTTTTATAACACCTACAGGGATGATTCTTGTATTTCTTGAAATGGCAGAAGTTACTTTTGATAAATGGCTGAAATTTGTACTACCTCTATTTGGGATGATAGCGGCTTTCTCAGCAGCAATGCTTGTAATCAATACAATGATGTAAAATTTTAAAATAGAGATTTTATGTAAAGAAAAATACTTGACAAACGTTTTTAAGATTATGTATAATCGTCATAGTAAATCAATTTACAAGATAATAAATCTGATAAATACTTGGCAGGTAAATTTAAAATGGTAAAATTAAGATTAACAAGAGTTAGGAAGAAAAAGAGTTCCTTTCTATAGAATAGCTGCAATGGAAGCTTTTATCAAGAAGAGACGGGAAAGCAGATAGCTTTATCTTGAGAACATACAATCCATTTAGCAGAAGATGGTAGACAGGTTGTACTGAAAGAGGAAGAAATTTTAAGATTCCTTTCAAAATGGAGCTCAACCAACGGAAACTGTCAAAAAGTATCTTAACTAAAGCTGGATTGATGGGATAAAATTTCAGGAAACCATAAAAAGAAATCAAATCAGAATTAATTTATTGAAGCACTTCAGAAGAAGTGCTTTTTGTCAGCTAAAATATATATTTGATAGTAATACTTTTCTGTTTTCATTTTACATAATAATAACAACTCTTTGTTATAAAAATAAATAGTATGTTTTACATACAAAATATATTGTTAAAATTATAAAATTATGCTAGAATAATTCTATAGTAAAAATATTTTGACTATTAATATTTTGATTATAAAAAGTGTATTCAATTTCAAGAATTTAAAATAAATTTTAATTTTTAATTATGGAGTGATAAAAATGGAATTATCTAAGAATAGACTGCATAGGAATATGTATGAAACAATGGAAAATATCAGAAATTTTGACTTGAAAGGTAAATCAGATTGTAAAAAGAGGAATGGTGCCTGGAATGACACATTTATCTGTAGGTGAAGAAGCGGCGAATGTGAGGTGCTATGACAGCATTAAATCCTGATGATCTTATAACTTCCAATCATAGAGGTCATGGCAGGTACTGCAAAAAGGTGTAAACCTGAATGAAATGATGGCGGAAATAATGGGAAAAGCAACAGGGGATATGTAAAGGAAAAGGTGGTTCAATGCATATTGCCGATCTTGAAAATGGAAATTTGGGAGCAAACGGAATTGTTGGATGGGAGGACATGGAATAGCAGTAGGAGCAGGATAGTACGCAGAAAGTGAAGAAGACAGGTAAGATAGTCGGTATGCTTCTTCGGGGATGGAGCTACAAATGAAGGAAGTTTTTCATGAAGCTATTGAATCTGGCTGCAGTATGGAATATTCCAGTTATTTTTATTCAATAAACAATGGATATGGAATAAGTACTTCAATAAATAGTGTAATGAAAAGTTGAACATATATATAGAAAGAGCTTCAGCTTATGGAGTTCCAGGATATTTTATTGAAGATGGAAATGATGTAATTGCAGTATATGAAACATTTAAAAAAAGCAGTTGAGGCATGTAAGAGCGGAAATGGCCCGCACTGGTTGAAAGTATCTTACAGATGGTTTGGACATCCAGTTCAGATCCTGGAAAAATATAGGACAAAAAGAAGAAGTAGACAGCTGGAAGAAAAAGATCCTCTTCTTAAGTTCGAAAATATCTGAATTGAAATAAAATAGCTACAAAAAGAGGAACTTAGGAAATAGAAGAAAATCGAAAAGAAAATAGAAGATGCAGTAGAGATTTGCTTTAAAAATAGTCCAGAACCTTCAATAGAATCAGCTTTTTGAAGATATCTATGCAGACTAATATATTAGTAGTATTGGATTCACTTGAATAAACTTTGAATTTAAAAGAAACTGAAAATAATTTAGAGATTACAAAGGAGGAAGAGAGATAAAATGAGTAATCTAGACAAAATTGATGACTGTAAAGGAAGCAATTATAACAACAATCGTCAGAAGAAATGAGAAGAGATGAAAATGTATTTTTGATAGGGGAAGATGTTGGAATATTTGGGAGATTTCGGTACATCAGTAGGAATGCTGGAAGAGTTGGATCTGAAAGAATAAGGATACTCCTATTTCAGAATCAGCAATTTCAGGAACAGCAATAGGAGCTGCTATGACAGGATTAAGACCAATTGTTGATGTGACATTTATGGATTTTATAGTATATAGTGATGGACAATATAGTAAACCAGGCAGCAAAAACAAGATACATGTTTGGAGGAAAAGGGCAAGTTCGTGTAAATATCTGGGATGTGCAGCGCAGGTTCGGGAGTAGGATCTGCGGCACAGCATTCCCAATCACTGGAATCATGGTTTTGCAATATCCGACTCTAAAGTAGTGGCACCTGGGACACTCGCAGATGTAAGGACTTTTGAAATCAGCGATAAGAGATAATAACCCTGTGATTTTCCTTGAAATATAGGTACGTATAATGATGAAGGGAGAAGTTCCTATTGATCCTGATTTTATAATTCCTTTAGGAAAAGGGAGAGAAATAAAAAGGAAGGAACTGACATAACAATCGTAACATATGGAAGAATGCTGGAAAGAGTTATAAAAGCGGCAGAAGAAGTAGAGAAAGATGGAATAAATGTGAAGTGAGTGGATCCGAGAAACATTAATTCCGCTGGATAAGGAGCTGATATTGAATTCTGTACAGGCAAAGTTATTCTGTAAAATGATGCCCATAAGACAAATGGTTTTATTGGAGAACATCAGCAATGATTTCAGAAAGTGAAGCATTTGATTTTCTTGATAGTCCTATTGTGAGATTACTTTGCAAAAGATGTGCGGTTCCTTACAACCATACTCTTGAAACAGCTATAGTACCAAGTGTGGATTATAAATGCAATTTATAGAAAGTAATGAATAAACAGTAATAGAGGGTGAAAAATATGGAAAATGATAAATTGAGAGCCACACCGTGCTGCAAGAAATCTAGCTAAAAAGCTTGGAGTGGATCTTTTCAAAGGATTCAGGGCAGTGGAGCGTAAAAGGCAGGGTTCACAAAGAGATGTAGAAATTTTTAATTATGAAAAAGAATTCACATATCACCGTTTGCTTGCCATAAAATAGCTAAAGAATAGCAGTACTAATCTTGAAAATGTAATTGGTAGTGGACATAATGGCAAAATAATGAGAGATGATATATTGAAGCTTACCTGCAAACACCTCAGGAAAAAGAGGAACTTTATAAGACTGTGAAGTGGCAAAAAGTTGTTGCGCAAACGAAGCAGATTAATGAGAAGTGATATAGAAATGATACCTATGTCTCTCTATGAGAAACGAGTGATTGCCAAGAGAATGTCCGAAGAAGTTATTTTATGGTGCGACATTTACGTTGAATTATGCAAATAGATATGACTGAAACAAAAAGCCCTGAGAGCGCAAAATTTTAGATATAATATTTGACAGGAAAGAAAGTGACTATTACAGATATTATATCACTCCGCGAGTTATAAGGACATTAATGAAACATAAATAACATGTGCGACTCAAGTCTGACAGAAGATGGAAACCAAATTATCACACACAATTATGTGAACTTGGCAATAGCTGTGCGGAATGGATGACGGTCTTCTTGTTTCCTGTAATAAAATGCGGATAAAATGACCCGGTCTCGAATTAGTTGTGAAAATCTAAGGAAATGAGTATCTAAAGCACTTGAGTGCAAACTTTCTCTCCTGCTGAACGAGTCCAGGAAGTTGGTACTACTATAAGTAACTTAGGGAATGTATGGAGTTCAGAGTTTTAACCCTGTTATAAATCAACCTATCTCCAGCAATATTAGGGAGTTTCAGGGATGATGAGACAGAGCGGTAGCAGGTAAACGGAGAGCGTCATAAGACCTATTGAGGACTTTGTGTCTAACAAATTGATCACAGAGTGAGTTGATGGACTCTGCGGGTGCAAAATGGCGGCAGGGGTTTGAAAAATCTATTGGAAAAATCCTATATCAATGTTAGTATATAAATGAAAAGGAAGTAGAAATGAATGGCAACTGGAAAATAATAATCGCCTAAAGCAGGAATAGATATGACTGAAGGGCAGATATTAAAATGGAATAGAAGGAGACAAAGTAGAAACTGGTGAAATCCTTCTTGAAATCATGACGGATAAAACAAGTATGGAACTGGAAGCAGAAGATTCAGGGGTGATTTGGATACTAATAAAAGGAGATGGTGAAACGGTTCCAGTTCACAGGATTATAGGATATATAGAGCCGAAGGAGGTTGTTCTCTGAAGGAATTTCAAAAGATGTAGTGGAAACTCTGAAAATGTAATGATCAGATAGAAAAGGAACCAATAAAGGAAAGAGAAATTGAAGAAAGAAAAGACATACTGCTGTGAAATCTGAAAAAGAGTGAAGATGAATTTGATGTAGTAGTAATAGGTGGAGGACCTGCCGGTTATAGTTACAGCAATAAGGGCAGCTCAAGTAGGTGGAAAAAGTAGCCGTAGTTGAAAAAGTGAACTTGGTGGAACATGTCTAAATAGAGGGTGTATCCCTACACATTTCTAAAAATGCTGAAATAATCGAAGGAATAGAAATGTCTTCAGAGGTATTATTTTAGAAAATGAAAAATTCACAATAGATATGCCAAAAAGTAGTCAGTCTTAAAAATGAAATAGTTAAAACGGCTTACAAATGGAGTACAAGGTCTCTTTTAAAGAGTAATAGTATAAAAATCTTTAAAGGTGTTGGAAAAATAAAATAAAGATAAGGATGTTGTAATAAAATGGAGAAAAAGTATTAAGAACAAATAAAATAATACTTGCAGGAGGGGATCAAAAAGTAGGTTCTGTAAATATACCCGGAATAGAAAGTAAAAGGGTTCTTACAAGTGATGATATACTTGATTTGAAAAGAACTCCAAAAATCTCTTGCAGTAATTGGCGGTGGAGTAGTAGGAGTTGAACTGGGGCAAGCTTATCTGTCTTTTGGAAGTGAAGTTACTGTAATAGAAATGATGGATAGGATAGTTCCGGGAGTTGACAGGGAAGCTTCTGAAACATTGAGGAAAGCGTTAGAGAAAAAAAGGATGAAAATACTTACATCTTCAAAAATTAAGGAAATTATTGATGAGGGGATAAACTGAGAATAAAGTTAGAAGATAAAGAAGATGTAGTTGCTGAAAAAGCCTTGTTATCCATAGGAAGAGTTCCTGATTTGGAAGCAGTGGGAGAACTTGATCTTGAAATGGAAAGAGGTAAAATAAAAGTAGATAAATATATGGAAACAAGTGTGGAGGAGTATATGCGCCTGGAGATATTAACGGTATAAAATGCTGGCTCATGCAGCATTCAGAATGGGAGAAGTTGTCTGCTGAAAATGCAATTCTTGGAAATCATAGGGAAATTAAGCTTGAAACTACTCCTTCAGCAATATATACAATCCCGGAAGTGGGAATGGTGGGTCTTACTGAAGAAGAAGTAAAGCGAAAAAATATGATATAAATGTGGAAAAATTTGCATTTGTAGGAAATGGAAGAGCATTGGCTTCAGGAGATACTACTGGATTTGTAAAAGTAATAGCTGATAAAATATGGAGAAATACTGGGAGTGCATATTGTCGGACAATCTGCCGCTGAAATCATAAATGGAAGCTTCTTCACTGATGGCAATGGAAAATAACAGTTGATGAAGTAATAAAAAACAATACAGGACATCCTACATTTTCAGAAGCGCTATTTTGAAGCAGTGCTGATGTTCTGGGAGAAGCTATACATCTGCCCTGAAAGAAATAAATAAATGATAACAAGAGGAGGAAAAAGAGACTGTTTTAAATAAAGGAAATCTAAAAATATTATTCTACATTAATTTATAACAGTCTCTAAAATAGAAAAATGATTTATATTAAAGATACAGGTTCAGATGGATCCAGCTTATAATCATAGCTTTTAGAAGAATATTGTTTTAAAAATTTAAGACAATTTGATGAAATATTTTTCTTATGGAGAAATGAGCCTACAATTGTTGTTGGAAAATATCAGAATACCATTGAAGAGATAAATTCTGAATATACTAAGGAAAAGGAAATAAATATTGTCAGAAGGAATTTCAGGAGGTGGAGCGGTTTATCATGATCTTAATAACTTGAACTATACAATTATTTCAAATAAAGATAAGGGAGATGGATTTAATTTTAAGGAATTTTCATTTCCTATTATTGAAACTCTTGCAGAATTGGGGGTAAAGGCAATTTTTACAGGAAGGAATGATCTCGAAATAGATGGACAGAAATTCTGTGCGTAATGCTCAGGCATATGTAAAAGGGTTGAGTGATGCACTGGATGGTTACTTTTCAATGTTGATTTCAGTGCTTTAGGAGATGCACTGGAAAGTTTCGAAGGATAAAATAGAGTCTAAGGGAGTAAAATCTGTTAGGAGCAGAGTTACAAATAGCTACTCCCACATTTGAAAGAGCTCTATTACAGTAGAGAAAATTTTCAGATAAAATAATGGAATATATGAAAAACACTATCCTGATATGAAAGAATACAAATTTAGTGAAGAAGAACTGAAAATAATTGATAAAAATGCAAAAAGAAAAAGCATAGGAACTGGGATTGGGTGTATGGTCAATCACCTGAATATAATATTACAAGAGGAAAAAGATTTTTCTAATGGAAAAGTTCAGATTTTTGCCAATGTTGTAAATTCCAAGATAAAGAGTATAAAAATTTATGGAGATGGAACCAAAGAAGATTTATTAGAATTTGAGGGAAAACTGCAGGTATAAAATATACACCTGAAGATGTAAAGGAAGCTTTGAAAGACATAGATATAAAGAATATTTTGCAGGATTTACACTGGATGAAATAGTGGAAGCAATAGTTGAATAAAAGGAATGTACCGAAAAACTGAAAAACAAGAGTTTGATAGGTATCATAGCTCTTTGTCAAGAGTGTGGGAAAAGTTCGGTAACCTTAAGAGATTCTAAGCTGAATAAAAGCTTTGGGTTGTCGAATATCCCATAAGATAACCTCTTTATTACTTTTTATCTTGTTATTTTTACCTTCAACAAATCCATTATTTATATTATATTTTTGCATATTATTTATTTCTTCTTCCAGTTTAATAATGTTTCCAACTTTAATACATCTCCTTTATTCCTGATTCCTTCAGTTCTCCTATCAGGTCATTCAGTTCATAACTGAATATTGTGACATCCTTTATTTCAAATATACTGAGAATTTTGTCCTAAGATCATAAGCCCTCGAAAAATATCTCTGAAAGGTTCTTCAGTTTCTTTAGCCTTTTCTTCTGTAAAGGACTGAACGTACTGTTTGGATTCTTTTGCTATCAGTTTCCCAATATTTCTTGTATTCCCTGTACTTTATGTCTGAATTGAATACCTCTTATCCTCACATCCTTTATCATCCAGTTTGCCTGCCTTTATGACATAGGATATTTGTCTGCAACAATATCAGCATGTGGAAGACAGGAATACATCTGTATTCCTGAACTGCATGAACATGTCCATTCCAACCTTTTTATACTGTCTTTATGACAGAGAAAGAATTCTCATGGTTGATGATTTCTGTCCTTTAAAATATCTATAGATATGGTTTGAACGACTATTGCCAGCTGGTACTTTTTCTTTATCTGCACTCCCTAAATTCATCTAGGTATACAGTTTTACAGTCCAGTTCCTGATGAGGAACTTCAATGTCATGAAACATCCTCATGACAGTTGATATGCTTATGTTACTTTTCTCTTCCTATCTGAGTGAATGACTTCATCTCAGAAAGCTTCCTCTTATCTCATCCTTGACTTCATTTGAGATGCTAGTAGCCCTGTCCACAATACCTATTGAGTGAAGTTGTCCTTTATTACATATAGGACAGACATACCTCTGTTTTCTATATGCAGTATAACCTTCCTGTTTCTGTAGCCAAGGCTCTTATTGTAACAGTCCTGTAGTCATGTATATTCATCTTTCTGTCACAGCAGTTCTGCCTTATATCAGCTCTTATTCCATACATATGGTAGGTGTCTGCAGATAAGTTCCACTTTTTATTTTTACATCTTTTTATTTCAGGTCTGAATGTGGTAAGGTCATTTTGCATAACATACAAATTCCTTTCTTATGTTATTTTGCCAAAAACATAATACTATGAATTTGTTATTTATGCTATTTTATTTCTTTTCTACCCCATATATTATAGAGCCATTTTTATTAAAATAATATATCTAAAGATAAATTTCTATCATTTTAAAGTAAAATATGATAAAATTCCTAGCAATATATAATGATGTTTTATGGGAAGGATTGTTACTGTATTGCAAAAATTTGAGAGAGAAAGGTTTAAAAATATAATAATTGTTATAAATGATTAATTTTTAAAATGGTGAAAATGAATGGACAATAAAAGATAACTGGTTAAAAGAGTACTGGGATTACCAACAGCTACATTCCTTGTAGTTAATATGATAATAGGATCGGGTATATATAAAACTCAAGGAGTGCTTGAAATTACTGATGCGACTCGAGGATTTGCTCTGCTTGCATGGGTTTCAGCAGGGATAATTAATTTGTGTGGAGGGCTTTACGGTAGCTGAACTTTCAGGAGCTATTCCCGAGACAGGTGGAATGGTACTATGGCTAAAAGAATATTTGGGAAAAATAGGATATCTGGCGGGATGGACCTATGCTTTTGTATTCTGGCCGGCATATATGTCGGCACAGGCAAATGTTATTTCCACCCAGTTGAGCAGAGCTGTTTAATATTAATTCTCGTATCAGAATATTATTGCAGTTTCATTTATAGTATTTCTATTTGTGATGAATTTTATGAGGGCTAAAAACAGGATGGATAATTACAAAATATATTTACAGTGGCAAAAACTGATGCCGATAATTTTTATAGTTACTGCGGCTTTCTTTTGACAGAGGATCAACAGGAAACCTGACTCAGTTCTGCTCCGGATAAATGCAGCAGGAAATATTATTATAGTTTGGTGCGGCACTTTCTTTTCATGCATGTTTGCCTATGACGGATGGCACATGCGAAACAATGTGCAGGAGAAAATGAAAAATCCGAAAAGGATCTTCCAAAGCAATTATGATTGGAATTGTGGGTGTGTGTATCGTTTATTTTATCATTAATTTAGCATATTTATATGTTTTACCTCCAAAATGCTGGTAAATACTTCCACTCTGCTGCGGATGTAGCTTCCGTACTTTGGAAGGAATAGAGCCAAACTTATAACAGTGGAATAATAATTTCAGTTTTTGGAACATTGAATGAAGTGTCCTGATTTCTACAAGAATACCATATATAATGGCTTTAAAATAATGAACTTTATAGTGATTTACAAAACTTCATCCGAAATTTAAGACATCCTTTGCAAGTTTTTATCTTAATGTTCGTAATAGGAGTCACGATGACATTTTTGGGAACATTTAATACATTAGCCGATATGGCAATGTTCAGTTGGTGATTTTTAACGTCTGGCTTTTTATAGGAGTAATTAAATTTCGTAAGGACTGTCCTGACATCGAAAGATCTACAAAGTTCCGTTTTATCCTTTTGTGCCTGCATGCAATTACGGGAGGAATAATTGTTCTAGTAAGCGCTTTGATAACACAGACTGCATTGGCACTTACAGGACTGGCTTTTGACAGGATCGGAATGATAGCTTTATTATTTTGTGAAAAGGAATAGGCAAATGAACAGATTAATCTGGAAAAGAATTTACGAAAAAGTAGAAGATAGGACGGATTCAGAGTATTTGTAGATAGACTTTGGGGCAAGAGGAATTAAAAAGAAACAGCGGCTGTCGACTACTGGGCAAAAGAAAATTACGCCGACAAAAGAACTTTAGAGAAGATTATCATAGAGGAAAAATAAGTTTTGAAAATATTTTCTGAAAATATTTGATGAACTGAATAAAAATCCTTATTTTAATCAATTTATCCAGAAAATAGAAAAAGCTGGAAAAAGAAAATGTTACATTTGTTTTTGCCAGTAAGACACCTGAATTTAGTCATATTCCAATTTTTGAAAATATATTGATGAAAAATTAGAGTTGTAGAGTGAGTAAATATTATTATTTTTAGATTATGGCATAAAATATTGAGTTTTCTAAAATAAAAATAAAAGAAAAATTTCATTTTTAAAATGAAATCTCATTAGGTATTACAAATGAAAAATGAGGTAAAATTACAATGTAAAAACTCAGAAAAATTTTAATAAGAGGAAATATAAAAATTGAAGGATAAAAATAAACATGGAAAATTATTTGAATTATAAAGGGATAAGTCCTCTACCTGGTGATTTTGATGAGTTCTGGAATGGAAGAAATCAGAAAGGCTGATAAATTTTTAAAAAGGAATTAAAGTATGAGATGATAAAAAGGATTTTGGATATATCTTTTGCAGAATGCTATGACCTCTATTTTAATGGTACAGGAGTGAGCCAGAATTTATTCAAAAACTGATAATTCCTAAAGGTGTAAAGGATATCCTTTTATATTGAAATTCTCATGGGATATCAGGGACAGAGTTCAGACTGGAGCAGAAATATAGGAATTGTAGCTTCAGGAATAGGACTGGTAATGATGGATGGGCAAATCAGGCAGGAAAATCTGCAGGATAACCGGATTTTTGATGGAATAACAGTTAGAGGGCATATTGTAAAAGGTGTAAAAAGAAGGAAGAGATAAGCTATAAGGATGTCTACCTGATACTTATCTGTTATCTAAAGACATTGAAAATTTTGAGTTTACTGATAAAGATATGAAAGCTTATGGAGAATCTCAGGGAGGAGCTCTTTCGCCCTGGCAGATGTTAAGCATTAAACAGAATATAAAAGTGGCTTTATAATATATCCTTTTCGAGCGACTATAAAAAGTTGTGGAATTACACACAGTTACAGAGGCTTATGCAGAACTTACAGATATAGATTTATAGATCCGTTTCATGAAACAGAGAAGAATTTTTAAAACTCTTTCATATATTGATGTAAAAAGAAATTTTGCTCATAGAATAAAAGGAAAAGTAGTATTTATTGCAAGTCTGATGGATGATATATGTCCGTCTGAAACACAGTTTTGCGAGGTGTATAATAATCTTGAATGTGAGAAAAACTTCTAGTGATGCCTGAATATTCTGCATGAGGCTATGAATGAAGGTGGTGATAAGATATTTAACTGGGCTTACGGAAGCAAAAGTAGAGTAGATTTGGTTATTAAGAGGAATACTTTAATAATAAATTTTATTTATAAAAAAATAAAGGAGGCTGAATTAATGGCGAAAACAGGAAATGTGATTTGAAAAATCAAAAGGTATTGAAAAATCCTATAACTGGACATCTGTTTATTCTGCCATTGTTATTTTATGCCAGTATTTTATACTATATCCGATATTTGAAGGATTTAAGATGAGTTTATCCAGATCGACTTATGCAGAAGAAATTTTTAGAATTGGAAAATTATAAAGAATTGTTTCAGGATCCTGTTTTTATGAAATCAATGTTAAATACAATCGTTTGTAATAGGAATAGTATTTCACAATTATTTTTGACCTTTTTGTGGCAACAACTGTATATATACAAAACTAAGATATATTTCATTTATAAGGGGTAGCTATTATTTACCGTAATGGTTTCAATGGTTGTAATGAGTATGGTATGGAATTTCCCGTTGAACTTGCTAACGGACTTATAACATATCTGTTTACAGTCAGGAATAAAAAATGTAAGTTTATTTGAAATGCAAAATTGTGGGCTGTACACAATTATATTTGTAACTTCTGGAAATGTAGGACAGTCAATAATCCCATATATTGCCGCAATGATAGGAATTCCTTCTGATTATTTTGAAGCTGCAGAAATAGATGGAGCATCAAGATGGTGAGAACAACAAAATACTGATTCTCTGGTAAGACCACACTTTATTTAACAGTAATAAATATGGCCAGCAGTCCCAGTGTTATCTGTAGTAATCAGCTGTTGACAGGTGGTGGCCTTAACAATGCCTCAGTTACAATGATGTACCACCTGTATCAGAAACGCCTGTATATGGCCAATAACAGAGGAGAAGTGGCGGCTGTAGGAGTTCTGATGTTTATATTTGCTGCCTTGTTTTCAATACCTCAATTTAAAGCATTTTGAAAGATAAAAAGCAAGGAGCATGGAAATGATAAACGAAAATTAAGATAAAGAATGGGAGCATAGCGATGTGATTGCCAGTTATAGTTTTGTACTGGCAATAGCTGCCCTGGATGCCATTGGTATGGCTGATACTTAATTCCGTAAAAACATCTGCAGATATTTATAAAATGCCCAGACTGGTTGAAGACTTAAGTACATATATCTGGGAAATATAAGGAACTGTTTCAATCTCACCGCAATGAGATGTACTAATAGTTTTTGCATCATTTGTAACAACAGTGTTGACAGTTATTATTTCATCACTTGCAGCCTATGCTTTTGCAAAACTAAAATTTAAAGGGAAGTTAACTCTATGGTTACATGTTTATAGGTTCTATGATACCGAAGGAAACATTTATAATACCTTTATTTTAAAATAGTTACCAGATTTAACTGATGAATACTTATCAGGCATTCATGTACCAAATTTATGGCATGTTTCGAGTTTTCCGTTAAAGGATTTTCGAACAGATTCTGACCCTATTAGGGAATCACAAGATAGAAGGAGCAATGAGAATGGCAGATATTCTATAAAACAATGTTGCCAATAAAAACCGGGATAGGTGCACTTTTTATTCTTAACTTTGTAACTGTGTGGGATTGACCACCTCATGGCAGCTGCTAATGTCGGTAAACAAGCAAATAAGCACACTGACAGTTGAGTGGCAGGTCTTATGCAGGATTTAAACTTAACTTTTGACTATGCCGTGGGAGCGGCGGTTGCTTCACCTATGATAATATTATTCATTCTGTTCCAGCAATATTTTACAAGAGGAACATTCTTCAGGAAAGTGAAGTATGAATAGAAATCTGATATGTGTTTAATGAAAAGGAATAATTAAAAATTTTTACAAAGGGTATAGAAATAAATATTTTTAGTCTAGTAATACAAAAAATAATAAATAAAAATCAGGATAGAAAAATGTTAAAAATTTCGTGGTTTATTATTGGTAATAATGTCTTTACCATTTGTTGTGAGCTGTGGAGACAAAAGGATGTCGATAAGACAGCTGCTGACGGACCTGTAACTACAGACATGTATGGTCACCCTAATGGAAAGTGTGTCTGCCATCGCTAAAGAAGAAGGAGCTGACTATGACAGTTTCCCAAAAAAAGCTGCAGAGGAATCTGGAAAGAAAATCCTAATATTACAGTTAATGTTCAGGTACAATTGGAGATCAAAGGTTCAGATAAGTTAAGTGCCAACACAGACAAAAACATTGCCGGATGGCCCTTTGAATCAATTTTGCTATGACACAGTATGCACATAAGGGAGTACTTGCACCTGTTGATGATATAATTGATGAAGAAACAAAGAAAGATATTCTCAGGCAATAAGGGATAATGTTCGACAGTGGAAAATATATTTATCCATTTGAATAACTGGAACATTGATGCCGTAATGCTGATATGTTTAAAAAGCAGACCTGATAAATACATCAAGGGCAGAGGAAGAAGCGATGGACTTTGGAAGAATATGAAGAAATATTAAAACATTAAGAGAAAAACTTCCTCAGATGTTGCACCTATGGGTCTGTTTGCTAAAATAATCAGCTGATACATGGAATGTAGTTTATTTTAAGAATGGCCGGTTCACCTTTATTTTGGCCAGGACGGTAAACTTGTTGTAAAATGATGAGGCAGGAGTAAAAGCCTTACAAAACTTGATGACTGGAGAAAAGCAGGATATACAAACAGTGGTCCTGGAAAGCCTTCTTCAAATGATGTACTTGACCAATTCCAAAACCAGAAAGTTGCAATCAGTTTTGCAACAATAATCTTATGATGAACATAAAAGCAAGACATGAAGAGAAAAGTTAAAATTTGATGTAAGACTTGCAAATATTCCTGGAGAAAGGACCTTTACCAGTTACTTATAGTTGGTGAATGGTATTCAATACAGGAAACAGTTAAAATGGAAGCGCAAGAAATTTGTTAAGTCTTCAGCACAAACAAGGAACTTGTAAAAAGCTTCTAAAACAAGCGGCTCCTGTAAGATCTAGTTGGTTAAGGGAAGTTGCTTCTGGAATTACCATTCTAAAAAGCTACCAGGAAAATGCAAAATATATATTCAATTTCTCAAACAATACACCAGGATATGCAGAATTGAAACTTACTGTTCCCTGAATTACAGGCAGATGAGCAGGAGCAAAAAATCCTAAAACAGGCTTTAGATTCTTACGTGGAACAAGGAAACAGAGTAATAGAAAAAGAGCAGAAAAAATTCCTCTCTTTGCATTAAAAAATAAAACATAAAATTAAAAAGTAAAGCTAGAAAAGAAGGAGAATATTGGAGTTGTTGAATTTTTTAAGCAGTCTGATATGTCATTTAAAATGAAAATAATATTTTGCAGTACAGCAAAAATTGCAGGGCTTTTATGCTACTCAATAGCAGGCTACTCAAATTTATGGGAATACTTTTTAGGAGTTGGGGCTCATTTATCAATTCGGGTTTTAATAAAAAACTTACAATCTTACTTTCCTGGCCCAGGGAACACCTTTTAAACTATTTGATGCAACTGTTTCGCAAACACAGGATTGTTCGCTTTTTGCGAATTTACCTCACTGTTTGCGGTAGGAGTTGGCACAGGGCTGGCAACAAAAATAAAGAAACAGGCATTATCTGCAGTCTTGATTTTACTTTTTCATACTATAATAGAACGATTTAGGATTTAAAGGTATAACACCTGATTCAAAAACTTATGATGCAATTTATAGCTAAAGGACTTGGAGAAGCTGCAGTTAGAGGAACTGCGGCACTTTTATGCAAAGGAACTGAATATTTATATTTACAGACAGGAGTTTTTGACATAATTGTATGTGGTATAGTTGCATCAGCAATCACAACAAATTTTCGACAAAGTATTACCTGATTATCTGCGCCTTCAGTGGAAAAGATTTGTACCCGTAATGACAATTATTCTGTTTATTCTGGCAGCAATATTTCCGTTTATATGGCCTACAGTTTTTATGGGAATTGTTAAGGCGGGAGAAGACGCAGGCACAGGAGCGAATAGGAACATTCTTCTATGGATTTACAATGAGATCTGTTAACGTATTCGGATTACACCATGCGATATATCCGTTATTCTGGTATACTCAGCTTGAGTGACATTGTGAAGCAGGGCAGATGGTAGCAGGAGACAGAATATATTTTCGCACAGCTTGCAGATCCAAGTATAAAGCACTTCAGTGCAGCGGCAACAAAAATACAGGAGTGACTCCTTCCCATGATGTTTGACTTGCGGCGGTACCTGTAATGTACAGAACTGTTGATGGTAAGAATAAGGCGGCAGTAGGGAATGTTATATCTGCGGCGTTAACTTCATTCCTGACCGGAATAGCAGGACCAGTGAGTACGTTCCTTTTGTGGCACCATTCAGTATTATATGTAGTCATGCAATGCTTGAAGGGACTGGCATATAAGGCTTATGTATGTGCTGGATGTAGCGAGTGGGAATTACTTTTACTCAAGAGAGGTGTAATGGATTTTACGTTGCTTTTGGACTTTTACAGGGACCAGCAAGAGAGACTTCATATTACTGGATACTCATATTAGGGCCTGTATACGATGCGTGGTTTGTACTGTGTTCAAAACATTGACACATAAAATTTCAATATTCCTACTCCAGGTAGAGAATCTGAAAATGAAACTTTACACAAGAAAAGACTACAAATGAATCATAAAGGTGGAAAGCAGGACGAGGTCAAAAGAACTATTGATGATATTGTACCTGCACTTGGTGGAGTTGAAAAGTATAGTAAAATATTCGGATGACATGTCTCAGGAGACTGAGAGTTACTGTAAAGTCTCTTCAAAAGTATCTGATGATGCAAGATGGAGGTGCATTGTGCCAAGGGAGTACGCCGTTCAGGAAAGTAGCTGTACAGGTGGTTTGTGGAACCTCTTTGGGCTGAAATATACAAGAATAAGATAAGAGAGAAATATAAGGTATAAGAAATAAAGGGATGAAAGATAATATAAGAAGAATATTGTGAGAATTATAAAATGTTTGAGACCGAGAGTCCAATTTAATTTGCTAGTGGAGATTTTTGTTAAAATACAAATTTTCAATGATATCCATATTATATTCTTAACAAGAAAGTGATGCGTATCATGTAAATTAATACTAAATAGAGGATTAGACAATCTGATAGGAACTATGATGAAAAATATTAGACATACTAAAAGGGCTACTAATTTGACAACAGTAATCGTATAATTATTAAAATAGAAAGGTATTTAGCCAATTGCTCTGTCGACCTTTAATAAATACTTAAATTGCAGTAGAGTTATGACAGAAATTATAAAAATAGTTATTAATATTGTTTTTGAAGATAACTACTGTAAGAAAAATTTATAATGATATCTATTATGGAAAATATGGATCGACAGAAAGATATGATATCATATTTATTAAATAAACACAAACAGCTGTTTTAATAGTAGCAGAGCGTAATGTAAATTCAAATAATGGGAACGAGTACTCGAAGACTGTCTCTCAGTTTTAATAGTAGCAGAGTGTAATGTAAATGAGCATTTGGAAAGCACTTTAACAAGTTATTATGTATGTGTTTAATAGTAGCAGAGTGTAATGTAAACTAAAGATGAGAGACAGGCAAAAGCTACTGGGACCGATGTTTTAATAGTAATGGCAGAGTGTAACAGCATGCTACGTGAAATAGTTAGCTGAGGGAAGAGCAAGTTTAATAGTAGCAGAGAGTGTAATGTAAATAATATCGTACTTAGCTTACATTAATTTTACATCTTTGAGAAGTTTTAATGTAGCAGAGTGTAATGTAAATCTTTCATTTACTTGCAGGATGTATCTAGTGCACACCGTTTTAATGAAGCGGCAGAGTGTAATGTAAATTGAAAATACTCCTACTATTTTAATTCCCAAACCCTGCGGTTTTAATAGTAGCAGAGTGTAATGTAAATCTGGTAAACTGTTTAAGAATGCCTCGTTAGGTGCTGGTTTTAATAGTAGCAGAGTGTAATGTAACATACTAGAGTTTATAAAACTTACGAAGATGGGTTTTGTTTTAATAGGTAGCAGAGCAAAGTAATGTAGATTAGTTTCTTTTGACCTTATCACAAAACCATTTTTCGTAGTTTTACTAGTAGCAGTGCAAAATTGTCAAATTCAGGTGTAACTTCACCAGCTTTGAAAAGCTTGTGCCGCAGAGACGTTTTAATAGTAGCAGAGTGTAATGTAAATGTAGAAATCAATGGAGAAATATAGCTCCAAGAACCGTTTTAATAGTAGCAGAGTGTAATGTAAATTCGTGAGATTTTTAAATTTTTACTATTTCTGCTATTGGTTTTAGTAGTAGAGTGTAATGTACGTTACAGACTCTTCTGAAAAACTTCTATATTTTACGTTTTAATAGTAGCAGAGTGTAATGTAAATTTGGAAAAGAACCTAACATTGCTCATATCAAGAACAACGTTTTAATAGCTAGAAGTGTAATGTAAATATTAGAAATGATATAACGCCAGCAACAAATCGTTAGTTTTAATAGTAGCAGTGTAATGTAAATTGAATCAATGAAAGTCTTTTACTAATACGGTACTTGGTTTTAATAGTAGTAGAGTGTAATGTAATTATACCGTGCCACTCTGATTCATTAGAGTATCTTTATGTTTTGATAGTAGCAGAGTGTAATGTAGTTCGTAGATTTATAAATTCTATTAGCATAAGAATAAGTTTTTAATAGTAGCAGGTGTAATGTAAATAAATTTAAAATAAATAATTTTACAATTTTACAAGTTTTAATAGTAGCAGATGTAATGTAAATTTAGTACAAATGTTAAAAGATAGTGGTTTTATAAAAGTTTTTAATAGTAGCAGAGTGTAATGTAAATAGAATATGATGAAGTGTACGCGAAGAAAATTTAGTTTTAATAGTAGCAGAGTGTAATGTAAATGTTTGATCTTCATTTATTTCTTTTATAAGTTCTTCAGTTTTAATAGTAGCGGAGATAATATAAATCTTTTTATCCATCAAAATAACCTACTTGTTGTGGAGTTTTAATAGTGTAGAGTGTAATGTAAATGTAAAAAGAAGACTACGCTATCATACAAAAATAAAAGGTTTTAATAGTAGCAGAGTGTAACAAAATATACTCTCAATAGAAATTAGTGCATAGTCCAGGTAAGCTAGTAGTGAGCAGGAGTGTAATGTAGTATACCTCCAATAGAGCTGAGTGCACAGTCTAGGTAAGTTTTCGGAACGTAGCAGAGTGTAATGTAAATATACTTCAATAGAAATTGGTGCATAGTCTAGGTAAGTTTTAATAGTAGCAGGTGTAATGTAAAATATACTTCAATAGAAATTAGTCATAGTCTAGGTAAGTTTTAATAGTAGCAGAGTGTAATGTAAATATACTTCAATGAAAATTAGTGCATAGTCTGGGTAAGTTTTAATAGTAGCAGAGTGTAATGTAAATGTCAAAACATAATGTGAATGGAATTTCACTATAACGGTTTTAATAGTAGCAGAGTGTCATGTAAAATGCTGTATTTTCTTTCTTTTCAGTCGTCTAATGCAAATTGGTTTTAATAGTGGCAGAGTGTAATGTAAACTCAATTCTTCCTTTTATATTTAATTTCTTTATTTGTTGTTTTAATAGTAGCAGAGTGTAGTATAAAATGTTTACTGGCAGACTAGAAAAGAATAAAAATAACTCTAGTTTTAATAGTAGCAGAGTGTAATGTAAATCTGTATGTCCTGTTTTCTTCTGAATTTTTCTGAGCGTTTTAATAGTAGCAGGTGTAATGTAAATTGATGAGCATAGAAGGCTGGTCACGTGAGGAGTTTTAATAGTAGCAATTAGCCCAATGAAATGATGAATCGGATGCCCTTGGCATTATGCAATTAACGTTTTAATAGTAGCAGAGTGTAATGTAAATTAGTACCTCTTTTCATGAACTTTCATTATCAACCCCTGTTTTAATAGTAGCAGGTGTAAATGTAAATTATAAATTAATGGGTATAGAAGAATAAGAATCAAGTTTGTTTTAATAGTAGAGTGTAATGTAAATAAACTCACTTCATTTTTGACTTTTATAATTGTTTTAATAGTAGCAGAGTGTAATGTAAATGAACACAAAAGTTTTCTAGGCTGATTTTGGGAGTTTTAATAGTAGCAGAGTGTAATGTAAATGATTTTCACAATCAGAGTGTTGAAGTTTTGAAAAGAGTTTTTAATAGTAGCAGGTGTAATGTAAATTTTAACTAGTCTTTTTCAAGTCGTTGTTTGACTTGTAGTTTTAATAGTAGCAGAGTGTAATGTACAAATTAAATTCTTCATCAATATCTTTGTCTGAAATTATGAGTTTTAATAGTAGCTAGAGTGTAATGTAAATGAGGAGAATTTTACGGGATGTTGTCACATTTTTATGTTTTAATAGTAGTAAATTGTAATATAAATATTTTACAAAATGTTCTATAATTAAAAATCTAAGATATTTTAATTATATAATTATATTAAAATTAATAATAGTATTAGAAATCTAAAATGAAAGTATCTTTTCAAGGAATGAAAATGTGTTATTATATGACTGAGGCATATGAAATAAAAATAAAACTTAAATGTTGTCTCAAAATATTTGAATTAATTTAAAATTACTATATTGCTAGAGATATAATTTAATAATTAAAAGAGACACATGCAAATAAAAATTAATATGATAAGAAAATGATTTAAATAAATAATATTTTAAAATTCTGAAAGAAGTAAAATATAATAAAAATAGATATATAGGAGGATACAATGGAAAAATTCATAGAAGATATTAGAAATAATTACAGAAAGTTAGAACGTGAATTAGTCACGCAACTGCAGTTATCAGGTTGAACATGATGTCACTACAGAACAAATAGGGAAGAAATATGGTGAGATTTTAAGCGTATTATTCCAAAAATTTAACATTGCACGTTCGGTTTTTATTATTGATTCTAATCGTGAATGTTCAAAAGAAGTCGATATAGCTATATACGATGAACAATATACGCCGTATATATTTAATTATGGTAACATCAAATTTATACCTCTTGAAGCGGTGGCGGCAGTGGTACAGTGTAAAAGTAAGAGTATTGATTCAACAAATTTATTAAAATGGACAGAATCAATTGTGAAACTAAAAACATCCCAAGATTCTCATTGTGGGCTAGCAACAACATTCATATAGGTATCCAAAAGATGAACACGATTCAGACAGAAAAACTGAATATGGAATTAAAGACTTTCATGTGGATAGCCCATGAACAGTGGAAGCCATATTCAAATCGCAACTACACCAATTAAAATATTATGTCATATAAGTGATGAAAAAGACAACTAGTGAAGGAAGTGAAGGAGCTTTTTGATATTATAGTTGAAGCATATCAAAAAGAAAAAGTAAAGAAGAATCTAATTATTCAGGTAATTTAAATATTACATTTAAAGATAGTAATTTATATGATGTACTTTGTAAGTATAATAGAAATAATGAAGAATATGTGGCTAGTAAAAAGTAATATTCATGAAAAATTGAAAAAGAAAGAAAATATCAGATTATGTTGTAAAGTATGATAATGAAGAATATGCTTTACTTTCGTTTATTTTTCAATTTAATCAAATGCTTATGATGATTAATAATCCAATGTCCACATATGGCTTATGTGATAGCATATGTTCAGTGAAGAAGAAAAAGAGGAGATAATGAATGAGTAATATTGTAGTCATTGCCATTGAAAAAGTACATATATATTTTTCAGAAGATTGATCAAAGTCATACAGATGAAAAACGTTGAAAAATATTATTCTGGCATCTAGTTATGTGGCAACAGATATTTTAGAAGAGATGAAAAATAAATTTGAGTTAGAAAAGATATTCCGATGGGGAGGAAATAAAATTCTCTGGATATCAGGAAAAGTAGTTTTTGCGCAATTTATCAAAAAGAACTCCAAAATAGACTAAAAAGAACTTTATCAAAAGATTTATACAGATTATGAAGGAAATATATTTTTGAATTATGCAGTTTTTCCTATGAACAAGATGGATAAAATAGCTATTTTTAAAAAGCAGATCAATTGTTAGCTAATGAAACAAAAAGCACAAGTAATAAAAGACAATAGTGAATTAAGCTATTTCGTTTTTAAAGAATTGGAAACTGAGATGGGGAATAAAGGAATTTGAAAATATAGAAAGCAAAAGATGACATATTCCTGACAAATATGGATGATTTAGTTGTATTAGATGAAAAACATGAAACAGACAGTAGTGATGGAAAAGATTGCAATTGTCAAGGCAGACATTAATAATCTTGGAAAAATTATGAAGGAAATAAGCAATTACGAAGAATACTTACAATTAAGCAGATTACTGGGCTGATAAAATATCTTTAAATAATTTTAAAGAAAAAGTTGCCAATAATGAAATACTAAAACAAAATAGTTTCCTTTTATATTGCAGGAGATGATATTTTTATGCAAACTATTGATGCCATGTTTGATTCCATTAGAATTTTGCATGAGATGATTGAAGAGATTAATCAAATAATAAAGGAAAAACAAAAATGGAGAAAAATATAGTAGAATTATCTGTTGCTGTAGGAGTAGTTTTTGTTAATAATCATCAGCCAATTCGTTATAGACAATTAGTAGAAAAGAATTATCGAAGCTAAGAAAAAGATGAAAACGGAAAAGCATTCAATCTCGGTCGTAGGTATATGTATAGCAAAACAATTTATTTTATATTTATAAAGAAAATTTAGGATTTGGGGAAAATGATGGATTTTATCGTTTTATAAGGAAATTAGGATTTGCAAAAATGATGAATGAAGGAGTATTTACAAGAACAGCTTTTTACATAATTTTAATTTATCTGGAAACAGAAAAGACGAAAAAGAAACAGATGCTTTATGCACTTTTATTTTTAAAGCAAATTTCGGACAGGAGAAATAAGTAATATAAAAGAAAATGCAGAGCTCTATTTCTAAATATTATTGGTTATCACATTTATTGGAAAAGAAAAAGAGAAACAAGATCAAAAATGAAAAGGTATTTTGCACCAGATCAATGAAATTTTAATTCCAAAGTTAAAACTGACATTACTATTTTTAAAGGAACAGTATTCTGTTCCAGCAGAAGAATGGAATTATCAATATATTATTTCTTCATTTCTAAAGATCAGGAAAAAGAATACGTTCCATTATGTTTCATAAACCAATAAATTATATTTTAAAAATTGCAGAGGAAGACAGTATTGAGGAGATATTTTTTAAAAAGAGAATGGCAAAAATAAAGAGAATGGCAAAAATAAAGAGAATGATAAAAATATAGTATTATATAAAAGTGCCGGAGTTTGATTCATCGATATCGACAAAAAGATTGATGGAAATGAAAAAGTAAACAGGTAATAACCATATCTCAGTAAGTATAATTCAAGTAAAAATTCAGAAATTCAAGAAACAAATGTTCATCGTTTGTCATTTAATGAAGCAAAGTTCATAGAAAAATTTAATAAAATTTTCAGGGACAGAATGGCTAGATCATCTGATTTTACTTCATCAATATAATCAGCAAAGAATTATTTTTAAGACTGTAGAAAAATAAAAATCTAAAACCAAGGAAAACAATCAAAAGATTAGAAAAAGAAACATTAAACTATAACATATTTAAAAGTCAGAGAATAAAAATGTTTTAAATAGAGATAAAATTGAAAACAAAAATCCAGTTGTTTAATTGGGAATCAGACAGAAAGTTTTCTGTTGGAGGAGTTGATCAGGCGACAACAATAGATGAGAATGGAAAACCGGTTATACATGGATCATCATTTAAGGGGGCTTACGTAACATAGTTAGGAAAAAGGAAAAGAAGAAGGAAAAATGATTGAAACCAATATGTAAAATTACTTATAGAGGAAACTTTGAAAAATATGAAAACATTTCAAAAACAGAAAAATAGATAAAATGCTTTCAAACTTAGAAGAAAAAGCTAAAAATTCAAAAAGCAGAATATATATGGAATGGAAGGACTTAATGGAATGCCTAGATTATTCTGCTCAGATTTTAGAGTTTTAGAAGGTAAAGATGAACAGGAAAAATGATTATTTTTGATAGAAACCAAAAATAATCTGAAGAAAAAGATGGTAAAATATTTAGTAACCCAAGAACTTATCGTGTAGTAAAACCTGAAATTATGTTTAAGGGAGTTATTCGGTTCCAAAAATCCGTTTTTAGAGGAAGTAAGGAAGAACTGGAAGAACTGGCTAAAATAAAAGAAGAACTAAAAAGACTATAATGGAGTTTAACAGTGGATTTTATGGAATTGGAAATTCCAAGTCCAGAGGATATGGTCAAATAGAAGTAGAAATTGTGAAATAAGGAGTGAAAAGTGATGATCACATATGAAGCAAAACTCATAGGTGAAATGACTACTTTTGCCTGATTCTCAAAGACTTTTTGGTTTCTGATGAACTTCTCTAAAAATATTGCACAGAAGATGAAATCAGCCCTTTTGTAAAAGGAGTAAGGGAACAGAAGCAAAAATGCATGATTTCAAATATGGTGCCCAGCGGATATTATCCAACTCCAAAAGAATATATTATGCAGAAACTTCAGAAAAAGGCTGGAGAAAAATCAGGAAGAAATTCAAAGGTTGGAAAAAGAACAAATAAATTCAGAAAGTGAAAAGATTATTCAAGAGTTAATAGAGAATCAAGAAAAATGAAGACAAAACAAATAAGAGGATTAAATAAAACAGATGAAAAGAAAATTAGAAAAAGATGAATTTAACAAAATAGCTATTTCTATAGATGATTTGTTGCAAAACATATCCATGAAACTTTAAAAGTATGGATTTTGTTGCTCAAAAATCAATTTAAAGAACTTTTGGATATTGGGAGGAAATAATTAAAGTCAAAAAGAACTAAAAAGAATTTAAATATATAAAGAAAAACAAAAACCTTTATACAAAAATTTCTGTTTAGAAAGCTAGATGAAAGAATTGCCTGGAATGCCTAATGTCGCATATTCTTTACCAATTCTGTCTTTTTAAAAATAAACTGAAGAGATTCAAAAAGAGTTCAGTTTTGTGAGAGTAGAAAAGGAAAGCTGTATTTCAAAGGCTTTTAAAAAGAACTGAAAAGAAATTTTGATGGTCATGAAAATACCCTGTTTCTTAGGTGGAAAAGCAAGTGCAGGTTATAATGAGTACCGGATTTATGATATTGAAGAGTTAGAAGAAAGTAAAATGAAAAACAGGAAGTTGTCAATGTGAGTTATTTAAAACTTAGGGGTACTATTACCGAATTTTGATAATATTCAGGTAGAAGATTCAGTATTGGAAATACATACTTCGACAGAAAGCCTTTTGAAATAGAAAATGAAGTTTCTAAAAGTAATAAGTTTTATAACTGCCGGAAGTATTATTACCGTGAAAAAATGATACCGTAGATCCTATCAAATAGGGAAAAGTATTGATAATAGTAACATAACTTTTTATATAACAAAAATACAATTATTTTTGGTAATTTTATCTTGTAAAATTGGAGGCACATAATGAAACTTTAAATTTAAAAACTATTTCTTCGGTAATTTTATCCCCAAGAATGGAGAAAGCACTATACAAAGGTGTTGACTTTAAAGAAATTATAATGAAAGATACAAAAATAGAGAAAGTAGAAAAATATTAATATTGTATATCCTTTTTATAGTTATGATGACAGAGATTTATTATCTGAGAGTAATTTTTCATATGCAAATGGATATTATATTCCCTGCTTCTTCGTTAAAAAGGAGTATTATTAGGGAGTAAAAAGATGAAAAAGAAAATAGTTTTAGAAGTAAAATCTTATTTCATGATGTTAAAATCAGGGATATCAAATTAAAAATTTATATAAATTTCAATATTTATATGAGAAAAAAATATAATAATGAAACAAATAAAATTCCAAAAATATACTGTCCAGGTGTAGTAACAGAAATGCTGGAAAGCAAAAGGAATTTGAAAGTGAAATTTTAATGAAATCATCAGAGATTAAAAAGATTTTTGTGACAACTAAAAGAGAATTTTGTATTACCAAAATAAAATTGAAGAACTATATAGCTGAAATTAATAAAGTAGAAAATCAAGAGAAAAATCAAGAAGAATATATGAAAATTGAATAAAATTAAAATGTAATATTCAAAAACAGCTGAGTAGTAATAAAAATATGATTAGGTGGATATAAAGGAATTTTAGGTAGTTTATCACAATTTAGTTCACCTCAACAGGATGAAAATCATAAAAATTACAAATGGTTTTTATATTGATGAAGAAACCTCATTACCGTATGGATTAGTAGAAGTTTGCCAGTAAAATGAAGTTTAGTTATCTTATTCGATTATATTAAATTTTTATAAAAGAAGTAATTTTTGATTAGAGTACATAGATTGTATAATATATTGCATCAGCTAAATTATAGAAATAGATAAATTGGAAATTGTAGAGATTATAGTAATAAAAATATTTGTATCGGAGACAACTTTAACATATTGTAATGTTGGATATTCATTTATATCTTACCTGAATAAAAAGTCAAATTCTATTAATAAAGACTTAAGTAGTATACATTATAGCAGTTGTTTTAGTTTGAATATCTGGAAAGAGGTGTTAATATGAGAGAAAAAGATATAAGAAGAGAATGTGAAGAGTTGTGGGCAAAAATAAATATTATGTACTGAGCAAATCACAAAAAGCATATCTGGAGATAAGGGATACTTGAAGAAAAAGAATTGGATATTTTATGGTTAAATGAAAATACAGGAAACAAGAGATATGAAGGAGAGTAAAAAGATTTTAGGAATGCCATTCTTCATATATGGGGATATTTCAGCAAGTCACAATTGAAAAAGGGACATTATTTAATGTATTAAATGAATATATGGAAGGGAAAAAATAATCAAGATGTTGTAATTGAATACATTAATACTTTACTAAAAGAAAGATACCCTAATGAATATTTAGAAAAATCAATTTTGTTGATAGGAGAAAAATATGAGACTATGGCATGAAAAACTTATCCACTTATTGCCAAAAATCAGCTGCTTGGACAACATAGGGAATGTTGTGCTCTGAGGGGCAATGGATGGAAAAAGAAACATAAAACTGTGGACTATGTGTTTTCATATTCCCCATATCATCTTTTTATTTACCATGTACTGGTTATGGAAGAGATGGAAAAAGAGGATATAATGTTTCTGCAGGAATGGAAGGATAAAAATTATAGAGGAAAGAATGCGGTAAAGTACGATAATCTTAAAGAGGAAATTATAGACAGCCCAATTTACAAAAGAGCATAATATTGAATATCTGGCTGATTGCATAGAAAATTTAAGAAATAAAGGTATACAGCTAGAAGTCTAGAATTTATAGGAGATGACGAGTAGTGAAATATTATAAAGGAATAACACTTAGAAATAATATGTTTAATTTTCAAGTATACTGGACTTTGCCTTTGAAAAGGAGAAAATGCAGAAATATTTTTATATTATGCATTAAGCTTTTTCTAATATGATTTATTGTTATAGTTATATACTTTAATAAAGTATATCTGAAAAATAAATATAAAATAGATGAAGAAAAATAGTAAAATATATAAAATCATCATAAAAACAATACTAAGGAGTGATTTTTGAAAAATTAGAGCAATTATTTTATTATTATTCTCATTGCAGTTATTTGGAGAAGGATACGAAGTAAAGAAAAGTAAAAAGTTACATTGTCAGAACAGCAAATAAATCAGGAAAAATAAAGAAATAGAAGGGAGTAAAAAATGTTGTAAAAAGAAACTTATAAAGTGCTTCTGTCCTCCGTTTCCAATGAAATAGAATCTAGTTTTTCAAGCTGAAATAGATACAGAGAAAATGACCAAAAAGGAAAAAGAAGAACTAAAAAGCTTCTAAAAATCATAGCAGAAAGCTATTCAAAACTTTTTGCTCTAGTAGCTGAAACAACAGAAATTAAAGTGAAAAAGATAGAATATTTGTCAAATTCAAAAAGTAAATGTAAAATACGAGACAAAAATTATAAATATTGATGAAGTGGATATTGATGATAAAGATGAAAAGAAATTGAAAAAGATTTTTGAAAAGATATGGGCGTAAATTACCAAAAATGATAATATAGAAGATGTTTCAAAAATGATGAACATATATATGGAAATATTAAAGGAAAAATTTGACAATGCTAAAAAGCTAAGAAATATGAAATTGATAATGAAGAAATGGAACTGGAAAAATTAAAGGAAATGGACTTCAAAGAGTTAGAGGAAACTCTTAGAGAGCTTGATAAAGTTATGAAAAGAAATAATTTTTGGAACAGCAGAAGCTGTTCTTTTTGATAATTAATAATATTGAATTATAAATCACTTGTTTTTTAAAAATTTTCAAGGTATACTTTTTAATAGGAATAAACTTTCAAAAATGAAAATTTAAAATGAAAAATACAAGGAAGGAAAAATAAAGAAAATGAACAAAAAGAACAGGCTATGCTTTTCTATTGCAAGGAAATAGTATTTTCGGAAGCTGGAGAAAGAATTCCTTCCATAATTGAATATTCTCAAAAAGTATAATATTTCAGTAGGATTAATTCAGAAAGCACTTTATATCATTGCAGGAAGAGGGGGCGCTTTGAAATTGAAAGAAGGGGCGTACTGGTTCATATATAAAAAAATTAATAATGAGATACTTATGGAAAAAGTATTTTCGGCTCTCTTGTAGGAGTGATGCTGCTTCCATATTCCAAAAAGGTATGAAGGACTTGCAACGGGAATAAAAATAATTTTGAAAATTATAAGATGAATTTTTATTTTGCATATATGAGCGGTTCAGAGGTAAGACTGAATCTTCTGAGAAAAGGGATTTATGATTTCGCAATAGTTTCAAGGCTTGCGTATGAAATTGAAAAAGGAAAAAGTGTGATGATATTGAGATAATATTTGGGTTTGGAGAGAAAAGTTATGTCTCGAGGCATGTGCTGCTAAAAGCGGCAGGAATAAGAAAAATAAGGAAAAATAGGTGTAGATAAAAATTCTGAAGATCAGAAGTATATGACGAGGGAATGTATAACATCAAAAGATTGCGAATATATTGAAATTAATTATAATGAAACATTGAAACTGTTAAAAACAATATAGTTGATGCAATTATATGGAATTATGATGAAATTGAAGAAAAAGCAGATAAAAATAGACTATGAAGAATTATCAAATAAAGAAGTTTTGAATAAGGCAAATGAAGCAGTTCTTGTAATAAAAACAGAATCGTATGTTAGAAAATTAACATTATAAATGTGGAATATATAGGAGAAATACAGAAAAAGTACTGGAAAATAAGATGTTACCAGCTTTATTAGTAATTACTTATTAATATTTATTTTGTATAGTTGAATGATTTTAATTTAAATATTCAATTTTTGAAAATTTAAAGAAAAACAGTATGGGAGGATTAGAAAATTGGATAAAGAAAATCTGGCTTTCAGATTAGGAATTTTAAAGGAAGCAGGTGTAATAAATGAAGGAATTTATGATAAACTTACACTTCTGATAAAATATCTGGATGAAAAATGGAAAAATCAGTCTGACAGAAAGCAATGGATGGAATGCTTATAACTCATTTGTCGATGGCACTGAAGAGAATTGAAGAAAATGAAAAAGTCAGCAATATCGATGAAAGAGTTTTTCAGGAAGTTCTGAAATCTGAAAAACTGGAAGAAATTAAGGAAATTTATAATGATATTGAAAAAATGTGTTTATTGAAAAACTGCCTGAAGAAGAAAAAATATATTTTAGTAAATTTATTATTAATAAAGGAAAATAAATAAAAGGAAAGGATAAACAGATGAAGATAGTAGTAGGATGACAGATAGACAAGGAAAATGTCGCAGAAATAATAAAAATATATTCCTGAGGCTGAAATAATTATAAAAAGTGATATTGATGCAGCTATGGATGTAAAAGATGGGAAATGTTGACTATTATTTTGGAGCATGTAATACAGGTGGTGGCGGAGCACTTGCAATGGCTATTGCCATAGCCGGAGCTGACAAGTGTGCAACTCTTGCAATGCCGGGAAATATTCTGGAGGAAGAAAAAAATAAAAAGATGAAGTGAAGGCAGGAAAAGTGGCATTTGGATTTACTCCACAGTCGGCAGAGCAGGTTATAAAAATAGTTGCTGAGTATATAAAGTAAATAAGGAACATTAGCGTCATCTTAATATTTTTGATTCTGTTTTGATAAAATTATAAATTAAATTTGAAATACGATGAAATTAAGGAGTAACGAGATGGAGAAATTTTTAGTCAGTGCGTTATTAAGTGGATTTGCTTCAATATTGGCAAATCTTGGAGTTGCAGTATTTAATGATGGATTAAGACCGATGCTGCCTGAATATCTGGAAGGAAGAATGGACAGAAAGGCACTCGCGGCAACAAGTTTTTGCATTATCATTTGGGCTGGTAATAGGTTTTGGAATTCCGTTTTTCCATAGGATCAACTATAATATTAATACACAGCATATTACTTGGAACGGACATAATCGGAACATCTACACCAAGAAATAATAAGGGACTTGTACTTGCCGGAGTAATAGGGGCTCTGTATGGTATGGGACTTGTTTTTGGACTTGAAAAGATTGTGGAAATATTCAGTAAAATGCCTATTGATTTTTCTGCCAAGCCTTGCAAAAGTAGGTTCTCCAATAATTGTAGGATTTTCAGTATTTCCGGCATTGGTGACAGGTTATCAGTATGGAACAAAAAGGTGCATTAACACTTGTTATTACATTACTTGTAAGATAGATTGCGGCGGCATTTGGTAAAAATACCTATCGCTGAAAAATGTGAAAATTACTTTAAATCCTGACGGAATGGCTCTTCTTGTAGCAGTTATTGTAATGCTGTTCTTTGCGATAACTGATAAAAATACTGAAAAGACAAATTCTAACGAAATGCTTGTAGGAATATTTTCAGCAAGAGTTGCCAGAGTTAAGAAAAATATAATACCTCTTTCAATTATGGGTGGACTTATAGCGGCCGCATGTAGCTTAAGACTTGTGGCAGGAGATCCTATATCTTTGAAATTGCTGGCTTCAACACTTAAAGATGCATCAGGCGGAGATTCAAAAACTTTTGAAGCAGGACTTGTGGCACTTGCAAGAAGTATAGGATTTATACCGTTGGTTGCAACAACTGCAACAACTACGGGAGTATACGGACCTGCAGGAATGACATTGGTATTTGTAGTAGGAATATTTATAAAAATCCGTTATTTCATTTATAGTGGAGCCGGAATTTTAGCAATCGAAATATTATTACTTGAATTAATAGCTAAAAAGCCTTGACAGATTTCCAGGTGTTAAGGCGTGCGGAGATCAGATAAGAACAGCCATGACAAAAAGTCTCTTGAAGTTTCGCTGCTTGTTGGAGTAATGATAGCAGCTAATGAAATGGCAGGGTCAACAGGACTGGGATTCCTATTTGTAGGTGGATTCTATCTTTTAAATAAAACTTCTAAAAACCTCTGGTTGATATGGCTTGAAGGGCCTGTGGCAACAATTGCCTTTTTGGAATTATATTGAATATACTGTTTATTCTTCATTTATATGTTCCAGTAGCTGCAAAATAATGTAATCTGAAGGAAAAGGGAAAATAATGTTAAAAAGATGGTTATATTCTGATGCACGAACATATTTTTATAGATTTATCAGGGAGTCAAAAACTTGATGACTGCAGGCTTGACTGCAAAAGATGAAACAATTGAAGAATTTAAGGAACTTTATAAAATGGAGTAAGGAATGTAACAGAAGTCACTAATATAGGTATGGGAAGAGATATAAACTATATAAGGGAAGTTTCTGAAAAGTCAGGAATAAATGTCATATGTGCTACAGGTTTTTTATAAGGAACCTTTCTATCCGAATTTGTTTATGATGAGAAGGCACTTTCAGAAATAATGAAGAAGGAAAATTCTGGAAGGAATAGATGGGACAGGAATTAAGGCAGGAATAATAGGGAGATAGGTTCGAGCAAGGGATAAAATAACAGAAAACTGAACTTTAAAGTGTTTAAATCTGCCATAATTACACATCTTGAAACAGGAATTCCAATAACTACTCACACATCTTTAGGAACGATGGGACATGAGCAGGTGAAGTTATTTAAGGAGTATAAGGTTAATCTGGACAAGATTGTCATAGGACATGTGGATTTAAGCGGAAATATGGAATATATACTTAAAAATGCTTTATGATGGTGTATATGTTGAATTTGACACTATTGGAAAAAATAATTATCTGCTTGATGACATACGTGTAGAAATGCTGAAAGAAATAGAAAAAAGGGAACTGATTGACAGGGTATTTTTATCAATGGATATCACAAGAAAGTCAAATATGAAATATAATGGTGGAATAGGCTATAATTATATATTTGAGGTATTTCTTCCTAAACTGAAGGAAGCGGGAATAAAAGAAAGTTCGATTGAAAAATGCTGAAAACAAATCCTGAAAATTTCTACAAGTAAGGGATGAGGAAAAATGAAAAATATTATTATTTATTTTATTTTACGCTGAGTTTTAATATATTTTCTGAAAATTTTTGAAAATTTTATAGACGGAATTACTCAAAAGTATATTGATAATGAAACCATACCAGGTTCAGTTGTATTGATATCAAAAAATGGTAAAATAGTATATTTAAAAGCTTTAGGATATGCACAGCTCTATGATAAGGATAAAAGATTAGAAAAACCGGTATTGATGAATGAAAATACAATTTTTGACTTGGCTTCCCTGACAAAGGTTATGGGAACAACACAGGCTATTATGAAATTATGTTCTGAAAATAAAATAAATGTAGATGATAAAGTAAGCAAGTATATTAAAGGATTCGAAAAAAATGGAAAAGAAAATGTAAGAATAAAAGATTTGCTTACACATACATCGGGGCTTACACCATGGAAGCCTGTTTACTATCATGCAAAAATCCTAAAGAAACTTTAGAATATATTAAAAATATGAAACTTGAATATGAAACTGGAACTCAGAGAAAAATATAGCGATTTTTCATTTATGGCTCTAGGGTTTTATAGTTGAAAAAGTTACAGGACAAAAATTGGATGCATATCTGGAAAAATAATATTTATATTCCTCTAAATATAGAGACATACAAAATTTAATCCGAGAAAATTACAAAAAAATATAGCATCAACTTCTATGGAAATCCTTTTGAAGAGAGAATGGTAAAAGATGATGATTTTGGATATAAGGTAGATGAAAACTATGAAGATTTTAAAGGTTGGAGAAAATATACATTAACAGGTGAAGTAAATGATGGAAATTCATTCTATGCAAATAATGGTGTAGCAGGACATGCCGGATTATTTTCAAATGTGAAGGATTTGTATATTTTAGGTGAAGTTCTATTGAATGGTGGTTCCTACAAAGGGAAGAAAATATATTCAAAAGAAATCATGAGACATGTTTACAAGTGTTCAAAGTTCCTTTTGGACATGGCTATGGATGGGAAATAAACAGAGGTGGAGAAAATTCAGGATATATGGGAAAATATTCTGATGAATATTTTTGTTGGACATACTGGGTTTACAGGAACTCAAATAGTATATGACATGAAGAATAAAAATACAGGTAATAATTCTTACAAATAAACAGAATTATGGAGTGGATAAGGATACGAAATATAAATCAACATGGGCATATGCAAGGGAAATAATGAATGTAGCTGGAGAAACTTTTGAAAAATAATATGAAAAGAAAAGAGGGAAAAATGAAAACTTATCCTTTAAATTCGCTTTCAATTATAGAAGCACAGGGAAAAACAGTTTAAACTGGTAGATATTATAACAAAAAAATATGTCAGGGAAGTGAATTTCTGGATTTAGGAGATTTAGGAGTCAGAAAAGGAATAAACCGACCTGTAAAAACTGAAAAAAATAGAAAAGGTTATAGCTGAATTTTTGATGCTGAAGACTGCATGCTGACAAGAGGAGCAGGTACCCAGGCGATAAGATGGGGACTTCTGGCGGCAGTTAAACCAGGGAGAAAAATTCTGATTCATGATGCTCCGATATATCCTACAACAGAAGTAAATATAAAAAGCATGAATCTGGAGACTGTAAAGTACAATTTTAATGATTTAAGCGGAATTTCAAATGTACTGAAGGATGAAGAAATGAAATTCTGCCTTTTTGCAGCATACAAGACAGAAACCTGATGACGAGTTACAATTTGGAGGAAGTAAAAAGAGATAAAAATAAGGCAGGACATGGTGGTACTGACAGACGATAGTATGCAGTCATGAAAGTGGAAAAAAATAGGAACGGAATTAGGAGGAGATATTTCAGCATTTTCAACATTCAAGCTGCTGGGGCCTGCAGGAATCGGCTGTCTTGCCGGAAAAAGAATATATTGACAAGGCAAGGAAAATGAACTACTCAGGCGGAGGTCAGGTTCAGGGATATGAAGCCATGGAAGTTCTGAGAGGACTTGTTTATGCACCTGTAAGTCTGGCAATACAGGCACAGGAAAATGAAAAGCTGGTAGAAAAATTAAGCAACAAAGAAAAATACCCATACATAAAGGATGTCTTTCTGGCAAATGCACAGTCAAAAGTTCTGCTGGTGGAATTTAAGGAGAATATAGCCGAAAGACTGATAGAGATTTCAGAAACACTAGGAACATTGCTTAATCCTGTAGGAGCTGAATCAAAATATGAAATACCGCCATTATTTTACAAAGTTTCAGGAACATTTTTAAAAAGTGATCCGACACTGAAAGACAGAATGATACGGATAAATCCTAATAGAAGCGGTTCAGAAACAATAATAAGAATACTTGGAGAAGCGTATCAAAAAGTTTCTGAAGAGTTGACAAAGGGGTGATATGTATTGTTTACGGAAACATTGAAAAATAGAAATCAGAAACTCATAAATGCGGCGTTCCAGTTTCATCAGGAAGGTTGTATAATGCCTGACAGCTACATAATAGATGTGGATATATTTCTGGAAAAATGCAGAAAAATATTAAATGAAGCAAAAAGTACGGAATTAAACTTTATTATATGACAAAACAGATAGGAAGAAATCCTTATCTTGGGAAAAACTTCAGGAAATGGGATACTCAGGAGTTGTGGCAGTTGATTTCAGGAAGCTGAGGGTTTTTTTCTAAATCATAATCTGAAAATAGGGAATGTAGGACATCTGGTGCAGATACCGAAAAATATGCTTAGAAAAAAATTATTAAAAGTAATCCTGAAATTATAACGGTCTATTCGTATGAAAAGGCAGAAGAAATTTCAGAAATTGCGCTGGAGCTGGGAAAAGTTCAGGATATTATGCTGAAAGTGGTGGATAAAAATTCATCAATTTATCCTGGTCAGGAGTCAGGATTTGAAATCGAAGGCATTGAAGAAGACATAAGAAAACTCCTTTCACTGAAGGGAGTAAGTATAAACGGACTGACTTCATTTCCGTGCTTTCTGTATAATAAAGAAAAACGTATAGAGCCTACTGAAAATATAAAAAGCAGTAATGAAAGCAAAGAAAATTCTAAAAGATAAATTTAGTAAGGAAATAGAACAGACTAATCTGCCTTCTGCAACATCGGTGGAAAATATGAAAATGCTTTCTGAATCAGGAGGAACACATGGAGAGCCCGGACATTCACTGACAGGTACAACACCTATGGCAGAAGATGTGGAAATAGCTGAGATGCCTGCCTATATATATGTTTCAGAGATTTCCATAATTTCAGGGGAAAAGGGTATTTTTTTATGGTGGAGGATATTACAGAAGGTCAAATATAAGAAAGGTTATAACAGGAAGCCCTGAAAAAGATGTGAAATAAATGTAAATGAAATGGAACCGAGCAATATAGACTATTATCTGGAAATACAGGAGAAAGAAAAGTAGGGGATACAGTTTTAGGCTGTTTCCGGACACAGATGTTTGTAACAAGGTCAGAAGTGGTTTTTAGTTGAGGGAATACAAAGTGAAAAACCTGAAATTATAGGAAAATATACATCTCTAGGAGAAAAATAGGAAATGATTTTGAAAAGCAGTATTTAATAAAGAAAAGAGGTAATGAAAATGGAACAGGGAAGATTTATAGTTATTGTACTTGACAGTTATGGTGTAGGATATATGGATGATGTTCTGGAAGTAAGACCAAGAGACTTTGGAGCAAATACATGTAAACATATAATAGACAAGGTTCCATACCTGAAACTTGAAAATCTGGAAAAATTGGGATTAATGAATGCTCTGGGAGAAAATTACGGAGAAATGAAAATGAATCCTGAAGCAGTGTTTGGAAAAATCAAAGCTTATGCATCATGGCGGAGATACATTTCTGGGACATCAGGAAATAATGGGGACACGTCCTGTAAAACCGCTTATAGCACCTTTCAGCCATTATATAGATAAAGTTTATGATGAACTTATAAAAAGAAGGATACAAAGTCGAAAAAAATAGGAGACAATATCCAATATTTATGGGTAAATGACTGTGTTGCGGTAGCAGATAATCTTGAAACTGATTTGGGACAGGTATACAATGTGACAACCACTTTTCAGAAAATTTTCATTTTGAAGAAGAACTGAAAATTGGAGAAATTGTCAGAAAAAGTTGTGGAAGTGGAAAAGAGTAATAGTATTTGGTGGAACTGAAGCAACGATAGAAAGCATAAAGGATGCAAAGGAAGAAAAGGAAGGAAAGTACGTAGGAATAAATGCACCAAAAATCAAAAAGTCTATGAAAAAGGATATATGGTAAGGCATCTGGGATATGGGATAAATCCTGAAACACAGGTTCCTACAATATTAGGTAAAAATAATATACCTGTAGCACTGGTAGGAAAAGTGGCAGACATAGTGTTTAATGACAAGGGGAAAAAGCTTTCTGAATCTTGTGGATACTTCCAGAATATTTGACATAACTCTTGAAGAAATGGACAAGCTTTGAAAAAGGGTTTATAGCTGTAAATATTCAGGAAACAGATCTTGCCGGACATGCGGAAAATCCTGAAAGATATGCACAGATACTGAAACTGAGTGACAGATACATTGGAAAAAAATAATGGAAAAAGATGAATAGAAATGACATTCTTGTAGTTACTGCCGATCATGGAAATGACCCGACAATAGGACATTCCCAGCATACAAGGGAAAATGTGCCAATATTGATTTACAGGAAAGGTTTAAAAGCTGTTAATATCGGTCATAGGGAAACAATGTCAGATATCGGTGCTACAGTTGCAGACTATTTTAAAGTGGAAATGCCTGAAAATGGAAAAAGTTTTTTGGAAGAACTGAATAAATTCAGGAATCTTTTAGTAGACAGAATACTAAAATCAGGGGCTGTCTCAAAATAGCAAAAATATAAATGCAATATATGAAAACTATATTTATTCATTTCTAAAATTTTACTTATATAAAAACAGTCATTCATTAAGGAAAAGTCAAAACTTGCCTAAAGATTCGAACATATGACTTTTTCCTAAATTTATTTCCTATTTTACATTGTAAAATTTTAAATAATTTAAAAATATAGTTTTTACATTGATTTTTAAGTTTTCTTTTTGAGACAGCCCCTTTTTATATAATCAAAATATCTAGTGTCAATTTATATCAGTTATCCTCCTCAATCTTCCTATCCATCCAGTCCTTTCCTTCTATCATTCTTGTAACGACCATTGAAGCGACAGCATCTCCTGTAGAGTTCAGCCATGTGGCAGGAGGGTCTACCAGAAATCCTATAGTTGCTATAATAGGGAAAAGCTTCCATTGGGAAACCGAACAGATTTATAATGAGTATTCTCTATAAGTCCTCCTCGGTACTCCTGACATTACGACACCGCCTAATACTGAAACGACAATGGCTATAAGATAAGTCCCTATTCCTGAGAAGTCTTTTTCCAAATATACCAAACAGGAAGGAAATCTTCAGTATGAAGAGAGACAGGTTCCGTCCATATGCATTGTGGCACCAATAGGTAGGATAATTTCTTATGTCCTTAGGTACTCCCATTTTTAGTTGCTTCCAAGTTTACAGGCAGGGTTGCGATAGAGCTCTGAGTAGCTAAAGATGTAATGGAAGGGTTTAAAATATTTCCAAAGAAAGTACTGATACCTCTTTTCCCGCCTGCATAAAGGAATAGGCTGCAAATGCCGCGAAAAAGTAGAATATACATATCGGATAGTAAATAACCATGGCTTTTTGCATAGGAACCAAGCACTGTGGACCAAATTCCCTATAAGTGAGGCAAAGTAGGCACCAAGTCCGATAGGGAGCATAATACATAATAATTTCAATAAATTTCATCATAACTTTTTGAAAGTTTTTCAAGCCCTGCAGCTATGGATTTGTTTTCATCATCTACTAAACTTACACATGTTCCGAACAATACTGAAAAGACTATTAATGGCAGCATATTTGATTTTGAAAATAAACCGGAAGAAAGTCAGAAACGGTAATAGCTTTTAACAAATTGTTCTCCAAGGGCTGACAGCTTCCCACAGATTCAGGGGCAGAAATGGCTATATTTGTACCTGCGGCAGGCGGGAATATCTTAACAATAAAAATTATTATGACTGAGGCAATGGCTCCAGTAACAACAAATGTTAGAAGCATGTAACCTAAAATCATACCAAGCCTTTTCATGTTAATCATGCTTCCAACCGCGCTTGAAATAGTTACAAATACAAGTGGAACTACTGCGGTAAAACATAAGATTAATGAAAATGTCTCCAAAAGGCTTTAAAATAGTAGCTTTCTTTCCTTAAGAATGACTCAATCACACTTCCTACAGCTATTCCTGATAATAAAAGAATAGGAAAGGAATAGTTTTCCCAGAAAGTGATTTTTCTGTTTTTCAGTTTTTCCCATAAAAACGCCTCCTATATTCTAATTTTTGAGTTAAAAATTCATTTTGCTATATTTCTTAGTAAAAAGTATAGCATGATTTTTATAAATTGACAAAATATATAATTGAGAATTTTTTATCATTTACAGTATGAATACATATTTTATATGGAAATAGCTCATGTAAATTAAATCTTCCTAAAGGAAATGATATGCTTCTATCATGTCAGATTTCTTTATTGATTTTTATTAGTTAAATTTTATATAATTATAAGAAATAAAGGGTAAATTGAAGGAAGGAAAAATAAAAATGGATTTTTAAGATACATTCAAAGTTTCAGCCTACAGGAGACCAGCCGCAGGCAATAGATAAAAATAGTCGAAAAACATTGAAAACGGTATTACAGACCAGATTCTTCTTGGAGTTACGGGCTCCGGAAGACATTTACAGTGGCAAATGTAATTGAAAGAATAAACAGGCCTGCATTGATAATGGCTCCGAATAAGACGCTGGCAGCCCAGCTTTATAATGAATATAAGCAGTTTTTCCTGAAAATGCAGTGGAATACTTTTGTTTCCTATTATGACTACTATCAGCCGGAAGCATATATAATGCAGACGGATACATATATAGAAAAAGATTCTTCAATAAATGATGAAATAGATAAGTTAAGACATGCTGCAACAGCAGTCTTTTTAAATCGTCGCGATGTAATAATAGTGGCTTCTGTCTCGGCAATATATGGACTGGGATCTCCTGAAGCATATAAAAACGTTCAATTCCAATTGATGTGGCGACAGGTTTTGACAGAAATGAGCTGATCAGAAGGCTGATTTCCTTAGATATGAAAGAAATGATATTGCTTTCGAGAGGGGAAAGTTCAGAGTGAAGGGGGATGTACTTGATTTACATCCAAGTTATCAGGATACAGGATACAGGTTTGAATTTTTGGAGATGACCTTGAGAGCATTTCAGAAATTAATACTCTACAGGACAGAAAAATAAGGGATATACAGAGACTTACAATAATGCCTGCAACACACTATCTGTCAACTGAAGATTCTGAAAAGATGTTTGAAAGCATAAAAGTCTGAGCTGCATGACAGGATTGCTGAAAGACAGAACAAAACTTCTGGAGCCCAGAGAATCAAACAGAGAACAGAATATGACCTTGAAAATGATAGCTGAAATAGGATATTGCAAAGGAGTAGAAAATTATTCAAGATATTTGACAGGAAAGCTTGAGGGGAAGCGCCGGACACTCTTCTTGATTATTTTTCCTGATGATATGGTAGTTTTTTCTTGATGAGTCACATATATCAGTTCCTCAGATAAACGGAATGTACAAGGGGACAGGGCAAGAAAGGAATCACTTGTAAATAATGGGTCTCAGACTGCCAAGTGCTTTTTGACAACAGACCTCTCAAGTTTGAAGAGTTTTTCAAAAAGTTCCTCAAGTAGTGTATATATCAGCAACTCTGAGCGATTATGAGCTAGAACAGTCAAAGGAAGAAATAATCGAGACAGCTTGTAAGACCCTACAGGAATTGTTGAACCAGACATTGAAATAAGACTCTACAAAAATCAGATTGATGATCTGATGGATGAAATAAAAACAAGGACTGCAAAGAAAGAAAGAGTTCTTGTAACAACACTTACGAAGAAAATGGCTGAAGAATTGACTGACTACTATCTTGAATATGGAATAAAGGTAAAGTATATGCACTCAGATATTGATACACTTGAAAGAACAGAGATAATAAGAGGACTTAGAAAAAGGTGAATTTGATGTACTTGTAGGAATAAACCTTCTCAGGAAGGACTGGATATTCCAGAAGTTTCACTTGTGGCAATACTTGAAGCAGACAAGGAAGGATACCTTCGTTCAAGACGTTCGCTAATTCAGACGATGGGAAGGGCGGCAAGAAACGTGAACGGACAGGTTATCCCTATATGCAGATACTGTTACAGGCTCCATGAAGGAAGCAATAGATGAAGTCGAACGTCGTAGAAAAGTTCAGGAACAGTATAATATTGACAATAATATCAATCCTAAATCAATTGAGAGGGAAATTGCCGAATCAATTGTAGATTATGAAATCATAAAAGAAGACAGCATAGACAAAAATTAAGGAAAAATTATAAGAGTCAGGGCAGAAATTGAGGAAGGAAATTAAACATCTTGATAAACAGATTAAAAAATTGGCTGAAGAGCTTAATTTTGAAGAGGCAATAAAACTTCGTGATAAAATGAATGAACTGAAAAACTGCTGCTGGAGTTATAAAACGGTAGATAGAAAAACGGCTAAAAATTAGGAGCATTATTAATTTATGTAATATTATAATTTTAATAGCTAAATAAAAATAAAGAAATTAGGAGAAAAATATGAGAGATACTGTTATCCAACGTGTGGAACTTGTAAAAAGCCTTTAAATGGCTTGATGAAAATAAAATTGGTTAGTGAAAAAGACATATTGTGGAAGCAAAAGCTACTGTAAAGGAAGTTGAGGATATTTATAAAAAAAGCGGACTTCCTATTCAGAAAATGTTTAATACAAGCGGGAGAGTCTATAAAGAACTGAATCTGAAAGAAAAACTGAAGGATATGACTGAAAAGGAAAAACTGGAACTACTTGCTTCCGATGGAATGCTATTAAAAAGGCCTATTCTTGTAAACAGGACATTTGCACTTATTGATCTCAAGGAAGATGAATACAGGGAAAACTGTTATAAAAATAAGAAAAATCTAACAGGTGAAAAATATGGAAATGAAAAAGAGAAGATATAAAAAAGCGGATATGATTTTAAAGCACGGGCTGCTGATAACCGTGTTTACCGTTATTTATTTTATATTTCAGCAGTTTATATATCCTTTCGTGTATATAATTTCTAGTATTAACTATAGTAACTTTTTAGGAGACAAAGTTTCAAAAATTTTACCATTCTTAGAAATGTCAGAAATGTCAGAAGATATTTTTGTCAGTATAACTTTCTTTTTCTGTTTACTAATAGTGACTGTCCTTTCATATAGGTAAATGGACAGAAAAGGAGTTAAAAAGAATTAATAAAATTTATATTCGATTTATAATGATAGCAATATTGATTTATTTTATATATAGATATTTCACTGAAAAAGAAGATCCATATGCGGATAATACTGCCTTCTTTTTAAAATGGTCTACTTATATTGTGGAATAATGCATATAATTTTTCAATAGGACTTCTGTTCAGTAAACAGATTGAAAAACTGGTAAATATAAGTTAAAAGATTATATAAAATCAAAAATGAAAAATAGATAAATAAGTTAATAATTCAGGAAAAATAGGAATTAAAGCAGAAGGGGGAAAGAATGGAACAGACTATATTTTCAGTCAGTGAAGTAAACAGGGCAGTAAAACAGTATCTGGAAGGAACTCCAACTTTCAGGAATATGTATATCCAGGGGAACTGTCAAATATAACATATTACCGTTCGGGACATCTGTATTTTACATTGAAGGATGATAAGTCAAGCGTAAAATGTGCCATATTCAAGTATATTTATAAAAATATTCCAAATGACCTTAAAAGGGGATCATGTAAAATAATGGGAAGTGCGACAGTGTACGAGGCAAAACGGTTCATTTCGAGATAATTGCCGAGAACGCTTGAAAAACTAATAAGTTAGAGCTCCCTGTTTGAAAAGCTTGAAATGCTTAAAAAGATGTATCTTGAAAAGGGATAGTTTTGATGATCTGAATAAAGCCGCTCCCTCAGCTTCCTGTAAAATGTGGGAGTGGTAACGTGCTGAAACAGTGCGGCAATAAGGGATATAATAAATACGACACATAAAAGATTTAGAAATGTAAATGTTTACCTTTACCTGCAAAAAGTTCAGGGGAAGGTTCTGCAGCTGAAGTGAGCTTCGAGGAATAGAGTTTTTCAACAGAATGAAAATGAAGGACAGCTTGATACAGATGTACTTATTGTTGGACGTGGCGGATGGGAAGTATTGAGGATTTATGGGTCTTTTAATGAAGAAGCCTGTAATAGAAGCAATCTTTTAAATCAGAAATTCCTTGTTATTTCAGCAGTAGGTCATGAAATTGACAATCTTCTCTCTGACCTGTTGCAGACAGAAGGGCAGCAACTCCTACCCAGGCGGCAGAAATACTTATTCCTGTGAAGGAAGAGACTGATAGATGCCCTGTATACTTAGAAAGAAATACTGTAAATAAGCTGCTTTTAAAACAGCGGCATTCATGAAAAAGGAACTGGAACAGAGAAAAACAGCTACTATATTAAAGAATTTTCGTCAGGAACATTGAATGAGAAAAATTCGAGCTGATGGAAAAGGAACAGAATATCAAGGAACTTAAAAGAATTGTAGAAAATCAAGGGAGCAGTTTGAGTATCGGAGAGAGATTTGACAAGGTTGACTTGAGATTTTTGATAAATGAAAAAGCAGCTTGAAAAGCCTTGAAAAACAGATAAATACTGAAATAAATGAAAAGCTGAAGGAACTTAGGAAGGAACTTCAGCTAGAGCAAAGCTTTCAAAATATTCGGTAAACGATATATTGAAACAGGGCTATACGATACAAGAAAAATGGAAAAAATTGTCAGACGTGGAATAGAATTAAGCAGATCAGATGTCATTGAGACAATGTTTGCTGGATATGAAGGTAAAAAGTACAGTTAAATAGAGAAGCCATAGTATCAAAAATGTGATAAATTATAGCGTTGATTTTTATTATGTATTAAAATATACAAAATGTATATTTTGATACAAGGAGGTTGGAATGGATTTTTATCTTCTAGAATTCAGATTAAAAGGTCATATTGAGAGAGATTGCAACTAAATTTTATAAGCAGGATATCAGAAAATTTAACAGGAAAATCTATAATGTTAAAGGAATTTTTGGGAGAAACGGAATTGGGAAACAGCAATTATAAAAAGGAATTGAGATTTTTAAGAAAACATTGTATTAGACAGCGACTATTTAATTTTTAAAAAGTAGTTTGTTAAATGAAATAATAAAATAAAAACTTAAAGAATGTTATTTGTCTTCTGAATTTTTGATTATTGATAAAATAATAAAAACATATTTTTGAACATTCAATAAATTTGAAAAATAGAAAATGGGAAAAATTATTATTACAAAAGAAATAATAAATAGCTAGATAGAAAAGAGATATTAAAAACATTAATTATAGAAAATGGAAAGATAAACAAAAAGAGAAGTCAAATTATTTTTAAAAATTTAGATGAAATAGAAAAGTTATCAATGAATTTACTGGATAGAAAAAGTATAATAAAACTGATTATTGATAATGTTGAAAAGAACATTGAAAAAGAGGAACAAACGAACGATCTGAAAAATTTGAATTTTATATATTTATGTGATGTTGTATTTACAAAGTCAACATATTTACTCATTCGGAAGACGAGTCATTATAAAATGGTTTATACTCAAATTTTGACATCAAAATTGGCTTGATAAAATATATGTTGATTATATAAATCAAGAAGCTAAAAAGAAATAAAAATCTTATCTAAAACAAAAGAAAAGAAATTGAAGATTTTAGAATAAAAATCTGAGAAAAGAAAGATTTTTCTGAAATTATTTAATCCTGAACTAAATAAAATAGAGTTTGAAAAGAAAGATTTTGATGAAAAAGATTATTATGAAATTGAATATGTTTTCAGTTACAAAGATTACAAGATAAATTTTGAATATGAAAGTATGGGAATGAAGTCGTTGTTTCGATTATTTGATGTTTTAGATACTGCTTAATAATAGTGGAATTGTGTTTGTGGATGAAATAGATATGAGTATTCATGATTTATATTTAAATAGGTTAATTGAGTTTTTGCTGAAAATGGGAAAAAGGGCGGTTTGTATTTACTACACATCATACCAGTATTTTAGATACTTTAAAAATATAAAAATTCAATAGTTGTGACTGAATATCAGGAAATAAAGCCTTGGATATGGAAATTATTCTCCAAGAAAGCAGTACTTTGGAGGAATGTTACCCGAATATGCCACATAATATTGAATATTATGATGAAATATTTACTACGTCTGAACAGGAGGTTAAGAGGAGAATGAAACTGTGGTTGTTTTTAGTTGAGGGAAATTCAGATAAAATATATGTTGATAAAATTATTAAGTATTATGTAAAACCTGAAAAAGTTGAAGAAGGAAATTAAACTGGAATGGATTATTCTTGACTGGAAAATATAATTATGATAAAAAGAAAAAAACAGATTAAACAGAAAATAAATAAATTTAAAATCAAAAATAGAAAACTCTGATTATGAAATAATTTATGTGATTGATCTGGATAAATTTAAAAGAGAAGAGAAAGATAGAATATTTTTAGATGATATAAAGAAATTTATTCATAAATATAAATTGATTAAAAATAATGAGAATATTGAGATGATTTTGATCGAGATGAAACAAGGATAAAAAGGAAAAAGGTAAAAATTGCAGAAAAAGATTTATAATGGAAAAATCAAAAAGAAAACATTTAAATATTGAAGAACCTGAAAATGTGGAGTATTGGAAGTAATATTTTTAAAATATTAGATATTTTAGAAAGCGAGGTATAAAGAATGTCCAAAAGAGATAATTATTTATCATGGGATGAATATTTTATGGGAATAGCATTTCTGTCCGGTATGAGAAGCAAGGATCCGTCTACACAGGTCGGAGCATGTATCATAGATGAAGATAAAGAAAAATAATAGGAATCGGATATAACGGATTTCGATGGGAAGTTCTGATGACAGCATGCCATGGGATAAAGAAGGTGATTTTTAAATACGAAAATATCCATATGTTGTACATGCTGAACTGAACGCTATTCTTAACAGTATAAAATCATTGAAAGAAACTGCACTATCTATGTGACACATTTTCCATGTAATGAATGTGCAAAAGCAATCGTACAGTCAGGAATAAAAAGTGATATATTTTTCCGATAAAGCACAAGTCGCTTGATTCTACAAAGGCTTCAAGAAGGGATTTTTGAAAATGCGGGAGTTAAAACAGGAACATCTTAAAATGGAAAAAGAGAAAATAAATATAATATTTAAGGATTGAGAAAAATCAATATTAGTATATAATAACAAAGTAAGAGAAAAATTATAAGAGGTGATATAAATGCAAGAAAAATCAATTAAAAAGTAGTAGCTATGGGAATAGGAGCGGCAGTCTACATTGTATTGTCAAGGGTTTGCAGCGATTCCAACTCAATTCCAAATACGACATTACAGGTAACTCATGCCTTTTTGGCATCAATGGCTTATATGGTCCGGTAGTTGGACTGGGGATAGGGTTTATAGGGCATACACTTAATGAGTATGTGTCTTTATGGAAATGTATGGTTCAGCTGGGTTCTGCAACTGCATTTTTCGGATTATGTATGGGACTTTTAGGAAAAAATAATCAAGGTTGAAAAATTTCGATAAGGCAAAAGTTGTAAAATTTATAGTGGGAGATATAATTATAAGTCTATTGACTTGGGTAGCTATGGCACCTGTTCTGGATATTGTAATATAAGGAACCACAGGGGAAAAGTATTTGTACAGGATTTGCCGCGGCATTGAGCAATGCTCTGTTGTCTGCAATTTTAGGAAATCAATTCTGATATTTGCTTTCTCAAAAACAATTGTAAGTACAAAAGGAAGCCTGAAAACAGGAATAACTGTAAACGACTTGCATTTTCTGATCGAGCTGTAATGCTGATAGGATTAGAGCGGGTATTTTAAATATAGAGGAGAAGAATTCTTGGAAGAAATTAGGAAAATGAAAAATGGTAGATGCGATAAAACTCTGAAAAATTCACGTTCCAGTATGAAAGTCAGTCAGAACCTACTTTACAGCGATATAAACCTGAAAAATATACGAAGGAGAAAAAGTTGTAATAATAGGACTTCAGGCTCAGGTAAAAGTACAATGGGACACTGTATAAAACGGACTGGCACCATATTTTATAGGGGAATATAACAGGAAAACTTGAAATTTACAGTAGCAGCTGGATGAAATGATTTGAACATTCCAAGTATGTAGGAACAGTTCTTCAGGTTCAGATCACTACGGTTTGTAGGGGTTGAGTGTTGCAGAAGATATAGCCTTTGTGACTGGAAAATGATGAAGTTGAAACAGAAATTATGAAGAAAAATAAAGTAGGGAAATAGCGGAATTTGTAAAAATTGAAAATTGCTGGATTTAAAGCCGCATGATTTGTCAGGTGGACAGAAGCAGAAGGTTTCCTTGCGGAATAATGGTTGACGACACAAAAATATTTCTTTATGACGAACCATTGGCAAATCTTGATCCGCTAGGTACGGGGAAATATTACCGTGAGCTGATAGATGAACTTCATGAAGATCACTACAATAATTATAGAACACAGGCTGGAAGATGTTCTTCATGGAAAGTTGACAGAATTATTGTGCAGATAAGGGAAGAATAAGTGGCGGATGGCACACGGATAATATTTTAAAAGGAATATACTGACAGAAATGAATATAAGGGAACCATTATATATTTCGGCGCTGAAAATACAGTAATGTTGACCTTGAAAAATATCAGGATATTTCTGATGTTGAAAAATTGGTTTTCCGGAAGTGACGAAATATACTGAAATGGATAAAATATAACCAGGTTGAAAAGCAGGAAAAAGGACTCGGAAACAATACTGAGAAACTCGAAAATATCTCGCTTTCATATAATGAAAAGAAAAATATTGAAAAATGTGAGTATCGATATAGGGGAAATGATAAACATGTAGGTTCAAATGGGAGCATGAAATCAACACTGTCAAAAGTTATTGCAGGATTTGAAAAACAGGATGAGGGAAAAATCTACTATACCATGATATAAGTAATGAAGAGATATAACTGAAAGGGGCAGAAAAATAGGATTTGTACTCCAGAATCCAAATGCCATGATTTTCCAAAGTGACAGGTTTTTGATGAAGTGGCACTTGGAAGCGTCAAAACAGAGGTGTTTCGCAGGATGAAATGGATAAAAGAGTGCTTGAAATCTTGGAAATATGTAAACTTAAAGCCTTTCAGAAACTGGCGGTCAGGAGCGCTCAGCTACGGACAGAAAAAAGGATACACGATAGCTTCTGTACTCATGTACAGCCGAAATAATAATAGTCGATGAGCCGACTGCAGGACAGGATCTCTTTCATTACAGAAATAATGGAATTTCAGAAACAGCTGAATGGATATGGAATTACAATACTCTTTATAACGCATGACATGCATCTGATGCTGGAATATACTGATAAAAGCTTATGTCAATGATGGAAAGAGTTATAAAGAAAGGAAATCGGAAATTCTGTGACAGAAGAATACTTGAAGACCAATCTAAAAGAGACTTGCTTCATTATATGGCAGAAAAGGCGGGAATAAATTCAGAAGAACTTTATAAGAACTTTTTGTTAATTATGAAAAACTCCATCAGAAGGAAGGTGACTAGATGGCAAGTACGTTTTTACTGGAATACATAGAAAAAGATTCAGTAATCCCTAAACTGAACGGGCAGCGAAAACTATATGCTGATTCTGGACAACAACAATTATGCTGACTACGATACCAGGTTCTTAATCTTTTTAACAGTTTTAGGATTTATACTGTTTAAAGTTTCAAAGATAAGATTTTAGGAAATAAAAGCAGTTTTTACCTGATTTCCATCCTTATACTGAATTCTGCCAATGATATTTTTATTCTCTCCTCTGGAAGGACAAAATATACGAGAACACAACATGATATTTCAAAATTTTTGGAAATATGTAGTAACATGGAACAGCTGTTTTATAGATTTAATATATTTATAAAATATTTTTCTGTAATTCACATGTCCGCTCTGCTGTTTGTAATAACAACTCATCGAGTGAATTGCAGCATCATCACTGAACAGAATAGGGTGTGCCATATAAATTTTCATATGCGGTATCAATTGCGCTGAGGCATATACCGACAGTTCAGGAAGATTTTATTACAATCAGTAAGGCTCAGCAGGCAAAAAGGAATAGATATTTCAAGAAATGTAAAGCGACAACGAGAATAAAAATGTATCCTACAGTGCTCCCTTCATATATTTTTCTGAGCATTGACAAAATAGATTGCATAAGCAATGCAACTTTTAAGGGGTTGGGGAAGAGAAACAGACGTGTACATGGTATCAGGCAAGAAAATGAAGAGACATCTGATATGGTGGCATTCTCTTATAACAGGAATGTTGTCATTGTTTCACTGATACTTATAAAAATGAATAGATGAAGATTTTATAACATATTTGTAAAAATAGGAAGTTTCTATTATAAAAATTAGGAGGAGAAATTAGAATGAAAAATGATAAAGTAAAGTGGAATGCTTGTTCTGCAACAGATTACTGGATTACAGGACGGTGCCGTGGCGGCAATGTATGGAGTTTCCTTGGGTGAATCCGGATTTGAAAATATATAATCTGACACATGAAATAGAAACACACAACATATGGGATGCATCTTACAGACTGGTACAGACTTTTACAGTACTGGCCCTGAAGGAACAGTTTTGTATCTGTGTAGATCCGGGAGTGGGAAGTGAGAGAAAAAGCATTGTTGCAAAAACTAAAGATGGAAAATAGTGTTGTAACACCTGATAATGGTACTTTGACACATATACATTCAAACATAGGAATAGAAGAAATAAGAGAAATTGATGAAACAGAAATGAACTGCCATATTCAGGAGTCCTATACTTTTCATGGAAGGACATATATGCATTTACAGGAGCAAGACTTGCAAGCGGTGTAATTTCATATGAAGAAGTCGGAGAAAAACTTGAGGGTTGAAAAATGGAACTGCTCCAGACAACAGAGTTAAAGTTTCGATGATGAGTAATTTCGAGAACTATAGATATACTCGATATAAGATTTGGGAACTTATGGACAAAACATAGACAGAAGATATTTTGAGATTGAGATAAATTTATGGAGATACATTGGAACTCGTAATAAAACATAACATGAGAAATGTACTATAACAGTACTGTAAAGTTTGGCAAAATCATTTGCAGAAGTTCGATATAGGAAGAACATTTGTTATAGTAAATTCACTAGATAAAAATCTGATTGGCAATAAATCAGGGTGTCTCATTTTCACAGGGCTCATCAGGTGGAGTCAGGTTACCAGTGGTCCATGGAATTGGATAGACAGATAGATTTTAGGAAAAGAGGGCGAGATGTTATGGTAAATATAGGGGAATGACTGGGACAGATTCTGAAGGGGGAATTTGAAAAGGAATACTATCAGAATATGAGAGAATTTCTAGTAAAAGGAGTATAAAACAAAAACTATATCCTAAACCGGAGAAATATTTTCAGCATTTAAAGCACAAGCTAAGGACTGTAAAATAGTCCTTCTTGGACAGGATCCCTATCATGGAGTGACTCAGGCATCATGACGCTCTTTCTCTTAGAGGAAGGCGTAAAATTCATCCTTCATTGCAGAATATATATAGGAAATAAGCAGCGAGGTACGGTTACAGCATGAGTAAAACGGATATCTTATTCCATGGGCAAAACAGGGAGTTCTTCTTTTAAATACAGCGTTAACAGTTGTTGCAGACAATGCAAATTCAATTCAAAATTGGCTGGGAAATATTTACGGATAATGTCATGAATATCTTAATGCAAAGGGAAGAACTGTTAATATTCATATTATGGGAAATAATGCAAGAAGTGAGAAAAGACTTAGTAGATACTCAGAAACATTATATACTTGAATCGGCAGCATCCAAGTCCGCTTTCTGCAAAGCAGAGGTTGGATGCGGACATTTTGAAAAAGCAAAAATGACATTTTAAAGAAATTAGGAAAGAAGAAATAGACTGGAGAATGTAGATAATATAGATAATCCTAGAAAATAACGAGATAAAATTGTGGAATAGATTAGATTTAGAGCTTTTAATTTTTATAAAAAGTTAAAAAGTGACTTTGTTCTAGTGTTCTAAAACAATATACTTAATCGAACTTTTTATAATTAGTTAAAAAGTCTATTAAAAAGAATGTTTCTAAAAGTTGACATGTAGCAAAATCAATATATAATACTATTGAAAAAATAAAGTTTATATTCTATGTGAAAAAGGATATGAATGAAAAGAGTAGAAAGGAGTTAGTTTAAAAATGATGAAGTATTTACAGAAAATTGGTAAATCACTTATGTTACTGATTGCAGCAATGCCAGCAGCGGCATTGCTTTTTAGGAATAGGATACAGACTGATCCCTGCTGGATGGGGAGCAAACAGTTCTGGCAGCGGCTTTCCTAATAAAAATCAGGAGCTTCCATACTGGATAATATTCCCATATTGTTTGCGTAGGAATAGCGGTTGGAATGTCTAAAGAGAAGGATGGTTCTGCAGCATTAGCAGGATTAGTAGGTTTTTAGTAATAACTTCATTATTATCAAAAAGATTCAGTTGCAATGTTGACAAAAGTTGATGTAGAAAAAGTTCCTGTAGCTTTTTGGAAGAATAAATAATGCGTTTATAGGAATAGCATCAGAATAATAGCATCTGAAATTTTTAATAGATTCCATAAGGCACAGTTGCCAATGGCTTTGCATTCTTCAGCGGTAAAGATTAGTGCCTATATTGACAGCAACTGCAATGCTTATACTGTCTCCTGTGTCTTCTTTGTATGGCCTGTAGTATTTGGAGCATTAGTTGCATTTGGAGAAGCTTTCTTGAAATTAGGACCTTTAGGAGCAGGAATATTGGATTCTTCAACAGACTGTTAATTCCTCTGGGATTACACCATGCCTTGAATCTGGTTTTCTGGTTTGATATAGCAGGAATAAACGATATTAAAAACTTCCTTGGATGAACAGGAGTAAAAGGTATTACAGGAATGTATCAGGCAGGATTCTTCCCGGTTATGATGTTTGGATTACCGGCGGCGGCATTTTGCAAATGTATCAGGAAGCTAAACCTGAGAAAAGAAACAGTGCATCATTAATGTTAGCTGGAGCTGTAACTTCATTTGTAACAGGAGTAACAAGAACCCTCTTGAATTGCATTTATGTTTGTGGCACCTTTACTATATGGAGTTCATGCATTCTTAACAGGATTAAGCTTATTTATAGCACTCTACATTCCACTGACAGCAGGATTTGGTTTAGTGGGATTTATTGACTTTTCACTTACTTCAGGAATGCCAATGGCTAACAATCCGTTTATGCTGTTAGTTCTAGGGCTTGGCTTGGAGCAGTTTATTATCTCCTATTTAGAGTATTGATAAAAGCACTTAATTTAAAAACGCCTGGAAGAGACGACGAAGATAATGAAGAAGAATTAAAAACTAGAAGCTTCAAATAGTAATCATGCAGGAGTTGCTGCGGTTATATATGAAGCGTTAGGTGGAAAGGAAAATGTAGTTTCTATAGATAACTGCGCCACAAGATTAAGACTGGAGTAAAAAGATTCAAGTATTATCAATGATATAAACAGGTTGCAGCGGGAATAATAAAACCTTCTAAAACAGATGTTCAGGTAATTATTGGTCCATTAGTGGAATTTGTTGCCAAATGAAAATGAAAAAGATTATAAACAGATATGACTATATAGGAATTATCTTACATAAACAGCTAAACTGCACTTAAAATCTTAATAAAGGTTGGAAGTGCAGTTTTAAAAATAGTTTTGTTTTACTTGTTCATGTTCTGCATTTTTCTTGATAGCGTTATCAAATTCTGAAAAATTAATTTGATGTCATAAAATCCTCTCTTTTCCCTAACGGAGTTCTGAGATAATATACTAAAATAAGTACAGAAACATAGTTTTTGTATTTTAATTATATTTATATTTGAAAAATTTTTCCAAAAGTGATAAAATATAATTCCAAAGCTTGGAAAAATAGGAAAAGGAGCTTGAGATGATCAGAAAAACAGAAAAGAAAGATGTTGCAGGAGTATTGAAAATAATAGAATCTGCAAAGGAAAGAATGAAAAATATGGGAGCTGGATCAGTGGCAGAACGAGATATCCAAAATGAAAACAGCATTATGGGAGGATGTAGATAAAGGGATAAAGCTATGTAATGGAAGAAATGGAGAAATATCAGGGGACATCAGTTCTTACTTTTGAAAAGGGAAGAAGTGTATGAAAATATGAAAAGAAGGAAAATGGCTATCAGATGGTGAATATGCTGTCATTCCATAGAATTGCAGTGTCAGATAGTGGGAAAAAAATAAAGGAGTTCAGGAGAAATTTTTAAAAGAACTGGATATGCATAAAAAAAGGAATATACAGCATAAAAATAGATACCCATGAAGATAATGAGCCAATGAAGGAATTTTTGAAAAAGAATGGATTTCTGTTCTGCGGTATTATCTATCTTGACAGGGAACCTGATTTGAACGCAAAAAGAGTGACATTTGAAAAATACTGGAAAAAGAGAAGTCTAGAAGTATAAAAATGGAGGGAAACATTGAAGAAACAGTTAAAAATACTAAAGGTGTCAATACTTAAAATAATCAATAATAATGCTGTTCTGTGTGAACTCATTTTCTGTCAATATGTATAGTGCTTTATGTAGAGTGACGGAGATACAATTGCAGTAAAAAGACAGAAAATAATAAAGAAACAGGAAATCTGATAAAAAGTCAGATTATACGGAATTGATGCACTCTGAGCTGAATCAGGATTACGGATATGCAAGCAAAGAATTCCTGATAAAAGTTTCATACGTGGAAAAATAGTCCAGAATAGAAGGAAATAAAAATGACAGATATGGAAGAGTACTAGGAACAGTTTACTATAACAATGAGAATATAAAACGAAGAATGGTTGCTACAGGAAATGCATGGTGGTATGAAAAATATGATAAGAAAAATATAAAACTTAAAACAGCTTCAGGAAAATGCACAGAAAAATAAACTTGGGCTTTTTGGAAGAAAAGGATAGTGTTGCGCCATGGATTTAGAAAATGAAGAGAAATAGAAAATGAGGTGGTAAAGATATCTTTTTATTCATCGTCAAACGATAGCTAAAATGATAGTCAAAAATGAGTCATTAATATGAGAAAAATGTTTATAGATGAAAGCGTAATTACTGTCATTTCAGGAAACGGCGGTGATGGAGCGGCAACCTTCAGAGAGAGAAATTTGTCCAGTTTGGAGGATCTGACGGATGAGACGGTGGAAAAAGGTGGAGATGTAGTTTTTGTGCAGATCCTAATATAAATACACTTTGTAGATTTTAAAAGCAGTAAAAATTTCAGGCGGGAAACGGAGAAAAAGGAAGTGCTGCCCGTTGTGAAATCAGGAGAAGATCTGATAATAAAAGTTCCTGTAGGGACTATGATAAGGGATTTTGAGACAAACAGACTTTACTTGATTTAGATAATCCGAATGAAAGAGTTATATTTTTAAAAGGAGGAGACGGTGGAAGAGAGGGTAGTACACTTCAAGTCTTCTGTAAGAAAGGCACCTAGAATTGCCGAAAGCGGGGAAGGTGTTGAACTGAAAATAAAGCTGAGCTTAAACTGCTTGGATGTGGCTCTTGTAGGATATCCAAGTGTCGGGAAATCAAGTTTTATTAATAAAGTATCGGCTGCAAAATTCAAAGGTTGCAAGCTATCATTTTACAACGCTTAAACCCTAAATTAGGGTGTGAGTCAGAATGGGAGATGAGGAGAGCTTTGTAATAGCTGATGTTCCTGGACTGATAGAAGGAGCCCATGAAGGTGTGTGGGTCTAGGTGACGATTTCTGAAGCATATAGAAAGATGTAAGCTGATAATCCACATTGTTGATATATCCGGAATAGACGGAAGGAGCCTGAAGAGGATTTTCTGAGAGATTAACAGGAGCTCAGAAATTACAGTGAAAAACTGTCAAATAAAATACAGATAGTGGCTGCAGATACAAATTGACATGCTTTATGATGAAGAAAATATGATAAATTTGAAAAGATTTGTAAAGGAACAGGAGATAGAATATGTATATCCTATCTCCAGTAGATTGCAAATGAAGGTTATAAAAGCCTGTCCTGAAAAAGGCATGGGAACTTATTCAGGAGATTCCTCGTGAAGAACTGGAAGAAGATATTCAGTTGAAGAGAACTGTTAAGGGAAAATAGTAAAAAGAACCTTGGATTATAAAGAAACTGGAAGATCATGTATTTGAAGTTGATGGAAGAATAGTTGACGATGTACTTAGAAAATATGTTTTTACCGGAGATGACGGTATCATAAACTTCCTGCAGATGATGAGAAATCTGGGAATGGAAGTGGAACTGAAAATGCCGGAGTGGAAGAGGGAGACTTAATAATAATAGCGGGATATGAGTTTGAATATGTCATATAATTTAAAAAGGCCTTGTAATGAAAGTGGTCCTACTGGTGTAGGAAAAACAGATATGTCAATAAAGTTGGCAAAATCACTTGACAGTGAAATTATTTCGGCAGATTCTTCTGCAGATTTACAGATATATGGATATAGGAGACCGCAAAAATTACAAATGAGGAAATGCAGGGAATTAAACATTACATGATTGATATTATAGAACCGGGAGAAGATTATTCTGTTGGAGATTTTTGAAATACAGGTGAACAGGATTCTCAAAGAAAAGGATGTGAGAATATTCTTCTTGTAGGAGGCACAGGTCTTTACATAAAAGCTATAACAGATGGTTTTTCAAATCTTCCTTCAAAGGATGAAAAGCTGAGAAATGAACTTGAAGGAAAAAGAACAGGGAAGAACTTAGGAAAGATTCTGAAAAACTTGATGAAAAAGGCTTACAGGAAATAGACATCTGTAATAAGTTAAGGCTTGTGAGGGCAATTGAGGGTCTGTATTCTTACAGGCGGTAAATTCAGTGAGCTGAAAACTGAAAATGTGAAAAATAATAATTACAGTTTCATGAAGGTATTTCTGACAAGAAACAGGGAAGAAATTTATGAGAGAATAAATAAAAAGAGTTGACATTATGATCTCTCAGGGACTGGAAGATGAAGCTAGGAAAATATACGATAAATATGCAAATTTACGTTATAAAATATCTTCGATAGGCTATAAGGAATTTTTAAATATTTTGATGGGGAAAATTCACTAGATGAAACAATTGAGGGAGATAAAAAGAGAAGCAGAAGATATGCCAAAGGCAGATGACATGGTTTAGAAAAGAAAGGACTATATCATTTACAATTTTATCTGAACAGAATGAAAACGATGTTATGAAAGATATAATCAGGAGATGGAATAAATTTTTAAAAATTAGTAAAAATAGGAGAAGAAAGATGAAAAAGATTACTGGAATATGTCTGAGGACAGAATAATACTTAATTTGAAATCACAGGAGAAAGAAGAGGTTTTTGAAGAGATGGCACTCTTTTTGTGGAAGATAATATAATAGATGCTGAAGAACTGGAGAATTTATTGAGGGGCTGAAGGAAAGGGAAAAACTTACTGCAACAGGAGATGCAGGATGGAATAGCAGTTCCGCATGCAAAATCTCCGAGTGTTCATAAAATTGCACTGGCATTAGGAATTTCGAAGGAGCGAATAAATTTTGAAAGCATGGATGGGGAGCCTTCAAAAATATATTTATGATAGCGGCACCTAAAGGAACAAAACAGGAGCATCTGGATCTTCTTGCAATGATTTCGGAACTGTCTTATTCTGAAGAAGTTCCTGGAAAAACTGGAAAAGGCACAGACCAGGGCAGAAGTGATTGAAATACTGGAAAATTTTGAGGAGAATAATATGGTAGGAAAAATAAATGATCTAATAAGAATAAGGGAAAAAGTTAATGGAAAGGGAAGAGAGAGGCCAGGAAGAAAAGCTGAAGAAACAAAAGCCTTTTTCAACTGGAAATCAATGCTTATTGTTCTTGCGGGAGCAGCTTTTGCAGTGACACTGTTTCCTTTATGCTTTCATTCATAGGAATTCACATATAGGTTCTGTTATTGGAAATACATTTATAACAAGTTTTGCATGTGCATGGACAAGATTCTTTGTAGATAATAAAAAAGGATTTTGCAAGGAATTCTGGCAGCAATATGCAGTTTTTGCGATGTATTTTGGATGTATTTCGTACTTCCTGATTTATAGAAAAACAGCAAAATAATATGACAGGAGATGGTAAAAATGACTATAGATTGTGTTGGCTCACATCCGGATATGGAGAATTCAGTAGTGAATAGAAAATGGATGAAGAGCTCCAAAATGCAGTAATAAAAATTCTTATCCATGCAGTCTTCATAAGGAATATCCTAATTGTATTTTTAATGTTGACAAAGAACATGAACTTCTGGAAAATGTTGATAATGTTATTTTTCAATTTCCATTATACTGGTACAGCAGTCCTCCAATATTGAAAAAATGGCTTGATGATGTTCTTTTATATGGATGGGCCTATGGAGATGATGAAACGAGCCAATTATAAGATGAAAGGTATAGGATTGGCGGTTACTGTGGGAGGACCGGAAGAAAGTTATTCAAAAATGGGGTATCGGATTTTCAATGGATGAAGTGCTGATTCCTTTCAAGGCAACAATAAAATACATAGGCGGAATTGAACTTCCAAGCTTTATTTTTATGATGCTGTTCCTGAAACAGGTGATGCAAAAATAAATGAAAGTGTGAAAAAATATTCAGATTATGTATTAAATCTTTAATGCGAAATAAGAGATAGAATAGAAATTAAAAATACGTAAAGGAAAACTATCAATAATAATTAAAAAGTTTTTCAGGTACGTATTTTTATGTAATATATTTTCAAAAGTGTCTATAACTGTTTAATTATTTTATTTTTCTGTCCATATACTCTACATTAAGATATATTATACAATTCATAATTATAAACATTATAATTAGAAGAAGTATGAGATAAATGATGATATTAAATTAAAAATTAAATAATCAGAAAAGCTTGAACTCGAAATAGGAAAATATTTATTCCATGGAAAAATATATAAGAAATATTAATCCTATAATAGAGGGATAATAATTCGCAATTTATTTCCTTTTGAAAGATGTAAAGTTATAATTCCATGATTCCTCAAGATTAAAAAGGTCTTGCATATAAAAGAGGAATAAAGTATAAAAGTTTATACCATATTACAAAAATAACTGATAGATAGCAAGAAAGATTATTTCAGGAGTAGAAACCAGAGTAAGGAAGGAAAAAGAAAAACTCGCTGGCAAAATCTCAAGATAAAAATAAATTGCATATAGAAAGAAAAATTTTCTGTGCAGATGCTCCTAAGTTTAAGCGATAATTATCCTCAATTTTATAAATTACTTTTAAAAAACAGGAAAAGAAACAGATAGTATTCTAAAGTACGGAGAAATTTCATGATAAATGAAAAATCATACTGTGAGAATCATTGTTATGGCTGAGTCATGAGATTAAAAGTGAAGAAAAGAAAAATCCACCACATATTATTGCTGTCAAAATCAGTTCTTTAAATGTTATAAAAGAATATCCAAAATATTGAAAAATATTCAGATATTTTTCAGACAGCTTATCTGTATATGTTGTATATCTCATATTTTATCCTTTCAGTTTATATAATTTTTAAAAATAATGGTGTTATCTAAAAATGAAAAATTGATACTAACACTCATTAATAGCTCTATATATATTTTATTTGATTACTTTTCTATAAGTTAAAAGCAACGATTCCATACGCTTGCATTTGTTGGAGAATAAGCAAAGTCTATTTCGATAGAATTTTTCAATAGGTGTTTTCGAGGGTAATAACAATTGCTATTTGGTCTATAAACTGCGCAACTGCTTCTTTTCCCAACCATTGCGTCCAAGAAGAACTTTTTATCCTTATCATAAATAATTTCTGTTTTTATAGGAAAGAATCTTCAAAATCCTGAGTTTTTATACATTGCCCTCATTTCGATCTTTTCAGCATTATATCCTAATGACTGAGCTTCTTCAAGTGAAAGTCCTGTCTGTGCAAGTTTAATATCGTAGAAGGAAGTTGCAAAAGATCTGAGCAGCCCTTTCCAGCTGATATTCTGTCCTGAAAGATATTTTGCAAGCAACATTCCGTGTTTATTTGCCACATCACCGAAAAAGGAGCATAAAGATTTCTGTCTGTATGATAGAATCTATTAAAAATACAGTCCCCTATAGCATAAAACATCAGGAAGGCTTGTTTCAAACTTATCATTGACAACTATTTTTCCATTTTCTGTTTTTAATTCAGAAGAAATAAATTCTATGTTAGGAGTAATTCCAATACTGAACAGGGCAATATCAAAGTCCAGATTTTTCTCCGTTATCAAGCTGTACAGATTTTTGCAATATTGTTTTCCGAAATAATTTTATTTACTCCTGAATTAAGTTTTAATGTAAGCTCCATGTTTCTCAATGCTTTCATAAATTTCAGATTTTAGATTTTCAGAAACTGTAGGGAATATTCTGTCAGCTTTTTCAACAACTGTAACTTCCAGATTTTTTATATTAAATGCTTCAGCGAGTCTCAAGACCGATAAATCCTGCACCCTACAACAACAGCCTTTTTAATTTTGTCTTTATTGTCATTGATGTATTCTTTTATTTTTATTGCATGTTCTGCATGTGAAAGAGGTAAACACATTTTTCGAGATTTTCAGAATATCCGTCAATATTTGGAACAAAAGACTTTTGCTCCGACAGCAATGACAAGTTTATCATATTCAAATATTCCGTTTATGTCATTGCCTTCTATATTTTAAAAGTTTTATTTTTAAAATCTATGTCTGTAATTTTGTGTAATGTTTTTAACATTAACTCCTCTTTTTATGAAATCTTCAGGAGTTCCCAGAACAACATCATTAAATGACAGTTCATCCGCTATATAATATGGTGTGGACAACCAGCCCATGCCACATATTGAGATTTTTCAAATACAAAAACCTCATCATTAGGATTTGCTTTTTTATATTGAGTGGAGAACATCATTCCTGCAGCTCCACCGCCCATTACTGCTATTTTCATTTTCTTACCTGCTTTCCGTTAAATTTATTTCTGTTTTGTCAAGGTATTAAACAGATATCTCAATCTGCTTGCAACCATTTTTATTCCAACTTTGTTGTCTTTTCCTCTAGGAATAATTACATCAGCATATCTTTTTAGAAGGTTCCACAAAATTCAAGGTGCATAGGTTTTACAGTATTGATATACTGATTTTTATACTTTCAAAACTTCTTGCACGTTCTTTCATGTCACGTTCCATTCTACGTAAGAGTCTTTCATCATCATCAGTGTCAATAAAGATTTTTGCATCAAAAAGATCTCTTATTTTTGGTATAGCAAGAATTAAAATTCCTTCAACTATTATTAAATTAGCTGGTTCAATATGCTCTGTCTCATCGATTCTGTTATGAATCTGGAAGTCATATATGGGCTTTTTCAATGGAATGCCCTTCTTTCAGGGAAAGTATATGCTTTTCCAACAGGTCAAAATCTATTGAACTGGATGGTCGTAATTTAATAAAAGTTCTTTTCTTCATAAGTTAAATGATCGTTTCTTCTGTAATAAAAACCTGTTCCAACAGGATGGAATGAATATTGGATTTTTAAGATCTTCTATTATAGCCTTTGTCACGCTTGTCTTTCCCTGAACCTGTTCCCCCGCAATTCCTACAATTATCGTCTGATAATCCATTTGAATACCTCCTAGTGATATAAATAAGTATATAATACACAGAGTAAATTTTCAAGAAATTTTTGAGGAGAATTTTAACAATGGGATAATACAGAAAAATATTATGTAAATGTTCTAAAAATAAAGATAAAAATAATAAATCAGATTAAAAAGAAAAGCAAAATGAAAAATTTTAATGGCAAAATAAAAAGAGAGTATAATTATAATATTAGTATGAAAAAGAATTGAAAAGGGAAGTGAAATTTATGCAGAACAGGACAAATGAAGATATGAAGAAAATAAAAGAAAGTTCTTGAAAATAATACAGCATTGGAACATGCTATAACATTATTGAGCTGGGATCTTGAAAGCAGAAGCTCCTGCTTGCTGCAGAAAAATATCAAAAACATTGGGATATCTGACAGGAGAAAGCTACTCAATGATTATAAATGATGAATTTGAAACTGGTGTATGGAATAAATGCGGAAGAACTGTCGAAATAGACAGAGAAATTATAGAAAGTGAAGAAGGAATCATTTTGAAAAGATGGAAAATTCCCTAAGATGAGTTTCAGAAATATTCTGAACTAGAGAGTACTGTCTGTAAGAAAATGGGAAAAACAAAAGAAAAATGACTACACCATATTCAAGGATTATTTGAAACAGATGATGAGTTTAATAAAAATTTATAAAATATGGAGGATATGAAATCCTATAACACACTGCTTAGTGACTATGAGCCTGAAGCGGCAGTGGAAGAACTGAATAAGTTTTTTGATAAAATAAAATGAACTGTCTCCTTTTTATAAAAAGTGACAGAGAAAGGAGTGAAAATGAACTGGCAGTAATTGAAAAGTTTAAAAACATGATTTTGACGATTCAAAAACAGGAAGAATTTTCAAAATATGTTTACTGGATATTATAAAAATTCAGCTGAAAGGGTGCTTAAAGGAAAGTGAACATCCTTTCACAACGGAATTCAGTAAATTTCAAGGATGTAAGAAATTACTACGCACTACTTAGAAAATAATCTTAAGTTCGATATACTCAACAATTCATGAAGGTGGACACCCTCTATGAACAGCATATAGGAGATGAAGTTGCTGATACAATATTAGGTGGAGGTTTCGATGGGTACGTGAATCGCGATCAAGATTTACGAAAATATGTTTGGAAGAAGCATCGAGTTTATTGAGTATTTATCCAAAATGGATGAAATGTTTAATCTTTCAGAAAGGTATCGGTAAGAAGGAACTTTACAAACTGGCAAATGAAGTTGAAAGACAGTTTATAAGAACGGAATCTTGATGAACTCGACTTACCCTATACATATATTGGATAAGATATGAAGCTTGAAAAGGAAATGGTGGCCTTGATGAAGAAACAGATGTATAGATGCACTTGCTGTAAAATGGGCAGACTAGTACGAGGAATATCTTGGAATAAAGACCATCAACTTATACTGAAAGGAATGTGCAGGATGTACACTGGGCGGAAGGACTATTCGGTTATTTCCTTCATATGCATTGAGAACAGCTTATGCGGCTCAGATGCTATATGATACCATAAATAAAAAGTCAATATAAAAGAGGAAATGAAAAAGGTGAATTTAGTCAGATAAATGAAATGCGGAAGGAAAATATTCATAAATCATGTGGAAAATGAAAACTCCTAAAAGGAAATAATAAAGGACATGACAGGGGAAGATTTTGATTCACGATACTATATAGATTACTTGAAAGAGAGTTTTCTGGAAATTTATGGGCTGGATAAGTAAAGATTTAGTAGAAATGCAGTGCATATTAAATAAAAACGGGAAATATTTAAAGCTGAGTGAAAATTTAATATGTGATAAGACTATGAAAGGAGAATGAGTTTCTCAGGATATGATTTCATCAATATAAAAATTAGTAGGATAAGGGTTAACAGATTTTATTTGGGAAACTCATAATATAATGTTAGAAATTCATGATGAGTGAGATGTAATAAAGGAAAAATTTGAGAGATATGGAAGTTAAAAGTTTGTGCCAGGGAAGTTATTGAGTTATTGATGAGTGTCCAAGTACATATCATGTATCTAAAAACTGTTCAGAAATTTTAGAGGAAAATGGGTCTGAAAAGCATACCTCAGGAAAAGTGGCATCTGAAAAAGTGGTGGAAAAATATTATGTTATCAAATTCTACAGTAGTGGCATTTACATTGAGAACTGATGATAAATTTCAAGAAGGATTTAAAATATTCGGTTCACACACAGATTCTCAGGGTTCAGAGTCAAAGCCAAACCCTGAAATGGTAACAGAAAATATACTAAGACTAGAATACGGAAGTGTATGGAGGTCCTATTTTAAGTACATGGTTTGACAGACCGCTTTCCATAGCGGGAAGAGTTGTAGTAAAAAGTGATAATCTGATTTTGCCTAGAACTGTAAAGGAAAATAGAAGACCTCTAATGATTATACCTAACCTTGCCATTCATCAGAACAGGGAAAGTGAATAATGGAGTAGAGATAGACAAAACAGGCTGATACATTACCTGTGTTAGGTCTTATAAATAGTCAGTTTGAAAAGGATGACTATTTACTCAGACCTGATAGCTGAAAAATGAAACTGAAGGAAGATATACTTGACTTTGATCTGTATGTTTATTCTATCGAGAAAAGGATATCTCGCAGGAGCAAACGAGGGAGTTTATATCGGCACCTAAGATAGATAACCTTGCCTCTGTCTATACAGGTCTTCTGGGACTTGTAGAAGCTGAAGATGTCCATGACCAGATAAATGTTGTAGGATTTGATAACGAAGAAATTGGAGGTGCGACAAAACAGAGCTGATTCAAATTGTTCACTGAATACGCTGGAAAGAATAATATGTTCCTTGGATATGGAAGGGAAGGTACACTATGCTGAACGCTCATTCCTACTGTCGGCAGATGGTGCACATGCAGCCATCCTGCGCATATGGACAAGACAGATCACACCACAAACAGAAGGATAAATGAAGGAGTCATCAGCCATAAGTGCCAATCAGAGTTATAGCTTCAGACGGATTTTCGATAGCTGTGGTTAAACAGATTATAGAAGAGACTGAACATATACAGCCATGTAAATCAGTCAAAGTGAAAGGAGGAGAAGCACGATGGGTCTATTTCTTCAACTCATCTGGATATAGATGCGGTAGATCTTGGAGTACCCTATGCTTGCCGTGCACATTCAGTGAGGAACTTTGCGGGATATGCAGTGTTTTCCTGTTTGAAGGAACTGGCGAAAAGAATAATAAAAACTAGAAAATAAAATATTGCAGCAGTAATAAAAATCGATATTATGGAAGTGGAAGGCGGAGTTATGAGAAGATTCAGATACTTACACTTTCAAACGATTGTGGAAATTCCTGTTTTAGGAGTTTGGAACATATAAAAATAGAAAGATGATACGACAACTAAAGTTCAGTCAGGGAAGCCATAAAAGCAGGGTATGAGACATATGAGACACTGCTATCCTTTACACAAAATGAAAGAAAATGTAAGAAATGGAATAAATGAAGGATTGAGATTTATCAGGAGCTTAAAAGGAGGATATATTTGTAACAACAAAGGTGTAGGTCTGGAACACGGCGGTATAAGAATACCTCCGTAGCTTTAACATTTCATTACCAGAGGCTTAATATGGACTCATGTAGATCTGTACCTTGATTCACTGGCCAGTTACAAAGGATTATGCAGATGAATGGCAGAGCAAGGATAAAGGAAACATGGAAAGCCTTGGAAAAACTCTATAATGAAGGAAAAATAAGAGCCATCGGAGTAAGCAATTTTCTTGTGCATCATCTGGAAGAATTGATATCAGGGCTGTGAAATAAAACCGATGGTAAATCAGACTCAGGGTGTTCATCCTGTCTATAATCAGAAGGAAACTGGTGAATTCTGTAAAACATGGAATAGTTATGTAGAAAGCGTGGGAGTCCTTTGGGACGTGGGAATTGGTTCTTGAAAATGAGTTCTTATCAGAAATACATACAATAAGACAATAGCTAGATATGTCTCAGATGGATTATTCAGCGGGATATATTGGCACTGCCAAAATCAGTGACACAGGAAAAGAATAAAGTAATTTTGAAGTATTTGATTTTTAAACTTTCCCAAGAGGATATGGATAAAATTACAAATATAGACCGACAGGATATACAGGTTCAGATCTAATCTGGGAAGATACTAAAAAGTGAAGGAATAGAATGAAAAATATATTTTGAACTGTTCTGGATATTTTTAAGATAGGTACTACTCTTGGAGGGAGGGTAGCAATGGTTCCTCTTATTCAGGATGAAATTGTTGAGAAGAAGAAATGGATTGAAAAAGAGAATTTATAAATCTACTGGCATTGGCTCAGTCTTCTCCGGGAGCACTGGCAATAAACATGGCAGTGTTTGTAGGGTTTTAAAATAAAGAAATATTTAGGAATGATAGCTACAGTACTTTGGGCGGCACTACGGCATTCTTATTATATGGTTACTGGCGGCACTGTTTCAAATTTTCAAAATAATCCTTATGTCATAAAGGCATTCAAGGCAATAAGACCAATGGTTGTTGCACTTATTGGAGAATGTCTATACAATAGGAAAACAGGCAAAAATAAATAAATTTACATTGATTATCGTTCTGGCAATAGCTGGTTCTCGTTTCAGATTCAAGTTTCCCTATATTGATTGTGTGAGTGGGAACAATAGCAGGAAATATCTGGCTTATGAACAGGAAGGAGATTAAATGATATGGTACAATTATGGACTTTGTTTGCAGTGTTCTTTAAAAATAGGACTTTTTAGCTTTGGTGGAGATATGCGAATTCTTCCTCTTATACAGAAGGAAGTTGTAGAATCACATAAATGGATAAGATATAACACAATTTACTAGATATAGTGGCTATTATCATCAGGTAACACGGGGCCGATAGCATAAATTCTTCTACTTAGTGGGCTATCTTGTAACGGGAGATGTGGTAGGGCGACAGTAGCGACAGTGGGCTGTATTGCACCTTCTGTTATAGTGATGACTCTTTTCAGTATGTTTTTCTCAGAGTTTCAGAACAATAAATACATAAACAATGCATTTGCAGGATTGAGGGTAGTTGTTGTGGGACTTATTCTATCAGCGACATTACTTATGGATAAGAAAAATTTTTATTGACTATAAAAGGTTTTTATAATGTTTGCAGTTACTTGTGTTTTTAAAATGGAAGGTAAATGCCATATGGCTGACAGTCAGGGCTACAATAGTGGAATATTATATGTTAAAAATATAAAAATATATAGAATTATGGAGTTGAAAATGAAATTAATTGATATAAAAGTATAGTTAGCGTTTTTCAGGTAAGTGATATTGAAAAATCATTGTTATAGTATAAAAATGGCTTGGAGAACCTGATGTTGTTCCAATGCGGAAGGAGTTGCTGAATACAGAACTGAATAAGAAACATAGTTTTCGAGTTATCATTTGAAGGAAATGAAAAATTGAGAAAAGTGCAATTATTATTGGGATAGAAGATATAAAAGCTGTAAAGAAATATTGAAATAATGGAATAAAAACTGGTGAAAATACAGGACAGATGATTGTTCTAGTATTTGATATACATGACCCTGTTGAAACAGATTATCCTTTGTACAGGAAGTGTATATATATATTTTTATATAAAATTTTAAAATAATATGATATAATCAGATAAGTTTGTATTTTAAAACTGTCTAGATTAAAAATTAATATAGTTGGGGAGTTGAAAAGGGAGAAAACGACAGATCTTGAAATTAAAAACGTAGGGAAAACCTTTGGAAAGAAGAAATTTTAAAAAATGTTAACATTGAAATAAAGGAGAATCATTGCTGGGACCATCAGGTTGCGAGTAAGACAACATTGCTGAGAATGATTGCGGTTTATAAGGCCAGATAAAGGCTCTATTTCCATAAATGGAAGTTATAGATCATCTAGATCTAATGAAAAGAAATGTAAATACTATCAGAACTATACACTGTTTCGAGAATATGACTGTATTTGAAAATGTTGCGTTTCCTTTAAAAATAGTTGCAAAGGAAGAGATTGAAAAGGATATTGAAATATCTTGAACCCATGGGATTACAGGAACATGAGATAAGATGCCTTCCAGTTTATCAGGAACGAGAAACAGAGTTTCCATAGCGAGGCATTAATCAACAAGCGGATATATGCTACTGCTGGACGAACCTCTTTCAGACCGTGAGTGCAAAATTAAGACAGAAATTATTAATTGAACTGGATAATATACATGATGAGTTGGAATAACATTCGTGTTGTAACTCATGATCAGGAGGAAGCACTGGGTGTTTCTGATAGAATAGCGTTATGAGTAAAGGGAAGTCCTGAATAGGAGACTCAGACTGAAATATATGAAATGCCTGCAAATGGGTTGTAGCGAGATTTTCATAGGGAAACAGAAACTTCATTTGAAGGAAGAAAGTTACTGAAGTATACGCAAATATGGATATGCTGAAAGTAAAAAGAACTGGAAGATTTCAAATGAGAGACTTGATAAAACCTGTAAAGTGGAGACAATGCAAAAGCTTACACTCAGACCCGATAAAGAGTGGATACTGAGCCAAGATATACAGATAATGACAACTATAAAGGTAATAAAAGAGACGTAGATGAAGTTATCTATACGGATTCAAGGTAAACTTTTATAAAAGTTGATGGAGTAAACAGAATAATAAATGTCTATATGACCAGCATAGGGAATTTCTGACTGATGAAGAGCTTTTTGAATGGAAAGAAAAAGTTTATTTTTACTGGCATTATGAAGATGCATATTTAGTGGAGAGTGAACTGATAATTGGCAAAAAGAATAAAGAGAATAGGTGAAAAGGACCTTTTAGAATGGTTATATTATCTGCCTATCAGTTTATGGATGACATTATTTTGGAATACCGACTTTATAATAATAATTTTTCAGCTTTCTGAAAAAGGTGCCTATGGTGGAATTGCAATAGCCAGATGAAACAGAACACTGGCAGCCTGAGACTACTGTTTACTTCAAAGAGCGATATCTTAAAAATGGCAGTTCGGACAGTAAATATATCATGTGGATAACTGCCATGGCAACATTATTTCTGGTACCTGTTGCCCTAATATATTTCAAGATCAAGTATAAAGATTTATGGTTGTGCTTATAGTAATCCCTTCTGGATAATTTTTCTTGTGAAATCCTTCATATGCAATACTAGGAATAACAGTATTATAAACCATTTTCCTTATGAAAATACTTTGGATAGAAAGAACCCCTGGCACTTCTTTATAACAGAAATGCAGTAATAATAATAAGTGTATATGTATTTCTGCCTTAGTGCGATACTGCACTCTGTATTCATACAAATTGAAAAATTTGATTTTTCCTGCTCGATGCGAAGCAAGTGATCTGGTGCAAATAAATTTCAGGCTCTAGTGGAGTTTTCTTCGGGAATAAAATCAGAGATCGTCCTCGACAATATTTACACTTGTTCGGCAATAGGTTCATAACGGTTTCCTGACCTTGTGGGAGGAACTGATGGGTAATGCTTGAAATATTACTGCAAACAGAATGTTTCAACACAGGGACTGAGCCTACAGCTTCAGCAATTTCAACTGTTTTCATAGTGATTAACAACATTTTAGATATGGCTGTCAATGAAAATGGAAAAGGAGGAGGAAGAATAATGAATGAAAAAGAAGAATTTCGCTGTTGTTTTTCGTACTTGTAATGATATTTTCTATTTTGCCTATAGTTATGCTTATGCTACTGTCGTTTAATAATTCTAAAACTTCACATGGACAGGATTTTTCACTGAAATGGTATATAGAACTGTTTACAAGCTCTCCTGGTTTATGGCAGGCTTTTGGAAGAAGTATTCTTATGGGATTAACATCAATCAGTTTTTCAGTATTTGTAGCAACTTTTTGGAACTAGCGAGATAAAATGTGTATAATTCAGAATGAAAAATTGTAAAGTTTCTGAACTCTACACTTATATGCCTGATCTTATAATAGGAGGCCTCGTATTTTAACATACAGATAGGAGATGTATAAGGGTGTATGGGACTTTGGGATGACAACTATGTTTATAGTCTACCATTCAATGTTCCATTTTCGCTGTGTTTTATAATAATGGCAAGACTGGATGATTTGATTATTCCATCGTTGAGGGCGGCAAGGGATCTGAGACAAATAGTTCAGACTTTGCTGAAAGGTCATCACTTCAGCTTCAATGATGCCAGGAATAGTATCTGCATTTCTAAATGGCATGACTTTGTCACTGGATGATTTTGTAATTACCAAGTTTTGTTACAGGGTAAAATTCAAATCTTTGCCAGTTCAGATATATTCGATGATTAATTTGGAGTTCTCCTGTAATAAATGCAGTATCGACTATAGTAATAATAAGACTATTATTTTATCCTGTCAAGCAGAAGAATCAGAAATATGTCTGGATGAAATGGGAGATTCGGTGAAAATGGATATGGATAATAAAAACAATATTCAAAATAATTATCAGAATTTTAAAAATGTGATATAATAGATGTATTAGAATTTATTAATAGTTATGATATATCAAAATTATAATATATAATAGAGATATTTACACAGAATATCAGATACATAAAATGTAAAATGTAGATGTAAAGGATGGAGAAATGCAAAATTTGAAGATTACGGATTGAGTATTGAAGTACTTGATGCATTGGAGGTTTGAAGAACCAAGTGATATACAGAAATTAGTGATACCTGAATTATTGAAGGAAGAACTCATCTGATAGGGCAGGCGCAGACCCGGAACAGGGAAAACAGCCGCTTTCGGAATACCAATACTGGAAACAGTTGATGCTGACAAGACGGTGAAAGCTCTGATCTGGCACCTACGAGGAGCTGGCAAACCAGGTAGCAGCAGATGAGATATACTCATTAAAAGGAAAAAGGATATCAGGGTTCTGGCTGTTTATGGAGAGGCTTCCATAGAAAAATCAGATAAAAACTTAAATCAGGAGTGGACATTGTAGTAGGAACTCCTGGAAGAGTAATGGATCTGATGAGAGTGTTAAAAAGGTAAAACAATCTTGGCTATTTTTGTTCTTGAGTGAAAGCAGATGAAATGCTTAATATGGGATTTTTAGAAGATATTGAGCTTATCCTTGAACAGACAAATGATGAGAAGAAAATGCTGTTTTTCTCAGCAACTATGCCTAAAAGCAATAATGGATATTGCTAAAAGTTCATGGATGACTATAAGCTTTTTAAAAGTTAAAAACAGGAGCTGACTACAGACCTGACAGAACAGATTTATTATGAGTTAAGCAAGGAAGACAAGTTTGAGGCATTATGCAGAGTTCTTGACTATACTCAGAACTTTTTATGGAATTGTTTTCTGCCGTACAAAATCTGAAGTAGATGATGTTACAAACAGACTTAAGGCAGAAACTATGATGCTGAGGTGTATTCATGGAGATATAACTCAGGGACTGAGACAGAAAGCTCTTTGACCTTTTCAAGAAAAAAAGTACTTACAATAGCTTGGCGACGACAGATGTTGCGCAGAGGAATAGATGCAAGTAATCTTACACATGTTATAAATTATTCGATACCTCAGGAGCAGAATCTTATGTTCATAGAATAGGAAGAACTGGAAGGCAGGACATAGGAATAGCAATAACATTTGTAACGCTAAGGGAAGCAAGAACACTGGCTCAGATAAAGAGAGTTACAAAGACTGAAACAAAAAGAGAATCAATACCTAATGTAGAGTAGAAATAATAAAGACAGAGGCATTAATTGCCTATATTGATGAAATAATAAGAAGAAGACTACACAAGTTATGAAAGTTTTGCAGATAAACTTCTTGAAGAAAGAGATGCAAGACATGTTGTTTTCTTCTATTTTAAAGACACTTCTATGAAGACGAGTTCCTGCCTGAAAGTTATGGAGAAATACAGGATGTTAAAGTAAAAATTGAAGATAAGAACAAGACTGTTTATTGCACTTGGAGTAAAGACGGATATAATCTGGAAGATTACTTGACCTGTTAAATAAAAAGCGAAAAACTCCTGGAAGAAAAAGTTATAGGGATATCAAGATAATGGACAAATATTCATTTTATAACTGTACCTTTTGCAGGAAGCTGAATTCATAATAGAGGCACTAGAATTCAAAAAGTTCAAAACCGTTAGTTGAAAAGGCCTACAGGAGGACAATCAGGAGGTTCTTCAGAAGGTAAGAAGAGAGGAAGAAAAATCAGAAAAAGATTCTAAAAAGAAGAAATCCGGGTGAAAGAAACACCTAAAAATCCAAAAATCAGATGATAAAAACTCTTCAAGATCTAAGGGAGACAAAAAGATAAAAGCATTATCAGGAAAAAGTATAAATAATGATTAAGAAGTAACCTATGAGAGAAACTATGGAAAATAGAAGAAAACTGGGGAAAATATTATTTTTAATTTTATATTTATGATGTTATTTTTCTTGTGGAAATAATTTAAAGAAAGTTAAAGAAAATTCAGAAAATAGTAAGAAAGAAGCTGGAAATAAGCAGTTGGACGATTACTTAAATACTTTAAAAGCCTGAAAATGATTTACAGATAACTATGGGAGAAAACCTGTGACAATTGTCGGTAAGGAAACTAAGTTGGAGATACTTTAAAATCAGTTCCTCTGACAATAAATTCAAAAACTTGAAGAAAAAGGATATATTGAATGCAAAGAGCTATAAAAGTAATATATACAGCACCATCACTTGATACAAAAAAGTGTAGTTCTATACAAACTCAAATGTTGAATGATACAGCTTCAAAACATGTGAGATGTAAAGTTTTATTCTGTAACAGTAGACACTCCTTTTGCTCGGGAAGATTCTGCAAAAGTGAACGGCATAAATAATAGATTGCTGCTCAGATTATCGAATATCATCATTTTGGACTTCAGGAGATGGTTTCCTTTATAAAGAATATGGTCTTCTTTACAAGGGCGTTGATGATTGTTGATGAAAATAATATTGTAAAAGTATATCGAATATGTAAAAAGAAGAGGCTGATGAAGCTGATGTTGAAAGGCATAGAATTTTTGGAAGAAAAAGTAATAAATAAGAAATAAGACATACTTTTTATTTAAAAGAGCTGTTTTAAAGGTAAAAATATCTTTACGCTTTTAAGACGAGCTCCTTTATTGCAATGTTATTGACAAAAAGAATGAAAAAATAATATTATATAATAAATGACTGATAAGTCATTTTGTTAATTATAAAAACAGAGAGAGTGAAAAATGTATGAGACAATATTAGCTTGATATTGATAATACACTATTTGATTATTTAAGGCTGAAAACTATGCTGTAAGAACAACCTTTGAGAAGATTTCGGATTTATTAGCAGTGTAGAGTGAGATGAGTTTCAGAGGTAAAGAAAGAATGCGGACAATGAAATGATCTGCTATGGGAAAGCTGGAAAAGAGGAAATTACAAGCAGTGAATTAAAAATTGAAAGATTCAGGATTCTGTTGAAAAATAAATTTGAGGTTACAATGTTGAGGAATTCAGTAAGCAATATCTGAAACGTCTTGGAGAGAAGGAGCGTTTCTTTTTGCTGAAGAACTGTGCCGATATTTACATGGAAAAAATACAAGCTTGGAATGATTACAAGCAGGAATGAAGGAAAGTACAGTATTCAAGGGTTGAAAATTCTTCAATTGGAAAATATATAGATAAAATAATAGTTTTCAGATGATATGGGTATAAAGCAAAGCCAAATGCAGGTATTTTTGAATATGCACTGAAGGAACTTGGAACTGGGGATAAAAGGAATCCATAATGGTCGGTGATTCCCTATCGGCAGACATTCAGGGAATCAATTTTGGAATAGACACATGCTGGGTAAGTTTGAAAAATGACAGCCCAGATGATAAAATAAAACCAAAAACTGTGGTAACAAGACTGGAAGAAATATACGGTATTCTGTAAAAGGCAGGTAAAATATGGAAAAATAGAAAAATAGATATGTAATATTTCTATTTATTTTAATTGGAAAAACTGTATTTACACAGGAAGACAAAGGATAGGACTTGTACTCAGTGGAGGTACTGCAAGGGGATTGGCATGTAGGAATACTAAAAGTGCTGGAGGAAGAAAAGTTCCTGTGGAATATGTGACAGGGACAAAGTATAGGGAAAGCGATTGGGAGACTTTACAGTGTTGGTTATACTCGGATGAAATAGAAAAATTGCATCTGAAATGGATTGACACACTGCAATGACAGTATAGAAAAGGAAAGGAAGGGAATATCAAGAAATCTCATAGAAGACAGGATACAATGGGTACTTCCATGAAAATTTTGTACCAAAAATTCCTTCAGGAGCAGTTGGAGGAAAAGTGCCAGTGAAAAGCTGAAATGAACTATTTTGGAGTGGCAGGTAAAACGACTTTAAAAATTTCTAGAAATTTACACTTGTGGCGACAGACCTTAGCAAATACAGGAAGGGTTATGATAGACAAGGGATCAGTGCGACCGCTATCAGATCAAGTCTCCCTGCCGTCGTTTTTAATCCGGTTCAGCTGGAGGAAGCTTTATGTGGACGGTGGAGTTGCGAAACCTTCCTGTTCAGGATGTAAAAGTTCTGGAGCTGAGGAGTGAACGTTGGAAGGTTTTTCTAAAGGATCGAAAAACTCAACATAGCAGGTGTGATATCTGTTCCATGACTATAGCTAGGCAGACAGGGAGTTGAAAGGCAGATAAAGAATGCTTGGTTATATGGCGCAATCTTGATTGGATCATGATTTCCAGTAGATAAAAGGGAAATAATAGATGCGGTGAAGAAGGTGGCAGGAGAAATATAGAAACGCATAAGAGGTTAAGTAATCCTGAAAAGTTTGCAGAACTTGAACAGAAAAGGATGGAATTCAGAAAAAGCTGGAAAGACGAGGTATAGCATAAGACGTGTTGAAATCAGGGAAATAAAGAGTATGGGAAAAATGCTTTATCAAAATCTTCAAAAGATTTAGGATCAATGGAGTGACATGGAAGTGCTAAATGAACTATATGGAGCAGAGTTTTCTACTGTCTGTTACAGTGAAAATGACACTTTGGTGATAAATGTTCAGGGAAAAGGGCAGGAGACTATCTGAGCTTTTTCAGAAATGTAAATAATGAGAGACATGGCGACTTCAACTGTGGGTATACAGGAAATAAGACCATAAATAATGCAGATACAAGATACAGGCTGAATGGAATCATTACAAATGAATATGGAATAAATAGCTCAGGAATAATGTCTATTGGAAAAGATAACAGGGTGCTGTTTATAGGAAACTTTGATTTCAGGAAAGATATTATAGAAATCAGTATATGCAGGAAATAAGTATAGTTTAATAACAGAAGATTTCAAAAAGCTGGAGTAGGGACTAGAGTATGGAAATTAGCAAAAATACACTCTTACTTTTAGGTGGAGGATGAAATATCTCATGTTAAGGGGCATGGATGAAAAGGGAAAGTGCAAAAATAAGATTCCCTTATCTTGAAGCATCACTCACTGAGGATAGCAGGAGTTCATAGCCTTTCTACAGAGGGACGTCATCTGAAAGCGGAATATGCTGAGCAGATTCTACAAAGATGCAGAGATTTAATGCACTTCCTGTGAAAAGCTGAAGTAAATATACCGTGGGAAGAATGTAACATTGACACGGGGGTGGCATATGTTACAAGTGACAGGGAAAAATACCTGAAACTTTATGGGCCTAAAAATGGGAGTTCAGGAGGTTTGTTCCATGAATTTAATGGAATTCCTTCAGACAGGATTAGAGGAATAGTATATTTGTCAGGAAAATAAATATACAGTATAAAATTTCAAGAATTGTATTTGTAGGAGCAAATGCTTCTTTTACCAAGTTTCCGATAAAGTTACAGTTTTGGAAAAGATAAAAAGGAAAGCTATGGACTGGGACTGGGTATAAGAACACCTTTAGGACCTGGATATCTGGGAGTTGCAAAAAGTCCTGGAGAAAATGTAAGATATTTTCTGAATTTTGGATATGATCCCAAATCATTCAATGAAAATTAGATGCAAAAATTAACAGATTGAAAGGAGATTATGAGTATTTATAATGACTCATATATATGTCATAGGAAATAGAAATGAAAGAAAAAGAAAAATTAAGAAAAGCTCTTCTGGTATATAATCCAAAAATCAGGTAATTCAGACTTATTATTAAACAGTTTTGACTCTGATAGCTACAAAACTTTTAAAGGAATGAGATTACCCTGACTCTTTACAGTATAAAGAGAACACAATAAACTGACAAATATCATAGAAATGAGAAATATGATATATTAATTTTATCAGGCGGAGACAGGACGTTAAGTAAAAGTTTAAACCAGCTGTATAATGAAGGAATAGAATTTTCCTGATGTTGCAATGATTTCCAACAGGGACTTCAAATGATCTAGCAAAGTCATTGGAACTTGGAGACAATGTTAAAAAGTGGATTGACAATATTGTGAATGGAAAGAGGCGAAACCTCTGGATTTTTGGACTTATAAAATAATAAAAACTGTATTTCTATCTTCCTATGCAGGAGGACTTTTCACAAAAGTTTCCTATAACACTGATAAAAATCTGAAAAAGTAATAGGAAAGACGGCATATCATATAGCGGGACTGGCTGAACTGACAAAACGATAAGGAGTTTGACCTTGATATAACCCTTGACAGTGGCGAAAAATAAGTGAAAAGGCAATATATATATATGATTTTTAAATGGAAAGAGCGTAGAGGATTTGATAAAGTGTGATAATGCTGATATGAATGACGGGCTTCATGAATATTCTGATTGTGAAGCATATAGAAAATCTTTGACCTTCCTGCAGTACTGCTGGATCTCATTAACAGCAATCTTGAAAATAATGATTATGTAGAACTGTTACTGCAAAAGCTGCGTAATTGAAAAATAGATGATGAGGTAGAGGTCAGCATTGACGGAGAGGAAGGAAAAATAGAAAAGCCGAGATAAAATTTTGTAAGTAACAGGCTTAGAATTTTAGAAAAATAAATTGAATAAATGAGTTTTAAAAATTGAAAATATGGTATAAATATAATATATTATTTAAAAGTGTGGAAGAATAAATTTAAGAAGATGGAGGAGAAGTTATGAACGGATATTTAAGTTTTGTGCTGCATGCGCATCTGCCGTATGTAAGACACCCCGAGGTACAAAAGAGAATTTTAGGAAGAGACTGGCTGTATGAAGCCATTACTGAAACATATATACCGCTTAACCCGAAAATGTTTGAAAATCTTACAAGGGATAACATTCATGAATTTAACAATAACAGTGTCAGGAACATTGGTTAATATGTTAAATGATGATTTACTGCGAGGCAGATATATTAAACATTTAAACACAACTAATAGGAATTCTGTGAATTGGGAAGTTGAGAAAGACTGAAAAGAATATCGGATATGATTAAAGTAGCTAATCATAACTTGGGTTCCCAAGGAGGCAAAATCTGTATATGAAGAAAAGTATGCAAGAGATTTGAGTTGGGGCATTCAGAAAATTCCAGGATCAGGGAACCTTGAAATCATACCTGTTACTGCAACACATGGATTCCTTCCAGTAATGAAGGACTACCCTGAAGCTGTAAATGCTCAGGTTTATAGCTAAAAAGATTATATTAAAAATTTCATTAGGGAGCCAAAAGAATATGGCTTGCAGAATGTGCCTATTATCCTGGACAGGATAAGTTCCTTGAAAAGCATGGGATAAGATATTTCCTTGTGGATGCCCATGGAATAATGCACAGTGACCCAAGACCTGTATATGGAATCTATTCCCCTGTATATACTAAAAATGGAGTGGCTGCATTTGCAAGGGATCTTGAATCTTCAGAACAGGTGTGGAGTTCAGAGATAGAGTTATCCAGGTGACGGAGTTTACAGAATTCCATAAGGATGCGGGATATGAGCTTGATTATGAGTATGTGACGTATCTTCACAGTGACAGGTAAGAAGAAACATGGGGATAAAATATCATGCACATAGCTGATAGGACTTTTTAAAGCTGTCTATGATCCTGATGCTGCATGTGGAAGAAGCGAAGGAACATGCCTCATAACTTTGTCTCATAACAGATCAAAGCAGATAGAGTTTCTGGCTTCAAAAATGAAATATAGAAAGCCGATTGTAGTTTCTCCTTATGATGCGGAACTTTACGGGACACTGGTGGTATGAAGGGCCTATTTTCCTTGAGTGGGTACTTTTAGAGCGACAGCAGAATCCAACTTTTTCCACAATAACTCCTTATCAGTATCTTGAAAGATATCCAACTAACCAGATAGTGGATGTGGTAGTATGTCAAGCTGGGGAGCAAATGGATATTATGATGTATGGATAGACGGATCAAAATGACTATGCTTACAGACATCTGCACAAGGCTGCCCAGAAAATGATAGAAGTGGCAAACGGAAGAGCCATATAATGAACTGGAATATAGAGCGTTGAATCAAAATGGCTAGAGAACTTATGATGGCACAGACTTCGTGCTGGGAATTTATAATGTACACAGGAACAATGGTCGGATATGCTCACAAAAAGATAAGCGACCATATACATAGACTGTTTAAGCTGTATGAAGACTTTAAGAATGGTATGCTTTGATGAAGCATGGCTTGCTGAAATAGAGTCAAGAGACAACATATTCCCTGAAATAGAATATAGAATGTACAGAACCAGCTGGCTGTAAAATAGATTAAAAAGAATGAAATGATGGGCATGTTCGGATATAATAGCTGAACATGTGCTGTAACTATAAAAATATGTACCAAAAATCTGATAATGTAAATTAAAAAGGTTTGGAGTACATTTTGTATTGACTTTTCAAAATAGTACATTGTAAAATAAAAATATAATAAATGAAAATTTAATGTGTATGTGTTTAGATAGGAAATAAAGGAGTTTGTGGAAAGGATAAAAATGAAAAGATATTATTAATTTATTTGTTATTAAGTTTATGTCTGTTTCTCTCAGAAAAATCTCGAAAAAGAAATCATAAAATTAATAGAAAAGAATAAAATTTTGAATGTAATCCTACAAGAAAGAAATTTAAAGTTGTAGGAGAAAATATGACTGGCTATGTAGATGAAGATGACAAAGATCATATGGAGAATGGAAAAATAGAGATGAAAGTATCAAGGAATGTTTTTCTGGATGATGTAAGAATTCAGTATGGAAGGTGAATATTTTTATAAATCAAATAATAATTTTACTTTGCTCATAAAAGACTTGAAAAATAAGGATGAAAAAAATATGTAAAATTTAATTTTAAAAATACGAGTATGATAAATTACCATTATTTTAAATATAAAAATGGAAAAATATAAAAAATCAAGTTAGACTGGTTACATTATAGACTTGTAAGTTCACTTACAGATAAAACTTATTTACAAATATGAAAAATAGAAGAGAAATAAATTATATTCCAAGTGATTAGGAAGGAGATATAAAAATGGGAAACAGCTAACTATAATAAGTAAGAAAGAAAAAGAAGAGCTATATAAAAGATCTGGAAGGGAAATGGTTAATAGAGTTAGATGGAAATAAAATAGAAAATGAAGATGATTTTGCAGTGGCAATTATGAATGAAAATAGACATTGTGTATGATTATAAAAATTTATACGGTTATGACTGGTATTCCTTTAGGGATGCCGCAAGCAGAGCTGGAAATGATAAGAGAAAAGAAATTCAAAAGGACAAAACAGATGTCATAATAGTTTACGATAGTCCAAGATTAGATATGGATGAGATAGACAGAGGATCTATATACCAGCATTTAATATCTCTTTTACATTGGTGGAAAAATTCATTGGATACAAGACTTTTATTTTTGTGATAGATGACTTAACTGATAGTCTGAATAATAAAAATAATACTGGGAAATATGTTAGAAAAAGAAAAATAATTGAGGCAGAAAAAGGAAAAAAATTATTTTTGAAATGGATATGGAAGGAGTGGAACTGGCAGAAGATTTTGATTAATCAAATAGATGAAAAATCTAGATTTTTGAAGAAGAAAATGATTATGTGCTAATTTTTACTAACTCCTATGATTTTGTTCAAGCGATAGATTATCAGGAATGTAGTCTAATAGCTTATTAAAACTTATAGAAGATATGTATTGAAAATAAGAAAAGAAAATAAAGATATATCTATTAGGACATAGTTGATTAAGAGAGGGGAAAATAATGGGAAACAGTTTAACTATAATAAGTAGTAAACAAAAAGAAGAGTTATATAAGAATCTGGAAGGGAAATGGTTAATAGAATTAGATGGAAGAAAAATGAACAACTGGGATGACTTCTATTATCAGATAATGCCTCAAATAGATTTTTATGAATATAGTAAAAAGTTTGAAATTAGCTCACACACAGTAAAAAGATGCAGCCTTAGAATTTGAGGTTATAGAAAAATATTTACAGGGATAACAATTACAATGGGATTGCAATAGTGTATAAATATCCAAATTTTAAAATGGATAATTTGGAGAGAGGATATATATACGTAACTATTATCAGTTATTTTTTTGAGAATGTGGAATAATAAGATTGCAAAAACAACATGTTATATAGTAACTGAGAGGTTAAAAATCCATGTTTGTAAATAATGAACTTAAAATTACAACGTTAGAAAGAGAAAGGATGACATTTTGAGGAAAAAAATAGAGGGAAAGAAATATTAGAAATAGATGCTAAAAAGATAGGAAAATTTTGAAGATTTGCTAAAAATATTTTCTAATAATATGGAAAAAAATTAACAAAAAGAAGTATTAATAATTATTGAAAAATTTACAGAATTATTATATTCATCTATACTATGTAGAAAAAGTTTGATTTTTCAATACTTTTATAGAAAAATTATTATTGGAAGAAGGAAATAAAGGAAAAAAACAGTCAAGATATATGGAATAATTGATTAGAATAGAAAAAGGCATAAGATTAAGAAGATTAAAGGAAATATAATATTGAAAAACAGGAGAGCAAAAAGTGACAGAAGAGGAACAGAAAGAATTCTTAAACGAATTAAATAGTTTTTGGATATGAATTAAAAAGTGCTTGATGTGTTGACAATAGGAATTAAAAGATAAAATTTTTAGTACCTGTTTTTATTAAAATGGTTTGAAAAACCCTATTGTGAAATTAAGTGATAAAATTTTTCATAGTTAGGTGTCTAACAGTAAAAAGGATTTAATAAAGCCACAGAGATATTATTAAAATTTTTATAAAAGAATTAGATTATGAAGAAATAGATAAATGGACAGTGGGAAATGCAATAGAGAGTAATTTCTGACAGAAGATATGTGAATGATTATATAAAAATAATAACAAATATGGAATTTCTCGTCAAATGATAGTACATGGAATGGGAGCCTTTAAAGAAGAAAAGGTAAAAGAAAACTTTAATAACTCTGCTAAATGATGAAGAAGTAAAATGGACATGTGATATATGCTCTGTCAAAAGTTTAAGGATAAAAATTTAATACAAAATACTGATACCGTTTTTAGAACACAAAAGTAATCTGGAAAAGAGAAGAGGCAAAGAAAGCTATAAAAATTAGAAAAGTTAGATAAATAGGCTTTTATCATATTTCAGACTTTTGAATTTAAAAATAAAAAGATACAGAGAAAAATTAGACTTTTTAAAAGAGATTTAAAAAGTTTTTTAGTAATAGAAGAAAAATAATGATTTGAGTGATAGAGTAAAAAGAAAAATTACTTCCAGAATATGATAAAATAAATTAAGAAAAGGAATTAACATGGATATATGTATAATAACATGGTCAGAAGGATTTTATGAACATTATATGAAAATATTAAAAGGAAAAACTGTGATTTATTATGGAGAAGATTATAATATAATTTCTTGCGAAAATGAAGATTTTTGCTCTTTGAGTTAAATTACGGATTAAGTAAAGAAAACAGAGTTTATTTACGAAAAAGGAGATAAGATTTATACAATACTAGATTGCAGTTCAGCTTTTTAAATATGACTATACTTATATTCCTGTTGAATTTAATATAGATCAAATAAAAAGAATAACAGTAACAAATCCAGAAATAAAAATAACAGTAGAAGAAGTAGTATTGGAATGGATGTTGACAAGTAATTTTAAAGATTACTGTACAAGTATAGAAGAATATAAGAAATTATTAGCAAGGAATATTTATTATGTATCAGAGGAAAGATTAAATGAAAAGTATAGAAAAGAAATTTATTGAACTATTTAGTACGAAGGAAAAATAGAAGAGATAGATAGTTCAAAAATGTGAAATAATAGATATATATTTAGAAAAATGGAAATGTTTGAAAAGCTTTCTTAAGAAAAAGATGATGATATATATTTAAATACAGGATTGAGTGTAACAGTTAAAATTTAAAAAGGCTTTATTAATGTGTGTGGGATGAAAAAGAACTTTAAATAAGTGGGGAAGAGCTACTGCTGAAACAAACTCAAGGAAGAAGATACTTTATTGATATAAGATAAATTATACAAAATGACCACTATAAAAACATTTACAAGAATAAAATAAGGAGAATATCGTGTTAGAAAATAAAGTAATAATAACTAATGAAAAGTAATAAAAATAAAATATACGAAAAATCTAAAAATAAATGGATCATAGAATTAGATGGAAGTAAAAATAAATAATTGGGATGATTTTTTTATAAGATTATTCAAAAAGAAAATTGATATTTTAAATTATGATGAAAAAATTTGGAATTGATGAGTACGCTTATCATGATTTTTGCTACAGATATTGCACTTTTATTATGAAGTAAAAAGGATGAAACAAGGTATTACATTAATCCTAAATTATAATTATAATTTTAGCAAATTAAATGATAAAGAAAAAGAGTATATTTATACAGATATTATTTTTACATTATTGTTGGAATGGTATATAGATATGAAAAATAATATATAAGCAAGAAAAACCAACAATAAATATAGATTTTTTTATATTTTTGGTAAATAATACTATTGAAATAGAAAATGAGCTGATAATATCTGTAGAAGAGGATAAAAAGAAATTGATAAAAAGATATTTAAATTATAAAACTATAGATTATCGTTTTTTTGAATTAAAAAGAAATTAATGAAAGATTTTTAAAAACGAATTATCAATAGAAGAGCGAAAAAAATAAAAATAAATTTCTTTTGAATAGCCTTTTGAATATATAAAAAGAAAATAGTGAAAAATTTAAAAATATTATTATTTAATGATAACAACTTTTTCCTATATAATAATATAATTTTAGTTTCATATAATCGAGACAAATTTTAATGAAGAATTATAATAAAAGAATAATTATATTTTTCTAATTTTTCCAAATAAAAATATAATTAGTTTTTCAAAAATATGAGGGATAAGAGAATTTCAAGTGAAAATCTAAAAATATGAAGTGATAAAGGGAGAATAAATAGTGAAAATATCATCAAAATATGAAAAAGAGAATTAAGAAAATTATTTGAATTAAAGCAAGAAAACTTATATTGTAAATTTTCAACTGAGAAATGAGGAATTAATTTCAAATTTTCTGATGTTACAGATGAAGATAAATATAATAAAAGAGGGAGATAAAATGGCATGTCAAAAAGAAAATTCATCTGAGATATATAATTTGATGCTTTCAATTAGTTTTTAGATTATATGATGGATCTGTTTATTGAAGATTACATTAAATTATCAAAAAGAAGAATTTCATGAAGAGAATATGAGACTATAGCGTCATATTTTCAAAAGATTTCACCTACTACAGACGATAGATTGCATCTACGAACTAGCACTTCAAATTTTTGAAAAATATCAATGGGATGATAATTTTTGCATTAGTGAGAAAATGCTGTTTTGCTTTGGGAGACCTAAACACTCCTAAGGCGAAAGAAAAATTGGAATTATTATTACAAAGTGAAGAAGAGACTATAAGAGGACATGCAATGGAGCAGTTGAAGAGATGGATTTTACAAATAAGGATGTCAGATGAGAAGGAATAATTATGAAAAAAAGAAGAGGAAAGAAATATTTATGCAGTATATGATGATAAGACAATAAGAGTTTATCAGGCGTATAATAATGAAACAGCGAGTGAGGCTTTAAAATTAGGAAAAGTTTGGAAGTAATTCAGCCTTACAAGATGACTTGGATAAAGCCGTCATTTCTTTGGATGATGTACAGAAGCGGCTGGGCTAGCAAGCAAGGACAGGAAAGAATGACTGGCAATTGACCTGAAAAGAAGGATTTGATGAAATAGTGAAAAATGCTGTACTTTCATCTTTTAGAGAAGTTTCTGATTTATCTAAGGATAATGGAAAGAAAGATTGGAAAAATTCAGAAGTGAAGATGTCAGTGGGATCCTGATAGGGATATTTATGGCAATCCAATAGGAAGAAGGGCGATACAGTTAGGCATAAAGGGAGAAACGGTGAAAAATATATAAATGACTGGATTGTAAATATAACGGATATAACTGATAAAGTTGTTGAGATGAGAAATAGCATTCAAAATGGAACTTTTTCAGAATCTGTACTTCCTCAGGAAAAAGTATATATTATGAGATTAATGAAAAGATTGAAAAGAAAGGGCCATTTTAAATATTTCTAATCAAAAAGCTGCCTAGAAAACAACAGATTAAAAATAATATTATTATTTGAAAATCGTGCTATAATATAAAAATTATAGCTGAGGTAAAATCAATATCATAAAAGAAAACTCAGTTTAATGGCTGAGTTTTTGTTTTTAATCTGAAGAGGATAGTATTTATGAAAAGGAATTATTTAAGGGAGGTGGAAATTGTCAATTATTTAAAAATATTTGCAGAAATAAGAGAAAAAGAAGTTGAAAACTCAGCAAGATTATAAAAAGAACTGGACAGAAAATCGAAAATGCTTAATAGTGAGGCTAAAAGGTTACAAAAATGAAAAGGAAAATATTTACAGAAAGCTGGAAAAATTCAGGATATAAAGGACGGAAAAGTAGAAACTGTAAATGTAAACGCTATGTTATCAGATTTTTACTGATAATTCTGTTATGACAGTATCTTTTTGAATATTTCGCTAAATCTGAAAGGGTACAACTATTTTATATATGTTTCGGCAGTTATAATCAATTCTGCTTTCCCTGCTGTCGTTACTGATAACTGTAATAATAAAGAAAAATTTTCAGTGCCTATTATTATAATTATGACATAAAAGATATTTATTATAGTTATGATAACTCTTGGAACAGGATATTTCCTGAATTCCTACAGGCAGGAACTTGAAGATTTAAATAGAAATCCGTTCTGATAAAAGGCTGAAATAAACTCTATAGATGAACTGAAAAATAGCAGCATAGAAATAGTGAACAAGGACAGCAGGATAAAATGGAGAATGGATGGAAATCTGAAGATTATCACTAATGAAGATTCTAAAAAGGAAATATAAATATTGAAAATACGGTGATTGATGATAATAATAAAGTAACACTGTATTTTACCAATGAAAATGAGTCTCAATGGCTGAAAAGGTAAAATAATTTATTTTTAACTGGGATACAGTGAAAATAAAAGCTGAAGAATAAAAGAATCGAAGGGAAGTTTACGGTAAGATAATTAAGCTTTGACAATGGAGACCTTATATTGAACAATAACTTTGAACTGAGGGATGAAAATAAAGAGATAAAGCGTTCGAGTAATAGGAATTAACCTGAAAATAGAAATAATAAATAATTTACTTCTTTATAGCGCTTGTTATATTTATTATGATAGAATATGAATATTACAAGTTTCCAAATGAAGACAGGCAGAAAATAATAGACAGGCTGATGCTGAATGAAAGAAAGAGAAAGCAATAAAAATCGAGTTTTTCAATGCTGCAGACAGTAGGTTTCATGATGTTTCCTGTAGCATTGATACAGACATATCTGTTAAGAAGCTACATACTCAATCTGCTTTTTGATAAAAACTTGAAAAAGGTTATGACACAATAAAGTGTCACTGCTGTCCTATTTTTCAAAAATCTTATCTGCTGATTTTTATTATTCTGCTGCTTCCGGTATTCATGTGAAAAATTTTAAAATTCTGAAAATGATTGAGAAATATAAAGAAAAATGGTGATACGAACTGTCTCATATGAAAAATAAAAGAAGCTACTTGAGAACGATAGGATATAACAGAAGAAGAATAACAGCTATAGAATGTTTTTAGGTAAAATAAGAAATAGGAAATAAGAAATTTGAAGGGGAAAAATGTATAAAAAGGATTAATGAGAGACAGAAATAGAGGTTTATAAATCTGGAATATATGAAAATCATAAGGATTATAAGTCCTTTTTACCTTCTAAAATTAACTCCCAGGTGGTTTAATGCCGTCAAATGCAGTATATGTTCCTCCTGCACATATACATATTCAGGATTTAATTTCGGATATGGAAGAAGTTTATTCCAATGATAATGTTTTTATTCCTAAATTAATAAAATTGCAATGATAGATTATCAATTTGAAAGTATTCATCCTTTTTGATGGAAATGGAAGGGTTGGACGGATAATAATACCGTTGTATCTGCTTAGTTCAAAAATGCTATAAGTAGTCTTGTTTTATATATCAGATTATTTTTGAGAGATATGGGACAGAATATTATGAAGCTTTAAAATAGAGTAAGACTTTACAAGGGACATGACAGGATGGATAGAAATTTCTTCCTGCAGGCAACTATTGAGCTGCAAAACAGCAAGAGAAAATTTGAAAAAGCTGTCAATTTTGTTGAAAAATGAATAAAAATGTAGATAGTATATCAGGTAGAGAATAATAATATACGACAAATACTAGAAAGTTTCTATGAAAAATCTATTCAGGAAACATCAGAATTAATAGAAAAGCTTAAAATAAGTAAAAGCAACTATAAATGAGAACAATGCATCAATGGAAGAACAAAATATTATATCAGAAACAACAGGAAATAGTAGAAATAGAATTTATGTAATGGAAGGTATCTTAATATATTCAAAAATAAAATATGAGACTTAAAAATCAAAAATTAAGTCTATTATAGACTCAAAAAGTGAAAAATTGAGTCTAAAAATATAAAATTGAAATCAAGAGGGATAAAAATGATATATCTAGATAATGTGGCAAGCACAAAACCAAGTGAGGAAGTCATAAAAAGTAGTGACGGATGTAATGAGGGAAGAGTTACGGAAACCCTGATGCAATCCATGATTTTTCCCATGAAATATTTTTTAAAAATAAAAATGCAAGAAAGGTAGTAGGGAATTTTTTGGGAGTAAATCCGGCAAGGATATATTTTACGGCAGGAGGTTCAGATGGAAATAATCTTGTAATACAGGAATTGTTGAGGGCAAATTCAAGGACAAAAAGCATCTGATTACTACGAAAAATAGAGCACCCATCTGTTTACGAGACATTTAAGTATTGTGAAACAAAGGGTTTGAAGTTGATTTTTCTTGATGTGGACAAGGATGGATTTATTAATCTGGAACAGCTGAAAAGCCTTCTGCGGGATGATACATCCCTTGTTTCAATTGGAGCTGTAAACAGTGAAGTGGGTTCAGTCCAGGATTTGAAGGAAATTTCCAAAATTATAAAGGGAAAAGCAGGAGAATTTATTTTTCACACTGATTTTGTACAGGGACTTGGATGTACAGACATAAAATTTGGTAAAAATATCTGTGGATGCAGTCACTGTGAGCGGGCATAAAATATGTGCACCAAAAGGGAATTGGAGCAGTCTATGTTGCTGAAAAATGTAAAAATTGCAAATGTTGTTCATGGCTCAAATTCTGAAAATGGAATTGTAAAAGGACTATGCCTACAGAACTGATACTGGGATTTGCAAAAGCTGTTGAACTGCTTGATAAAAATTACAGGAAAGATATGGAGTATCTGCAGAATCTTAAAAATGAATTCGCTAAAAATAGAGGAAAATATAGCTGATGTAAAAATTAACTCTATATTTGATATTCAAAAATCAAGTCCTAAAGTTCTTAATGTATCATTTAAAGGAACTAAAGGCAGAAGTTCTCACACATTTTTAGGAATGAATGGAATTTACGTTTCAACAGGATCGTATGTTCGTCTAAAAAGGGAATAGCAGAATTCTTGCAGTGATGGGATTAAAAGCAGGATGAGCTTGACGGAGCGATAAGGTTCAGCTTTTCTTCTGAAAATACTTTGGAAGAAATAGAAAAACAGTGGAAGTTCTGAAAAAGTGTGGAACAGATAAGAAAAATGAGATAAAAATATTAAAGAATAAAACAGAAAGGAACAGAAAGATGAATTATATGAATAAATCTCTTAAATTCAGTAGGGCTGTCATACGGGAGCTGTCGCTGAAAAGGAAAAAAACAGGGACAGTTTGAAAGAATGCTCAGAAACAGAATACATAAGTCTTTAAATGGATATAACCATCAACTGGTCGATGATCTTTCAAAACTGTATGTAATGGTAGATAATAAACGTAGACGAAGTTATTGAAAAACTGAAGAAAATATTTGGAGTTGTAGGATTAAATCCTTCAGCAAGAATAGGCAGTGAAGATGAAGAGATAAAGGCAAAAGTGCTCGAAGTGGCAAATTATGCTTATGAACAGGGAGCAAGAACTTTTAAGATAGCGGTAAATAGAAGTAACAAGGAATTTGAGAAAAAATCTATGGACTATGCAAGGGAGCTGGGAGCACATGTTCTTATAAACAGTTCTTTTGAAAAGGTTCAGATGAAAGATCCCGATGTTCAGATAAATGTTGATATAAGAAAAGAATGTGTATGTGTATACTGAAAGGATAAAAACTTATGGAGGATTGCCAATCGGTTCGACAGGAAAAGGACTGGTACTGCTTTTCAAGGAGAATTGACAGTCCTGTTGCTTCATTATGATGGCAAAAAGAGGAATGTGTATAAATTTTGTGACATTCACAGTTTTTCCTTTACAAAGCAGACAGGCTCTTGAAAAAATAAAGGAACTGACGGACATACTGTCAATTTTACACAGGAAAGACAAGACTTTACTCAATGAATATACTGAAAAATACAGGAAGCAATAAATTCAAAAACTAAAAAGGAACTGGCAACAATACTTACTAGAAGGGTAATGATGAGGCTTGCTGAAAGATTGGGCAGAAACAATGAATTATCAGGCACTTATAACAGGTGAAAGTTTAGGACAGGTTGCATCCCAGACAATGGGGACTTACATGTACAAATGCTTCAATGGAGAGACTTCCAGTATTCAGACTCTTATAGGAATGGATAAGACTGAAATAATAGATATTGCAAAGGAAATAGGGACATATGAAAAATCTATAGAGCCGTTTGAAGATTCATGTGTAATATTTGCTCCAAAACATCCTGTTACAAATCCGAAGCTTGAAGATATTCTGGCAGAAGAGAAAAATTGAAAAATTATGATGAGCTTATGACAGAAATATTTGCAAGAAAAAGGAATTCTTCAATATGGGATAATGAATATGGAAAAAGAAAAAATATGCTGATAAGCCGGAGTGTATATTTTAATCAGTAAACGCTGAAAGGAATGAGTGAAAGTATGAAAAGAGAATTCAGTAGTTCAGATATATTGTCAAAAATAAGCAGGAAAATCTGGAAAAAGATTCAAGGAAGCGACACAGATGATAAATCTCATATATCGTAATTACAGTGATGGAGAAACACAGATGCTGTCAACTTCCTGACTTATTTTCGATGCTTGCCATTTTTCCAATCGTAGCTTTAATACTTGGAATAACAAAAAGGCTTTGGACTTGACAGGCTGTTTATCAGAAAAATTTTTGAAATAGTTCCTCAGAATGAAGGAATGGTGAGAACTGTTCTGGATGTTGCAAATAAACTCCTGGTTTCTACTGAAGGAAGTATACTGACAGGTGTGGGTGTAGTTATTCTGATTAATTCTGCTATAAAAGGTTCTGATGGTCCTGGAAAGATTCGTTTAATAAAATATGGCATGTAAACAAAAACAGATCTTTTACGAGAAGGATAATAGATTACATTGCCTATCATATTTATCGGGCCTATATTCTTTATAGTAATTATAGCAACAAATTCATATGTAATAGAAAAAGCTGGAGAACTTTTTTTGGGAAAAACCCTCGTGATAGGGCTGTTTATAAAACTGATAGGTCCTTCATTCTATATTCTCCTGTTTACACTGCTTTTTTATCTTATTCCAAATACAAATGTAAAGTTAAAAGCCGGCATTTATTTCGGGAGTGGTAACTGCGCTGCTATGTTTTATTCTGAAAGCGGCATTCGTATTTCTGCAGTCGTTTATAACGAAATATAATGCAATATATGGAAGTTTGGCATTTATTCCGATTTTTCTTGTATGGGTTCAGTATATATGGGTAACTATACTGTTAGGGGCACAGATAGCCTTTTCAATTCAGACATCTGATGAATTTTTATACAATGAAAGAGTGGAAATGCCTATAAAATTTAGAAAAGAAGCAGGAATACTGATTCTTGTGCTGATAATAAAGAGATTTAAGAAAATGAAATTCCTATACATATATGGAACTCTCAAAAAGACTGAATATGAAAAGCCTATTTATGAAGGATATTCTTTCAGAGCTTGAAAAATAGAGTTTATCAACGAAATTCTGGCAGAACAGGAATGGAGAAAGCGGATATCAGATTGCCTGTGATCCGGAAGTGTTTACTGTAAAATATTTTTATAAAACAGGTTTGAAGGAAAAATGAAGAGAACGGTATGAAGATATTTTTGATAATCTTCAGGAAGAAGACAGGAACTTCTGGAAAAATAAGAAAAATCTTTTACTTGAAAATAATACTTTATTAAAAACATATAGGATGAGGAGAAAAATGGAAACATTAATTGTAATAATGGTATCTGTACTGCTTATAATAACTGTACTTATACTGTTTCAGCTTTTTAAAATAAGGAAACAGCAGCAGCTGAAATACTTTTATCTGAAAGAGGAAATGGAACAGCTGATGATAAAGGAATTTACTTCAGGTACCGAAAAAGTATAAATGAAAATACAAGGAAGGCTTGTAGAGATTGAAAAACAACGACACTGAATATTAAAAATAATTTATTGCAGGGAATAGGCGAACTTAAACAATGCGTTATCAGGAAATAATGAAAAAGCTGTTAATGAAGTTTAATGATTTCATTCAGAAAATTGGAGTTGTAATGAATGAAAATAATCAGGGGCTGACATTAAATATAAACAGGTTCAAGGATGAATTTAAAAAGAGTGTAAACGATGATTTTTGAAGCGCTGAACAGAAAAATTGAGGAAGGCTCGATCTTATGAATGCCAAAGTTGAAGAAAGGCTTGCAAAAGGATTTGAAGAAACAACAAAAACCTTTGGAAGTGTTCTTGAAAGACTTGGAAAAATTGATGAGGCACAGAAAAAGATAGAGGCTCTTTCAAGCAATGTTGTTTCACTTCAGGATATTCTTACAGATAAGAAAAGCAGGGAATATTTGGAGAAGTGCAGCTTTTATCAGATATTGGCATCAGTTTTTGGAGAAAAATGACAGGACATATCAGAAACAGTACAAACTTTCAAACAATACAATGGTTGATGCAATGCTTTTACACCTGAACCAATTGGAAACATTGCTATTGATTCAAAAGTTTCCTCTGGAAAAATTATCGTAAAATGTATGATTCTGAGTTGACAAACGAAGAAAGAATAAATGCAAGGAAAGAATTTGTGAGGGAATCTGAAAAACATATTGATGATATTTCTGAAAAATATATAATCAGAAATGAAACAAGTGACCAGGCTATAGTGTTTTCTACCTGCTGAAGCAATATTTGCAGAAATTAATGCCTATCATACAGATGTTATTGACTATGCCTACAGGAAAAATGTCAGAATAGCTTCCCCGACAACGCTGGTTTCTGTACTGACAACAATACAGATGATACTTACAAATATAGAAAGGGAAAAATACGCCAGTGTAATTCAGGAAGAACTTGGAAAACTTCATGAAGAGTTTGGAAGATATGAAAAAGATGGAAAGCACTTGAAAAGGATATAGAGAAAGTAACAAAAGGATGTTAAAGGAAATAACAACAACATCAAATAAAATAAGCAAAGGTTTACAGAAATATCAAATGTAAATATGGTTAAACAGATGAAAATGAAGAAAGCAAAATAGCAGACTGAAAGGATAATCCGATTATGAAATAGAGGAATAATTTTGGTAAAAATTTTATCCGTTACATATAGGACATGTGGATTTCATACAGAGGGCAAGCAGTTATGTGGATACACTGTATGTTGTAGTGTGTACTGATGATGAAAGGGATATGAGGCTGTTTAATGAATCAAAAATGAAAAATGCCGACTGCAAAAGGATAGAATCAAATTTGTTACACAGACCTTTAAATATCAGGAAAATATAAAGATAATTCATCTTGCAGAAGATGGAATACCAGCTTATCCTAATGGATGGGCAGGATGGGCTGACAGGGTAAAGGAAGTTCTCTCCAGAAATAAAAATAAAAATAGATGTAATTTTTACAAATGAACCACAGGATGTTGAAAAATTATAAGAGTAATTTTATTGATAAAGGATATGCTGTAGATGTGTTTAGGTGACAATCTTGAAATAATTACATTAGATACATCAAGAAACCATTTTAACATAAAGCGCAACAGAAATACGTAAAGATCCTTATAAAACTGGCATTTTATACCCAAAATATGTGAGAGAATTTTTCATATTGAAAGTAGGGATTATAGGTTCTGAACATTCAGGAAAACTAATCTGACTCATAAACTGACAAACTACTACAATACTACATATGTAAAGGAATATAGAAAAGGAATATATAGAGAAATTCTGCAGAATAATGAAGATAATCTTCAGTATAGAAGATTATAGCTAGATATGCATACGGTCAGAATCAGAAAATATCGGAAGCTGTAAAAATGCCGACAGACTTATTATTGTAGATACGGAATTTACTTCATTGCAGTCATACTATTTAAAAATAATGAAAGTATGCATCCTGTAATAGAAGACTTTATAAACAACAGCAGTTTTGATATATTAATATATATTGAAAAATAAATCAGAAGGAATTTTTGATGAAATTCTTCAGAAATTACTTCAGCAGACAAATAAAAATATATAAAGCTGATACATGAAAAATATTAGAAGCCTGACGGAAAAATTATACTAGAAGTATAGAAATAATAGACAATTACATAAATCAGAAAACAGTTTAAAAATACATACAGTACTATAAAATATAGTGGATTTTATAATGAAATTTCAAATTGAAGAAATATTTATAAAAAGAAGGTTGACTTTAATATAAAAGTATGTTATTATAATTGAGCTAGTTTATTCTGGTAATACCAATATTTATTGGGAGGATAGAAGATATGAGAGTACAAGTGATTTTTAGAATGCACTGAAACTAAGTTGAGACATGTTACAACTAAAAACAAAAACTCATCCTGAAAGATTAGAAATGAGAAAAATATAATCCGGTGTAAAAGACATTCTCTTTACAGAGAAGTTAAGTAGTACATTATATAAATAGGTCAGTAGCTCAATTGGTAGAGCATCGGTCTCCAAAACCGAGGGTTACAGGGTTCGATTCCTGTCTGGCCTGCCATTTTATTTTTATGGAGATGTTTTATGAGGTAAATTTAATTTAGGAAAAGCTTTCGGAAATTTACGTGAAGAATATAAAAAGATATACTGAGCAGGAAAAGCAGAAGTTTTTCATGTTACTGTAATAGTATTGTTAATAACTTTTATTTGTAGCGGTTTATACTGTTATATTTGATACAGGATTTTAATTTTTATATTATTGAAATTAACTAATACTTTAAAAAGCTTTTTAGGAGGAGCGTAAAGTGACGGAAGATTTTTAATGTAGAAGAAGTAACGGAAGATGAAAATGTATATGAAAAAGAAATGGTATATAATTCATACATATTCGGATACGAGTTAGGACAGATCTTGAAAAAGAATAGAATCTTTAAATCTTACAGACAGAGTTTTTAGAATTCTGGTACCGAAGAAGAAGTTCTTGAAGAAAAAGAGGGAAAATGGTGAAAGTTCCCAGAAAACTGTTTCCGAGTTATGTAATGATTGAGATGCTGTCTGTCAGGGAAGAAAAATGAGTTGGGACTAGGGTACCGTGTAGATAGTGATGCGTGGTATGTAATAAGAAACACCAACGGAGTAACAGGTTTGTAGGGGTAGGAAGTGACCCTATACCGTTATCTGATGAAGAAGCTTCAGATTTACTGGCTAAAATAGGAGTAGAAACAAGTGGAAATGAAAGCAGGTTCAATATTGACTTTAAAGTAGGAGACCGTGTTGTGGTGAAAAAGGATTCTTTTTATGACCAGACTGGTGAAATTTCTTCTATGATTATGAACATGGCAGGTAACTGTTATGCTTGAAGTTTTTCGGAAGATTAACTCGGTAGAGCTTGAATATAACGAAGTGGAAAAAGTGAATATTAGAAATTAAAAATCAAGTGAAAGAAATTTTAAGTATTAGAAGAATAATGTTAGCGGAAATTTTAATTTAAGAAAAAGTGGGAGATTTAAAAATTCAGTTACCACAGAGGAGGAAAAATGGCTAGAAGCAATCGGAAAGATTAAGTTACAGTTAGAAGCAGGGAAAGCTAATCCGGCACCACCGGTGGGACCGGCATTAGGGACAGCATGGAGTAAATATACCTGAATTCTGTAAAGCATTTAATGCGCAAACTCAGGATAAAGCAGGATTCGTTATACCGGTAGAGATATCAGTATATGCAGACAGAAGTTTTACTTTTATATTAAAAACACCACCTGCCATCAGATTTATTGAAAAGCAGCTAAAGTTCAAAAAGGATCAGGAAATTCAGTGAAAGATATAGTAGCGACAATAACAAAGGCTACAGTTAAAAAGAAATAGCTGAAACAAAAATGCCTGATTTGAATGCCGGAAGCGTAGAAGCAGCTATGAATACAATAGCAGGAACAGCAAGAAGCATGGGAATTAAAATATCAGAATAATAGAGATTAATGAATTAGAAGTCTAAATTTCGAGTTAAAAACGAGAAAAGCATAACAATTATCAGATTAAGTGGAAGGTTATAAAAACCAATGACCACAGAGGAGGAAATAATAAATGGCAAAAAGAGGAAAAAGATATAACGAAATTTCTCAGAAAAGTAGATAAAACAAAAGTTTACACTCCAGAAGAAGCTTTGGAATTAGTGTTTGAAACTAAAAAGTGCTAAATTTGTGGAAACTGTAGAATTAGCAATAAGACTTGAGTAGATCCCTAGACATGCTGACCAGCAGGTAAGAGGAACTGTAGTATTACCAAATGGTACAGGAAAAATGTAAAAATATTAGCAATAACATCTGGAGAAAATATTCAGAAAGCATTAAATGCAGGAGCAGATTATGCGGTGATGATGAATATATAACAAAAATACAAGGTGGATGGCTAGATTTTGATTTAGTTATAGCTACTCCGGATATGATGCCTAAATTAGGAAAAATTAGGGAAAAAATTTTAGGGAACTAAAGGATTAATGCCTAACCCTAAATCAGGAACAGTTACTACAAATATCGAACAAACTGTAGAAGAATTTAAGAAAAGGTAAAGTTGCGTTTAAAGTTGATAAATTAGGTTCTTTACATTTACCATTAGGTAAAGTTGACTTCACTAAAGAAGCAGTAACTGAAAACTTCAAAGTTGCTATGGATCAGATTATTAAAGTTGAAACCGCAGCTTCAAAAAGGACAATATTTAAGATCAGTAGCTATTTCTCTTACAATGGGACCTGGAATCAAAGTAGATCCTATATTAGTATCAGCTTTGTTGGAAAAATAAATACTTGATTTTAATAAAAAAATAGTAGTATAATGATTTTTGAAATGAATAAATCATTTCAATGTGATAACCAAAGACAGTAGGTGGAATTTCCATAAACCCTACCGAGGTAATAGTAAATAAATGAATAAATTGATATAATATAAAATATTCGTTAATACATACCTCTGGGCTTATTGTTTTTGTTTTCAGAGGTTTTTAATATGAGGAGGGAACAAATTGCCAGCACAATCAAAAATTGAAGCAGTAGAAAATTTAACTGCCAAATTGAAAGAAGCTAAAGCAATGGTATTTGTTGATTACAAAGGAATCAGCGTTAACGAAGATACTGAATTAAGAAAGACTGCGAGAGAAGCAGGAGTTGAATATTTTGTAGCAAAAACAGATTAATGAAAAATAGCTCTAAAATCAGTTGGTGTTGATACAGATTTTTGATGATTTATTGGAAGGTACTACATCTTTTGCATAGGATACGAAGATGGTGTTGCTCCTTCAAAATTAATCTTTGATTTTGGACAAAAAACAAAAGATAAGTTAGTTATCAAAGGTGGAATGCTAAGTGGAGATAGAGTTGATGCGGCTACTGTAGAAGCATTAGCTAAATTGCCTTCAAGAGACGAGCTGTTAGGACAAATAGCATACGGATTATTGTCTCAGTAAGAATGTTGAGCAGTTGGATTGTCTAACTTGGCTGATAAAACAGGCAGAAGGTGCATCAGCTGAATAATATAAAAATAAAAATTAAAAGAAAAATTAGGAGGATAATGGCATTTAATAAAGAACAATTCATAGAAGATTTAAAAAGCTATGAGCGTATTAGAATTAAAAAGAAGTAGTAGAAGCAATGAAGAAACTTTTTGAGTATCTGCACAACCTGTAGCAGTAGCTGGTGGAGCAACAGCTGAGCAGCTGCGGCTGAAGAAAAATCAGAATTTGACGTAATCCTTGTTTCTGCAGGAGCTGCAAAATTAGCAGTTATTAAAGTAGCAGAGGAATTACGGATTAGGACTGAAAGAAGCTAAAGAATTAGTTGAAGCAGGAGAAAAGCTGTAAAAAGAAGGTGTTGCTAAAGAAGAAGCTGAAGCTTTAAAAGCACAATTAGAAGGTGCAGGAGCAACTGTAGAATTAAAATAATAATATACAGTATTGATAGTGAAGACACTCTTAGATTGGAGAGTGTCTTTTTCCACTATAAAGTTCATAAATGGAGAAAAAGGCTGAAAAAGCTTGATTTTATTGTGTTTTTGATTTTTGAACATTCTTTATTGTATTAATTTTTATATACAGTTAACAAATCTGTAAAAAGTCATAGCTGTGCAAATCATTAATTAAATTAACTATAGCATAAACTTGGATGCAAATAATGCACGAAATATATATAATTAAAGATATGTTCTTTAATATAGGGAGGAATTTTTTAAATGAGCAAACTTATTGAAAGATACAGTTTCGGAAAAATAGTAGACAGGGGAACAATGCCACATTTTCTTGAATTTCAGATAAATTCTTATGAAGATTTTTCTACAGGCAGGGTAGTACCTCAAAGAGAAAATAAAGGTTTTGAAGCAATTTTTCAATGAAATTTTTCCGATCGAATCCAGTAACGGATTATTAAAAACTTGAGTATTTATGGTATGAAATACATGATAATGATGCCCCTTTAAATGATGAACTGGAATGTAAAAAGAGGGAAAACATATTCAGGACAATTAAAAAGTGAGATTGAAACTGACTAATAAAAAAACTCAGGAAATACAGGAAACATTGGTTCATTTTGGTGATATTCCATTGATGACGGATAAAGCAACATTCGTTATAAACGGTGCTGAAAGGGTTGTTGTTTCGCAATTGCACAGATCACCGGGTATTACATTTAATAAAGAATTGAATATTCAAACTGGTAAAGATGTGTTTGTTGGAAAATAATTCCTTATAAAGGGAACATGGCTCGAATTTGAAACTGATAAAATGACATTTTTAAATGTAAAAGATTGATAGAAGAAAGAAGTTTTATCGACAGTATTCCTGAAAAGCGGTGGATTTCTTCATGACTAATGAAGAAATTATGAATGAGTTCTTTGATGTTAAGGAAGTTGAACTGGCGTCGCTTTACGAGAAATATAAAGGTGATGAACTTGATGAAGTCTTAAGAACTAGACTTGAAGGAAGTTTTATTAATGAAGATATTCTGGATGAAGAAACAGGAGAATTTATAGTAGAAGCTGAAGAACTGATTGATAATATAGTAATAGAAAAATTAGGGAAAAATAAATTGCCTGCTGTAAAAATCTGGGAAGTAAAAGCCTGAAGATAGAATAATAGCAAATTCATTAATACATGACAATACAAAGACAAATGATGAAGCGGTTATAGAAGTATTCAAAAATTAAGACCGGGAGATCTGGTAACTGTAGAAAGTGCGAGATCACTTGTTAAACAGATGTTCTTCAATCCTCAAAGATATGATCTGGCAGATGTTGGAAGATATCAAAATCAACAAAAAGATTAAAACTGGATGTGGCTGAGGATATAATTGTCCTGACAAAGGAAGATGTATTACAGACTATAGATTATGTAAAAACTTGTTAATGGAGAAGGATTTTACTAGATGATATTGATAATCTGTCAAACAGAAGGGTAAGAGGAGTTGGAGAACTTTTTCAATTCAGGTTAAAGGCGGAATGCTGAAAAATGTCAAAAATGGTAAGAGAAAAATGACAGTTCAGGATATATAACTTTAACACCTCAGAGTTTACTTAATACAAAGCCTTTAAATGCACTGATACTTGAATTTTTGGAAGTGGACAGCTGTCACAGTTTATGGATCAGTCAAATCCGCTGCAGAATTTGACGCATAAAAGAAGAATATCAGCACTGGGACCAGGAGTGACTTTCAAGAGAGAGCAGGATTTGAAGTCCGTGACGTACGATAATTCACATTATGGGAAGAATATGCCCTATAGAAACTCCGAAGGACCAAATATAGGACTTATAGGTTCATTATCCACTTATGGAAAAGTTAATAAATATGGATTTATAGAAACTCCATTCGTTAAAATAAAAGATGGTAGGGCAAAATTTGATGACATCAGAATATCTTGGGGCAGATGAAGAAGAAGGAAAATCTATTGCACAGGCAGATACGTTAATAGATGAAGCTGGAAATTTTCTTACAGATGAAGTAGTATGCCGTTATGGTGAAGAAATAGTAAATATAGATAAATCAAAGGTTGATTTACTGGATGTATCACCAAAACAGCTTGTATCTGTTTCAGCCGGACTGATACCATTCCTTGAGCATGATGATGCCAACCGTGCGCTTATGGGATCAAACATGCAGCGTCAGGCAGTACCATTATTGAAAACACAGGCTCTTTATGTAGGAACTGGACTTGAAAAGAAAGGTTGCAATAGACTCAGGAGCGGTAATAACTCAAAAGCTTCAGGAAAAGTTACTTGTGTTGATGCAAAAACAGAATAACTGTAACTGGATAAAAATGAGTGGAACATAACCATAGACTACTTGAATTTTGAAAAGTCAAACCAGTCAATGTGTCACATCAGAAACCGATAGTAGATTTAGATGAAAAAGTTAAAAAAGGTGATATTATAGCTGACGGACCTTCAACAGCCGGTGGAGATCTGGCACTTGGGAAAAATATCCTACTGGCGTTCATGCCTTGGGAAGGATACAATTGAGGATGGAATTCTAATATCTGAAAAAGACTTAGAAAAGATGATGTATTCACGTCCTTACATATTGAAGAATTTGATATTGGAAGCAAGAACAACAAAACTTGGAGATGAAGAAATAACTAGGAAATACCTAATGTTTCTGAAGAAGCGCTTTAAAAATCTTGATGAAAATGGAATTATAAGAATAGGTGCATACGTTACTCCAGATGATATTCTTGTAGGTAAAAGTAACTCCTAAAGGAGAAAGTGAACCGCCTGCAGAAGAAAAACTTTTAAGAGCAATTTTTGGAGAAAAAGCCAAAGATGTAAAGGGATACTTCATTAAGATTACCGCATGGTGTAAAAAGGAACAGTAGTTGATGTACTTGTATTATCCAAAGAAAATGGGGATGACCTTAAGGCAGGAGTAAATCAGCTTGTAAGAATATATATTGCAGAAAAAGAGAAAGATAATGGTTGGAGATAAAATGTCAGGAAGACACGGAAATAAAGGGGTTATATCAAGAGTGCTTCCTATAGAAGACATGCTACATCTGGAAAATGGTACCCCAATCGATATATGTCTTAATCCGTTGGGGTTCCATCACGCATGAATATAGGACAGGTATTGGAAGTGCATCTGGGACTTGCAATCGGGGGATATGGATAAATATATTGCAACACCTGTATTTGATGGAGCCAGCGAAGAAGATGTAAAAGATTTCCTTGAAGATGCCGGATATAGCAGAACAGGAAAAGTTAAGCTTATAGACGGAAGAACAGGGGAACCATTTGATAATCCTGTAACTGTAGGAAGAATGTACATGCTTAAGCTTCACCATCTGGTTGAGGACAAATGCATGCCAGAGCAATGGACCGTACTCACTTGTTACACAGCAGCCTCTTGGAGAGTAGCGCAGTTTGCTGGACAAAGATTGGGAGAAATGAAGTATGGGCTCTTTGAAGCATATGGAGCATCAAATATACTCAGGAAATGCTTACAGTAAAATCGGATGATATAGGTGGAAGAACAAAAACATATGAAGCAATAGTAAAAGGCCAGCCAATGCCTGAAGCAGATGCACCTGAATCATTCAGAGTATTGATTAAGGAATTCCAGTCTTTAGGATTAGATGTTACACTTTATGACAAGGATGAAAATCCTATAGAACTTGATAAAAATGTAGATTTATAGTACAGAGGAATAAATGACTAAAAATGTATTTATTTATTCTGATGAAGGAACAGATAAGACAGGGATAGCTTCAATTGAAGAAAACTGCAGAAAAGATTGAAGCCTTCTTATAGACAAATAAAAATCAGAAGATATTATTGAAGGTGTATTACAGGAAAAACATATTTGTAATGCCAGGAGGTGCAGACCTTCCCTATTGTAAAAACTGAATGGAATCGGAAATGAAAAATAAGAAAATTTTATTGAAGATGGAGGTTTTTATATAGGAATATGTGCCGGTGCTTACTATGCCTGCAAAAGAATAAATTTTAAGGGAAAAGATTATAATGTCAGTGGTGACAGGGAACTTGAACTTTTTGAAGGAACAGCAGAAGGTTCGTTGCCATTTTTGACGGACGGAAATTATTTCAGTGATAGTGGAGCAGAATCCAAAGCCATGATTTCACTGAGGTTTAAAGAAAAATTATCTGAAGAATATTTTTACTATCATGGAGGGTCCTGTGTTTATTCCTGATTCAATAACAAATGAAAGATACAGGATAATTGCAAAGTATGAGGATAATACTCCTGCAGTAATTAAAGGAAAGATTGGAAAAGGTAATTATCTTCTTTCAGCGGTTCATTTTGAGCTTGAAAAAGAACAGTATAGGAAATTTGTTCTGGAAAAGGCTGAAATAAAGGATAAAGACAAGGAAGAAATTATCTGCAGCTATTTTACTGAAAATTATGGAAATAGAATCTGGGATGAAATAGTAAAAATAATAAAACAATGAAATATAAAACATAAACAGTATGCAGTTTGTCAGCTTTTAAGAAGCTGAAATATATATTAAGGAGGCTCTTTTCTTAATGAGTATAAAGAGATTTTTGACAGTATTCAAATTAAATTGGCTTTCACCTGAAAAGATACTTGAATGGTCTTATGGTGAAATTACAAAGGCTGAAATAATAAACTACAGAACATTGAAACCTGAAATGGATGGATTATTCTGTGAAAAATATTCGGGCCATCAAAGGATTACGAGATGTTGCAGTGGAAAATACAAAAAGAATGAGATACAAAGGAATGACCTAGTAATGTGGAGTTGAAGTTACAACTTCCAAAGTAAGAAGAGAAAGAATGGGTCATATTAAACTTACAACACCAATCGCACATATATGGTATTCAAAAGGAACTCCTAATAAAAATGAGCTTATTATAGAATAAGTACTAAGGAACTTGAATCTGTGCTGTATTTTTCAAGATATAGTAACTGATCCAGGAAATACTGAACTTGAAAAAGGACAAATTTTTAACAGATAGAGAGTACAAGCTGTATGAAAGTCAGTATAAAAAGGATTCACTGCTAAAATGGAGCAGAAGGAATACTTAAATTACTGGAAGAAATAGACTTGAATGTTCTTGAAAGCGAACTTGAAAATGAAATGGATGCAGTAAGCTCTTCCCAGAAAAGAAAAAGATTATTAAAAAGATTGAAAATAGTAAGAGATTTGATACTGGCAGAAATAGACCTGAATGGATGAGTTCTGACAGTACTGCCTGTTATTCCCTGCAGACCTGAGACCTCATGGTTCAGCTGGATGGAGTAAGATTTGCAACTTCAGATTTGAATGATCTTTACAGAAGGGTTATTAATAGAAATATAAGATTACAGAAACTTATGTCAATAAAAGCTCCTGAAATAGTAATAAAAATGAAAAAGAATGCTTCAGAAGCTGTTGATGCACTGATAGATAATGGTAGAAGAGGAAAGCCTCGTTGTAACTCAGAATAACAGGGAACTGAAATCACTGTCAGACATGCTTAAAGGAAAAACAGGGAAGATTTAGACAGAACCTGTTGGGAAAAGAGGGTCGACTATTCAGGAAGATCGGTTATCGTAGTTGGACCGAGCCTGAAAAATGAACCAGTGCGGACTTCTAAAAATGGCACTTGAGCTGTATAAACCATTCCTTATGAGAGAACTTGTAAAGAGGGAACTGGTCAAAATATTAAGATTGCAAAAGAAAATGGTGGAAGAAGAAGATGAAAATGTATGGGAACTGATAGAAGAAATCATAAAATCATCCGGTACTGTTAAACCGTGCCCCAACATTACATAGACTTTCAATACAGGCATTTGAGCCAATTCTGATAGAAGGTGAGCAATAAGATTGCATCCGTTAGTATGTTCTGCATTTTCAACGCCGATTTTGATGGTGACCAGATGGCAGTCCATCTTGTTCTTTCAAATGAGGGCACAGATGGAAAGCTAAAGCTTTTAATGCTTGCAACGAATAATACATTTCGCCCCTTCAAGTGGAAAACCGATTGCAGTGCCTTCTCAGGATATGGTCATGGGATGTTACTACATGACTAAGGAAAAGAAAAGGAGAAAAAGGAGAAGGAAAAATTTTCTCAAATAAAAATCAGTTAATCACTGCATATCAATCTAAACAAGTGGGGACACATGCACTGTAAAAAGTTAGAATTGATGGAGAATTAGTAGAAACAACACCTGGAAGATTAATCATTCAATACTATGCTTCCCTAAAGAGGTGAGAGATTATTCAAAGACTTTTGGAAAAGGACCGTTAGGAAAAACTTAGTGCGGATCTTTACATTTGGATTTGCAAAAACTTCAGAACTGATAGATAAAATAAAGGATTTTTGGATTCCATTATGGAACAATGGCAGGAATTACAGTAGGAATAGAAGATCTGGAAATTCCTGAAACAGAAGAAAACTATACTTGAAAAGGCGGAAGCTGATGTTACAGAGTTGAACAGCAGTACAAGGCAGGAGAAATAATAGATATTGAAAGATATAGAAGAACAGTTGCTATATGGTCAGAAGCAGTAGAAAAATTACAACTGAAATGATGGACAACCTTGATGAATTTAACCCGGTTTACGATGGCGAATTCAGGAGCCAGAGGATCTATTAAGCAGATGAGACAGCTTGGAGGAATGCGTGGACTGATGTCAGATACACAGGGACGTATTATAGAAGTACCTATAAAGGCAAACTTCAGGGAAGGACTTAATATACTGGAATTCTTCATCGTCATCTCACGGAGCGAGAAAAAGGTCTTGCAGATACGGCATTAAGAACAGCGGATTCAGGATATCTTACTCGTAGGCTTGTAGATATTTCCCATGAAGTTATAGTAAATCGTGATGACTGCGGTTGCGATGGTAGGAATAGTAGTTTCTGATCTTGTTGATGCAGGAAAAAGTAATAGAAAAAGCTTTGGAGAGAGAATATATGGAAGAAACCTTGCTGAAGATCTTGTACATAACGGAGATAGTACCATCGAAATACTTTTGATAATGGAAGATTTAATACAGAAAATTGAAGGAACTTGAAATAAGGGAAGTAAAAATAAGAACACCTTTAACATGTAAGCTTGAAAAGGGAGTATAAGAAATGTTATGGAGTGGATCTGTCCAATCATAAAGAAATACTTAAGGGAGAAGCTGTTGGAGTTGTTGCGGCACAGTCAATAGGAGAGCCTGGTACACAGCTTACAATGCGTACTTTCCATACAAGGAGGAGTTGCCACCGCAGCTGAAGTCCAGTCTGACTATAAGGCTGAAGCGGCTGGAAAAAGTAAAACTTAAGGATATTAAAAACTCTTGAAAATGAAAAAGGAATAGAAGTAGTAGTTTCTCAAACAGGAAGAATAATTATAGGAAAGCACAGATATGAAGTGCCTTCAGGATCGATTCTTAAAGTAGAGGATGGAGAGAGTAAAAGAGGTCAGCTTTTATGAATTTTGATCTATCAGATACCGATAATTACTTCTGAAGCAGGAAAAGTAGAATTCAGAGATATTTATGTAAGAGAAAATGTTGATATAAAATACGGAGTTACAGAAAGAGGGTGCTATAAAACCAGTGAAAGTAGTGATGTAAACCCTAGAATTATAATTTACAGCATAAAAAGTTGCTGAATATAGTGTACCATATGGAGCATATTTAATGGTGAAAGAAGGGGATACAGTTAAAAGGTCAGATAATAACAAAATCTTGAGAAACAGGGGAAGGAAACAAGGATATTACAGGGTGCCTAGTACAGGAGCTGTTTGAAGCACGTAATCCAAAAGGAAAGTCCACTCTGTCGGAAGTATCAGGACGTGTCGTGTTCTCAGATAAGAAGAGAAAGGGTATGAGACTTATAACAAACTTGAAGATCCTGGAATCAGGAAAGGTTATCAAGGAACATACAGTTCCGTGGGTGAGCACCTGTGTAGTAACAAATGAAATGCTTATTGAAAAGGTGCAAAAATAACTGATGGTCCCTGTATCGCCACATGATATTTTAAAAATAAAAAGGGCTTGTAGCCAGCCCGGCAGTTTATATTAGAATCGGTACAGCAGGTTTATAGGAACAGGGAGTTCCAACAAACGATAAACATATTGAGTCAATCGTTAAACAGATGTCGAAGGTTACGATAAAAGAAGCAGGAGATACATTGTTCTTGAAGATGAATTAATCGACAAGAAAAATAGTGGAAAGAGAAAATGCTAAATTGATTGAAAAAGGAAAAATTCGCAACATATGAACCTGTAATGACAAGGTCATAACTAAAGCGGCAGTAAATACAGAAAGCTTTATTTCAGCATCATCATTCCAGGAAACAACAAAAGTTCTTGCAAATGCTGCAGTTGGAGGAAAGATAGATAGCTTGAAGGATTAAAGGAAAATGTCAAATCATAGGTAGAGAAATACCAGAGTGGAACAGGATTTAAAAGATTATAAGCACATAAAGTAGCTGAAAAATGAAGTAATAGAAAATGAAATTCCTTCAGAAGAAACATCAGAGGAAATTATAGTAGTTGAAGAATAAAATAATAGTTATTGAATGAAGGCTGAAATTATTGAGAATATAAATTTTTCCAGCCTTTCATTCTATAAAAAGAGGTTTATATGAAAGGAAAAACTAATTATAGTATCAGGACCTAGCGGGTCAGGTAAGTCTGCAGTGACTAAAATTGTAAAAGATAAACTTAACATTCCTCTTTCAATTTCTGCAAACTTCTAGAAATCCAAGAGATGGAGAAATTGACGGTAAAGATTATTTTTCTTTCTGAAGAGGAATTTAAGAATAAAAGTTGCCAATGATGAATTTTATGAATATGCAGAAGTTCATGAAATTACTATGGTACATTACAGTAGAGGACAATCTTAATAGAGGTCTTAATGTAATATTGGAAATTGATGTGAGGAGCACTATAGTAAGGAAAAAGAAAGATGCAATTTTAGTATAGGACAAAAGATATGGAAGTCCTTGAAAAAGACTACGTGACAGAAAAACAGATTCAGAGGAGTAATACAGACAAGATTGAAAAATGCTGAAACTGAACTGAGTATGAAAATAAATATAATTATACAATTGTAAATGAAAATTTGGAAATTCAATACAGGAGTTAATAGATATAATAGAAGGATAAATTTTGGAATTATTCCTGAATGGATAATGAAAAAGATAAGATAACTATTGATGACTTATTATCAAAAATACCTAATAAATATGAATTAGCAATAGTTGCAGGAAAAAGTAGCAGAATTTGTAAAGGTCATGATAAATTTAAAATAATGGATAATGTATTTGAAGATATCATGAATGATGAAATTGAGATTAAAGAATAAATAAATTTTAGTTGAATATATTGACTATTTAGATATAAAATATACTTATAGTGGATGAAATAACTGAGGTGATTTATGTATAAAAAGATGAAGAAAATAGAAAGTTTCTTGAAAAATCTGGATATAGTACAGGTCATAGGAGAATACGTTACATTAAAGAAGACAGGTGCCAACTATAAAGGATCTCCATTTAAAGAAGAAAGAACACCGTCTTTTGTTTGTAAGTCCCACTAAAATATATTTAAGGATTTTAGTACAGGAATAGGCGGAAATGCTATATCCTTTTTACATGAAAATAAATAACATCACTTTCTATGAGGCCATAGAAGAATTATCTGCAAAATATAATGTACCTATAAGAAAATTAAATATAAGTAAAAAGTTCATTACAGAATGAAAAATACTACGAAATAATGAGAGAGGCTCAGAGATTTTCAGTAATAATATTCTGAAAATCCGAACAGGCATTGAGATATATGGAGAATCGGGGTTTTTCACTGGAAGAAATAAAAAGTACGGAATAGGATTTTCATTTGATACATGGGATAGTTTGCTAAATGCGCTTTAGGAAAAGGATATTCAGAAGAGGATATGCTGGAATTAGGACTTGTTAGATGAGAGAGAGAAATGCTTTCGATTATTTCAGAAACAGGATATCTTTCCTATATATAATGAAACAATGAAACCTGTCGGATTTGGTGGAAGAATTATTACAAGTAATGATAATTCTCAAAGTATTTTGAGTCTCCGATTCTAAAAATCTTTTAGGAAATGAGTTATTCGGTTTATACAACAGAGGGAAAATAAGGAAAAAGGGACTAGCCATATTGAGTGGAAGGGTATTTGGATGTTCTGTCAGCTCATAAAATAACTTTCCAATGCGGTAGCCAGTCTAGGAACATCTTTACTGAAGGACGGCAAAAACTTTTAAAAAGTATACAAAATAATATAATAGCCTCATGACAATGACAATGCAGGTAAGGAGGCGAGTACTAAAAAGCTGCAAATATACGAGATGATTTTAATATACGATGCCTGTCAATAGAAGGAGAAGTAAAAGATCCGATGAATATTTAAGAAAAATATGGAAGAAAGAATTTTTAGAAATACTGAAAACATCAAAGGAATTTTTGATTTTCTATTTGATGAGTTTTCTAAAGAACTGATTTGAATGAAATAACAGGAAAAGAAAAATGATTGAAAGATTCAGAAATCCAATGTAACAAATAATACAGAAAAGAATCTGTACATGCAAGTAAACTTTCTGTTGAACTGGGAATAGACAAGGAAGTTCTTATGGGAGAACTTGGTACTCTTTCCACTGCTCAGAAGAAGTCTAAAAATGTTGAAAAAGAAGAAAAAGTTTAAGTAAAGCGAAAAAGATGAATTTTATAATTCCTTGAAATAGAAACTTTAAAGTTTCTAATAGTTTAAAAATAACACTTTCTTCAGAAAAACGGAACATTGTGAAAAGTTTGATGATAAAGTATTTGAAAATGTTATATACAAAGATATTATGGAAAAATTGAGAGACAATAAACTTTGAAATAACGAAACTGGATAGCCTGGACACTTGAAGAAGAAGAGAGGAATTGATAATGACTATGAAATTAAAAAGCGAAGCAGATATTGAAAATGAAGGAAGGCATTATAAAGATATTTTTATGGGATGGTTTTAAGAGAAATTGATCATATGCGTGAAATATTGACAGAAAAGATAAGATGTATGTAATTTTAGACGGTTGGAATCCGAATTGAAAATAATTCATAACATTGAGGAAATAGAAAAATGTATAAAGAATTTAAGTTGATAAAGGAGATCAGATTATGTCTGAGAAAAATGAAAACCTAAGAAGTAACCTTGCTAATTTTATAGCTAAAAGAAGATAAAATTGTCAGCTATGAAGAATTATTCAGTTCTATCAGATGAGTTTTCTGTTGAAAAACAGAAAAACATATTGATAGATGTCGAGTTCAGATAGTAGATACATTAAAAGATAAGCAGGATTTGATGGAAAGTGTAGAACTTCTTGAAGAACTGGAAAATGAGAAATTGATGTCTCTGAAATGGATATGGATGATGAATTTGTTGAAAGTGAAATAGATGAATCAGAAGTTGACAAACTTCTTTGCAGACAGATTTGTTAAAAATGGCAGAAAGCATGGATGTAGATGAACCTATTAAGATGTATTTGAGAGAAATAGGTCAGATCACCTCTGCTCAATTATGATGAAGAAATAGAATATGCTCAGCGAGTGCTAAAGGTGATGAAGAAGCAAAACAGAAACTGATAGAGTCAAATTTAAGGCTAGTAGTAAGTATAGCTAAAAAGCATACAAACAGAGGGCTAAAAATGCTAGATTTAATTCAGGAAGGAAACATGGGATTAATGAAAGCTGTAGAAAAATTTGAATATGAAAAAGGGTTTAAGTTTTCTGCACATGCTACATGGTGGATAAGACGAGGCTATTACACGTGCAATTGCTGATCAGGGAAGAACTATAAGAATACCCGGTACATATGATAGAAACTATAAATAAAATAAAAAGAAAAGTAGAATCATACTAGGAAACAGGAAAAGAGCCTACTGCTGAAGAATTGGCAAAAAAGCTTGGAAATACCCTGTGGATAAAAGTAAAAATATTCTGAAATGAATCAGGATCCTATTTCACTGGAAACACCTGTAGGAAGTGAAGAAGACAGTGAGCTTGGAGTTTTGTTGAAGATGACAAGTTTTGCCCAATCGTATGATGCCACAACAAGGTGCTACTGAAAGAGCAGCTGGATGAAGTGTTGAAAAACTCTTAATGAAAGAGAAGAGATGGTTCTAAGATATAGATATGGTCTTGATGACGGTTCGCACACTTGAAGAAGTTGGAAAAATTTTAATGTAACGAGGAACGTATCAGACAGATGTTGAGGCATTGAGAAAATTAAGACATCCAAGTAGAAGATTGAAGATTACAGGAGCTAAGTAAAATTGGCCTTTAATAATAAATAGAAAACATGAAAAGAATGATTGAAAGATAATAGAAGATGTAAGAAAAAGGAAGCTTTCAGTTTTGAAAAGATAATTGAGAATGAATAATCTTTCTGATGAAGATGAATTCTTGAAGTTTGTCTATCAGGGTAATATTCGGAAGTCAGAACATCGGTCGATGGGAATGATTTTATTATTCTGGAAGATGAAAATTATTATGTTGAAGAAAAAGGAAACTATAAAAGCCTATCTTGAAAATGTAAAGGATGAAGAGGTGTTGATAAAACTGAAAAACCAAATAACTGATGAAAAACAGGACTGAAATGATAGAAAAATATTTAAAATTGCTGTAAGAGAAAGTCTGCTTTATTCCAAATATGGTTTTTCGTTTTTAGATATGGTACAGGAAAGCAACTTTAGGAGTAATCACAGCTTTAAATTATTATGATAAAATATCTTTAATGACTGAAGAAATAGATTTTTCATTAAAAACTTTGCAGTAAAAATATACTGGAATTTCAGAAAGGTATTTTAAAGGATATAAAGGCCTCTGAGCTCCTACATTTTATATTTAAAAATTAAAGTAGATAAAGGAATTAGGGACATACAGTGGATAAATAAGTAAAACGCATGAACATAACAAAGGAATATATTGAAAAGTTGGAGAAATTATTTGATAATGTAGAACAGGATGAACTAATAGAAAGTGGTCAGATATTTGAAAAGCAAATAATAACACAGATGTATATACTGGAAAATATTCCAAAAAGCTGAGCTACATTGATGAAAGAACCTGGTCATGTTTTATGGACTTGATGATAAAATCTATTCAGAAAAATGAAATTGCAAAAACACTTAATATAGCAGAAGCACAATGTAAATATACTTAAGGAAAAAGGCATTGAATAAGTTATCGATTGATCTTTTAAAGAATGAATTTATGAAAAATAGGGAAGAATCAGAATATACAGTAAACTAAACAGAATATTAAAACAGTAAAGGAGGTAGAGATAAATATTCATATATTTATCTTATAGAAAAATGAGGCTAAAAAGATAGCAGGAGAATTACAGACAATTTATAATCCAAAACTGGCAGAAGACTGGGATAATGTAGGACTTCTGTTGGTAATGAAAATACTGACATAAATACAATACTTTTATGTCTTGATATTACCGAAGAAGTTGTGGACAGGGCAGTAAAAGAAAATGCAGATTTAATAATTTCACATCATCCTTTTTATATTCAGTGGATTATCTACAAGTGAAACTGTACATGGCAGAAAAATACTGAAGCTTATTGAGAATAAAATAGCGGTGTATTCGAGGACATACAAATGTAGATTTTGAATAAACGGTTTAAATGATTATATTTTATAAGCTCGATTTAAAATGGAAAAAGTGGAAATATACAATGAATTTGAATATGAGAGACTATAATTTTATAAAGCATAGAAATGAACATGTAAAAGGTGGAACAGTCAGAATAAAGATTCTAGATCATGAAATAGAATTAACAAATTTGATTAGAATAATAAAGGAGAAACTTGGACTTGATTTTGTAAGATATGTCGGAGAAAATAAAAATTGTAGAATAGGTCTCGTTACAGGTGGAGAAGTTCTTGAGGCACAGTGTATATAGATGTAACAGGAGATCTGAGGTACCATGAAGCACTTGATGTATTGGAAGAAGGCGGTATGCTTATAGACATAGGACATTATGAAAGTGAATATCTGTTTGCTGAATTAATGGAACTTCAGGTTTCACAGTTTTTCAAAGGTAAAATAATAAAACATTTTTGGAGAACCTGTGTTTAAAGTTAGCTAAAAGTTTCCTGAGTGTAAAATCAATAAAGAGATGATAGTGGACAATGTAAAAATAAAGAGATAACTAATTGATATTCTAAAGATATAATATAGTGCAAATAAAATAAATAGAGGTAGAGTTATGACGAAGAAAAGAATTTTTAATATTATTTGGACTTATAATTTTAGCTGTAAATTCTGTCTGGCAGTCGCGACCGCAGGAGCTGGTGCTGGAATTGGATATTATTGCGGTTCAACATCAAGATGTTCAGGAAAATAAAAATGTTATAATAAAAATAAAAGGTTTCGGAGTCAATCGCCTGAAAAATTTCCAGGAGGAAAGTCCGGACTTCACAGGGCAAGGGAGACAGTTAACGACTGTTGGAAGAAATTCTAAGGAAAGTGCCACAGAAAATATACCGCCTGAAATTCAGGTAAGGGTGAAATGGTAGTGTAGAGACTCACGGTGATGTAAGAAATTAAATCAATAGGTAAAACCCTCCCGAGCAAGAATAAGTAGAAAGTGGTGAGAGGCTGCCCGTCTTCACTTAATCGGGTAATTCGCTAAAACCGCAGGTAACTGCCTGTTTAGATCAAAATGATTGACAAAATACAGAATCCGCTATGCCGAAACCTTTAAATAAAAAACTGTTAAAAAAGTTATGGAAGATATTACGGAACTGATATAGCATTAATGATAGAAAGAGTGTTTTTGGCACTCTTATTTTAATATATATTTAGTAGAAAAATTATTTAAAAATGTTACACTACAATAAATAAATTAAACAAAGAGGCGAATATGGAAAATAAAACAAAAGTTTCAAAAAGTAGTAGCCAGAAAAATAATAAATAAAATAAATAGAGTGAAAAATTATAAAGAAAAGGAATATTTAGAAGAAGATAAAGCTTATTCATTTTTATGATTACATGAAATTAAATAAAATAGAGGAAACGGAAGATACTGAAAAAGCAGATTTAATTATTTCTTTTTGGAGATGGGACATTACTTGTTGCCGCAAAAGAAGCTTTGAAGAAGGATATTCGGTAATGGCTGTAAATATGGGAACTTTAGGATATTTAGCAGATATTTCTTCTAAAGATGTTATTCAGATGATGGAAAAATATATCAATATATTGTAGATGAAAGGACATTCCTGAAGGTAAAGTATAATGAAAAAGAGTACTATGCCTTAAATGATCTTGTTATAAGCAAGGGAGAGTATAGCTTCCCAAATAATTAATGTGAAGTTTACGCTAATGGAACATTTGTAAATAAGTACAGGGCTGATGGAATAATCATAGCTACTCCTACAGGTTCAACTGCATATTCGCTTTCAGCAGGAGGTTCGATAGTTCATCCTAATTTAAGGGCTTTAAGTATAACTCCACTGTCAGCTCAGAGCTTGACAGCAAGACCTATTATTAGACGGTAATGAAGTACTGAGCTTTAAAGTTTTTCACGGGATAACGACACTCACTTAAATATAGATGGAGAATAAATTTCAGGATAAAATTAGAGGATGAAATTTCAGCAGTAATGTCCAGTAAAAGTGAGAATAATAAGAAGAGGCAAAAAGTGATTATTATGGTATATTAAGGGAAAAACTGAGATGGGGAGAATCATCGGTAAAATAGAAAAGGGAAATAAACAGAAAAGGTGAGAGGAAAGTAAAAATGCTGAGAGAATTAAGATTAAACAATTTAGCAATAATAAAAAATCTGGATTTGGAATTTAATGAAGGGCTGATTTCACTGACAGGATGAAACTGGAGCCGGAAAGTCCATTATACTGGATGGAATTTCCTTCTAATAGGGAGAAAGATCTAATCTTGAAATGATAAGAACTGGGTGAAGACAGCCTTTTTGCAGAAGGAGTTTTTGACTAAGTGAAGTCCAGAAAGAAAAACTTAATAGACTAGGTTTTTGAAATAGAAGATGATGAACTGATTATTTCGAGATATTTTTATAGAAATTCAAAATCAAAAATAACAGTTAACGGAATGAGAATGACTGTATCAAGTTAAAAAGAACTTATGGGAAATATTCTGGATCTTGTAGGGACAGCATGAGCACCAGTATCTTTTAAATAAAAATTACCACTTGGGATTACTGGACAGATTTTTGAATAAAATGGACAGGGAACTGGTAAAGGAAATAAGAAATAATGTTCTGGATCTGAAAAATAAATAAAAATAGAAGAAATAGAAAAATGAAAAAATTTCAAATAATGGAAAAAGATATTCTGGAATTTCAATCTAATGAAATAAGTAGTTTAGGACTTAAAGAGAATGAGGACAATGAGCTTGAAGAAGAATACAGAATTCTTTTTAATGCAGGAAAAATAGGAGAAAAAGCTTGAGGATTCCATTCAGAGGATAAAGGAAGGTGAATATTCAGTTGTAAATTCACTTGGAAAAATAAAGAAAAATCTGGAACAGCTTTCTGATATATCTGAAACATATTTAGAAATAAAGGAAAAATCGAAAATATCATCTATGAAATAGATGATATAGAGCTATTTACTTGAAGATGCGGCAGAAAAATGTGGAGAAGTGATGATATCGAGGCTTGAAAAAAGTAGTAAGCAGAATAGATGAAATAAATAAGCTGAAACTTAAATATGGTTCAACCATAAAAGAGATACTGTCATTCAGGGATGAAAATGAAAAAGCTGTCTCTTATAAAGTTTGAAAACAATGAACTGGAAGATTTAAAGAAGGAAAAGGAAGAAAAACAAAACTTTATTTTGAAAACAGTCATAAGTTACGTGAAATAAGAAAAAAAGTTGCAGAAAAACTTGAAAAACAATAAATGTACAATTAAAGGACTTAAATATGGTAAATTCCCAGTTTAAAGTTGCATTCTCAGAAAAACTGTAATTTCTTCAAGAGGTATGGATGATTTGGAATTTATGATGGTTACCAATCTTGGAGAAAACTATAAACCACTTGCAAAAATTGCATCCGGCGGGGAAATTTCAAGAATTATGCTTGCCTTGAAAAACGGTATTTTCTGCTGTTGACAATATTTCAGTACTTATATTTGATGAAATAGATGCCGGGATTTCCGGAGAAACAGTAAGAAAAGAGTTGCAGAAAAGCTGAAGGAACTTTCTGGAACAGTTCAGGTTATCTGTGTTACACATTCTCCTCAAATTGCAGGAAAATCAAATCAGCAGTTTTTCATAAAAGAAATTGAAAACAAGGTAACTGGAAACAAAGGTAAGAGAACTGAATACAGAAGAAAGAATAAGGGAAATAGCGAGAATAATTTCAGGAGATAATATAACGGAAACCTCCATAAAACACGCAAAAGAAATTATGGAACTATAAAAATGGGAGTTATAGTAAATAAATGAATAAAGACGAAGAGAAAATAAATTTAAAAATGCAAAGATGAAAGAAACAAAGGATTGAAAGGGAAAATAATCTGTATGTTAAGGAATTTCTATCCTATCTTGCTTTTGAAAAGGAAATTCGGTAATACTATCGCAGGATATGAAAGAGACTTAAAGATATTTTCCAAAACATGTAAATAAAAATTTAACAGAAGTTATAGAAGAAGATATTTATAGTTATATCAGGGAAATGAATGATAAATTGAAAAATTCTGTATTGAGAAAAAGTTGCAACAATAAGAAATTTTTATAAATTCTGTTATCTCAATCAAAAATTATTAAGGAAGATCCCTACAGGCATGATAAAAGTCAATGAAAAGGGAAAAAGATCGCGGAAGTTCTTTCTCTTGAAGAAGTAAAGAAAAATAGTAGATAACTGTAGCACACACCTGGTGGGATGAGAGACAGGCTAATTATTAAATTTTTTAATAGCAACAGGAGCAAGAATTTCTGAAATTTTTAAATTTAAAAATAAGTGATGTGGAAAATCAGAACTACGAATTTATAAAAGTTCTTGAAAAGGTTCAAAATACAGAGTTATACCAATTTACGACAGTCTAGAAAAGGAAATAAAGGAATTTATACAGGACTATAGAACTAAACTGAAGGGTGCAGATGAAACTTTCAACTTATTTCCAGGAGCAAGACGTGAAAATTTTTTTGAAAAAGACTAAAGTCATTGCAAAAAAATGCAGGAATTGAAAAGAATATTTATCCGCATATATTTAGACATTCATTGGCAACTGTACTTTTTGAGTAACGGGGCAGATATAAGGATAGTGCAGGAAATACTGGGACATTCAAAATATAAGTACCACAGAAATATACACACATGTGGAAAAATCAAAGCTAATATTTACAATAACATAAAAATTGGGGGATGAATAAACGGCAATTTAAATTATATCTAATAAAAAGAGTTCCAATTATAGAAAAATAAGGCAGGAGGAAAAATGTACTCTATGAAAAATGAAAAATTATAGAAAAGAAAGAATTGTTTTACTTATAAGTACGATTATAGGGTATTTTACTGTTTTTGCATTAAAAAGCAGATATTATTAATTCATATATAGGAGCTATAGTATTGATTTTTTCTATACATGTATTTAGATTTTAATATAACTAATATATTTTTACTAGTAAAAGAACTACCTTTAAAATATATATATTCATGGTACTTGAAATACTGCATTTTATGACAGCTTTTACTTTAAAAAATATTTTGTATATTTTCTTGGACTGGGAATATTGACTTATTTAATAACAGTAGATGAAGGGAAAAACGAACTTACGAAAATATATCAGTTTGTGGGGATTATATACATTAATAAAAGTGATTTTTGCATTAACATGGATAATTTTTAAAAATTACCTATTTAAAAATATTCAAATTTATGATAAAATCTCTTTTGTGAATGGAGATAAAAATGGACGATAATAAAAACAAATGTTGATGTAATGAAAAGATATAGAAAAAGCAAAAAGATAGGGCGTTGGCAACTACAATTGAAAGAAACAGTTTTTAGGGGAATATAAAGAAAGAGTACTTGCGTGCACTTACATTTGATGAAGTAAAGGGAAAAAGGGAATATGGTGAGATAGAAAAAGCACTTGAGAATAAAGAGGCATGATAGTATCAAGGGAAGTAGATTTTAAATGCATAAAGAAATATCTTGATATGGCAAAAAATAAACATGTTTCCTGCAAGATGATGGATAATCTATTAAATACAGGTGAAGTGTGTCTAGTAGTAGCTTCAGATGAGGCATTGAGCCACCCTCTTGAAAAATCCAATTGTAGAATCAAAAATTGAAAAATAAGGAAAAATTTGCGGATATATATTATAAGGCAATGGGAAATAAAATATGTGATTTTCATTCAGATATAATAGAGAAGGAAATACCTGAATATAGAAATTATTATGGAAAAAAATAGAATTTCTGGACAGTCTCTTTGGGACAAAGTGCCCTATATGCCAAAAATAGGAGACGTGGTTGATGGATTTAAAATTAAAGGAAAAACACCTTTTAAACGGAGTAATAAAAAGTAAGTGGAGCTAAAAATGCAGCTCTTCCAATAATAATAGCAACATTAGTTTCAAAAGGAGAGTATATATAAAAATGTACCAAATTTGAGGATATAAGAATATTAATGAAACTTCTTGAAGATCTGGGAATGGAGACTCAGAAATTAGATGATACTACATACAAGATAGTAAATAATGGATTTAAAAAGAAATGAAGCAAGTTATGAAATAGTTAAACAGATGAGAGCTTCTTTTTCTTGTAATGGGTCCTATGATTGCGAATCTTGAAGAATCAATTGTTTCGCTTCCTGGAGGATGTGCCATAGGTTCAAGACCTGTAGATTTGCATTTAAAAAGGGTTTGAAGCGTTAGGAGCTGAAATAACAAGAGTTCATGGATATATCCATGCAAAAGTCTGATAAGCTTAAAGGAGCACAAATACCTCTTGGATTTCCAAGTGTAGGAGCTACACAGAACTTAATGATGGCGGCAGTTAAAATTCCTGGGAAAACTGTTATTTCAAATGCGGCAAGAGAGGCCTGAAATTGTAGATTTAGGAAATTTCCTGAATAAGATGGGAGCAAAGATAACAGGATTGGGGACACCTAACATTGAAATAGAAGGTGTTGAAGAATTACATGGAGTGGAGTATTCAATAATGCCTGACAGAATTGAGGCAGGAACATACGTAATAGCTTCGTTGATTACTGAAGGAAATCTGAAAATAGAAAATGTTAATTTAGATGATTTGGGAGTATTCAAATCGGAACTGGAATCGATGGGTGTAAAATTTGAACAGGATGGAAATATTTTTATCAGTAATAGGAAACTTGAAAGAGCTGAAACCTTCAAAAATAAGAACAATGCCTCATCCAGGTTTTTCCTACAGATATGCAGCCTCAGATGATGCTTCTTCAAACACTTGTAAATGGTGCAAGTTCAATGGAAGAAAACAGTATTTGAAAAATAGATTTATGCATGTACCTGAATTTAACAGAATGGGGAGCAGATATTGTAATAAGACATGGTGTTGCCATGATAAATGGAGGATTACCGTTAACAGGTGCAGAAGTTATGTCTTCAGACTTAAGGGCAGGAGCGGCACTTGTGCTGGCAGGACTTGCAGCTGATGGAGAAACAACACTTAATAGAGTGTACCATATAGACCGTGGATACGACAAGCTTGAAGAAAAACTTAATGGTGTAGGTGCTGACATAAGAAGAGTTAAGTTAGATATCTAGTGATAAAAATAATAGTTTATATAATAAAAGTCTTGAAAAACTGCACGAAAATCTTGAACTGTACTGAACTTAAAAAGTTGGCTACAGGACTGGAGGCAGTTTTTTAGTGGTAAAATTAACAGAAGCCTTTTCTATTTTTGAGACAGAATTAAAAATTATAAAAATGAAAAGGAGACTGTTTCAACATAAGATTATCTTATAAAACAGTCTCAGATAAAACTAGATTATTAGCATACTGTTCCCGCCAACTTCCTTGATATCTTCATTATTTTTAACAATTGCCTCAATAGCTGCAGTAAGACCTTTTACAATTGTATTTAATTCCATTGATGGCATATTTCTTTTATCAATAACCTGCTGAGGTAAAAATGGAATGTGAATAAATCCTGATTTTTACCTTTATATTTTTTTCTCAATAAGATAAAGAACTCCATATAGGGACATGATTACATACAAAAGTTCGGCAGTATAAGAAACAGAAGCAGGAATATTGTTTTTTGCACATTCTGAACCATAGCCTTGACAGGTAACCCTAACAAAATAAGAATTTTTCTCCATCAGGAAAAACAGGTTCGTCTATAATCTGATTTCCTTCATTGTCAGGAATACGGAAGTCATCAAGATTGATTCCAACACGTTCAATAGAGATATCAAACCTTCCTCCCGCCTGTCCAATTGAAAGAATAACGTCAGGATTATGTTCATTTATAGCTTTTTCTATTTTTCCAGAGATTTTTCTAACTGTAGGTATTTCCAGTTTAATAATTTCTGCCCCTGCAATATTATCAGGAAGTCTTTTTACTGACTCAATAGCAGGATTTATCGGTTCTCCTCCAAAAAGGATCAAACCCTGTAACAAGTATTTTTCATAATTTTTTTCCTTTCTTAGCTGCAAATTATTATGCCTTAAATAAGAGCAGCATAAATATGATATGTATAATTAACATTGCAATTCCCATTGGTAACTGTGTTTTAATAATACCATTCTTATCTTTTATTTCAAGAATGGATGCAGGAACAATATTAAAGTTTGCAGCCATAGGTGTCATAAGAGTTCCACAGTAACCTGCAGTCATACCTAATGCCCCAATAGCGGCAGGGTTTCCACCATGCTTTAATATAAATGGAACTCCGATACCGACAGTTATTACTGAAAATGCTGCAAATGCATTTCCCATAATCATAGTGAATAATGCCATACCAACTGCGTAAATAACAATTCCTATAAAAAAATATTACCTGAAGGTACTACTGATGAAATGCTCTGTGCTATTACCTTTCCAACTCCGGCTTTTTGTAAATACAGCTCCCAGAGCAGCGAGTAGCTGAGGCAGAAGAGCAGTTGCACCAATCTGCATTAACAGTCTCAAGTATCTTCCGATGTTTCACTGAACTTAGGTTTTATAATGGCAGTAGCTACAAGAAGTGCAATCAGTGCTCCACCACCTATACCAACTGCTGATGGAATAGCAACCTTTCCAATTTTAAACTGCAGTATAAGGGAAGGCTGAAATTCAATTAATGCAGCAGGAAGAAATATTTTATTTTTAAATTTTTCACTTTGTGCCACTTTTGAATTCATGTGTAATTTCTTAAATGTTCCCACCTGTAACTGTTTTGTTACAGTAATCAGCGCTAAAAATTACAAGCAGTCCTCCTGTAACTGCGTATGGGATAGTTTTTCCCAAAATGAATATAACCCCTAGGATAAACCAGAATAAAAATGTTCCAACTCTTGCTTTTTCATTTTTTTAGTCCTCTAATTGCCACGCTGATGCTGACAAGTCCACAGAGGATATAAATAATTTCTGTTAAAATATTAAGAAATGCTTTTAAGTCCATTATTTATTACCCTCCTTTATTTGACATAATCTTTTTATCATAAATAAATGCCTGAATAATAGTAAATATTATGGCAACAATTCCCATTGGAATAGAAAATAATGAAAAGATCCTTAAGGGAAACATTGTATCCACTTTCCTGTAGAGTTCCCTGAATTAAAAGCAGTCCTGATGCCCCGACAAATATATTCTGAGCGAAGAAGTTACCGTAGTTTTTCAATTGCGGCACTTAAACTTTTCAGGTCTTCAGTTTCTTTTTCTGTTAAATCATTATGTTTGTGTGATTTTCAGCAGCTTCAGCCATTGGAAAATAAGAGGTCTGATAAACTGTATATGTCCACCTATTCTGATTGACAGAGCACTTGCAATTGAACGGATAATCATGTAAAGCCCCAGAATCTTACCTGCAGTAGCATTTTTAAGATTTCCAATTAGCATTGCACTTCTTTCCCTTAATCCGTATCTTTCAAGTACGGCAATAACTGGCAGGCTGATTAGGAAAATAGACATAAGTCTGTTATCCACAAAAGCTTTACCAATAATTTCGAGAATGTCTAAAAGACTCATTTTGGCTGCCAGTCCTGTAGCAATCCCCTGCAGTAAGAACAACAGCAAGAACGTCAAGTTTCAGAGAGAAACCGACAACGATAATAACGATACCTATAAGTATCAGTAAATTCATAAATATTCCTCCTTAGTTTAAAATTTATAATATATATTATACATATAAAAAGGATAAATTCAATAGATAGAATAAAAATTTATAAAATTTAGAAAATTTATTTTTACTATCTTTTAAAAATATTCAATGACTTTTTATTATTGTCAGATTTTTAAAATTTCTTCAAGTTTTTATCTAAATTATCCAATTTATTTTCTAAAAATTCAAGTTTTGATTTATTTTCAGAAACAAGTGAAAAATTTTCCTAAAATTATCATCTGTCTTTTCATACTGTTCATTTCTGAAGAAAAATAATTTTTCTATTCTGTTTTCCAGATTATCAGTTTTAATTTTCCAAATTCTGAATTTTTCAGAAATACTTTCTGAACTTCTGAAAATTTGTGTGATAGAATTTCATTAGATTTATTTATATCCATTCTAAAAGTCAATAAGAGCTTTTTCTATTGAGGAAAGACGGTTACGCAGAAAAACTGTAGTCAAAAGTTTTTCAAGATTTCATTAGAGTGTTTTATTAATTCCAGATATTCCTGTATTTCACTGAAATCAAATTTTTCAGATTTTAATTTGGAAACTTTCCGGTTATTTGAAAGTTCTTTTACAATGTAAATTTTATTCCCTTCCTTTTACAGTTTTTAGAAGTCCCCTTTTTCTATTCGATTGTAAATAGTCTGCCTTTGAGACATTATTACTTTTCATGTATTCTTTTTATTGACACTTTCAATATAATCACCTCTTCCTTAGTATTATATAAAAAAATCTAAGGATAGTAAAGAAAATTTTTGAAAAAGCTGTATAAATTTGATTGACAACAGGAGTCAAAAAGGTAGAATTTAAGCAATAAAATGAAAAGGTGATTAAATTTGAAGATTGAAAAGATAGATGAAAATAACTATGAAAGAATATTTCTGACAAGTGATATACATGGTCATTATTCAATGTTTGAAAAACTATTGGATACAATAAATCTTACAAGAAAAGATTTGCTTATTATACTTGGAGACTCATGTGACAGAGGTTCTCAGTCATATGAGCTGTATAAAAAAATATTATGAATTAGAAAAAGAAGGATATAATATAAAAGCATCTGAGAGGAAATCATGAGGATATGCTTTTAAAAGCTATAGAATCAGGAGATAATGAACACTGGTACCGTAATGGTGGAGAAAAACACAGGAATCATTTTTATAATAATTCAGAAAGCAGGGATACCTTAAGTTTTGAAGAATGGATAAAGTGTGAGGGAATAAAAAGTGTAAAATGGTTCATGGAATGGCTTGACAGAATTCCAATAATGATTTCAGGTAAAAAGAGCTTATTTGTACATGCGGCATTTGACACTACTAAAGGTGAGGATGAGCAGGAACACAGATTTCTCATATGGGACAGAAATGATTTCTGGACAAATAACAGGACAGGAAAGGCAATATACTTTGGGCATACTCCCAGCAAGGACGGAAAGATAAAACATTATGTAAATGATGTACACTGTATTGATACAGGATCATATAAAAATGGAATTATAGCCTGTGTAGAACTTAAAACAGGAAAAAGAAATGTATATTAAAGGACAAGAAAAATTGATAAAGGAAAGGAAAAATTCTGAAGACTGATGAGAGACAATATTTATGTTGGACTTGTTCACTATCCTGTCTATAACAGGAACAGTGATGTTGTAGCAACATCTGTAACTAACTTTGATATTCATGATATATCGAGAACATGCAGAACATATGATATAAAAAAATATTTTATAATAACACCTGTAGATGCACAGCAGGAACTTACAAACAGGATAATAAACTATTGGACTGAAGGGGATGGAATAGAATTTAATAAAAATAGGAAGGAAGCATTTGAAAATACAGATCTGTCTGATTCTGTAGAAGCTGCAGTGGCCACAATAACCGAAGTTGAGGGAAAAACCTAAAATAATAACAACTTCAGCCAAAATATTTCAAAATACAGTGTCTTATGACTTGCTTGGAAAAGGAAATGACAGAAGATGAAACGCCTTTATCTCATACTTTTTGGTACAGGATGGGGACTGACAAACGAAATAATGGATATGTCATATAGATTCTGGAACCGATAAGGGAAAGACAAAAATATAATCATTTATCTGTGAGAAGTGCTGTATCCATAATATTAGACAGGCTTTTTAGGAGAAAATTAGAGAGTAAACAATAAATAAAAAATTATAAAATCAGAAAGGAGGATTTTTGAAAATAATGGAAATTAGGAAAAATGGATTGGTAGGTCGTTGTAGTGAGCCATAGCAACAAATTGGCAGAGGAAATCATAAATTTTGCAAAATTGTTGCAGCAGGAGGATTTCAAAATTGAAAATGGAGGCAAATACTAAATCAGGAAATTTATGGGGCAACTGTTTCTACAATTAAAGATGCTATAAAAAGAGCAGATGAAGGTCAAGGGTTTTAGTATTTGTAGATATGGGAAGTTCTATATTCCATGCAACTAAGGCAGTAGAAGAGCTTAGAGGAGAGGTTGAAGCTGAGTGCAGACGCACCCTTTAGTTGAAGGGATTATATCAGCTGTTGCTGCTAACTTTGATGAAATGTCTCTTCCTGAACTGAAGGAAATAGCTGAAGGAAGCAGAAATTTTAAAAAATAAAAATAGATAAGGAATATAGATGGAAAATTTAATAAATATAGGGACAATTATAGGAACTCACCATTTACTTGGAAGTGTGAAAATGAATTCGATTTTTATAGAAACTAGAACTGATTATAGGTGAAAAAGTTCTGCTGGAAAAAGAAGATAAAAGGAAGCTCTTTACGATAAAAATATTAAGAGGCTGAAATGAAAAGAAGCTGATTGTAGATTTTGAAGAAATTGGAAATATTGATCAGGCAAAGGAACTGAATGGTTTTCAGCTGAAAATAAGAAGGGATCTGCTGCCTGAAAAACGAAGATGAGTTTTACATAAGAGATCTTCTTGGAGTTGAAGTTTTTTCTGATAATGAAAAATAGGTGAAGTTACTGATGTAATGGATACAGCAGCGCATAATATACTTATAATTGAAGATATTGTGAGTAAAAAGAAGTGATGATACCTTTAGTAGATGAATTTGTGAAAAAGATTGATTTTTTAAAAAAATAACAGGATAGAAGTAGAATTAATAGAAGGAATGAGGAGAATAAATGAGATTTACTGTTTTTAACTTTATTTCCTGAGCTGTTTGAGTTATATCTGTCTCAGACAATTATTCAGAGGGCAGTTGATGCGGAAATAATAGATTATGATATTGTAAATATAAGAGATTATAGTGGAAATAAGCATAGTCAGATGGATGATATTCCATTTGGTGGTGGAGCAGGAATGGTTTTAAAACCGGAAGCCTACTGGAATTTTTAAGGAAAGATACAGTGAAAGTGAAAAACCTTACACGGTATTTGTTTCTCCACAGGGAAAAAGACTGGATCATCGGAAGGTGACAGAACTGGTTGAAAAAGAAATAGCTGTAATTTCTGGAAGATACGAAGGTCTTGATCAGAGAGTTATTGACAAGTTTGTCGATGAGGAAATATCAATAGGAGATTACGTACTTAGTAGTGGAGATTTACCAACACTTGTACTTATGGATTCCATAACGAGAATAAAGGAAGGTGTTATAAAAAGGAGTCTTTTGAAACAGATTCATTTTTACAATGGACTTTTAGGTTTCCTCAGTATACGCGTCCGCCTGAAATAGAAGGGTATGAAGTTCCGGAGGTGTTAAGAAGTGGAAATCATGCTAAAATAGATGAGTACAGATTATTAAAATCCATTGAGAAGACTATAAAAATAGAGCAGGATCTGATGGAGAAAAACTTTCAGAAGATGAAGAATTTAAGAAAATGTACATGAAACTGATGAAAAAGAAGTGATGTTATATTAACCCGGTACAACTGTTTTCAGGAAAATGTAGAAAAAGATTGAGAGGATGAAAGAAATGATTTATCAGCTTGAGATAGAAAGCCTAAAATTTCAGGTGAAGTTTTTGTTGCAGAAAGTGCAGATGTCATAGGTGATGTGGAGCTTCATGATGGTGTAAATGTGTGGTTTGGGGGCAGTCATAAGGGGAGATGTGGAAAAAATAACAATAGGAAAAAACAGCAACATTCAGGATAATGCTACCGTACACACTGATTTTGGACTTACATGTACAGTCGGAGAAAATGTGACAGTAGGGCATAATGTTATACTTCACAGCTGTGAAATAGGTAATAATGTTATTATTGGAATGGGCAGCACGATCTTAAATGGAGCTAAAATAGCTCTGACTGCATGGTGAGAGCAAATTCCCTTTGTAACCCATAAAATTCCTTATGAAGAAGGTGTCCTGATTTTAGGAAGTCCGGCTAAAGTTGTAAGAAAGCTGACTGAGGAAGAAAAAGCCCATTTAAAAGAAAAAATGGACAGCATTATGTAGAAAATGGAAAAATTATATACAAAAGAACTGAAAAAAATATAACAAAAAGGGCTGTTTTAAATAAAATTTGATAAATAAATTCTATTTTTTTCATTTTAATTATTTTTAGAATAGCCCTATTTTAATGTTATTTATTTAATTGTTTTTATATCCAGTATTTCCCAGCTGTTTCCTTTTCTTTATCAATTCTACAGTATAATCAACATAGCTGTATTTTTACCGTTGCGGCAGAGATTTTTCATCTACCACTTCAGCCATTGCACTATTAAAAATCAGCTATCGTCTTTTTGTTTCTTCTTCTGATAATTTTTGGTTTTTAGAGTTTCTATAGATTTACCAGTTTTTGCTTATATCTTTTTGCCGCCTCTTCGTCAAGTTTTTCGAGGTAAAATTTTCCGGATCAGGAGAAATTATAGTAACAATGGAAAGAACTTTTTTTATTTGTCAGAAATCTTATTTCTTTTATTACATTTTGTATATGTGATAACATCCCACTTACTTGCATAATATTCCTGATATTCTTTTGGGTTATACTGAAGAAATTCCTTTATCATTTTTATCCTGTGAAAAATTCTTTTTATTACTTTTTCAATTTCTACGCTATTGTTTTCCTGTTCTGTTTTAGAAATTTTTACATTATAGTCTGCTATTATTTTATATTCATCAGAAAAAAACTGAGAATGCTAAAAATTGAAAAGTAGAACAAATATTACTTTTTCATATGGACTCCTTTCTATAAATTTTTATATATACGATTTTATTTTTAGATTATTTCTATATAGAATATTGAAATAAAAATTAACCTAACTGATTTATTTCTTCTATATTGGATTTTTAAAAATTTTTCATTAGTTATTTGAATAATAACCATTGTTCTTTCTGATTCATATTTTTACATAAAGCATAATTGAAGAATTATAATATAAAATTGCATTTGCATTTTTATTTTCAATCTTTGTCAGGTCAGTTCTTTTTCCATAATATCTTTTATATGTTTCAAGTATTCTTTTTATGTTCGCTGGGAGTTGTCTCGTGAGAAAAACACATGACATTAAACAGTTACTTAAAAAATAAAAACTGGAAAGGCTGTAGTTATAATTAAAAGGACCTCTCACATTTTCATAGGCATAGATTAGTCCATCCACCTCCCTGTGTACTGTAAAATGACTAAGAGTATCTTCAAGTTCTTTTTCTGTTCATAAAAATCTGATTCCAGGCATAACAATATGATTTTCATCGGCAATTTTGTTTTCAGGAGATTTCCAGGTGTTATTTTTGTTCAGCAAATACAGAAAATGAAAAGAAAATCATAATAATACAAATAATTTTTCATATTCTCAACATTTTTATTATTAATTATACCATACAACTTTAAAATAAGTTGAAAACAGAGTATGAGAAAAATATTAAAAATGAAATATAAAAGCGGAAATTACAAAAATAAAAATGATATAAATGTTTAAAAAAATTAAATCAGAACATGCATTCTGAAATTTTCTAATTTTATTTTAGATTTTCAGAAATATGCCCTTTTACATATAAAAACTTCGAATAGTAAAATTGTATTATTTAGATTGTTGATTTCAGCAATTCTCATATCTAGAAGTTCTTTGTTTGCTAACTGAACTACAGAAACAGTTGAGTTATTGATTTTGTCATAATATACAGGAAGAAGCATTGCATTGTTATAATACAGTATTGCATTTGCATTTTTATTTTCAATCTTTGTCAGATTATTTTTGGTGTATTTTTGATTCACATAAGAATTTACAATTTTTATGTTCTGACAGTGTAGAAGGTTTCATAAATACAGATGAAAGCAGCTGATCATCTGCAAATAAAAACTTGCATTTTATTGACATTGTTTAACATATCAGGGTACATCTGTATGAGCATAGATTTTTACTGGATTCTTTCAATCATGCTGTCTACAGGACTCTTTAATTGAATCTTCCAGCTGTTTTTAGTCATGAAAAACTGATTTTTAGTGTAATTTCAAGATTAAGACCTTCTTTTTCATTTGCACCGAACATTGAGAAACATAAAACAAATAATAATAAGTAAATATACTTTTTCATAGTAGCCTCCTAAATTTTTTTATTATCTGTATAATAACATACGAAAATGAAAATAAACTGATTAATTTTGAAAAATAAAGTAGAAAAAGATAACAAATAGATTATAATAAAATAAAAATTAAGGAGATGGAATGATTAAAAGAAGAATTGCAATCTTATTTTTATTATTATTTTCACTGGGGTTTACAGCACAATACAAAACAGTAAAAAGGAAAAATGTGAAAAATGTCACAGCAGGAAATGGATAGAAATGCAGCTGAGATAGTGGAAGGATTCGGTTATTTCAATAGTAAGGAATTAAAAGCAGGAAGCAATAGCAGAATTACGAAAAATTTCAAAAAGAATTTGGAACAGATTATGTTGAAAAAGAGTAATGGAAATGATGCTGGAAGAATTTATTAGTAGCTGTAGTTGAAAATAGAAGAATAGAAGTGACAAAAATAACATTTACATCTGATAAAAAGGCAAATGTAGAAGTACAGATTAAAAGTACTGATGATAATGGGAAGAAGAAATGAGGTAATTGACAAGAAATAGATGACGAGATAGAGAGAATATATACAAAAGATATGGAGAAAATACCTACTTTTGAAAGATAGCAAAGACTTCAAAAAGTGAACAGAAGAAAATTTTAGACAGAGTTGACTCTATAATGAAGGAAATAATAAATCAAAAATATAAAACACTGAGTATGAAATTTCAAAAGAAAACTATACATTAATTAAAGTAAATGGAGTATGGAAATACAGTAAATTTAAAAAGAAAGAGTATGATATGCTGATATATAGTTCAGTATATTATGCAGAAAAATATGGAAAAATTATAGGAATAAATCCGGTTCTTGAGAGTTCTCAGATCGGATAAGAATATAGAAAAATAGAAGTATATAAAGGAATAAAAAGAAAAGATACAATAAAAAGAAATATTAAATCTGGCAAGTAAAAGAAACATAAAATATTTTATACAGACAGAAGAATTGAAAACTCCCAGGAGTTACAGCTCTGGTGTCAGAATTTGATTATTATATGGATTTGTCTGAGTTTTTGGGAAAAGTACTGGCAAAGGACAAGTCGATAGTAGTAATTCTCGATCAGATACAGGATCCAAGAATTTTGGAGCAATAATAAGAGAGTGCTGAGTGTTTTTGGTGCTGATGGAATCGTAATTCAGGACAGAAATAATGTAAAGGTTACAGAAACTGTTGTAAAAGTCATCTACTGGAGCAATAGAGCATGTTGACATTGTAAAGGTTACGAATATTTCAGATACAATTGACAGATTTAAAAAGTATGGATATAGAGTCTACGGAGCGGAGAGCTGACGGAGAAAATTTCTATTATAGGAGGACTATCCTGACAAAGTCTGCCTTGTTCTTGGAAGTGAAGGAAACGGAATGAGAAAGAAAGTTAAGGAGCACTGTGACAAAATAGTAAAGATACATAAAGGTCATATAATTCCCTAGATGTATCAGTTGCAGGTGGAATAATACTGGCTGAGATGGCGAAGTAGGATAGAGTAAAATACAACAATGTATAGATAAAAAATTGAGTTTGTAAAATAAAAGCTATTAAAAATCTTTTGATATGATAAAATACTAAAAAGTGGAAATAATAAAAGATAAAAAGTTATTAGTGATAATAAAATATAATTAAAGAGGGAAAAATGGGTAATTTAATTTTTAAATAAGGCAAAATATAGCGAAAATACAGATGAGTGGTATACAGATTATGGAACAATAGAAAAAGAATTAGTTCATTATGAATTTTCAATTCAATGGAAAAAGAGTGTTATGTAATTGTGATAATCCTTATAAATCTGCATTTACAAAATATTTTTAAAAATTTTAATCGTTTAAAATTAAAAAATTAGTGTGTACTTCATATGAAAAACAGATGAAAATATGAAAAAGAAAACAATGGTTTGATTTTAATTGTTGATAAAAATATGTGAGTTCAAATGAAATATTAAGTGATAATGAAGTATTAGAAATTATGAATAGTGACAGTATAAAAACTTGAAGGTGACGGAGATTTTTAGAAGTAAAGAATGTATAGATTATTTAATTGAGTCGGATATTGTTGTAACAAATCCACCATTTTCTAAATTTATTGAATTATTTTCACTTATTACTAAATATAATAAAAATATTTATTGATTAGTAATCAGAATGCTATAACTTACAAAGAAATATTTCCATATATTAAAAATAATAAAAGCTCATATAGGTTATCATTTTGGAGATATGGCATTTAAAGTTCCTAATGATACAAAAGCCAAGAAAAACAAGATTTTTGGATAGATGAAATGGGTCAAAAGTGAGAAGTATAGGAAACGCTATGTGGATTACAAATTTAATAGTATCAAAGGATAATAAAAAGCTAAATTTGAACCAAAGTTATAGTAAAAATAAATATATTAAATATGATGATTATGATGCCATTCATGTATTTAAAAGTTTCTGAAATTCCTTTTGATTATTATGGATGTTATGGGGTTCCTTTGACATATTTAAAATATCATAATGATGAAGAATTTGAAATTATAGAGTGAAGCAAATCATGGTTCAGATAATGAGTACGATTTATTTAAACCACGAATAAATGGTAGGAAACATTTAAAAGGATATTAATAAGACGACGAAAGAGAGAGAATGAAGTAGAGTTTAAGATATTAGATTTATTTTTTGTGGAGCAGGGGGAATGTCTTACGGAATGCATCAAAACAAACATTTTGTAACAAAAAGTCGCTCTTGACATTAATAGTAAACTAGCACAAACATTTTGATATTCCAGATGCGAGCTGAGTTATAGGTGATATACAAGATGAAGGAATCAAGAAAAAGATTATAAAACTTTCAAAAAGAAAATGAGGTCAATATGATAATAGGTGGACCACCTTGTCTAAGGTTTTTCTTTGAAAAGGAAAAAATTAGGATTAGATGATCCTAGAAATTTTTATTTATAGAGTATTTAGATTTAGTTAAAGAACTTAGCCAATAGTATTTGTGATAGAAAATGTTAAAAGTTTAATGTCTACTTCTAATGGATGGTTTTAAAAATCAGATTATTAATGAGATAAAAATGGGTTATGAAGTTAGTGTGGGTGTGATTAGAGCTAGCGACTATGGAGTACCTCAAAATAGAGAAAGAGCAATTTTTTATGTAGTAAGGGTAGTAGTATTCCGTTACCAAAACCTACAGTGAAAAACCTATGACCGTAAGAGATGCTATTGAAGATTTGAGATATTTAAATTCAAATGAAGGTGAATTTGAACAAGAGTATATCACAGAAGCAAAAATCAGATTATCAAAAGTTTATGAGAAAAAATAGTAAAAACTATATAATCACAAAGCTTCTAATCATTCTGACCTTGCTATTCATAAACTTAGTATGATACCACCAGAAAAAGGTAAAGAATTTTTACCAGATAATCTTATAGGAAAACAAAAATTTAATTCTACATGGGGAAGATTAAAATGGGATGAACCTTCTCCAACAATTGATACAAGGTTTGATGCAGCGTCAAACGGAACGAATAATCATCCATTTTAAATAGAGCTATTACGCCTGAGAGAAGCAGCTAGAATACAATCTTTTATGACAATTTTTATTTTTATGGTAATAAAGTTGATATTAGGACACAAATTGGAAATGCAGTTCCACCTCTTATAGCAAAAGGCTATTGCAGACCAAATTTTTAAAAAAGCAATTTTTAATGAAGAGAGAGATAGAAAATGAATAGTCAGATGGCTATTTAGTAGGAATGATATTAGGGAATGGTGAGTTCAAAGAGATAATAAAGGAAACAACAGTAACGATAGAAATACCTCATAAGAATTTTGAAAGATGATAATGGACTAGAAGTTGCTATATATGTAAAAAAAGTAGTATATCAGATATTCGAGAAGTTATTGAACCTTTATTGGGTCAATCTTTTTCTATTTCACAGAGTAATAAAACTACAACTTTATCTTTTACAAAACCAAATGAAGACTATGCAATACGTGAAATTTTAAGATTCATAGGAAATGGTGTGCATCATTCTACAATGACAATGAGTAATGAGATTATTTAGTATGTCAACGGATGAGAATTAATTAGAGGAATTGTGATGTGACTGGTTATATTAGAAAAAGTAATATTGCGTATGGAAAAGAAGGTTGGTATAGAGTTTATATTGAAATACCAGGAAATTGGCAATTTGTTATAGACGTAGCTAATATGTTAAAAACTTTAGATATTCCAATACAAACAATTGATTTTGGACATCCTAATTTTAGGGATTCAAATTTGAAAAATATAATGAAGGTAAAAATATTATTGGAAGAAGGAGCATCAAAAGTAAAAATATGGGCAAATGAATTTTTGCCAATTGGATTTAATATAGTTCATAAGAAAAGAGCTTTGGAAAAATATGCTGAGGAATTATTAGAGTTTTTAGATGAATATAAAACACATAAATTTTTATTGGGAAAAACCTACTAAAATTAAAAAGAAACCTATTCATCCAATGGAAAATGATGAAAGTTTACCTGAAAAATATTAGAGGTAAGCATTTTGATTCGTGGACTCAACTAGCAAAGGAATTAGGATATGGGAAATAATGTGAAAAGTGAGTTTGATTTATATCAGAAATGAAGAGATGGCTTAAAAACGTATTTAGATGAGTAAATTTAAAGATAAAAACTATAAAATTATTGTGGATGACTATCATTCACAATACTTGAACTCAGTTTAGAAAAAGGAAAATGTAATTAAATATTATCCGCAAGTAGTAGGATTAAAAATTCAAATAGATGTTTTAGGAATTGTTATAGCGAAAGATAAAGCAGAAATATATTTTATAGAAGCTAAAAACAGCTCTAAATCTTTCAAAATTTAGGACAATTACTAATTTATTGCAAAGCTTTTGTAATCCAGAAGAAGCATATTTGCTTTCTTCTAATGGACTTGGAAGCTTAGAAAAAGTTTTAAAAATCTAAATAGAGAAGATTTGCTAAATTATGGTAATGGTAAGAAAATATAAAGGTAGCAAATTGGGATATTAAGAAAAATCTATAGATAATCACTCAATTATACCTAAAAATTTAGATATTTTAGTTTATATTGCTAGTTTTTCTTATTTATTTATATTTTATAAGGTTTAATAAACATAACAATATAAGAGATAAAAATAATAAAAATTAGTAACTAAAATATAAAAAGAAATTATATAATAAGATACCAAAAATGGAGGAAAAATGGTAAAAAGAATACAAACCGGAACAGATTGAAAAAGTGGCAGGAAAAATGGCAGGAAAAGAATATAAAAGTGAAAATAAAAGTAGAGGGAAAACAGAACTACTATACTCTTGAAATGTTTGCCTATCCTTCAGGAAAAACTGCATGTGGGGCATTTGAGAAACTATGCCATAGGAGATGCCATTGCAAGATATAAGAAAAATGAAAAGGCTTCAATGTATTGCATCCATTCGGATGGGACAGTTTGGACTTCCGCTGAAAATGCCGCAATTGATAATGGGGCACATCCTGGGCAATGGACAAAAAGCTAATATTGACAATATGAGAAGACAGCTAAATTAGTGGGGCTTTCATATGACTGGGACAGGGAAATAAGCACGTACGCTCCTGAATATTATAAATGGAATCAGCTGTTCTTTATAGAAATGTATAAAAAAAGAGGCTTGTTTACAAAAAGATCTTATGTAAACTGGTGTCCTGACTGTAATACAGTTTTAGCAAATGAGCAGGTTGAAGATGGAAAATGCTGGAGACACAGTAAAACAGATGTAATCCAGAAAGAACTTTCACAGTGGTATCTGAAAATAACTGACTATGCGGAAGAACTGCTTCAGGGACATGAAGAGCTTAAAGGGCACTGGCCTGATAAAGTTCTTGCTATGCAGAAAAACTGGATTGGAAAAATCCATAGGAAGTGAAATAAATTTTGTACTCGATTACAAATTTGACAGCAATACCAGAGATAAAGAAAAGTAATCTGAACATAGGAAATGATGGACAAGTTGTAATTCCTGTATTTACAACAAGGGCAGATACTCTGTTCTGGTGTAACTTATGCAGTAATTGCACCTGAACATCCACTTGTTGAAGAAATTGTATTAAAAGAAAATCCTTCATTAAAAAGATTCTGTTGATAAAAATGATAAATGAGGATAAAATAAACCGTACAGCAGAAGACAAGGAAAAAGAAGGAATGTTTACAGGTCTTTATGTTATAAACCCTGTAAATAATGAAAAAGATACCTTTATGGATAGGAAACTATGTATTAATGGATTACGGAACAGGGGCAGTTATAGCGGTTCCTGCACATGATGAAAGGACTTTTCTTCTTTGCAAAGAAATATAACCTTCCTGTAAGAATAGTCATAAATCCTGTTGATAAGGACGGAAATCCTGAAAAAATAGTTGTCGAAGAAATGGAAGGGGCATATACTCTGAATGGAATTCTAGTTAATTCAGATGAATTTGACGGAATGAAAAATACAGAAGCAAAGATAAAAATAACTGAAAAAGCTTGAAAAAGAAGGAAAAGGGAAGAAAACTGCAAATTACAGACTTACATGACTGGCTGATAAGCAGACAGAGATACTGGGGAACTCCTATTCCTGTAATTTAGATGAAGATGGAAATATTCACTTGGAAGAAAAAGGAAAAACTTACCTGTAAAGATTGCCAACTGACATTGAATTTAGCGGGAAAGGGAATCCGCTGGAAACTTCTGAGGAATTTAAAAATGTGATTTCTGCCAAACGGTAAAAAGGTAGAAGAGAGACTGATACAATGGATACTTTCGTTGATTCTTCATGGTACTATCTGAGATATCTAGATTCACATAATGCTGAAAAACCTTTTGAAAAGGAAAAATGCAGACAGCTGGACTCCTGTGGATCAATATATCGGTGGAATAGAGCATGCGGTAATGCATCTTCTTTATGCGAGATTTTTCCATAAAGCATTGAGAGATATGGGACTTGTGGAAACAAATGAGCCGTTTAAGAGACTGCTTACACAGGGAATGGTTTTAGGGCCTTCATACTATTCACAGAATGAAAAGAAAGTTCTATTTCCCTAAAGATGTTGAGATAAAGGATACAAAAAGCATTCTCTAAATCAACAGGAGAAGAACTTACTGTAAAAATTGAAAAATGAGTAAGTCTAAAAAAATAATGGAGTAGATCCTGAAGAAATTGTAAAAGAATATGGAGCAGATCCGGCAAGAGTCTTTACATTATTTGCTGCACCGCCTGAAAAGGAACTTGAGTGGAATGTGAACGGCCTGGCAGGAGCTTACAGATTTATAAACAGACTATTCCTGATTATATCAGATTCATTTTGAATTTGCTGATAAGAATGCTGGAAAAAGAAAAATAATTATGGAATTGATTTAAAGCAAAAGAAGTGAAAAAGATGAAGAAATACAGAAAAATTACATCAGACTGTTAAAAAGGTTACTGAAAGCATAGAGGATGACTTCCACTTTAATACTGCAATTGCGGCTGTTATGGAACTACTGAATGACATGACTACTTACAAGCAGGAAGTAATCGATAAAAATGATATTTCTACAGAATCAAGAAAAATATGGAAGGAAGTACTGGACAAGGTTATACTTCTAATTGCACCTTTTGCTCCTCATATTGCTGATGAACTGTGGGAAATTATAGGAAATACAAACATTTACTTTTGAGGAAGAATGGCCTGCATTTTGAGGAAGAACTGACAAAGGAACATAAAATGAACCTTGTTCAGATAAATGGAAAAATCCGTGAGACAATACCGGCAAAAATTGGACTTCCGAAAGGAAGAATATGAAAACTGGCTTTTGATTCAGAAAAAGATAAAGAAAGCTGTAGAAGGAAAAAGAAATTGTAAAAGTAATCGTTGTGCCAAATAAATTGGTAAATATTGTGGTAAAAAGGATAAAACAGATTTTTAAATAAAAGAAAGATCTGAAAAATCGATCAAGAGGTGATTGAAAATACCTAAAATATGCAGTAACAGGAGTAACAGGAAATTTAGAGTGGAATGGTTTTACAAGATTATGTAAAGAAAAATGAAAATTGAAGTAAGAAATCTGGCTAGAAATGTTGAAAAAGCAGAAAAACTTGGTTTTTCATAATGTTTTTCAAATCTAAGTTATGATAAATCTGCAGATACTGTGAAAATCATTAGAGGAATAGAAGTGCTTTTTATGGTTTCCGGCTCTGAAAAACTCTAATCGTGTTCAGCAGCATAAAAGATTTTTATTGATGCAGCTAAGGTAGCAGGAGTTTCCCGTTATTTTATCTTTCATTTTACAATGCTTCAAAAATTCCATATTTACATTGGGAAGAGATCACTATGCAACTGAAGAGTATATAAAAGAAAAATGGATTTAAATATACATTTTTAAGGGATAATTTTTATGCAGATTTCTTTGTAGATTTGTGCAGGAATATGGTGAAATAAAAAGGACCTGCAGGAAAATGGGAAAAGTTTCTGCTGTAGTACGTTCAGATGTTTCAGAAGTGACAGCTAAAATTTTGGAAAATCCAGGAAAATGGGAAAAATCAGACTTTAAATATGACAGGGACCTGAAGAATTATCAATGGACTGAAATTGTAAAAAGCTGTAAGTGAAATATTTTTGGAAAAAGAAATTAAATATATTGAAGAAACAATGGAAGAAGCTTATGAATCACGTAAAATTTGGAAAGCAGAGCAATGGGAATATGATTCGTGGGTTTCAACTTATACAGCGATTTGCAGAAAATGAACAGTCAGGTATTTTCAATGATATTGAAAAGGTTCTGGGACGAAAAAGCTACTTCATTAGTGGAGTATTTGGAAAAAGATAGTTTAATTAAATGTTTTTATAGCATCTATATTTATTAAATGAAAAATAAAGTTAAATTTATAATAAAGGGGCAAAAGACCCCCTTATTAAATATAGTATATGAAATTTATAAAAGTCATGACATACAATTAAAAATCTGAGTACACATTAAAAGAGTGTATATGACAAACTCCTGAAGTTCATTTTCACGAGAGTGTATCTAAATATTTTTAAATTGAATTTTTCCCAAAAGATTCAGTTATTTTAAATTCAGATAATAGATAGTACGTGCAATTCAAATTTTGTCTGTGTTCCGCATATCCATCTAGTCCCTTTTGATAAATCTGTAAATGCATATCCCTACATTACTATTTTTGTGCTATTTAAAAGTTTTTATTTTTGGAACTGGAATTTTTGACATTCTTCTGATAAGTTCGTTTTCACTACAGTATCGCAAGCACTTGTAGCGAAAATGAGAAAAACGAAATTATAGTATAAACAGCAATCATAAAAGTCCCTTCTTTCAAAAGAAGCGGTTTTTAAAATAAAAACTAGAAAAATAAGGTATCTGGCAAAATAAGCTAAATTTATATATTTATAATAAAAATCATTTTCTTTCTCCTCGTTTCCATTAAATAATATTCTAACTGCTCTTTCAAAATTCGTTTATTTCATTAATTTTTGAGCTTGTTCCAGTAGTGTTGCCTGTATTTTTTTATCAGGATGCGCTTTCATTTTCTTTTCTATATGCCTTTTTATAATTCCATCATTTATTTCTCCATTTTTATCAATTCCAAAAATAGAAAGATATTCTTCAGATTTTTGAATAATTCATCCATCATTTGTATATTGATAATTGAAATGTGAATTATTATTCTGCTTTTTCATATTTCTGTCTTGATTCTTCTTGTTCTGAATATCTTTTGTCTTGAGTATTCCTGATACTGCTGTTTTCGGTATTGCTCTTCCCAAAAACGCTGTTCTTCATATTTCTGTCTCTGATATTCTTCCTGCGCTTTTTCCTTCTTTCAAATTCCTGATATTTTACATTTTCATACCATTGTTCATATTCTTCATAGATGTTCTCTTTTGCTTTCATTTAAAAATAGTTCCCATAATAAGATTTAAAATTGTTGGAATAAACTGAGCAATTAGAAAAATACCAAAAGTTACTAGCACTAAAATAAGTGTATATATAACTCCATTCCATTTTCCGGAAAAATGACCAAAAGAAAGGCTCCTAACGCATAAAATTGGCAATGCAATATAAAATCCTATAGCCATTATCATTAACCATATTGAATTAAAAATTTCAACAATCTCATTTAATAAAAATTGAGATTATTCTTATTAATGTTTTCACTATTTATCTCCTTTTTAAATTTCTATATTTTATAAATTTGTTGTACTTCATCATATTATTTCTCTACAAAATTGATAGCTAATACATCGATGAATTAGTATTATTTTACTTAATTGGATACTAAATGTCAACTTTTTATATTTCTGAATTATTCAAAAATATAGTTTTGTATTAATTTTTAAGTTTTTGAGACAGCCTCTTTTCTATTTCCTAATAATCCCCGTAGTATTTTTCAGATATTCTCTCACAACATCTTCTGCTTTTTCACCTTTCACAGAAACACGGTAATTCATCGATGACATTTCCTCATCAGAAATTTTACCACTCAGTTTTTTTCCAAAAATATTTTTTCAATTCAGGATACTTTTTCAGAGTTTCTTCCCTCATCATTGGAGAACCTTGATATGGTGGGAATAGATGCTTGTCATCCTTCAATACAACCATATTATATTGAGCGAGTTCAGCATCAGTAGAATAAGCATCAATCAGATTAATATCGCCACTTTGAACAGCAACATAACGAAGTTTTGGCTCAAATTCCTTAATATCTGGAATTTCGAAAATTATATAATTTTTCAATCCCAGGGTATCCGTCTTCCCTGTCATTGAATTCCCTTGTAAATCCAGCCTTTATCTTATCCTTCGCTTTTACCAAATCAGAAATTGTCTTCAAATTATTCTCATCAGCAAATTTTTACTTACTGCAATTGCATAAGTATTATTGTAGCTCATAGGTTTTAACATAATCATTTTAAATTTAGATTCCATGCCTTTTTGAGCCTGTTCAAAAACATCTATAGCATTGTTATTTACAGGAGTTTCATTCAGGAAGGTGAAAACTGCAGTTCCTGAAAATTCAGGATAAATATCAATATCTTTATTTTTAAAGCATTGAAAACGAAATGAAGTCTTTTCCAAGGCCAGGTTTCAGTTCAACTTCTAGGTTACTATTTTCCTCAATTAATATTTTATACATATTTATAAGTATTTCCGGTTCTGAACCAAGTTTTCCTGAAATAATCAGTTTGACTTTTTGGAGTGTTGAAACTGCTTATTGATCCAAAAAGACAAACAAATGTGATTAAAATTAGGAAAATCAGTATTTTTTGATACTCAGTTTTTCCAGCTGTTTAAAGATAAAATCAAACAAAAATAGCAAGTAATGCAGCAGGAATTGCCTAATAAAAATTAAATAGTTGTTGTTTCTATCTAAACCAAGTAAAATCAACTTTCCAAGTCCGCCAGCTCCCACAAAGGGAAGCCAGTGTGGCAGTCCCAATAATTAAAACCGCTGCTGTTCTGACTCCCGTCATTATGACAGGCATTGCAAGGGAAGCTGAACTTTTTGTCAGTTGCTGAAATTTATTCATTCCTAAAGCTCTTGAAGTTACCATGTACATTGGATCGACGCCAGTAATACCAGTGTAAGTGTTATGTAAAATTGGCAGCAGTGCATAAAAGTATTAATGCGATTATTGCAGGTTTTCTCCCAATTCCAACTAAAGGAATTAAAAGAGCTAAAATTGCCAATGACGGTATAGTCTGAATAACACCGTTAATTGCAATAACAATATTTGCAAGCTTTTGTGGTAGCTTAAATAAATTCCAAGAGGAAATGGCAATAATTAGAGCAATTATTAGTGCAATAAAGGAAATCTGGATATGCTCTGTAATTCCACTTAAAAAGCTCATTTTTCTTTCTGAAAGGGTTAAAATTAATTTATTCATGGACTTCACCTTCTTTTCTTTTTGATAGCTATAAATTTTTCACAAAATCATTTTTTTAGGATTTGAGATTATTTCCTGCTTTTGTTCCGGACTGAATTAATTCTCCGTCCTGAATAATACAAATTTTATCCCCTAATAAAAATGCTTCCTCAATATCGTGAGTTACAAAAACGATTGTTTTATGAATTTGTTTCTGAAGCTCACATCTTCCTGTAAACTTGCACGAGTAATTGGATCTAATGCGCTGAAAAGGCTCATCCATAAGGATAATTTTTCGGATCAGCGGCCAGAGCTCTTGCAATTCCAACTCTTTAGTGCCTCACCACCAGATAATTCAGAAGACTTTCTTTTTCGATATTTTTCAGGTTCAAGGCCTACCATATTTAACAATTCATCAATTCTTGCATTAATTTTTCTTTTTCCATTTTTCAGTTCAGGGTACAATTGCAATATTTTTCTTCAACATTCATATGCGGAACAGAGCAACCTGCTGCAAAGCGTATCCAATATCCCAACGCATTTTATGAATATTGTATTCTTACATTTTTCCCATTAATTTTTCACTTCGCCGGTCGTATTGTCCCATCCAGACGGTTTATCATTTTTCAGAAGAGTAGTTTTTCCACTACCGGACGGTCCAATGAAAACTGTTATTTCAGATTCATTTTATAGTTAAGTTTATATTTTTAATCCTACATTTCCACCTGTATAAGTCATTCCAACATTAATAAATTCTATCATTTATTCTACCTCCAATTAGATACTGAATAATCTTTTTACAATTTTATTCAATTCTTTTTATTGTTTCTTGCTAAATTCCTGTTCAGCTTTCTCAAGATTATGCAAAACATTTTCTAAAGATCAAAAAGCCAATCTTTCGACTTCTGAAATTCCTTCAAAAAAGTCTGGTCATTTCTCTGAAATTTCATCATATTCCTTTTTAAAGAATTTGCATGCTCCGTCAGAAAAAGCAGGCATCTCCGTTTTATCTTTAGGGCAATCTTTTTCGAATCAATAAATCTTCCATACGTTCAAGCATTGTTGTAAGCGAACTCATGGCAAGTCCGGATTTTTAGACAATTCCTGATTACTAATTCCGTCATTTTTCCCAAAGTACATGTCAAAATTCTTCCTGCTCCATTAAATGCTGTTATATTTTTCTGTGCCAGAAGTTTATTTTAAAAGTCTTGTATTTATCTGTTTTTATTCTGCTGATATAAAATCCGAGTTTGATTTCATAAGCTTCTCTCCTTTACAAAATTACTGCTATATGATAATATTATTTTAAAATATTACTATATAGTAGAGTTATATTACCATATAGTAATAAAAAGTCAAATGCTGCCAAGAAAATTAACACAAAAATTGAGGAGGAAGTGAAAAGTATGGAAAGAAAAACTAGCTGAAAAGCAATGGTACTTGAAAAACCATGCAGTGCCGAAGAAATGAAAATAAAAATGTGCCAATTCCAGAAGTGAAAGAAGGCTGGGTTCTTGTAAAAGTAAAGGCATTTGGAATAAATAGGGCAGAAATTTTTACTCGTCAAGGAGACTCTCCATCATTAAAAACTTCCAGAATAATAGGAATAGAAATGTGTCAGGTTGTGGAAAATCCGTCTAACAGCATAAAAAAGGGGATAAAGTTTTTCAATGATGAATGGAATGGGAAGGAATTTGACGGAAGTTATGCAGAATATATTCTAATTCCCAAAAATCAAGTTTATACACTGAAATTAAGTGAGAAATCATGGAAATGCTTGCAGCATATCCTGAACTTTATTATACGGCATATGGTTCACTTTTTAGAAGTCTCAAATTAAAACAAGGAAACACTTTTAATTAGAGGAGGGACAAGTTCAGTGGCGTTAGCTGCTATTCAGTTGCAAAAGCTATTAATGTAGAAAGTTGCTGTGACAACTAGGAATACAGATCAAAGAGGAGTTTTAAAAGAAAAAGGGCAGATGAGATAATAATTGAAGATGAGGGAAATTTGATGAAAATTTAAGGAAAATATTCCCGGAAGGTGTAGATAAAGTTCTGGAATTAATAGGGACTCCAACATTAAAATCGTCCTTAAAATCCGTAAAGCAAGGTGGGGTTGTATGTATGACCGGATGTCTTGGTGGCTGGGTAATAAATGAGTTTGAGCCATTGGATGATATTATGTCAGAGTCATATCTAACATCATTTAACAGTACATATGTTAATAAAAATGTAGTAAATGAAATGTTTGATTTTATTGAAAAATATTCAATTGAGTCTGAAATTTCAAAGTTTTTCACGTTGGATGAAATTTCAGAAGCATAAATTTCTGGAAAACAAAGCAAATGGAAAAGTTGTTGTAATTGTAGATTAGTAAAAAGTGAAAATAGTGTCTGATAAAAATGAAATTTCTCAATAAATATGATAGAATAAGATAGAAAATCTTAATTAAAACAGAATTTGAAAGGCAAAAATGGAAAATAGAAAAAGTAGTAGTAGGAATGAGTGGTGGGAATAGACAGCTCACGTGGCGGCGTTACTATTACAGCAGCAGGGATATGAAGTGATAAGGGGTTACATTGAAGCATCTGCCGAATGAATTGTCGGAAAAATCCCGGTAAGACATGCTGTTCATTGGATGACATATTTGATGCAAGATATACATGCTATAATCTGAGAATCCCTCATTATGTTATAAATGTTGTAGATGAATTCAGAAGTAATGGAATATTTTTGTAAAAATGTATAGTGAAAGGGAAAACTCCTTCACCTTGTGTAATCTGTGATGAAAAGGTAAAAATAAAGAAACTGGTGGAATTCGCAGATAAGATGGGAATAAAAATATATTGCGACAGGCCATTACTCGAAAAAGAGCATGAACGGACTTTTAATGTGGGATAAAGGAAAACAGGAAAGATCAGTCATATATGCTTTATGAGGCTTAATAAGGATATTGTGGAGAGATTTCTGTTTCCGTTATCAGAGTATGAAAAACCGCAAGTAAGGGAAATAGCACGGCAACATGGTATCCACACTCCATAATAAAACCTGACAGTCAAAGGAATCTGTTTTTGCACCGGATGGCTACATTCCTTATTTACAGAAAGTTCTTGGCAATGATGTTCAAAAAGGGAAATTATGTGGATAAAGAAGGAAATATAATAGGTCAGCACATGGGATATCAGTTTTATACTATCGGACAGCGGCGTGGACTGGGACTTAATTTGGGAAAGCCTTTTTGTTTCGGAAACTGGCGGAAACAAATGAAATTGTTGTGGGAGATTTTGAAGAACTGCTAATAGACGGATTAGTGATTAATTACAAACTGTATTATGAATTGGAAGAGTTACTGGATAAGGAAATTATCATAAGACCGAGATTTTCATCAAAAAGGGTTGAAAAGGCAAACTGGTTTTTAAAAGATAGCTCGCTGCATTTTAAATTTAATGAAAAACACATAGAAAACTCGGAGAGGCCAACATATTGTATTTTTATTTGAATGATGAATTAATCGGAGGTGGAGAAATAAAAACGGGAAATAAAACTAAAAAGGAATGCTAAATAGATAAAAGAAAATAAATAATAATATATTTATTTTAAATTTTACTAATGAACCTTAAAGTGATAAAAATATAAAGTTGAAATCAAAAATATAGGAAAGTATGGAGGTAAGACAGATGGATTTTATGAAATATGCTTATTTTAAAAATGAAATTACTGAATTTGAAAAAGCTACAGTAAGCATAGCACACACAGTTTACAATATGGAACAACTTGTTTTGGAGGGAGTAAGGGGATATTACAGAAATGGAAAGAGTGTCTATATTCGAGGCTTGAAAGATCACTATATTAGACTGATTAATGCCTCTAAAATGCTGGGGTTTGAATTTTATATAAGCTGGGATGAGTTTAAAATATTGTATGGAACTGGTTAAGAAAAATGAAATTAAGGAAGATTTCTACATGGACCTTTTATATTCTGCAGTGAGCCAAGAATATCACCTAAAAAGGCAGGACTTACTTTTTGAGCTACGCAATTTATATGCTTCCTCTTGCAGATTATCATAAATACAGAATATTGGTGGAATGAAATTCATGAGGTTCCACTTATAGAAAAATATAATGATGCTGCGATTCCTACAAAGGCAAAAAGCAGGAGGATCTTACATTAACTCATTCCTTGCAACAAGTGATGCACAGAGAAACGGATATGATGAAGCACTCATGTTTGATGATGCAGGAAACGTTGTAGAAGCTTCTGTTGCAAATCTTATATTCAATTTACAGGGATAAAGGTAATTATACCTGATACAGGTTCAGCAGCACTTGAAGGAATTACTGTAAGTCAATGCTGGAAATTCTTTGAATATAACAGATATGATATTCAGAGGAAAAATCGACAGATCGATGGTGTTTACAGCTGATGAATTACTTGTGACGGGAACCACCAATGAAAATAGTATATGCAGAATCATTGGATGGAAGACCCTATAGGGCAGCTTGACTATTCAGCAAAAAGGCATTACCTGGAAAGTTTTATAAATTACTTAAATCAGAATTTGAAAAATAATTTCTGGAGAACATGAACTTTCTAAAAATGGTTATTTGAAATTAGAGTAGAATAACAGGCAAAATTTTTGTAAGTTTTTATTTCATAGAAAACAGAGGATAAAATGAAATAAAAATGTTGAAATAGATAATTATTAATTTTGGAGATTTAAAATAAAGAAAGCTTGATTTACATTTTTTGAAAAATTATTGACAATGAAATAAAAATATGGTATAACTATGTTGTCTAAGAGAGACGCCCCATCTCTACATTTAGACTTCTTTCATACAAGAAACGAGCACACGGCTCGTTTTTATTTTATAACAATCAAAATATATAAACTATATCAAAAATAATTTAATACAAAAACTTAGAAATTAAGATATTGTTATTTAAACAATGTTTCTAAATTTGATTTTAAATACATTTCATTATATAATTGATGTGAAAAAGATAGTAAAAAGAAAATGAAAAAAATTTCAGATAACAAATTAACATTGAAGGAGAGTTTATGAAAACTGAAATAGCAGTTATAGGTGGAGGAGCTTCAGGAATGATGGCGGCAATTACTGCGAGGAAATCCGGGGAAAAAGAAGTCGTAATACTGGAAAGGAAGGACAGAATACTGAAAAAGTTCTGATTACAGGAAATGGTAGATGTAATATAACAAATGTGAATGCAGATATATCCAATTATTTTGGAAAAATATCTCTTCTGTGGAAAATATATTGAACAGCTTTAATCCACAAGATACAATGGATTTTTAATGGACTGGGAATTATATGCAATGAGGAAAACAGTGGAAAAGGTTTATCCGTTAAGCGGACAGGCGTCTTCAGTTGTGGATGCGTTAAGATTTGAGGCTGAAAGACTGGGAATAAAAATAGAGACAGAATTCTACATGAGAAAAGATTGAAAAGGATGGATTTAAATTTAAAGATTTATTCGGAAGACAGAAAAATAGAAGCAGGAAGAGTTATTCTGCGGCAGGAGGACAATCATATCGGAACTTGGTTCAAATGGTTCTGGATTTGAACTGCGCAAAGGAGCTGGGACATAGTGTGACAAGGCTAAGTCCGTCCATTGTACAGCTGAAAAACTGAAAAAGCATCAGGTGAAGGGGCCTGAGGAATAAAACAGATGTAGCAGTTACAGCATATGGCGATAATATATATGCACATATGATGGAGGCTTCTTTTTACTGATTATGGAATTTCAGGAATGTAGTATTCAATATTTCATTTGTTATGCCTTTATATAAAAATGTTGAATTTGAAATTGATTTTATGGAAAAATTTGACTATAATGAATTGTATGAAATGCTGAAAGAAAAGAAAAAGACAATGTCACTCTGACCATGGAAAACTATTTTAATGGATGATAAATAAAAATTAGGTCAGTTTTCTTTCAAGAAATGTCAGGAATTGAAAACTTTCAAAACATAAAAAGATTTAATGACAGCGAAATAAAGGAAACTTTGTACAGTGTTGAAAATACAGGGATAAAAATACTGGACACAGAAGTTTAAGAATGCGCAGAGTAACAGCGGGAGGAGTTTTGCTAATGAAGTAAAATACTGAAACTCTGGAATCCAAAATAGTAAAAGGACTTTATTTTTCAGGAGAAGTTCTTGATGTCTACGGAGAATGCGGAGGATTTAACTTGCAGTGGGCATGGGCTTCAGGATATATTGCTGGAAAAATTCAGCGAAATAAATTAATAATCAAGAGGAAATATGTTAAGAATAAATAATATAAAAATGCCCATAAATCATAATGACGGTGATCTTAAAAATCAGTAATAAAGATGCTGGGCATAAAGGAGAAAGTCAGCTGAAAAAGCTTTGAGATAACAGGGCAGGGCAATAGATGCCAGAAATAAAAACACATATAATATATGTTTATGCAGTGGATATTGAACTGGATAATGAAGAAAAATATAAAGATTTTCCTAATGTGAGGGAAATAGAAAAAGCTGAGTACATTGTTGAGAAAATGGAACTTGGAAACGAGGAAACGTCCAGTAGTAGTAGGTAGCGGGCCTTCAGGGCTGTTTGCAGCTCTTGTACTTGCCGAGCAGGATTAAAGCCTATAATACTCTGAACAGGGAAAAATGTGGATGAAAGACAGAAGGATGTATACAGTTTCTTTAAAAATGGAAAATTTGAATAAATATTCAATGTCCAGTTTGGAGAAGGCGGAGCCGAACTTTTCCGATGGTAAACTTACAACAAATACAAACAATTTCCGTATGCAGAAAATATACTCGGAACTTATATTGGCAGGAGCTGAAAAAGGATAGCCTACATGTCTCAAGCCTCATGTAGGAACTGATAAATTAATCGGAATAATGAAAAATATAAGAAAAAAAGATTGAAAGTCTTGGCGGAGAATATAGATTTCAGAATAAACTTATATTGATAGAATATGAAAATAATAAAAATCTCAAAGGCAATAGTGGAAATAATATCAGATGATGATTCTGAGAGGGAAAAGAAACATATGAAATAGATGCGGATGTCATTGGTGCTTGCAATAGGGCACAGTTCAAGGGATACCTTTTTATATGTTAAATGATAAAGAGTAAAAATGGAAAGAAAAACTTTTCAGTAGGTATAAGGATAGAACATAAACAATCCATGATAAACCGTTCACAGTATGGAAAATTTGCTGATGAGACTTCCTGCGGCTGAATATAAGCTGAATGCAAAAGGCAAAAATGGAAGAGGGGTATATACATTCTGTATGTGTCCAGGAGAGTCGTTGTTCCTGCGGCAAGCGAAGAAGAAGGCTTGTAGTAAATGGAATGAGTTATTCAGGAAGAAATCTTGAAAATGCCAATTCTGCTATTTTAGTAAATGTCTATCCAGAAGACTTTGGAGAAGGTGGAGTTCTTGCCGGAGTTGAGTTCCAGAGAAAACTGGAAGAAAAGGCCTTTGAGCTGGGTGGATGTGATTATAAGGCTCCTGTCCAGCTGTTTGAGGGATTTTGTAAAAATGTGAAGTCTGAAAAGCTCGGGAAAGTGAAAACCGAGCTATGCAAAAGGATATAGATTTGCCAATCTGAAATGAGTGCTTTCCAGAATATATAAACGAATCACTGAAAGAAGGGATTCAGCAGATGGATAGGAAAAATAAAGGGATTTTGCCAGTTATGATGCAGTTTTATCTGCTGTAGAGAGCAGAAGTTCATCTCCTATCAGAATTCCCAGAGATGGAGAAATGTTTTCAAATATTAGAGGACTTATTCCATGCGGTGAAGGAGCAGGATATGCAGGTGGCATAATGTCGGCTGCTGTAGATGGTGTTAAATGTGCCGAGTATGTTATAAAATATTATAAAAACTTATAATTTGAAATGCGGGACAGATTAAAAATTACAGGCTTACAAGAAATAAAAATTACATAAAAGTACTATTACTATCTGATGAAAAATAAAAATTCAACGTTGTAAAATCTTAAAATAAGGAGTATAATAGAAACAGATGCATAAATGAAATACAAAAATAGCTGGTATACTCCAATTTAAAATAGAACTGGCTTAAATATTTAATATAAGATAATTGATATAACATATATTAATATAAAAATACGAAGGAAAGGAGAGTATGAGAAATCATACATGGTGGAAAAATGGAAAAAGAACTGAAAAAAATTAACAAAAATTATTGGATGAATTGAATTTAGACGCAATATTTATTACAGATTTGTATAATTTGCGATATTTTGCGGGATTCACAGGAACGACAGGAGTAGGTCTTGCCACTAGAAAAAGGAAATTTTTCTATTCGGATTTTAGATATAGAAGTCAGGCTGAGGCTCAAGTTACTAAGATGGGATTTGAATTTGTGGAAGTTTCAAGAGGCTCTTTAAAATTTGTAGGTGAGCATGCTGAAAAACTGGGATTGAAAAATAGGGTTTGAAGATCACAATGTGACATTTTCATCGTATCAGACATTAAAAGAAGTATTTAAAGCTGAACTTGTTCCTATAGGAGATAAAATAACGTATGTAAGAATGATAAAATCTGATGAAGAAATTGGATTTATCAAAAAGGCAATAGAAATAAGTGATGTTGCGTTCAGTGAAGCATTAAAAGATAATAAAAGAAGGTGTTTCTGAAAAGGAAATAGCTGGATACATGGAATATATCCAAAGAAAATTAGGAGCTGAAGACAGATCATTTGAAACTATTCTGGCAAGTGGTGTAAGATCTGCAATGCCTCATGGAGTTGCATCAGATAAGAAAAATCCAGAAGGAAGAGTTTATTACGATGGATTTTTGGAGCGTATTATAATGGATATGTTTCAGATATGACAAGAACAGTTTATTATGGAAACAACATTACTGAAAAACATAAGGAAATATATAATCTTGTTCTTGAAGCACAGATTCTTGGAATTAATACTATAAAAAGAGGAATAATGTCAGATGATGTGGATAAAGTTGTAAGAAACTTCCTGACTGAAAAAGGTTATGGAAAAGAATTTGGACATGGGCTTGGACATGGAATAGGACTAGAAATTCATGAATTGCCATACTTATCTTCAGTTACTCATATAGAATTAAAGAAAATATGGTTGTTACTTCAGAACCTGGACTTTATTTTTGATGGATGGGGTGGAGTAAGAATTGAAGATGATGTTGTAGTCAAAAAAAGATGGAAGGGAAGTTCTGAATAAAAAGTAACAAGGAACTGATAATAATAGAAGCAAAATAAGAATGAAAATGGAGCTAAGATGCATAGTATCAATGCTCCATTTTCAAATAACTATTAGAACAGGTATAGTTATGATGTTAAAAAGATAATTATGTAAAAATTGATGGATTTAGTATAAAATTGAAAGTAGACAGAGAAAATTTGAAATGCAGAAAACATTAACAAAAATAATGTAAAAAAAGATATTTCTTTAATTTTATGTATAATATATTTTTGTTATCTTATATTTAAAATATTTATTCAAAAAGAAATAATAAGAACAGATAACAGTATATTGAAAAATAATGTATTTTTCAGAATAGATAAATTATTATTTTGTGTTCCAATTTTTTATTACTTCATTAAAAACTAATAAAGAAAACAGATATTTTTAAAGTGAATAAAAATTGAATATAGCAGATATCATTACATATTTTTGCATTGATTTTCTGGATAAATCTTTTTTAAATCTCATAATTTTATTTGCAATTAACATTGAGGGGCAGAAATTTACAGTACAGAGACCTATATATACGGATATAATTTATACAATATGTATAGCACCTATTTTAGAAGAAGTTGTATTTCGTGGTGTTCTGATGACAAATTTAAAAATATGGAATTAAAAACAGCTATAGTCATTAGTTCATTATTTTTGGAATATCTCATTATAATATATACATGATTATTCCGGCATTTTTATAGGTATTGTATTAGCTTGTGTTTCATATAAATATTCTATAAAAGTATTCTGTTTTATTGCATATATTGATGAATATAGCTGCTAATATGTCTAAAATTATATTTGTCTTAAAAGGAGAAAAGAATATAGTTTATCTTTTTAGGGACAATTTCTATGTCGCTATCTGTATTATGTTTGATTTTCTTTATAATTGGACTGAAAAAGGAAAAATTATCAGGATGTATTCTTCTTTTAAATTAAACAATGAAGATAGGAAAATATGGTTATCTTTTTAAGAAATAACATATTATATGTATTGATAATATTTATTATTGTGATTACTAGTTTATTATTTAATTATAAATTATTTTGAAAAATACTCTCAAAAAATAGAATTTAATATAAAAACTATATTTATATGTGCTGTACCTTCAATCTTATGTCCAAGATTTTGGGTGCAGTACATCTATTTTAGATAGTTTATCTAATAAAAAGAAAGTTGCAATTACAAGAATTACAATACTCATAAAAATAACTAGTAAAATAAGTTTTGCAAGGAATTTAATCCATACAATAATATCTATACGTGCATTGCAAGAGCTCCCATTACTACACCAGATGTTGGAGTGAATAAATTAAGTACTCCGGAAGCAGCCTGAAATGCAGTGATAACAAGATGAGATCTTACATGGACAAATTCTGCCATAGGCCCTAGAAGCCCCATTGTTGCTCCTGCAAGACTTGACGTACCTGGAATCAGGAAAGACATAGGTAAAATAGAATAAATATGTAAGAGTTATAAACAACTGTGGAGAAAGTCCTTTAAGTCCTATTTCACCCCAGTGAAGAATAGTTGCAGTTATAAGTCCATCATTCATAATTATCTGAATACCACGTGATACGGCACATATTAAGGCAACACCTATTAAATCTGCCGACCCTTTTAAAAATACTTCTAAAAACTTATCTTCAGACATCCCGTAAACGACACCTATTAATACTGAAGAAACGAAGAAAAGCATTGTAATTTCTGAGAAATACCATGTCCCCAAAAAGGAGCTGCATGTCTAAAAAGACCTCCAATAACTGGCAATCCAAGCAAAGCATCATTAAACTGTTCAAATATTTTTATGCCGAAATCTCCCCATGGAATTAGGCTTAGTATCATTATAAAGAAGGTCAAGATAAAAATCCATAATATATAAAACTGTTTCTTAGTCATTGTTGAAGAGTTTTCGGGTATCTTAAAGAATTCAAGATCTTCTTTTCTTTGAGAATAGACAAATGATTTTCTCAGGATTTTTTCTATTTTAGTGGCATATCTGTATACATAGAAAATAGAGATTGCAAGCATTACAACCAGAAATACAAGTCTCCATACTATACCAGTCAGCAATACTTACACCTGCAGTATCTGAGGCAACTCCTGTAGCAAATGGATTTACAGTAGATGCCAGACATCCAATTTTATGAACCTACTAAAATAACCGCAACTGCAGTGACTGTATCAAATCCTACTCCTATCATGATTGGAATAAGAAGAGGATAGAAAGCAATAGTTTCTTCAGCCATTCCATATGTAGTTCCTCCAATGGCAAATAGTATCATCAACAGAGGAATAAGCCTTTTTCTTTTCCTTTATTTTTCTTAATGACAGAAGCAATTCCGATATCTAAAGCTCCTGTTTCAGTAATTACACCTAGAAAACCTCCTATTATAAGGATAAAAAAATGCTACTCCTATTGAACCGGTAGTAAGTTTATTACCAATCAGTCCGTATACGGGAGCCATAAAAATGTCATATATCCCTTGGGGATTTGACTGTACAGTTTTGTAACTTCCTGCTAATAGCTGTCCAGCCTGATTTTTCATATTCTCCTGCCGGAATAATCCAAGTCAGAATTGCAAGAATAATATAAGAATGTACAAAACTGTATACGAAGAAGGCATTTTTAAAGCCTTTCTTTCTGTTCCATAATTCAACCTCCTATTTATAAAAAAATTTAAAAACGGAATTTGAAATGTCTATAATTATACTTCGTAGCGTTATTAAAAAAATATTCTAAGTAATATTTTCAATCTAAGTATACAATGACTTTTTATTTTGTCAATAGATAATACGCAATATAGAAAAATAAATATATATCTATTTTATTCTGAATTTTTCTTAAAAAATTATGATACGAATATACTAAAAATATGTTATAATAAATATATTTTTAATAGGAGAAAAACTCTAATGAAAAATTTAAGATAAAAAAACTAGACCGTCTGAAGATATTAGAATGGCAATAAACGGAGAACTTGATGATAGATTTATAAGTGAAAATATGAAAAATGATTGAAGAGGCATACGAAATCTTTGCTCATGATTTAAATGGGAAACTGACGGTATGCACACCTTGCTGTGTGAGTGAAGAAAATGTAGAAAAACTCATAAAGACACCGGTTAAAGAATTATCAAGGAAGTTGATGCAGGAATATCTGAATGCTGTAAATTATGATGAAACAGGACTTGAGATAAAGCATTTTCTTCCAAAATAATTGAATTTATAGTAAAGCATGCAGAAATAAGGCTAGAACACTTCCTTATTCTTGACAAAATGCCATTTTGAAAGGGAAATCTGGAATGGAATTGAACTGGATTTTATGTATAGATTTTTCAAAAGAATTTATGATGGAAATACTTAAAACAAATCCTAAAACAGTAAGAATGGAAAAATTTTTCAGTCTATATGACTATGTTTAATCTGGGAGGCTTGAAAAACAGAGCATCTTTTTGATATTGAAATGTGGAAGAAAGCAAGTGAAGATATAAATGCATTGTGGCATTTTTGAAGAAATGATGTATTCTTATACTAAAAATTATACTTACTATTCTTACGCTTTTTCTTCCAATCCTGAATTTCAATGAACAGATGAATCTGTGGATGAATAGCAGGAAAATTGCCAAAGGCTATTCATACCGGTTATTGAAAAAGTATTATTTTGAAAATCCTGATATGGACTACAATGAACAGTGGCGTCTGGATCAGCTTTACTATATACTTGATCTGAAAAATATTTTCAGACAGGACAAATATTTATTTCAATAAAATAAAAGAAAAATAGATAAATACTTTCAAATATAGTATAATAGTTTTGGCAAAAATAAGGATATTAAAATAGAAGATAAGTATGAAAAAGGAGAAGGTAATGAAGAAAAGATACAAACTCTAATAAATGATTTTTCAGAAATTAGGGAAGAATTCGAAAGCTAAATAACGTGGAAATTTCAGATTTGCTGAATCAATTTGATAAATCGGAATTAATAATAATTTTCAGGCTGCTGTCTAAAGATCAGAGTGCAGATGTATTTTCATATTTGGAACCGGAACAGCAGGAAATTATTATTAATGCCGTAGACAGACCGCGAGACCGAAGTTCTTTTCAGAAATCTTTATTTTGATGATATGATAGATATTATAGAAGAAATGCCTTCAAATCTGGTAAAGAAAATATTGAAGAACACAAATTCGAAGATAGATATCTGATAAATCAGTTTTAAATTATCCTGAAAATTCAGCAGGAAGTATAATGACAACTGAATATGTGAGTTTAAAGAAAATATGAAAGGTATCTCAGGCGATTAAAGTAATAAGAGATACTGTTGAAGAAAAAGAAAATATATACACACGTGTTATGTAATAAAGTGAAGACAGAAAGCTTGAAGGGTTGTTTCACTTAAAGAGCTGATTACGAGTGAAGATGACGTAACTATAGAAAGTATTATGAACCGTAATGTGTGTGAGTGCTCATGCAAATGATGACCAGGAAATGGTTGCTGATGTAATCATATGATCTGATTATTTTGCCTGTAGTAGATATCGAAAACAGGCTACTGGGAATTATAACAATAGATGATATTATTGATGTAATTGAGCAGGAAGATACAGAAGATTTTCATAAAATGGCAGGGGATATCTCCTGTAGAAAGAGACTTATTTTAAAAACAAGTGCATTTACAATGGCAAGGCAGAGAATAATGTGGCTTATAGTTCTTATGATTTCTGCAACCTTTACAGGAAGAATTATAAAAAATTATGAAGAGGTACTTCAGTCAGTAGTAGTTCTAGCTTCTTTTATTCCATGCTTATGGATACCAGGGTGGAAATGCAGGGCACAGTCTTCGACTACAGTAATCCGTGCTTTATCATTAGGAGATGTAGAAACAAAAAGATATATTTAAGATATTACGAAAAAGAGTTCCTTACTTCAACTATTGTAGCATAGTTCTGGCAGCAATTAATTATCTGAGACTTATAACTTTGACTAAGATAAGCCTTGATGTTGCCTTGGTTGTTTCAGTAACGCTTATACTGGTAGTTATAATTTCAGAAAAGTGATAGGGAGCTTTTTCTGCCTGTTGTTGCAAAAACCTTTCAAGATGGATCCTGCAACTCATGGCAGGACCATTAATAACAACTATACTTGATGCTCTGACATTAACGATTTATTTTAAATTTTGCCACTATATTTTTAAGTACTATGATTAAGTAGATAAGGAGGAACTGATGGAAGAAATGAGAGAAATAATTGAAACTCTAGTAAAAAGATATTTTGAAATAAGAAAGAAACAGTTAAATGAACTGAATGGAGTTGAAATTTCTGAAATAATAAATGAATTTGAAACTCCTGAACTTGTAATAATGATATTCAGACTCCTTAAAAAGATAAAAGCAGCTGTTGTATTTTCCATATCTGGATTCTGAACATCAGGAAATGATAATTTTACGCATCAACAGATATTGAGAAACAAAAAATATATTTGACGAACTTTATTTTGATGATATAGTAGACATAATTGAAGAAATGCCTGCAGATGTGGTGATATTAAAAATACAGATGCTAAAGATAGACATCTATAAATCAGCTTCTGAAATACCCTGAATACTCAGCAGGAAGCATAATGACAACAGAATATGTTGATCTGAAAAAGGATATGAAGGTATCGGAAGCTATAGATCGTATAAGAAAACAGGGAAAAGATAAGCAAATATATACCTGCTATGTTACCAGTGAAGAAGGAAACTAGAGGTTATTTCCCTTAAGGAATTAATTAGTAGATGATTTATTGATGAAGATGTTATGGAATGCAGTTTTGTAAGTGTGTAATGCTAATGATCATCAGGAAAGTAGTAGCAATATTTAAAAAGTATGACCTGATAGTTCTTCCAGTCACTGATAATGAAAACAAATTTTGGGAATAATAACAGCAGATGATGTAATGCACGTAGTTGAACAGGAAACATGACAGAAGACTTTCATAAGATGGCGAGTTATTGCACCTGTAGAAGAATCTATTTGAAAACAAAATGTGTTACAGTAGCCAAAACAAGAATAGGATGGCTTGCTGTACTTATGATATCTGATACAATATCAGGAAATATAATGCAGGGATATGAAAAGGTTCTGGCAGAGTCGATTATAGCTTACTGCATTTGTTCCAGATGCTGATGTCTACTGGAGAAATGTTGGTTCTGAGTCGTCAACAGTAGTAATACGTTCACTTGCGTTAGGTGAAATTTCTCCAAAGGATGCATCAGGGTTTTAAAAAGGAATTTTCAATTTCACTCATGGTATCAATAGTTTTATCAGTTCTCAATTTCTGTCAGGGCTGATATGGTTTGATAGATATGATGATAGCATCTACAGTATCGGTAACATTAATATTTACAGTAATAGTTTCAAAAATAGTGGGAGCATTACTTCCGTTAGAGCAAAACTTCTGAAAACGGATCCTGCTGTTATGGCAACTCCTTTAATAACAACAATATCGGATGCTGTAACACTTATTATTTATTTCAAAATTTGCAACAATATTTTTTTAAAAATTGGATAGAAAAATTATTAAAAATAACAGTTATAACTATTCGCTAATTTTACAGTCTGACTAAATAGATGACAGGAAAAATAGTTTGAATAAATAGCTGTTATTTATTTTATATTAATATCACAATATTTTTCATATCTAAGTATTGTAAAATAAGGTTTTGTATATAAAAATGAATTAAACTTTAATATTTTTGGAAAAATTGACAAAATAAAAACGTAAAATATATACATATCATGATATATTGTAATAATTTTGCTGTAAAAGTTACTATGGCTAAAATAAGAGAATGTCATAAGGACAGAAGTATTTTATGAAACTGGAACCTGGAAAAATTAAAATAAACGATATTCAGTTTTCTGATAAAACATATATGAAAAACCATATTTTACATGTCAATAAAGAAGAAGTAGAGAAATTAGTTTTAGAAGACGATAAGTTAATAGGGTGTAATCTTGAAATAGCAAAACCAGGAGAAAAACAAGAATAACTCCAGTTAAGGATGTAATAGAACCTCGTGTTAAAGTAAGTGGATGAGAAAATATTTCCGGGAGTTATCGGAAAAGTAAGTCCCTGCGGTAGGAGAAGGAAGAACTCATGCACTTGATGAGTTGCTGTGTTAGTTACAGTTGGACGTATAGTAGGGATTCCAGGAAGGTGTAATAGATGAGCGGACCTGCGAGCTGACTATTGTCCTTTCTCAAAACAGTAAACCCATGTGTAGTACAGAGCCTAGAGAAGGACTTGAAACACATGTATAGGAAAAAGCGGGACGTCTTGCCGGATTAAAAAGTAGCGGCTTTCCTAGGTGAAACTCAAGAAATGTTGAACCTGACACTTTAGAAGTATTTGAAACAAAACCAATATTTGAGACAGGCAGCAATGTATCCGGATTTACCTAAAATTGGATATGTTCATATGTTGCAATCTCACAGGACTATTACATGATACATACTACTATGAGTAGATGCAAAACAGTTTGTACCTCATTCATGTATCCAACTGAAATTATGGATGGTGCCATTGTTTCAGGTAACTGTGTTGCTCCTCGTGATAAAGGTTACTATATCACCATTTTACATAATCCTGTTATAGAAGATTGTTATAAAACATCATGGAAAAGATATTAACTTTTATGGGAGTAATCCTCACAAATGAAAAATGTATTTCTTGCAGATAAAGGAACGTCATTCAGATATGGTTGCAAAACTTGCAGAATGGATGCAGCTTGACTAGAGTCCTATAACAGGAGAAGGATATGGAAATCCTGATACAGACCTTATGATGAATTGTCGAAAGTAGAGAGAAAAGGGAGTAAAAGTTGTTCTGATAACAGATGAATTCCAGGAAAAGACGGTAAATCACAATCGCTTGCAGATACCTGTGAAGAAGGCGACAGCCCTTGCATCATGCGGGCAGGAAATGCAACTTTAAAATTTCCGTTATGGACAGAATAATAGGAACTATGGAATACATAGAAAAACCAAATCGGATATTGGGCAGGATGCGTTAATGAAGACGGTTCATTTGAAGCTGAAATTCAGATTATAATAGCATCTACTATAGCAAATGGATTTAATAAATTAGCTGCAAGAGGATATTATGAGAGGATGTAGCATGAAAAATATAAGATAGTTCATTATATAAACCACCCTTTGCCGGGTATAGGTGGGAAGAAGAAAAAGCAGATTACAAAAACCAGAGCTTAGAGAAGGAAATGTTGGACCTGGATTAGCTCTTGATACTGCACTTGGAGACGATTATAAGTAGTTGCAACAATAATATGTGGGATAACTACTTTTGGAGAAAATCTCGAAGCTGCTACAGACAGTTCTTTGGAAATGGTAAAAATATAATCCTGATGTATTTGTTGCCGGACCCGCATTTAATGCCAGACGTTATGGAGTTGCCTGTGGAACTGTATGTAAAGCTGTAGAAGAAAGACTGTATTCCTTCAGTTACTGCTGAGTATGAAGAAAACTGGAGTAGACATGTTCAGAAAAAGATGTTATCATCATAGAAACCGGAAATTCAGCTGTGAGATATGAGAAAAGAAAAGTAAAAATATTGTCTATTGTTAAAAACTTGCAACAGTGAAGAAATATTAGACCAGCATAGAAGGTTACCATGAAAGAGGTATAGGGGTTAACTACTTGCTAGAAGAAAAAGAGCTTCTGGAAAGAGCTATCCAGATGATTATCATTAAAAAGGTGAACCTTTGAAACAGATCTGCTCTATGCCAAAATTTTGACAGAGTAGATCCTGCTGAACCAATAAAAGATATTAAGAAAGCTAAAATAGCTATAGTTACTTCAGGAGGAATAGTTCCTCATGGAAACCCTGATCATATAGAATCTTCAAATGCAACAAAATTTGGTGCATATTCATAGAAAGGTATGGATGAGCTCAGCAAAAAGATTTTACAACAATTCATGGAGGATATGACCGTCAGTTTGTTATGGAAAATCCTAACCTTGTTGTTCCATTGGATGTTTTAAGGGAAATGGAAAAAGCTGGGGAATTTGGAGAACTTTATCATACATTCTTTACTACAACAGGTACAGGTACATCAACTGGTTCTGCGGCAAAATTCGGTACTGAAATGAGACGAAGCTGATAGATGAACATGTAGATGGAGTAATTTAGTAAGTACTTGAGGAACTTGTACACGTTGGTGGTGCAACTATGGTAAAAGGATCTGAAAATATGGTATTCCAGTAGTTCATAGGCTACAGTAGTTCCTATATCATTAACAATAGGAGCAAACAGGAATTATCCCAGGAGTAGGTATTCCATATCCTTTTGGAGATCCAACTCGAGTGAAGTAGATTCAAAGAAATACGTACGATGGTAAAAGAGCTTTAAAAGTGTTACAAACGCCTGTTACTGACAAACAGTCTTTTGAAAAAGATATTTTTAATTACATATACTAGGGAGGAACTGATATGATAAAGATAGTCAATTTAATTAATTGGAAAAGAGTGTTGATATTGGGCTGGGAGCAATTGTATGCGTCACTATCGGTTCAGGGTTTGCTACAGAGGACAGGAAATAGTTCAATATTATACAGCATATGGAGACACAAAATATAGTAGTTTTTAGCAGTGTTTACTAATTGCCTTTTCTGTATTACAACTTTCAGTTTCTGCAAATGCTGGTGCTGGAAGAAAAGATTTGAGAAGGCGAATGACATTTATAAATATTATTATGGAAAATATTTAGAACATTCTTTGATTACATTCAACAATATTTTGTTATATGTCTTTGTGGGTAATGGTAGATGGCAGGAAAAACCTCTTAATGAAAAGCACGGATTACCCGTATGCTGGGTAGGTGCAGCTACTATCATATTTAACAGTAATAACTGTCGTCGGAGATGTAAATTCTCTTGTCAGATGCTATAGGTATAGTAGGACCGCAATCGTCGGGATAGGTATTGTAGACAGGACTCATATACTTTTGTAAGACTTTGCGAAATGTAGGAAACAGGATCGGAAGTCATTGACATAGCGTTTATCAGGGGCAGCTTCATGAGAAACTATACTGGAGCAAATTGGCTTATATCCGGATTGTCTTTATGCAGGTTTTGTACTATTATGGTTTGCGTGTTTTACTTCAGCATTGCAGCCATGATGAACAAGAGACTTTGCACTATGGAACAGTATGAAACCTTTAGCATTAGTAATAGCTATGGCTCGTAGTTTTGCACAGATTGGTGATGATTATAACATAAACACAGTAGCGACGCCATATGCTGTATGAATGCAGTGGAATTTCTAATCTTATAGCTCTGCAAATTCAATAATCCCACCTTTCTTTCTCAAAATATTTCGCACTGCTTGTGTTTGTTGAATTTATAATACAACAGCAGTTCCTTTGAGCGCTACAATCCTTCTCTCCTCGTTTTTCCGAAGAAGGAACACCTAAATTTAAACTACTTACACAGAGTGTTAGCAGGGTATAGCTTTGTAGTAGGATTACTTTTTAGATAGAGTATTAGTTAACGTGGATATATATGTTCAAATGGTTATATCGGAGCAGTATTGAATATTATTTATCATGTTAGTGGAAACTTTTCAGAAAATGAAAAACTAAGACAGTAACAATTAGGGAGATACATATGGAATTTAGAAAAGCTATTATTATTACCAACGAATGACAGAGTCTATTCAAAAGTATAAGAAGTGAAATTTCAATGCATACTTTTAGAGAATTATGAAGATGTGGCCATTAAAAGCAAGAGACATGGTTTATGACAGACATATACTCTCATCGCATCCTCAGGCTTTTGCAAGTCGTAAAGCCCAACCAGACCTGTACAGATCACTAATTGTATACCCATGACAAAATGAGGCCACAAAAGATATTATTGATAGAAAAGTGTTCGGAAGTATTTGAGCTATGGCAGGATATTGCCTCTGACGCCTATAGCGAGAAAGTAGAGTTTCAGAAGATTTTAAGACAATAGACTTATCAATAATAATAGAAATGTGGTTCCAATGCATTTACATAGGAAAATTGGGCAACAAGGACCCATTATAATTATGATAATGTAGCTTAGAATCAGACTATTACTATAATAAAGTTAAAAGTAAAAGTGTTCTTTATATTTCCCAATAAAAGTATAGATACTGTGTATTTATTTAGTAATCAGACATGGTATAAATATATTAATTAAAAGGAAAATCTTACATCGAATTATCAAGTATTGAAAATTGAATGAAAAGATGATTTGATATTAATTAGGAGATATCATACCGATGAATAATGTACAATAGGAACTTCAAATCAAAATTGGGAAGATATAATGCACATAGAGTAAAAAGATGAAATTATCTGCACAGATTTTAATTTTGCTGAAATGTTAGATGTCACAATTAGCAGTAATAGATTCTACCTGAGGAAATTACATGAGTTGCGTGTGCAACTAACGTAAAAAGAAATCGGAAAAATGGAATATCTATAGTTCAAAGTAGGTGACTTAGCCTTTTGCTGATCTTATGCAAGGAATCAACAAAAATAGTTCCTGCAATACGTCGATTCCTTTATCCTTTAGGAGATTCTATTACACTAAAGAGGAACAATATGAACTAAGGGAGCATAGACTTTCCATTAACATTATTTTAAACGATATATATGGAAATATGAATAGATAAATGTTGATGAGTATCGAGTGACAGGGAACTTTCAGTGAAGTTTCCCGTTTTTACTTTCAGAAATTTTCTTGCCCTTTCCCGCAGATTTTCCTTTTTAATGAAGCAATACAGAGCAAGGTCATTTTTCATAATAATAAGGATTTTTCTGACAGTGAGCTTTACATGATTATCTCTGAGTTCTTTATTTGTACTGTCGCAACTCCTTCCTTGGAGTGAATCTTATATCATTATATCTCAGTCGACTCTGTAACAGGATTGTATTCTTCATGGTAGTGAATGCGATCCCAAAAGTCCAGTGATTTTATCGAGGAGTAGTTTCCTGACATTTGGATAAAAATAGAAAAGTAGGTAAAATTTTGTAAGTCTTATGAGACCTTTACACTGAGAAACCAATAAAAATTATCTATACTGTTCTCCACATAAAGATGGACCTGAAACAGTGAAAAGCTTTCCTCAATTTTCTTTGTGAATGACTGTGTCTCCAGTAACACACCACGTATATTTTTCCCTTTATAATTTAATGTTAATATTTTCTGAGTGGAAAACTTTATTCTGTTTTCTTATCTTTAAGAATACTACATAATAGTCTTTCTATCTTTAAAAGTTCTTTTCAGTAATACTACTGTATTCTACCATTATACATTTCTATGCTTGTTCTTTTTGAAACTTGATTTATTTACAACGCTGCTCTTCTAAGTCCATAGTAAATCCGGCTCCTAAATTTTGAATTATTTTTAATATATTATCTGATTTATGATCAATTTAATTATACTGCTTTATAGAAATATTTTGTCACTCGAAAAATAAAACTGTCCCCAAATAAAAGTCACAACTTCCTGTTTATTTCTTTTTAAATACTAAAGGACAGTTTTATTAATTTTCCTATTTTAATTTTTAACATTCTTCGATTATTTCTTAAAGTTATTCCTTGCAACCATTGAGAATGTAAATTTATCTGGACGATAGGAAATCGTTCCATTATTCAAAAAGATCCCATTTGACAAACTAAGTTATACGTTTCCAATAACAACAACCTATTTTCAGAAGTAAACCACATGTTCTCTTCAGAAGTTGCATATCTGAATTTTATTTCCTTCTTGAATGAGAAATTTTCAAATTAAGTTCATTTTCCAAATATCGCGGCAACAGATTTTTGAGAACATTTCTGCTCAGAAAAGGAAATTTCTCCCTGTCAAAACATGAAAGCATCATATTCAAGCTCCATCCAGAGAACGTGTACGGACAACTTTCGATAAAAATCATTATCTTTAGTAGCATGAAAATATCCATCAGCTTTTTATCGTCCTGAATTATATAAAGACTGATAAGATTGGTTTTTATATTCAGATTTTCAGCTTTATTCAGCTCCTGTGAAGCCTCGAAGTGAAGAAAGGGATACATAAGTATCCTCTTTCAAGTATTAAAGAATGTCCTTTATCTTTTGAATATGCCTCCAGTTCCAAAAATTGAAAGAGCTTTTTCTTATGGTGTCTTTCGAGTAGGAATATTCATTTGCCAGCTCAGACTCAAGGTTCAGAAAATTCTCCAGGCTTTTAATACTCCCATCTCTTTATTCCTTGTTTTATGCATCGTTGTGATGCCATCTTTGTATTTGCTCACACTATTCGTGTCTTTATTTGATTTATCCTCGAATATATTTTAGTTAATTTTGCAATTCTTTCTGCCAGTTCATTAGCAAGAACCCTTGTTTTAGACGCCACTGCCAATTGCCTGAAGCAACACCAGAGTAGTCATTTATTCTCAGCTTCGCTTCCAAGACCTGTAGAAAATCTGGAACTGGAGATGGTCGCCATGCAGGCAACTGAGCTCCATGCACCTCTCTTATTGCATCCCGCCGGATTTCTTCATCTACCTCGACCTAGACACTTTTCTGCAAACTCTCTATCTTCTTTTGCTTTCTGGAACCATCCGACTAATGTATCATTATCATGAGTTCCTGTGCAAACGACACAGTTTCGTGTATGTCTGTGGAAGATAATCGTCTTCAATTGAATCAAATGCAAACTTAAAATTTTCATCATCTTGAAAACCTGTAGCTCTCTCTCAAGTCAATAACTCCCTGTGTCATAAGTCCTAGATCTCGCAGCAATAATAGATAATCATCACCTGACTGAGATTTAATAGCATTAAACTAAACTCACCTGGACCTGCTCACATTGTCCATTTATAGTAGCATATCACCATATGGAACAGCCCAGCATGCTTTCAACCTCTAAAATGATCAGATTCTCATTAGTATCGCAAGTTGGAGAGGTTTGCTCACCTTTCAACCCACCAGTTATAGAGGTTAGTATCTCTTAATTTTTCCCAGTTGTAAAGTGGATTTCCCACACACTGTCCCGTTGCACTGAAACAATCAGGTGGAACACCGCCACTTTAACAGGTTTTCTTTCTTTATCAAACAGGAATATTTCCGGATTTGCCCATGTGCGTCAGAATCCGCTGTCGCAACAAATAATGCATATCACCTATTATATACGTTTTCATTTGCATATCTTTTACATCGCCCCATTGTTTAAAGACAGAACTGCATAAAATTATGATATTCGATATCGTCTGTAAAGTTCATTTTTATAATCGTTCCATTGCTGCATTTTCTCTATATATATTCTGGTGGCCATTCATTCCATGGAAGTCCATTAAAAATGGTTTTTCAATGAAATATAGAGACTGTAGTCATTTAGCCACGAACCATTTTCCTTTTTGAAATTTTCAAGAGCACCCTTTCATTTCACTGTTATTATCAGAAGATTTTAAAAATTTTCATATGCCTTCTTAATAAAGGATATTTCTGATTATATAGCTCCACAATCTATGTGTACTCTTCGCTGTCTCCATAGGCTTTAAGGTCTCTCTTCTGAAAGAAGATGAGCTCGAGTTGGCAAGTCAAAATCAATCAAAGATAAGGATTTCCAGTCAAAAGATGAAAATGATTGGTAGTGGAGAGTCTCCATATCCCGTAGGTCCCAGCGGAATATTTGCTCTACTTTGCCAGTTGATCACAGAAAATCAATACCAGCATGCTTCTTTTCCTAAAGTTCCAATACCATATTTTCGGAAGGGAAGTAGGATGGAACATACCTGAGCTTCTTTCATCAAAACACATATACATCTCCTCTAAATTAGCTGCAGGCTTTAAATACAGCTCATTTTTCCAGCTGGTCAATCGATTCTGCAGTGACATTTTCGGAAAAGATTTTATAAAACACGATGTACGTGTCTTGACATAAAATATAAGTGATTATAATGTGAATCGAAAGTACCCACAGAAAGGAATAAAATAAGGACAATGAATAATAATTTTACAGAATTTTTGAAAACGGAGGGTAACAAAGAATTAAAAGAAATGACTAAATCAGGAAATTTATTATAAGCTTTTTAGAATATGTGTAAAGAAGAAGCCGAAAAACATCGGAGAATAAAATCAAAGAAAAGAGATATTATATATCAGCAGAATTTCTTGATAGGAGTTACTTTCAAACATAACCTCATTAAATCTTTGGAATATATAAAGAATATGGATAGAACTGAAAAATGCAGGAAAAATTAAGCGACATAGAAGAACTGGAAACAGAACCATCATTAGAAATGGTGCTCTGGAGATTGGCTTCACGTTTTGTAGCTCAGTCAGTTCACTTTTGGGAATAAATGGGAAGGTATAGGACTTAATTATCATTACAGACTAAGCAGGTTTTTAAACAGAACGAGCAGAATGTTGAACCAAATTGATACTGGATACAGAAGATGAAAGCTGGTTATGAGATACATTATAGGATATGTAGCGAAATTCTAAGAATTTCACTTTAACTTTGTGCTGATAGAGAATTGATATACTGGATATGAGAAAGATACACAAGAACTATCTGAATTTGTTTGATATTGAGTGTTGATTACAATCTGAGATAGAAGAAGGAATAACTGATGAGGAAATTAATCGAAAAGAACCTTTTACATTGTTCCTGTATCCTGGATGACAGTACTAGGAACCGTTACGTATCTATCAGCAGTATTTTATGAGCTCAAATGCGGCAAGACTTATCATTGCCGAAGCTTTTAGAAAAGGAAGCAATATCCATGACTGGTGATTATGCTTTTGTTCAGATAAATGATACTCATCCGAGTATGGTAATTCCTGAATTAATTAGAATTATGACAGAAGAATATACAAATTTCTTTCTGAAGAGAATCTGTAAAATTGTTACAGCAATGACAGGATATACAAACCATACAATATTAGCAGACGAATTTGAAAAGTGGCTTTTAGAGTATTTGGAAGAAGTTGTACCTGATTATAGTTGGAAATAATAAAAAGCTTGATAAAATTGTAAAATAAAATATAATAACAATGAAAATGTGCAAATTATAGACAAACGAAGAGTCCACATGGCAAATATGGACATACATCATCAAGTGTAAATGTAGTCTCGCAATAATTTGAAATTTTGAAGAACAGTGAACTTATGATTTTGAGGAAATCTATCCTGAAAATTTAACAAGACAAACTGGAATTGAGATCTCAGAAGATGGCTTGAAAGCTGTAATGAAGATCTTGCAGATTAGGCATAGGAGCTAATCGGTACAGGCTATCTGACAGATGCAGAAAAACTGGAAGAATCTTTGAAATTCTCTGATACTAAGGAAGTTATGAGGAAAACTGGAAAAATAAAAAGAAAACAAGCTGAAACTGAAGGAATATCTGCATAACATACACAAGGGTATGCTAATAGATGAAAATAGCATAATAGACACACAGATAGTGCTGTTCCATGAATATAAGCGTCAGCAGATGAATGTCTGAGTATATAATAAAGAAAATATCTTGATATAAAGAACGGAAACTTCCTGGAAAGATAACAGTACTGGTGGGAAAGCGGCCCCTGCACACATTATTGCGCAGGATATAATTCATCTGTATACTTTGCCTCGTCAGAAATTATAACAATGATCCCTGAAGTAAACAAGTATCTGAATGTGTATCTGGTTGAAAACCATAACGGTGACTGACTGAAAAATAATTCCTGCAACGGATAT
>BNJT01000101.1_pt1 | contig 163025 bp, 171 predicted proteins | sample 8540491 | NCBI WGS metagenome assembly BNJT01 (sample SAMD00202455, study PRJDB9452) | human saliva metagenome | host: Homo sapiens
CATCCGGATGCCCGAGGCCAGCCCAATGATCGGCTGATCAGGGCGGCAGCCCTACCGCATCGGGCGGGCCCGCCGGCTCCCAAGAACCAGCAGACGCCGCAGAGGCCAGTCAGGACCGAGTCCTCTCCGGGGCGAGCAGCTGCCTGAGGGTACTGGCCGCCCCCTCCCACATCAGCCCGACCAGTGATGAGCTGCTCGACGATGAGACCGAAGGAGACGCTCTGGATGAGGGACGCCAGCTGCTCGGGACGCAGACGGTCGGAGATCGTCCCCGCCCTCTGCCCGTTGCGACACAGGCGGGTGAGACCGCTGTGGATGTCACGGTAGCTCTCCTGAACCAGGACACCCGTCTCAGGATCGCGAGTCAGCTCCCCCAGGCGTGGTAGGCCAGAGGCGCCCAGGGAGCTCAGGCCCACGCCGTCGGAGCCCTCGAGAGCGTCATCCTGCTGGTCCGCCCCTGAGTCGGCCAGCGCGCCGTGCCGCTGGTAGTTGAGCAGGGTGAGCGCCTCAATGAAGTCCCGCTCGAAGTCGAGCGGTTCCTCGGACTCGGCGATCCGCTTGATTCTCTCGACGAGCGGCCCCATGCGTCTGCTCAGGACCGCCCGAATGAGGGAGCGCTTGCCCTCGGGGAAGTAGCGGTACACGGTCGACGACGACATTCCAGCCGTTGCGATGACCTCATCCATGGAGGCGGCCTGGAAGCCGCTGCGCGCGAAGCACTCCTCGGCGGCCTGCAGGATCCGGTCGGTCTGACGCTCGCGGTGGGCGGCAGTCACTCGTGGCATACCTCCAGCATAGGTGACTCACCCCATCACAAATCGAAACGATCGTTGTTGACTGAGCGTCGCAAGACACCTAAACTCCCAACCACAAACAGAAACGATTGTTTTGTTATGGAGGTTCTCGATGGCACCCTCAGCGACATCCACTCTCGAAGCGCGGACTGAGCCGGCACAGGAGACACAAGAAGAGATCCTCCCGACGACACGGCGCCCCAACCGCCGCGCGGTCATGGTCAGCGCCGTCCTCACCCAGCTGATGATCGTCCTGGACCTGACGATCATCGCCATCGCCCTGCCGCACATGCAGGAGGACCTGGGGATGACCGTGTCCCAGAGCCCGTGGACGGTCACCGGCTACAGCCTGGCCTTCGGAGGCCTCGTGCTCTTCGGGGGGAGGCTCTGCGCCGTGGTCGGTATCCGCCGCTCCTACCAGGTCGGTCTGATCGGATTCGGGATCGCCAGCCTCGCAGCCGGGATGGCGACCTCCTTCTCCGTCCTGCTGGCGGCCCGCGTGGCCCAGGGCTGCTTCGGCGCCCTGCTGGCCCCCACCTCACAGTCACTGCTCAATGTCACCTTCACCGAGCGTGCCGAGCGCGAGCGGGTCTTCGCGATCTTCGGCGCCACTGGCGGCCTGGGAGCGGCTGTCGGACTGCTTGTCGGCGGAGCACTGACCGACTGGTTTCAGCTGGCGCTGGGCCCCTCTACATCAACATCTTCCTGGCCGCCGCCGCCCTGCTCATCGGGCAGCGCAGCCTTCCGCCGGCCGACCAGCGCGACCACGGCTCACGCATCACTGATGACCCTGAGCGGCCTGGTCCTGGGCTGCGGAGCCTGCTTCAGCGCCGTCTACGGGCTCGACCGGGCCCAGCAGACCTCCTGGACCTCCACGTCGACCGTCAGCTGGCTGGCCCTGGGCGGCATCGCCGCGGCGCTGTTCGTGGTCCGTGAGCGTTTTCGCGAATCGACCGGTGCTGCCCCCTGTCGATGATGGCGCTGCCGGTGCGGGCGGCCTCTACGCCACGCAGTTCGTCGTCGGCGCCGCCCAGATAGGGGGCGATCATCTACCTGACCTACTACATGCAGAACCACTTCGGCTACTCGCCCCTCAAGAGCGGGGTCGTCTTCCTCCCGATGGTCCTTGCGTTGATCGCCACCGCGATCCCGGCCGGAGCGCATCATCGTGCCCAGGCTCGGGGCGCGCGGCACCCCTGCCACTGGGGCTGGCAGTATTGGCGGGATCCTTCCTCATCTTCTCCCGCATGACCACGGAATCGACTTACGAGCACGTGGCACTGCCCGGCCTCATCGTCTTCGGGATGGGCCTGGGGCTGACGATGCCGGTCACCTTCAACTCCGGCACTCGCGGGGGTGGATGCGAAGCGGACCGGACTGGCCTCGGCGATCCTCAGCGCATCCCAGCAGATCGGTGGCTCCTTCGGGGTAGCACTCATGACGTCCCACGCCACCCAGCACGCCGAGGACTACGTGACCAACCATGCCGCAGAGGTCAAGGCGACAGCCATGGAGGTGATGATGCGGGCCCAGGCCCCTGCCACAGTCGTCCGCAGGCAAGCAGATCATCGAGTCCCTCAAGGCCCAGCTTATCGACCGGGCGCAGATCGAGGCCTACTCCGGCGGCTTCTCGATGATGGCCTGGATCCTGGCGGGAGCGGTAGCGGTCCTGGTGGTGTGCGGGATCGGCCTGAGCCTCCGCCGGCACCGCAGGCGGTAGCGTAGAGGCCACTGCCCTCATGGCCGACCTCAGGAGACCCTCATGCCTGCCCCTGCTCTCGCGCACCGACTCCACACTCGTCATCGGGCTGGGACGCTTCGGCTCGGCCGTGGCCGCCACCCTGGACCGGCTGGGGCGCGAGGTGCTGGCCGTGGAGGCCAATCCCGCGACCGTGCGACAGTGGACCGGCCGCATCCCCCTGGTGGAGGCCGATGCCACGGACGTGGAGGCCCTGGAGCAGCTGGGCGCCACCGAGTTCGGCACCGCGGTCGTGGGGGTGGCGACCTCCCTGGAGGCCTCCGTCCTCATCACCGGCAACCTCGTGGACCTGGAGACCCCCCAGATCTGGGCCAAGGCCATCTCCCGCGCCCACGGCCGCATCCTGCGCCGCATCGGCGCCCAGCACGTCGTCTACCCCGAGTTCGACGCCGGTCAGCGCGCCGCCCACCTCGTCTCGGGCCGCATGCTCGACTACATCGAGATGGAGAAGGGCGGCTTCACCATCGTCAAGATGCGTCCGCCCACGGAGCTGCATGGCTTCACCATCGGCCAGTCCAAGGTGCGCTCGCGTTACGGGGTGACCGTCTTCGGTCTCATGAGCCCGGGCGAGCCCTTCGAGTACGCCACCCCCGACACCCTGGTCTCAGCCGAGGACGTGCTCGTCGTCGGCGGGGACGCCGCCCTCCTGGAGCGCTTCGCCAACCGCGCGTGAGTGGCAGGCGGCCCCTGACACGCGCCTCTCAGCGCGTCAGAAACACATCAGAAGGCGGCCACCTGGGAGCGTTTGGCCTCGGCGGCGCCGTCGGCCTCAGCGGCCACTGCCTCAAGGTCCTTGCCGATCCCGGCAGCGCCGTAGGCACCGAGCAGACCTTCGACGAAGGGCGCCGCTGACAGGCGCGTCCGCTCGGCGAGGGCCGGCTCGAGCATCTCCAGGGCCATCTCGGCGCTCGCAGATCCCGCTGCCCAGATCGGCCAGGACCAGGACGCCCTCGCAGTGGTCGGCGAGACGCTCCACGGCCTCGACGACGGCGCCGGGGTCGGTGCCCAGCCCGCCGTCAGCGAGGCCTGCGGCCAGTCTCGACGGGGACGTCAACAGCCACGATGAGCCGATGCGCCAGGTCCAGGGCGGCCTCGGCCAGGGGCGCGGGAGTGGGAGACCAGGACGATGCCGACACTCACTGCGGCACCGCTCGACCGTGTCAGCTCAGGGACCGGCTCGGGACGGCTGGGGGGAGGGGCTTACAGGACTCACCGGACTCATGACGCCCTTCCGGTCACGACGTCGTCCAGGGCCGTCAGCAGCAGGACGGTGGAGGCGGCGCCCGGGTCGATGTGCCCCCACCGAGCGCTCCCCAGGTAGGGAGGCCCGCCCCTTGGTGGCCACCATGGGCTTGGTGGCGTCGCGTCCCCTCGGCCGCGGCCCGCGCGGCAGCGGAGACGCCCGGCGGCGAGGTCGTCGGGCTGGGCGCGCAGGGCCTCCAGGGCCGGGCTCCAGGCGTCGAGCATGGTCTTCTCCCCGTGGTGGCGCGCCCCGCGCGGCGATACCGCCGACCCCGGCCTCCAGGGCGCCCGCGAGCGCCTGGGCGTCGAGCGCCTCCAGGCCGGCCACGGCGCCGCCGGCGCGCAGGAAGAAGGTGCCGTACAGGGCCCGGAGGCGCCCCCGACGGTGGAGACCAGGGTCGTGCCGACCTTCTTGAGCAGGGCGTCGGCACTGGTGAAGCCGCCGGTCTGCACCGCCTCGGCGGCGGCGGCCAGGCCGCGCTTCATGTTGGCGCCGTGGTCGGCGTCGCCGATGGCGGCGTCCAGGTCAGTGAGCTCCTCGGCGTGCTCGGCGATGAGTGCGGCGCTGCGGCGCACCCAGGCCGCCAGGTCCGCCACGCTCAGCGAGTGGCGGGCGGCTCCCCACCTCTGCGGTCATGTCGCTTCTCCTTCCAGTCTCCGTAGGGGTGCCCGCACGCGATCCGGGCACCCCGATTGTGTCAGGTCCTCACACGCCCCAGCGCAGGCCGGGCGTGTTGACCGGGGCGTCCCACAGGCTCAGCAGCTCGGCGTCGGCGCGCACCAGGGTCAGGGAGCAGCCGGCCATGTCGAGGCTGGTGATGTAGTTTCCCACGAGGTTGCGGGCCACGGTGATCCCGGCTCCCTGGAGGAGGCGGGCGATCTCGCCGTACATGAGGTGAGAGCTCGAGCAGCGGGTGGCGCCCATGCCGTTGACCATGGCGATGACGCCCTCGTCGGCGCCGGCGGGCTCCAGCTCGGTGAGCTCGGCCAGGATCGGGGTGACTAGGCGCTCGGCGATCTCGGCGGCGGGGGCGACCTTCTCACGGTGGCGTCCGGGCTCGCCGTGGATGCCGATGCCGATCTCCATCTCGTCGTCGGGCAGGTCGAAGGAGGGCTTGCCGTTGGCCGGGACGGTGCAGGAGGTCAGGGGCCACGCCCATGGACCTGCCGGCTGCGTTGACGCGTGCCGCGATGCCGGCGACCTCGTCCAGCGGGCGTCCCTGCTCGGCGGCGGCGCCGGCGATCTTCTCCACCATGACGGTCACGCCCACACCGCGGCGTCCGGCGGTGTAGAGGAGTCCTCGACGGCGACGTCGTCGTTGGTGACGACGCCGGCGACCTGGATGCCCGACTCGGCGTCGACGATCTCGGCGGCCATCTCGAAGTTCATGACGTCGCCGGTGTAGTTCTTGACGATGTGCAGCACGCCGGCACCGCGGTCGACGGCGCTGGTGGCGGCCACCACCTGGTCGGGGACCGGGGAGGTGAAGATCTCGCCGGCACAGGCGGCGTCGAGCATGCCGGCGCCCACGAAGCCGCCGTGGAGGGGCTCGTGCCCGCTGCCTCCCCCGGAGATGATGGCGACCTTGCCCTCCTCCTTGGGTCGGCGGCGGTAGACGATGTGCCGGTCGAGGTCGACGTCGAGCTCGAGGGGGTGGGCCGCGGCCATGCCCCGCAGGGCGTCGGTGACCACGTTGTCAACGGCGTTGATGAGTTTCTTCATGGCGCCGACGCTACCGCGCCACGAGCCCGCGTGCGGCGTCTCAGGCTCCGAGGGTCTCACCCTGTGCACATCGGTGCAGGTCATCGCGATCGTGCAGGAGCAGATGCGCGTCGGAGCACCCAGTCGGAGCACCCAGGGGTCGGCGCGTCCTGAAGCACCGCACCACCGACCACGCCCCCTCACCCTCCTCTCGCGTGAGCGCGGCCACGACCTGCCTGAGTGTCACCCGCAGAGATTCTGGGGACTGTCTGGAGAGGCGCTTTTTCCGCGGCACCACCGGGTCGGTTACGGGCAGGATAGGGGTATGGATCTGTCCGTTGTCGCCGTCGTGGCCACTATCGCAGCCGGTGTCTCCATCCTGGTCGCCGTTGCCGCTGTCTTCGCCGCACGGCGCTCGACGGCGCATGCGGACCTGGCCCTCAAGGAGGCCTCACGGATCTCCCGGGCGAGCATCTCACGGATCAACGAGGTCCAGTCCGAGGCCAGCTCGGCCCGTATGGCGGCGCGTCACGCCGCCGAACGGCTGCACTCGATGACCAAGGAGCGCACAACACCCGACAGTGTCGCCGCCTACCGGGTCTTCCTCCGTGAGGTCGTCGAGGACTCCAAGCACCTGCTGGGCCCTGAGGGCACCGGGACGATGAAGAACGAGGCGCTGGACCGTCTGCGGGTGGGGGCGCTGGTAGGTGGCTCGGACGAGGTGCTGCGCGCCATGCGGAACTTCGCCCTCCTGCGCAGCCAGCGGCCCGAGGCCCCGTGGCCCAGCGCCTACGCCATGGCCTACGCGCGCCTGGAGGCGGACCTGGTCACCGCGATCCGCAACGACCTGGGCTCCTCCGAGGAGTCCCTGACGGCCGACCAGATCTGGGGTGCCGTCAACGCCCGCTGCGTCGACCCCGCCTTCCGGCTGGCCCTGCTCAGCCCCCTGGAGGACGTGCTACGCAACGCCGGGCAGGACCCGACCCACTACGACCTCGACCACATCGCCAAGTTCGCCGACTACCCGACTCCCGCCGCCTCCGCCGGCGCCACCGGATCCACAAGAGCCGTGCCCGCTGTGGGCGGCGCGAGCACCTCCGGCGCTGAGCCCCGGCGGCGCTCGCGGCGGACGCAGAGCCGGGTGGCACGGGAGGCCCCGGCGGCGGCCGCTCAGGCCACCACCGCGCTGCCCGACGCGTCCGCTCAGGCCACCACCGCGCTGCCCGACTCCGATGTCGTGTGGCCTCCACTCACTCCCTGGCCGTCGAGGCGGACGCGCAGCAGCCCCGTCGAGCTCCACGACTGTTCCTGAGCCGACTCGGCCGGCATCGACGGCAACGACGACGGCTACCTCCCCTGGCATGAATCGGCGGCCGAACCGTCTCCCTTCGACCTCAGCCCCGGGTATCCGGCCCAGCGGCGTGGAGCCGTCACCCACGGCAGCCTACCGTATTCCCCCAGGCAGTGCAGCCCGACGCGTCCTCTGGACCGCCCACCGCCTCACTCACCGGCGCACAGTCACAGGCCGTCGGAGCCCAGCAGGCACCACCCATGGAGACCTCAGCGCGCAGCGGTCAGTCCCAACAGTCCACCGCGGGCCCGACGAGTCACCGGGAGCCCGAGACCCGCAGGCCCGTCTTCGAGGACCCGACCCCCAGCCGCATCTCCCGCCGTCGACACGCTCAGACGGACCTGACCGGATCATCATCCATGCAGGCGGCCGCTGTTCCTGATGCGGTGACGGCCTCAGGGACGATGGCGGCATCGCCCCTGGCCTCCTCGGTGGCTCCGATCTCGGGAGCATCGACGGCGTCAGCCAACACCGAGGAGACCTCCCCGTCTTCGCCCCGGCTCTCCCCGGGACACCGACCGGGCGCCACGCCACCGATTCGCACGTCTCAGGCGCACCGGGCGCCCCCGAAGAGCCCGCATCACTGGCCGCACCGACTGCTCCCGCCGCCGCTGCGCAGGCAATGCCCCAGCCGGTACAGCCGCACTCCGAGCACACCCGCACCCACGCGAGCCCACCGCCCGCACAGCAGGACGTGCTCGCCGCGAGAGCCGCGGCAGTATCCGCGCAGACCGTCATGGTGCCCACAGGCCCTCAGCCGTCCCCGATTGCGGTCGTGCCCTGCGGGACCCGCCTCGGCCGTCGGCCCAGCAGGAGCGACCGGCTACGGATTCCTCCCGTCTCAGGGGCGCGGCCCAGGCGCCCGCTCAGGCGCCGGGGAGCATCAACCATCCTGTATCCGCCCCATCCGGCCTGCCCGTCCTCTCCGCGTCCCCAGCAGGCCGAGCAGTCCTCAGCAGTGGCTGCCGCCGACGCCGTCCCCGCCGTCCCCGCCGACGCCGTCGGAGCGCACCGTGCGGCAGCGGTCGTGGCCAGCACAGCCAGCACGGCCAGGACAGTCCACACAGCCATCCCGGACGGCCCCGGCCCCGCAGTCGATCCGGCGGCGGAGACCATGACCGTCACCACCGCCCCCTCTGCGGCGACGGCCATCCCGGCGGCGACGCCCTGGCCCTCGGCTGCACAGTCCCTGCATGACTCCGGTCGGCTGCCGCGCGCCCGCGGAGCCTGAGTCCCACCGGGTTGTTCTTCCCATCCCAACCCCGGCTTCATATGCCGGCCTGCGTGGCAGAATCCAGGTGTCGGAGGCCAAGGGGCCTGCGCGGAAGGGAACTGGTGTGGGCATCTTCGCCTGGTGCGCGATCATCGGCTGCACCCTCCTGGTGGCCGGCATCCTGTTCGACGGACTGCTGGACGCCCTCCTGCCCGATGGGCTCGTGCCGATCCTCGCTCTGCCGGTGGCCGTGTTCGGCGCCATCGGCATGGGGGTGACAGCGACGACGGGCTCGGCCGACGCGCAGGTGCCGGCGGCGGTGCTGTGGGGTGTTCCCACCGCAGCGGCCCTCGGATCCGGTGCGCTCATGCGCTGGCTGTGGAACCGGCTCCGCCGCTCCATGCCGTTGGACACGGCTCCGCCCACCGCCGCGGAGCTGGTCGGCGAGAAGGTCACCGTCCTGTGGTGGAAAGACGGCAGCGGTGAGGTTCGCGCCATCACGCGCGGCCACCAGCTCACCTTGCCGGCGCGATCCGAGCAGCCGCTGCGCTCGGGGCAGAGCGCCTGGGTGCTCGACGCCGTCGATTCCACCCTGGCCATCGTCTCCTGGGAGCAGATCAGCAGCTGAGCCCACCGGGAGCCGCTGACGGACCGCACCCCGCCCGTCGCTCGCGCCGTCCCTTCCCCCGCCGTCCTCCTCCTTCCTCCTTCTTCATCCCGTCTCTCCGCACAGAAAGGAACCCCCGTATGGGTGTATCAGTCATCGGTCTGATCGCCGTCGTCGCCATCATCGTGCTGGCGGCAGTCGCCTACCTGTTCAGCCGCATCGTCGTCGTCCCCTCCAACCTCACCGGCCTGATCTCCGGATCGAACCGGGGCACGGTCAAGATCGTCCACCCCGGTGGACGCGACTTCGTCCTGCCGATCATCCAGACCATCCAGTACCTGCCCTTCACCCAGACCACGATCGGCTTCAAGGTCACTGCCGAGGACGAGAACAAGATCAACGTCAACGTCGCCGCCGTCGCCGCCGTCAAGGTGGGCGACTCCGACGAGCAGGTCGCGCCGCGGCTAAGCGCTTCCTGGGCAAGCCCAACACGGACCAGGCCATCGCCGACTCCGCACGGGAGGCGCTCATCGGCTCCCTGCGCTCGATCATCGGCCACATGACGGTCACCGACCTCATCTCCGACCGCGACGCCCTGCAGCGCAACGTCTTCGACGACGCCAAGAGCATCATGGCCAACATGGGTCTGGAGATCGACATGCTCCAGGTCTCCGAGATCACCGACGCCGGTGGTTACATCGAGTCCCTGGGTGTGCCCGAGCAGCAGCGCGTCGAGAAGGACGCCCGCATCGCGCGGGCCAACGCCGAGCGCGAGGCCCGCGACGCCGAGGTCACCTCCCGTCAGCAGATCGCCGAGCGCGAGCGCGACCTGTCCCTGCGTCAGGCCCAGCTCAAGGCCGAGACGGACAAGGCCCAGGCCGACGCCGACTCCGCCGGCCCGATCGCCCGCGCCGCCAAGGAGCGCGAGATCGCCATCATCGGGCAGGAGGCGGCCGAGGCCAAGGCCGCCCTGACCGAGCGCGAGCTGGACTCCACGGTGCGCAAGCCCGCCGACGCCGCCCGCTACCAGCGCGAGCAGGAGGCTCAGGCCTCCAAGACCGAGGCGCTGCTACGGGCCCAGGCCGACGCCGAGCGCACCCGCCTGGACGCCGAGGCCCAGGCCCAGGCCACCGTGGCCCGCGCCGAGGCCGAGGCCAAGGCGACCGCCGCCCGGGCCCGCGCCGAGGCCGAGGCCATCGCGGCCCGAGGCCAGGCCGAGGCCGACACGATCCGCGCCGCCGGTGAGGCCGAGGCCAAGGCCATGAGTGACAAGGCGGACGCCCTGGCCAGAGTACGGCGAGGCTGCCACCCGCCAGATGCTGCTGGACAAGGCCCCGAGATCGCCAGGGCCCTGAGCGAGCCGCTGGCCAGCGTGCGCGACCTGTCGATCATCTCCACCGAGGGCGCCTCCGCCCCTGCCCAAGGCGGTGGCCAACAACGTCGAGCAGCTCGATCTCATCCTGCGCAGCCTCGTGGGCACCGGACTGACCGACATGGTGGGCAGCCACCTGCCGGGCTCGGACGCCTCCGCCGACCACGCCGGCTCCGCTAACCACGCCCGACCGCGATAACCAGGACGGCGCAGCCCCGGTCGTCGTCGTCGAGCACCCGGAGCACTGACAGCCGGCCGGTCCGCAACAAAACAAGATCATCGACGTGGCCGAGTGCGGTATTTCTCCACCCAACCGCACCCGGCCACGTAACATATCCCCGTCAGACCAGCAGAGTCGTCACCGGGCAGGGTCATCATGCGTCGTCGCGTCTTCCTCACCGCCGCACTCGGCGCCACCGCGAGCGCCGGTGCGCTGTCCTGAGCGGCTGCGCGAGCATGAGGCAGCGCATCGCACGCACGCTGACTCCCCAGCCCCCCACGGTCCTTCACGCATCATTGTCCACGCCCCCGAAGGCGACCGCCATCCCGACCAGCTTCGGCAGTGAGGCGGTGTGGCCCCTGCGCATCAAGGAGAATCAGAATCATCCGTGGCCGACCAATGCGATGATCGAGACCGCCCACGGCTCCTTTCTCATCGCCTATGACGTCAACAGCGACGACGACGACACCGCCGCCCTGTCCGGCGACCGCCCCATCATCGTGGACCTGAATGGGCCGAAGACCTACACCCTCGTGCCGGACGACTCCGAGCACGGGTACCGCATCGAGCCGATGACCGTTCCCCAGGTCGGTGGCGTTCCCTCAGGAAGCCGTGTCGCCCCCAGCCCCGGCACAGTCGTCACCGAGCAGTTCACCTGCGCCGGTACGTGCGACGACGAGTTCGCCTACCTCATCACCGGTCGCGAGGACGTCGTCGACCAGCGCCCCAAGAACCGAGGACGAGTCAGTCTGCTCAAGATCCGTCTGGCCGACCGGCGCATCGTCGCCAGCGCGGTGCTCGGGGAGAATCTTGCCCTCAAGGCGAGGGAGTCGACGTACCGCGCCGGCTCCTCGATCACGCTGACCTCCGACGGCGCCGACCTCCTGGTCACCGTCAGCGTCCCGCACCGAGCCCTGCGGCTGTCAACGAAGGACCTGTCCGTACAGTTTGATCTGGCCTCCACCACGTCCCAGAACTTCTGTGCGGTGGAGGGCGGTGAGGCGGTGGCCCTGCTCAGTGATGACGAGAAGGTCCAGACGGCCATTGTCACGCTCGCCGACGGTGTCGCTCACCCCATCGAGAACATGAGTGCCTGCTCGTGCACCAGGGATATCTCTACGCCGTCGACAGCCGCACGAAAGTGCCGCCCTACCCCGAGCTCTGCATCAACCTCACCACTGGCGAGCGGACCGAGCTGGCGGACCTGCCGGTGGACGGGGAGGACAAGCACGCCAACCTCACCGCGAGCAACGGATACGTCATCAGGAGGACCGACTACATCCAGGTCCGCAAGAACGGCTCCGCGACCGCGCTGCTCACCCGGAAGTCCACCGAGAAGGAGTTCTACAAGAGTGCGGCGATCTACGGCTCCATCCTCTACCTCGCCCTTAATGGCGGCCGTCTGCGCCTCATCAACCTGGACACCGGCAAGGTGGTCCTGGAGTCCCCGACCGGTGGCCAGCACGAGATGGCGACGGTGACGCCCTACGGATTCTGCAACGAGGCCGGCTTCTACCCGGCCACCGCCTGGCAGACCTAGGAGACCGACGCACAGGGAGGCGTCATCCTCATGGTCATCCGCACTGTCCGCGGACGATTGAGAGACCAGTAGCAAACAGGTCGGTGCGCGTCCACGAGGGGGGCAGGGACTCATGCAGCACGAGCGAGCGTGAGGTCCTCCACCCTGCTTTCGCAACAGCCCCTGGGAACGGCTATGAACATTCGTGCGTCAGGTGTGGTGACGAGGGTCCGCCGGCTCCGAAGAATCGTCGGTGAAACCGGATATCACTGACGACCAAAGGAGCGCACGCATGAGCGAGAGAATCAGGCTGGCCGACCTTGACGAGCAGACGAAGGCGGCGGTTGCGGACACCAGACGGCGGGTGGCCGCCCTGCACGCCGAGCTCCCCCGGTGGGGCCTGGTGGTATGGACCGCCGGCAACGTCTCCGAGAGGGTCATCGTCGACCGCGGCGACGGCCCCATCAAGACCGACCTGTTCGTCATCAAGCCATCCGGCGTCTCCTACGACGAGCTGACCGCGGACACCATGGTGGTCTGCACGCTCGACGGCGAGAAGATCGACGACGGGACGCCGGCCTCGCTGACGCCCTCATCGGACACCGCCGCACACGCCTACGTCTACCGGCACCGCGATGACGTCGGCGGCGTCGTCCACACCCACTCCCCCTACGCCACCGCCTGGGCCGCGCGCCGCGAGCCGATCCCCTGCGCCCTGACGATGATGGGCGACGAGTTCGGCGGCGACATCCCGATCGGTCCCTTCGCCCTCATCGGCGACGACTCGATCGGCCGCGGCATCGTGGAGACCCTGGAGGGCTCGAGGTCGCCGGCGGTCCTCATGGCCAATCACGGTCCCTTCACCGTTGGCAAGGACGCGCACGACGCCGTCAAGGCCGCCGTCATGTGCGAGGAGGTCGCCCGCACGATGAGCATCGCCGAGCAGCTCGGCGACGTGAAGCCGATTCCGGCCGACATGGTGGATCGCCTCAACGACCGATACCAGCACGTCTACGGCCAGCACTGACCGGCGGTGCAAAGCGCCCCCATGCGTGCGGGGGCCGGAACCAGATGGGGTTCCGGCCCCCGCACATATGTTCATGTTCCGCTCGATCCCAGAAGTGGGAGCGGGCAGCTCTCCGAACGACGCCGGAGGCCGGGACGGCTCAGATGTCCTCGAGGACCTCGCCCTTGGTCTCCCGGGCCAGCAGGTAGACGAACCCGCCCAGGACCAGCATGGCCGCGAAGAAGAGGAAGGCCGGGAAGACGGCCGCCAGCGGGTGCGCCAGCTCCTTGAGGTTGTCCGAGCCGATCATCGCCCCCATGAGCAGCGGGCCGATGATCTTGGCGATCGCCCCGATGCCGTAGCCCAGTCCTAGGCCCGTGCCCCCGGGCGTCGTTGGGGAACTGCTCGCCACCGAAGGCGTTGAGGATCCCGAAGGCGCCGTCGCCGAAGCCCATGGTGATGCAGATGCCGGTGAAGAAGATGATCCAGGAGGTCTCCCAGTGGGCGGAGAGGGCCACGATGACCGCGCCCGCCGCCCCGATGAGACCGAAGGAGAACATCGTCCAGCGCCGCCCGATCCGGTCGGCGAGCCAGGCCGAGGCCAAACGCCCGAGGAGGTCCACCAGGGAGACCCCCATGAAGAGCGTGCCCACGGTGTCGGCGTTGATGTCGTCGAAGCCGACCTCCAGGAGCGTCTGACCCCAGGACTGCACGGTGAAGGATCCCAGGATGAAGCAGAAGGAGCCGATCGAGACGATGAGCAGAGGCCTGAGGTGCCTTCGGAACAGCTCGGAGTAGGCGATGCGCTGCTCGGTCTCCACCGGCGGCAGGGCACCTACCGCGTCGGGGCTCAGCTCCAGGGCCCAGGCGATGGACTCGCGAGCCTCGCGCTCGCGGCCCTGGGAGAGCAGGAAGCGGGGCGACTCCGGGACGATCCGGATCCAGGCCAGCAGGAGGATCGGGATCGCGCCCAGCGCGATGAGGCCGCGCCAGTTGTCATGCATGGCGCGTTGTCCCAGGGACCCCAGGAAGAGCCCCCAGCGGGATGAACACCGAGCCGAGCCCGGCCAGCAGGCCGCGCTGCCTGGTGGGGACGAACTCCTGGACGTAAGGAATGGAGACGATGTTGAGGGCCTCCGACGCCCACGCCGACCAGCACCCGCAGGAGGGCGAGCATCATCCACCATCCGGTGGGGGGGTGAACACCGAGGCCAGGGTGAAGATGGTGAAGAGCAGGACGCACCAGAAGAAGGTGCGTCGTCGTCCCATCTGGTCGGCGGCCCGGCCCCTAGGACCGATCCGAGGACGGTCCCCAGCCCGGAGCAGGCCAGGATGACGCCGGTCTCGAAGCCGCCCAGGCTCCACTCCTTCTGGAGCTGGACGACGGCGAAGCCGATGAGGAACATGTCGAAGAACTCTGAGACGTTGGCGACGATCGCCAGCCCGATGATGCTTCGCTGGTGACCCGTCAGGGGCCGGGAGTCGATCTGTTCGAGGGCGCTCATGGCGGCAGCTCCCTGTGCCGCGCGTCCCGATGCGGTACTCATATGCGGTCCAATCTACGGTGGAGCCGGCACGCAGCCGGTCAGCGGACGATGTCGGAGCCCTGCGCCTGGAGCAGCTCGGCGGGGCGCACGTGGGTGAGGTCTCCGTGGTGGGTCAAGGCCAGGGATGCGACCTTGGTGCCGATCTCGATGCCGCGGCTCACGTCGCCGTCGAGCCAGCCGTGCAGGGTGCCGGCCACGAAGGAGTCTCCCGCCCCGGGGCGGTCGATGACGGGGACGGACTTGATCTCGTAGACGCGCTCGCCCTCGGAGGCGGTGGACAGGTAGGTCCCGGCGCGCCCGTCGGTGGACACGACCGTGGGGGCGCCGATCTCCTCGCGCAGGTTGCGGCACACGTCCACACCCTGGCCCGGGACACCGAAGACGATACCGGCGTCGGTTCGCGAGCAGAACAGGATCGAGGCTCCCCTGGCGATCGGCTCCAGGACGGCCCGGGCCTGCTCGCCGTCCCACAGCAGGGAGCGGAAGTTGACGTCGAGGGCGACGTCGACGCCCCGGTCCCGGGCGGCGTCGGCGGCGTAGCGCACCACCCGGGCGGTCTCGGGGGTCAGGGCCGCGGTGATCCCGGTGAGGAAGACCAGGCGGGTGTCGAGCAGGGCGTCCCAGTCGAACTCCTCGGGGACGATGCTGCGGAAGGGCGTGTACTCGCGGTCGTAGGTGACCTTGCCCGGCAGCGGGAACTCGCCCGGCTCGAGGAAGTAGAGGGCGACGCGGCCCTCGTCGGTCATGACGACGTGGCTCATGTCCACGCCGACGGCGGAGTACTCCAGGGCGATGCGGTCGGCCAGCTCACCGCGGGGCAGCTTGGTGGTCCAGGCGGTCGAGCGGCCGAGCTCGGACAGGAGCCCGGCGACGTTGGCCTCGGAGCCGGCGGCGGTCATGCGCAGGGACCGGGCGGTGGCCAGGCGCTCCCCGCGCTCGCAGGTCAGCCGGATCTGTCCCTCGCCAATGGTTGTCAGGTCGTACCTCATTGTCGATTCTCCTCTGCAGCGGCTGCGGTGCCGCTCGTGGTTCGGATGGTGGTTCGGGTGCGGTTGTGCGGGTCCGGTAGGGAGAGGCGGTCAGAGACGATGGGATCCGCTCGTTGCGGGAGTGTCCCTACGGCGCCACGATGGCGATGCCCGCCGAGGCGGCCCGCTCCTCGATGAAGGCGCGGGCGGCGGCACAGCGGCTCAAGGAGTCCGGAACGTCGTCGTTCCACATCTCGATCATGAGGCGGCCGCTCCAGCCCTGGGCGGCCAGGAGCTCGAAGGAGCGGTCCCAGTCGACGACACCGGTGCCCATCTCCACGCGGCGCGGCTCGCCGGGGCGCACGTCCTTTGGCGTGCATCGCGACCATGTGGCCTTCTCCGGCGGCGAGCTCGGCTCCCGGGTCGAGGCTCTGCTCGGCGATATTGCCCAGGTCGGGGTAGAGCTGGAGATAGGGTGAGTCGACGGCGTCGACGAACTCCATCGCCTTGGTCAGGGAGGTGACGTCGTCGCCGTCGACGTTCTCAATCCCCATGACGACGCCCAGGCGCGCGGCCAGCGGGACGGCGTCGGCCAGGAGCTGGGCGTACCAGCGCTCGGCATCGGGATTCGGGTCCTCGTAGTAGCAGTAGTAACCGGCCAGCTGGATGACCGGGACGCCCAGGTCGTGGCAGACCTGCAGGCCCCGGGCCATCACCTCGCGGGCGCGCCGGCGCACGGCCGGGTCGGCCGATCCGGGCCCGATCCGACGGTGCACGGACAGGCAGATTCCGCCAATATCGGTCCCGGCCGCCTCGGCGGCCCGGCGCACGGTACGGCACTGCCCGGCGTCCCAGTCCAGGCGGGCCTCCCGCTCGGGGGACTCGTCGATGGACAGATCGAGGAAGGAGAAACCGGCTCAGGGGCACCTGGTCGAGGAAGACCCGCCAGGCCTCGCCATCCACCCGGTTCCCGGAGACCGCCAGCGGCCCGCTGCGCAGAGCCTTCTCGTAGATGCCAAGACTGATGCCGGCCTCGAGGTCGGCCACGGCGCTCATGTCCACACCTCCTCCAGGGTGGCGCGCAGCTCGGCGGCCGCGTGGGCGGGCTCCTCAGCGGCGACGATCGCCCGGCCGGCGATGACGATGCCGACCTCGCGTCCGGCGAAGGCCGGCAGGTCGACAGGGGCTCAGGCTGCCGGTGATGGTGACGGTGAACCCCATGGCTGCCAGCTCGTCGACCCGGTCCATGTCCTCGCTCTTCCAGGACAGGTCTCCGGAGGCCTCCCGGTCGCGGGAGCGCTTGACGATGACGTGCTCGACGCCAGCCTGGCGCCAGGCGCGGGCCCGTTCGGCGTCGAACCACTCGTCGGCCAGCTCGACCTGGACCTCGCCGCCGAGCTCGTCGGCCACCTGGCAGACCTGGCGGATGGTGGACATGGAGGCTCCGGCCACACAGGAGACGAGGTCCGCACCGGCCTCGAAGGCCAGGCGGGCGATCTTGGAACCGGCCTCGGCGATACGCACGTCGGCGAGGATCTGCTTGTCCGGGAAGAGGGCCCGGATGGCGCGCACGGCGTGAAAGCCCTCGCACAGGACGAGGATGGTGCCGCACTCGATGACGTCGACATAGGGCGCGGCCTGCTGGAGGGGGGCCGAGCGCAGCGGGTAGGTCGAGCGTGTCCAGGGCGATCTGAAGTCTGGGGGTTGGCGGCTGCCGGGTCATGGTGATGGCTCCTCCCTCAGCCGGCCAGGGGCTCGAAGGCGAAGAAGGTGGCGGCGTTGCCCACCAGGAGATCCTGGACGTAGGCGGGGTCGACACCCTCGTCCTTGATGAGGCGGGGGCAGAAGACGGCCGGATCGTAGTCGATGCCGGAGACCGACCCGTAGGCCTTCTGGTAGGAGGCCTTGCCCGAGTCGGTGCCCAGGAGGATCTGCTTGCCGTAGCCCTTGGCCCCCAGGGTCTTGATGAGGTCGACCCGGGCATTGTCGGGCACGTACTTGATGCGGTTGGTGCCGTCGAGCTCGACGTAGGCGCCAGTGGCGACGATCTGCTCGTGGACCCACGGGTCCCAGTTGCGCTGAATGTGGCCGATGGCGATCTTCTCCGGGGCGACGCCCTGCTCGATGAGGAAGCGGGCCTGCTCGGGGCCGCAGGTGCCGGCGGTGACGTGGGTGTTGATGGGTGCGCCGGTCTCCTTGGAGGCGATGGCCACGGCCTGGCCGGTCTTGACCTCCCAGTCGGTGATCCTGCCGTAGGCGGTGGCCCACTTGATGCAGCCGGCCCGGATGTCGGTGCGCTTGACGAGTGGCCCCATGTAGTCGTTGGCGTCGACGCCTTCGACGATGTCGGCGATGAGCAGGTCGGCGATCTCGGCGACCGTGTACTGGTTGACCCAGGACTGGCGCCACTCCAGGTAGACCTTCTGCTGGTGGAAGCCAGTGGCCTGGATGACCTGCAGGTCCGGGACGCGGTCGACGACGTCGCGCAGCGTGAGTACGCCGCGTCCCGACGAGGCCGGGCACATGTCGACGATGGTGGCGCCCGCTGCGAAGCGCTTGGAGGCATCGACGAAGGAGGTGGCCTCCTGGACCGCCTTGTCCTCATCGATGAGGAGGTGGTCGGGGTCGATATAGACCTCTCCCGCACCGACGCGGATGAGGTGGTCGTGGGCGTTGACGACTCCGAGGCTTGCGGGGTCGACGTCGCCGTGGATAGTGCGGACGATTCCCATGAGTTCTTCTCCTCCAAACGGGTTTCGGTCACGTGCTGGCGGGGCTTCGGCAGCGGCGCAACGCCGCAGGCCCGTGCCCACCCGTATCCGTCACGCTACGAAGAGCAGGACCGACATCGAAGACGAGTCGTGAACGAATGTTCAGATTGACGACGCAACCGACTTTCCGCTCCCGAAGGAATCGTTGCCAGAACATGAGATCCGATAATCACGATTAGATAACATGAACGCATGTGTGCACAGCTGACTCGGGAGCGGGCCTCGCTGCTGCTGGAGGTGGCCCACCTCTACTGGGACGAGGACCTTGACCAGGCGACGATCGCCAGCAAGATGGGGTACTCGCGCCCCACGGTCTCGCGCATGCTCTCCGAGGCCCGTCGGCACGGCGTCGTCACCGTCACTGTGTCCCACCCCATCGAGCGACTCATGGCCCTGGAGGAGCAGCTGGCGCAGGCCTTCGGGCTCAAGGAGGCGCGAGTCGCCGAGGACCGCGCCGACGGCATGACCGGCCCGGGCACCGAGGTCGCTCGGGTGTGCGGCGATCTGCTCCTGGAGCACTGCGGACCACGCAGCGTCATCGCCGTGTCCAACGGCCGGGCCGTGGGAGCCGTCGTCCATCACCTGCCCGAGCGCGTCTGGCCCGAGTCGACGGCGGTGGCGATGCTGGGCTCGGCCGGGGAGTCCTTCCATCTCGAGGACGGCCCGGACATCTGCCGTAACCTGGCCCTGCGCCTGGGCGGCCACTACCGATCGCTGCCGGTCCCCCTCGTCTTCGACTCCCTGAAGAACACCCGCGCGGTGCGCAGCGAGGAGCGGGTGGCCACCACGTTGGAGCTCGCAGCCCGCAGCGACGTGGCGCTCACCGGTGTCGGCGCCGTCGAGGAGACGACGAGCAGCCCGCTCCTGCGCCGCTGGATGACACCCGCCGTCATGCGCGAGTGCCGCCGCAAGAACGTCGTCGCCCACGTCTGCGGACACCACCTGGACACCGAGGGCAACCACGTGCGTACGGCCCTGTGCAATCGCACCCTGTGCCTGGACCCCTCCCGGCTCAGCGAGATCCCCCTGGTCATCGGCGTGGCAGCGGGCCGGGACAAGGTCGGGGCCCCTGCGAGCAACCCCTGCGTGGGAGCTACCTGTCCGCCCTCGTCACCGACGAGGGCACCGCCCGGTCCCTCCTGGAGAGCGTATGAGGCGGGGCGCGGGGGCGAGTTGGAATGAACACGCGTTCATCCGTGTACTTGCCCGGCTCCACGGAAGCGGGAAGGATCACCCCTGATGCCCGGCCGCAGATGCACCGCGATGCACCACCGTCACGGCGCCCACGGCCGCGAGCACTATGCACCCTCATGCACAAGGAGTCCTCAGTTATGAGCGCTGAGCAGTTGCTCACCGACCTCGACCGTCAGACCATCGCAGTGTCCAAGGCCCCTGGCCGCCGATGCCGTGGAGAAGGCCGGGTCGGGGCACCCCGGTACGCCGATCTCCCTGGCGGGGGTGGCGTGGCTGCTCTACCAGCGTGAGATGGTCCACGACCCGGCGGACCCGGGCTGGCTGGGACGGGACCGGTTCGTCCCTGTCCATCGGGCACGCCTCACTGGTCCAGTACATCCAGCTGTTCCTGGCCGGATACGACATCGACCTCGAGGGCTTCACGGCCTTCCGATCCCCGGCCGGTCTGCCGGGTCACCCCGAGTTCGGCGAGGTCGCCGGGGTGGAGACCACCACGGGCCCGCTGGGAGCAGGTTTTGCCAACGCAGTCGGCCTGGCGATGGCGGCGCGCCGCGAGCACGGGCTGCTGGATGCCAGCACCCCACTGGGTGAGTCGGTCTTCGACCACTTCGTCTACACGATCCTCGGCGACGGCTGCATGCAGGAGGGCGTGACCTCAGAGGCCGCCTCCCTGGCCGGCACCCAGCAGCTGGGCAACCTCATCGCCATCTACGACGACAACGACATCTCCATCGAGGGCAACACGGACATCGCCTTCACCGAGGACGTCTCGGCCCGTTTCGAGGCCTACGGCTGGCAGGTGCTCGACGTCGACTGGCGCACCGGTCCCGACGGTTACGCGGAGAACCTCGAGGCGCTGCACGAGGCCGTCGTGGCGGCTCGCGCCGAGAGCGCGCGCCCGTCGCTGATCCGTCTGCACACGATCATCGCCTGGCCCTCCCCGACCAAGCAGGGCCAGGCCTCCTCCCACGGCGCCAAGCTCGGGGCCGAGGAGATCACCGGGCTCAAGCGGGCCCTGGGCCTGGACCCCGAGCAGAGCTTCATCCTGCCCGACGACGTCGTCTCCCACGCCCGCAAGCAGGCCGCCGAGAGCGCCCGGGCCGCACGAGCGGGCTGGGACGAGCGCTTCGCGGCCTGGCAGCGGGCCAATCCCGCCGGCGCCGCACTGCTGGATCGCCTTGAGGCCCACCGCCTGCCCGAGGACCTGGAGGCGGCCCTGCCGACCTGGGAGGTGGGTGAGTCACTGGCCACCCGTGCGGCGTCGGGCAAGGTGCTCTCCGCCCTGGCCGGCGTAGCGCCCGAGCTGTGGGGCGGGTCGGCGGACCTGGCCGGCTCGAACAACACGTCCATGGCCGGCGAGCCCTCCTTCCTTCCCACCTCCCTGGCGCAGTCCGAGGGCGATGGACCCTTCGGGCGCACCATCCACTTCGGTGTGCGCGAGCACGCCATGGGCTCGATCCTCAACGGGATCGCACTGGACGGGCTCACCCGCCCCTACGGCGGCACCTTCATGGTGTTCTCCGACTACATGCGCCCGGCCGTGCGCTTGGCGGCACTCATGGGGATCGGGCCGGTCTTCGTGTGGTCCCACGACTCCATCGGGGTCGGCGAGGACGGCCCCACCCACCAGCCCGTCGAGCACCTGGCGGCGCTGCGCGCGATCCCGGGCCTGGCCGTGGTGCGCCCCGGGGACGCCAACGAGACCGCCGCGGCATGGGCCGAGATCCTCCGCCGTCACGACGAGCCGGCCGGCATCGCCCCTGTCGCGTCAGAACCTCACCGTGAGTGCCTCCGCCACCGCTGCGGCCGAGGGCGTGCGCCGCGGTGCCCTACGTCCTGGCCGAAGCCACCGGAGCAGATGGCCGACAGACGAGTCCCGAGGTCGTCCTGGTCGCCACCGGCTCCGAGGTCGAGGTTGCCGTGGGCGCCCGAGACATCCTCCAGGAGCAGGGCACCCCCACCCGAGTGGTCTCCGCCCCCTGCCTGGAGTGGTTCGCCCAGCAGGACGCCGCCTACCGCGACCAGGTGCTGCCGGCCGGCACCGCCAAGGTCGCCGTCGAGGCGGGCATCGCCCTGGGTTGGCGCGAGATCGTCGGTGACGCCGGTGAGATCGTCTCCCTGGACCACTACGGCGCCTCCGCCGCCGGCTCCGCGCTGTTCGAGGAGTACGGCTTCACCGGGCAGAACGTCGCTGAGCGGGCTCGCCAGGCACTGGCCCGCACCCGCGGCTGACGCCTACTCCGCCCACCACCACTGAGCCGGGCGTTTTTTTGCGTGGCCCTACGGTCTTTCTGTAGGGCCCACGCAAAAACGCCCGGCTCAAAATGATGGAAATGTATGTCACGGGGGTACCCCTCCCCATCATGAGAGAGTGACCTGCCGGCCGATTTTGGGCACGCTGGGAACCGGACGCGCACCTGGCGCACTCCGTCACAACGATTCCAGACATAGAAGAGGCCCTTTCTCATGAGCACAGCTCACGTCCCCCCGAACGCCGGAGGCACCGGTGGCAACGAGTCCACCGAGGATGAGATCACAATCCGTACCCGTCTGTTCTACCCGCTGTTCGGGATCGCCGTGATCGTCGGCGTCATTCTGGACGTTTTCATCCTCATCCTCCTCAACACCTATGTGCCGGGTAGAGCGAGGACTCCGTTCTGGATCTTCATCATCCCCATCGCAGTCCTCGTATTCCTCGTCTCCTTCGTCGATGATGTCCTGGCCAAGCGCTTCCCGAATCTGGTTCCCGAGGAACTGCGCCGACAGCTGGCGGCCGCCGAGGCGGCGAAGGCCGCTGGGGCAACCCAGCAGCAGGGATACCTCCAGGCGCCTGGGAACCCGATACAGGCACAGGCGGCCCCGCAGTACCGGCCCCACCCGGGTACGGCCCCTGCGCAGCAGAGCGGCGGTCAGCCCCAGTACGGGCAACCGGCTGCCCAGCCGACGGCACCGCAGAGCACCGGCTACGGCCACACGCCCAGTCAGCAGGTAGCTCCCGGCGCTCCGCAGCAGGCCCCGTACGGTCAGCCTCAGCAGCCGGCCCAGGTGCCGCCATCGGGCCAGGACGGCCGATCCCAGCAGCCGCAGTACGGGCAGGCCCCTACCGGCCAGGATCCTCGGAATCAGCAGTCCTCCGGTCGCAGCGGGCAGCCGTGGCAGACCGGTTCGGTCGGCTACTGAGGCCCAGAAGGCGCCCGGCAGACGCCTGAATAGATGTCGGTGGGGGCCCGCTAGTCTCCCGTCATGCCCGCATCGAAGAGTCCCAAGGCCCCCAAGGTCTCCTACTGCTGCACCGAGTGCGGTTGGTCCAGCCCCAAGTGGATGGGCCAGTGCCGGGAGTGCCGCGAGTGGGGAACCCTGGAAGGGACCCAGGCCGCCGGCGCCCCGGGTGGGGGTGCCGGCGGCGCTCTGACCGCCGGTGCCGTGAGACCGACAGTGGCCGCCCGCCCCATCGGGGAGGTCAGCGCCACGGAGGCCAGGGCCCGCCCCACTGGGGTGGGTGAGCTGGACCGGGTCCTGGGCGGCGGGATCGTGCCGGGCGCCGTCGTGCTGCTGGCCGGCGAGCCCGGCGTCGGCAAGTCCACGCTGCTGCTCGACGTCGCCGCGAAGGCCGCCGCCGTGGCACGCGGGCGCGGGGACGGTCCGGTCCTCTACGTCACCGGGGAGGAGTCGGCCTCGCAGGTGCGGCTGCGGGCCGAGCGTATCGACGCCTTGGATCCCGGGCTGCTCCTGGCCGCGGAGACCGAGCTCGGGGCCTGCTGGGGCACGTGGAGGCGGCGGGGCCGTCGCTGCTGGTGGTGGACTCGGTCCAGACCATCGCCTCGGCCCAGGTCGAGGGCAGTGCCGGGGGCGTCACCCAGGTGCGGGCCGTGGCCGGCGCACTCATCGCGGTGGCCAAGGAACGCGGTATCCCGGTGCTGCTCGTGGGGCACGTGACCAAGGACGGCGGGATCGCCGGGCCCCGGGTCCTGGAGCACCTGGTCGACGTCGTCGCTCAGTTCGAGGGTGACCGCCATGCTCGTCTACGGCTGCTGCGGGCCGTCAAGAACCGCTACGGCCCCACCGATGAGGTCGGCTGCTTCGACCTGGGCGAGCGGGGCATCGTGGGGCTGGCGGACCCCTCGGGCCTGTTCCTGTCCGCCGCCCGCTCCGAGGTGCCGGGCACCTGCGCCACGGTCACCCTGGAGGGTCGCCGTCCCATGCCGGTGGAGATCCAGGCGCTCGTGGCCCCCACCAATGCCGGCTCCCCGCGGCGCACCACCTCCGGGGTGGACCACTCGCGCACGGCCATGGCGCTGGCGGTTCTCAGCGCCAGGCTGCGGGTGGACACCTCCAGCGCGGACGTCTACGTCTCCACCGTGGGCGGGGCCCGCGCCGTCGAGCCGGCCACGGACCTGGCAGTGGCCGTCTCCGTGGTCTCGGCCGCGCGCAACCTGCCCACTCCCGCAGGCCTCGTGGCCTTCGGCGAGGTGGGGCTCACCGGTGAGGTGCGTGCCACCGTCGGCATCCAGCGGCGCCTGGCGGAGGCCTCCCGTCTCGGCTTCGACCGGGCGATCGTGCCGTTGGCGGGCTCGACCGAGCTGCGCGAGGTCGCCGGGATGCAGGTCCTTCCGGTCGCGCACGTGGGTGAGGCCATGGGGGCGGCGCTCCCACGAGGCTGAGGTGCCATCACAGAGGCGAGGGCCGGCCGCGGGGGATGAGCAGTCGACGGATCGGCCATGCGCCGCCAACAGACCGACTGGTCCAGTGTGGGAAGGCCCTCTCCGAAGGTCGGCCCGCCTGCCGATACCATGGGGTCGTGAGCACCGGGGTGCGCACGCTCAACCAGATGCCGTGAAACCCGAAGGTCCAGAGCACCGTCCGCTCCCCGGCAGGCACACGGTGCGTTCCCTTCCCAGGACACCGCGAGATCAGGAGAGATGATGATCGAGGCCGCTGGCCAGCTGCGCGAGACGCTTGCGCTCGTCGCTCCCGGCACCGTCCTGCGTGATGGCCTGGAGCGGATCCTGCGCGGACGTACCGGGGCGATCATCGTGCTGGGCTTCGACCCGGTCGTGGAGGCCATCTCCTCAGGCGGCTTTCACCTGGACGTCGAGCTCTCCGCAGCCCGTCTGCGCGAGCTGGCCAAGATGGACGGCGGCGTCGTCGTCGATATGGACACCGCCCGGATCCGGCGCGCCAACGTCCAGCTGCTGCCCAACGCCTCGATCCAGACCTCGGAGACGGGTATGCGTCACCGCACCGCCGAGCGTGTGGCCCGCCAGACCGGATACCCGGTCATCTCCGTGAGCCAGTCGATGCGGATCATCTCCCTGTACGTCGACGGCAAGCGCCACGTCCTGGAGCCCAGCGAGTCGATCCTGGCCAGCGCCAACCAGGCCCCTGTCCGCCCTTGAGCGCTACAAGGCCCGCCTCGACCAGACCTCCGCCGGACTGGACTCCTTGGAGATCGAGGACCTCGTCACCGTCCGTGACGTCACCTCGGTACTCCAGCTCATGGAGATGGTTCGCCGCATCTCCGCCGACATCGACTCCTACGTCCTCGAGCTCGGTACCGACGGCCGCCTTCTGGCCCTCCAGGTCGAGGAGCTGACCCGGGGCCTGCTCGCCGAGCACGGATTCCTCCTGGAGGACTACCTGCCCGAGGGCCTGGACACGGCCACCGTGGACGCACGCCTGAAGTGGGTGGGCTCCCCGCCCTCCTGGACCTGGCGATGGTGGCGCGCTCCATGGGACTTGGGCGGCATCGACGGTCAGGACCTGGACGCTCAGGTCTCCCCCGCGGCCTGCGGATCCTGTCCAAGATCCCGCGCCTGCCCGTGGTGACGGCGCGCGCCGTCGTCGAGCAGTGGGGGGGTCCCTGCAGGGGGTTCTCGGCGCCACCATTGAGGAGCTTGAGGCCGTCGAGGGGCGTTGGCGCACAGCGGGCTCGAACCCTGCGCGACGGGCTGTCACGGCTGGCGGAGATCTCCGTCGTCGAGCGCTACTCCTGAGCCCCTCGGTACCGCGGTGACCTTCACCGGCCGCCCCTGGGGCCTTCCGACCGCAGCATGCCGTCAGCCGACGACGAAGACCCGGTCCTCAGTCAGGTCCTTGCCCCCATGACGAAGCGGAAACGGTAGGTTCCCGCGCCCGCGGCACTGCCGGGGGCGGTCTGCGCCTGGCCCGCCGAGGGACTCGCAGAGGAGCCGCCGGGGGCGCTCGGCGTGGAGGAGGCCGACGCACTGGTCGGGGAGGCCGGCGCGGCATTGGAGACCGCGCAGTCGGAGGTGGCCGCGTTGCCGTTCCAGGTCACGGTGACATCCGCGGCCTTCCCCACAGGCAGGAGAAGGTCCCGCTCAGTCTGTCCGACGGGACACGTGACGGAGTCCCACACCTGCTGAGAGCCCGAGGAGACCCGTACTCCCAGGGCCTGGCTTCCGACGTCGAGCAGACAGGGCGTCGAGCCGTTGTTGACCAGGGAGATGGAGAAGGTCGCCCCGGTGCCGACACCGACGGACTCGGGTCCCTGAACCGTGTTCGACAGGGTTGATGCGTCGCAGGTTCCCGGCGTCGGATAGACGGTGTGCACCTGAGCGGCGGCGCGCTCCTCATCCTGGCTGCGGATGGTGTTGCGAACCCAGAGGTAGCCGACAACAACGGTCACGATGAGGACGAGGAGGAGCAGGAGGACTCCGCCCAGCACCAGGGCACGGCGCAGACCGTAACGGGGCTGAGGCGGGATCGGCTTGCGCAGGCGTCCGCTGCGGGGCTGGTCCGGGCCTTGCGGGATCGAGTCGGGGGCGCCGGTGAGCCGCCCGCCGCCGATGTGGGCCCACTGGATGCCCTTGCCCCAGCTGTTTCGACGACGATCAGAACGTGCGGCCTGAGTCGAGCTCGTCCGGGCGGAGCGGGCGGTTCCCGGAGCGGCCTGCCGTGAGCGTGCCGGCGAGGACCCCTGAGCGCCCTGGGAGGGCCGACGGTTCTTGCCGACCCTGTCCTCTCTGCGCTCCTTTACCCGCCTGGGAGGACTTGCCCGAGTGCCCGCCGGCGGGCCTGCTCGTCTGCCCCGAGTGCAGGGGATGTCCGGTCGACTTGGCTCCCGAGGCGCGCCCCCCGCGCCCCTTGGCCTGGGAGGACCTGGCCGAGGAGGACTGTCCGGCGCCCGATCGCGGCCCGCCGCCGGCCCCACCCGGGCGAAGGGGCCGGGACTGGGAGCCCGAGGACGAGCGCCCTGATGAGGAGCTCGCACCGCGACGGGCCGAGCCTCGTCGTCCTGCGCTTTCCCCATGGTTGCGTCCGCGTCCTTTGGCCATGGTCACGACTCTACCGGCGTCATGGCCCCAGGACCGTGAGCGCCCCGCCCCGGCGGTGCGCAGATCGGTGCATTCAATACGCCGACTCGGTACTCGGCTAGGGAAGCCGGTAGGTGGCGCCGTCATCATCGGTGGCGATGAGCCCGTCGGCCAGGAGCGTGGCCAGGGCGCGTGCGGGCTGATCGGGATCGGGAGCACCGCCGGAGGATCGCACACCCGCCCTGGTGGCGCAGGCCACGAGCTCACCTGCGTCGACGGACTGCCCGTCGGCGGCCTCCCGCAGGCGGGCCATGACCAGTCCGCGGGCCTGGCGGTCGGTGCCGTGCCAGGCCTGGGTGCGACGTCGGCCCGCATGGATGTCCGCGGGGCGGCCGGCGGCCAGCCAGGCGCAGCTCGCCCGCCACGGGCAGGCGCCGCAGTCCGGTTCTCGGGCGGTGCACACCAGGGCGCCGAGCTCCATGACGGCCACCGACCAGTGGGCGGCGGCGGGGTCGTCGTCGGGCAGCAGGTTCAGTGCCCGCTCGCGCTCGGCCCGGTTGAGGCTGGGGGCGGGAAGGGCCTGGCCTCCGACGGCGCGGGCCAGGACCCGCCTGACATTCGTGTCCAGCACGAGGGCGCGCCGACCGTGAGCGAAGGCCAGGACCGCGCCGGCCGTGTACTCCCCCACCCCGGGCAGGGCCAGGAGGGCATCGAGATCGTCGGGCAGGACGCCGCCGTGCTGATCGACGACGCTGCGGGCGCACTCGATGAGCCGCAGGGCACGGCGCGGGTAGCCCAGGCGCCCCCAGACCCGCAGCACCTCGGCGGTGGGGGCCTGGGCGAGCTCGGTGGGGCCGGGCCAGCGCCGCATCCACTCCTGCCAGGCGGGGATGACGCGGGCCACCGGGGTCTGCTGGCTCATGACCTCCGAGACGAGGACCTCCCACGGCGTCGTACCGGGCCGGCGCCACGGCAGATCGCGGGCGTGGACGTCATACCAGGCCATGACGTCCTGCGCCGGGGGCTCAACCGGATCGACGCGCGGCGTCACCGGTGCGACCGCGGGCACGATGTGCACGGGCGGCGCCGGCTTGTCCGGGGTCGCCGCAGTGAGCGTGTCATGAGGGGCGGAACGGGCAGGGCACGGGGACACCGTAGCGGTAACGGCTTGGACGGGGCTCAGATGAGGGAGGACGGGCAGGGTCGCAGGCGTCCACCCGGCGGATATCAGCACCGCACCGGCGTTGTCAGGTACCACTGCGCCCGTAGCCCTGAGACGTCATGAGACAACACCTTCGTCAGAAGCGCCCCCAGGCCCTGACGGCGCTCCTGACGCTCCCGGAGTCCCCCTGTTGAATGCCCAGGACACCGTTCAGCTCGACGTACTCACCCGTCTCCTGGGTGTACCCGCGCGACGGCCCACTCCCAGATGCGGTCCAGCTCGGCGGAGCCCCTTGCTCTCCAGCGCCCGGGCGCTGATACCGGACCAGGTCAGACCGGCCAGGGGCGACGGCCTTGCCGTCGGTGTTGACGACGTGAGCCTCGGCGTGACGGATCTGGATCCTGCCGGCGGCGGCGTTCAGAGCCGCCGGCGCACCGGAGACCTTGACGAACAGACCCGTGCGCGACCGGGGCCAGGGGATGTCGTGGCCTCTGCCGCCGGCCCCGATGTGGATGCCGGTGGCGTCGAGAACCGTGCGCACCGACATGAGGAGCAGAACGGCAAGCGACACGACTATCCCGAGCAGCAGCAGGATGACGAAGGCTGTGATCGTTCCCCCATCACCGAGGTGGATGAGGTTCCAGACCGCACCGGACAGGCACACCAGCGCGAAGCCTCCGCCCACGAGGAACTGGATGCGGCTGGCGGTCGTCGCCGTGGGCTTGAGGACCAGCTTGTCCTGCTCAACGGGGATCGGGCCGAGCTGGGAGGGCCGGTAGTCGGGCTGCGGGGCCGAGGAGGACTGCGGGCCCGCCGGAACGCCGTGGGGAGCCGACTGACTCACTCCGGGCTGTCCGACCTGCTGACCGTATGGGCCGGTACCGGTCTGACTCGTCTGCCCGTACTGAACCTGAGGTCCAGGGGCACCGGATTGACCGTACTGCCCGTACGGGCCGGGCTGACTGTAGGGACCGCTGACCGGTGGCTGACTCATGAGCACTTTCCTCAGGGGTTTCTTCGAAGACACGGGGACCTGGCAGGACCTCGCCAGGCTACCGACTCGGTGCTGAGACGGGCGCAGGCAGAACTCCCCATCCACCCTGGGCCAGCACGTGACTGCTCTCGACAGCTACCTGTCACCGGTGAGGCGGCGCAGCACGCGCACCCTCGAGGACCACACCGCGGGACGGACGACCGTGCCCGTGGCCTCCCGTTCGGCGTTGTCGAAGAGGTCCTCGACGACGACGTCGTGCAGGGGCTCGATGGGGGCGTTGATGACGCGTTCGTGAACGTTGCGGATCATGGGTGCTCCTCCACGGTTGTCGTACGGCTGTCACACAGTTGTCGGTTGCTTGCCCGGAAGGATCGCGCCCGATCATGCAGCCACGCAGAGCCACGGCACGCCGCCCTGCACCCGCGCACCCGGCCCACTCAGCCTGATCGACTCACAGGTGCAGGAGCATGCGGGCGTTGCCCAGAGTGTTGGGCTTGACCCGGGCCAGGTCGAGGAACTCGGCCAGGCCGTCGTCGTGGGAGCGCAGCATCTCGGAGAAGACGTCCGCACCCACCGGCGTACCATCGATGGGCTCGAATCCGTGGGCGCCGAAGAACGGCTCCTCGAAGGTCAGGCAGAACACGCGCTTGAGTCCCATCTCCCGGGCCTGCGTGATGAGCTCGCGCAGGATGGCCGAGCCGAGCCCCGTCCCCAGGACCTCGGGGTGGACGGCCAGAGTGCGCACCTCGGCGATGTCGTCCCACATGATGTGCAGAGCCCCGCAACCCACGATCCTGGGGGCGGCCAACGGTTCTCCTCCGTCTCCTCCCCCATCTCTTCCGTCGTGGCCGACGCCGCCCGGGACCTCCTCGGCGACGATGAACTCCTGGATGTCCTCGAAGTAGGAGATGAGGTCCTTGGCGATGAGGACGCGGCGCTCGGCGTAGGGGCGCACCAGCTCGGCGATGGCGCGTACGTCCGCCGGGCGCGCCGGCCGCAGGACGCGGAGCACTCCGTCGGCCCCGTAGAGCTCGACCCGGTGCGTCGGCAGGCCAGCGGGTCGATGCTCGTCTGTGGTGACAGCCGTGCTACTCATCGTCATCCGTGTTCCGTAGAGATTCCGTAGGGCTCAGTTCTGGTCTTACGCCCCACGATCCGCTGCTCCACCGGCGACGTCGGGGCCATGAGCAGACCGCGGCGCGATCCGGGCCCACATCCTGCCATGTTCACGGCTCATCGAGAACCGCCTCCCGCCTGCCCCCGGGCATCGGCGAGATCGAGGACGGCGCGTGCGGTGGCGTCGTCGACGATGAGATCGGTGGCGATCCGGGCGCGCAGCGCGGCCAGCAGGGCGCGGGCCTTCCCTGTCCCTGCGGCCACGCACAGGCGGCGCGGAATCCGGGTGAGCTGGGCGGGAGTCGGCCCCGTGGCCCGGGCGTTGAGGGTGACGTCACGCCAGGAGCCGTCGGAGCGCAGCAGGACGGTGCACACGTCCCCCACCACGTTCTGGCGGCGCAGGACGGCCTGGTCCCGAGCGGTGAGGTGGCCGCCCTCATAGACCTGGGAGGGCAGAGCCCCGTTGAGGGCATCGAGGGCGCCGACACCGAAGACGGCCAGGCTCGCGCGCCGCGCCACCGACAGGACCCGTTTGACCGAGCGCTCCGACCACATGGCCTCGCGGGTGGCCACATGGTCGAAGAAGGCCGGCACCGGGAAGGAGATCGTGCGAGCTCCCAGCGACAGGCGCATCCGGGAGAGGACCTCACCGGCGCTGGGCCCCTCGCGCACGGGATCCGAGGCGCCGTTGAGCTGGACAACGGTCAGTCCCGGCACGGGGCGCGAGGGCAGGGCGGCGCTGACCTCCGACATGGTGGTGCCCCAGGCGACGCCGACGACGAGGCCTCCTGCACCAGCGTCCTGGGCGGCCCCGGCAGGCCCACGGGGGGGTCTCGTCGTCGGAGCCAGCCGGTCCCGGCTTATCAGTCCCTCCGCTCCCGCCCTGCTCGGCCAGGGCCTCGATGAGGTCGACCATGCGCGCGGCGGCGACTGAGGCGACCTGCTGGAGACGGTGGATCTCCGTGGTGCCCTCGCGCACCGGAACGATGTGCGTGCGGACCCCGAAGACCTGCGCCATCCGCCCCTCCAGAGAGCCTGCGCCACCGGGCTGGACGAGGCTGACCCGCACGATGCCCTCCTGGCGGGCACGCGCCAGGAGCCGGGAGACGGTCGAGCGCGACACCCCCAGGTGGTGGGCGATCACCTCCATCGTCTCGCCCTGGACGTAGTACATGGAGGCCGCCTCATAGGCACGCAGGAGGCCACCGGGGTCGGCGGTGCTCACCGCGCGCCCGGCCGCATCAGAAGCGGTTCTGCCAGTCACGCCATCCTCCTTCTCCTCCCGTCGACGACGGGGCCGTTCCACACAGCGGGAGGGCACGATCCTCCCGCGTACGACGTCGGATGTCCTGGCGAGGAGGACTGCCCACATAGATAAGCGGACATTCTTGTGGATACCTCGAAAGCCATCTGCACATTAGTGCACATATCTTGCGCATTCTCCCATACGCCACGGACAGTGGTGCCCGCCACCACAGAAGGGCCGTGCGAGCGCGACGGAACGCAGCGGGCCCCGGCACCGGAAGCCGGGACTCGGTCTGCATCCGGTCCGGCACCCCGGTCAACGCCGACCGGCCCCGTAGAGCCCCATCAGTTCGACCTCACGACACGTAGGAGCCCAGGAGCCATGACCTCCACCCGCAAGCCCTCCTCCAAGAAGTCCTCCGTCCGCAGCTCCGGCCCGACCGCTCCAGCCTCGCCCTCCCTACCCCGCCCCCCACCCACGACACCGCGCTCAACGCCCCCCAGCGCGAGCACGCCCTGGAGGAGATGTGCTCGGCCGAGGGCCTGGACGTGCTGGTCGTCGGCGGAGGCGTCACCGGCGCCGGCATCGCCCTGGACGCCGCGGCCCGCGGCCTGCGCACCGGCATCGTGGAGATGGGCGACTGGGCCTCGGGCACCTCCTCGTGGTCCTCCAAGCTCGTCCACGGCGGCCTGCGCTACCTCTACCAGCTCAACTTCGCCCTCGTGCACGAGGCCCTCACCGAGCGCGGCCGCCTGCTGAGCACCACCGCGCCGCACCTGGTCAAGGCCCAGCCCTTCCTGTGGCCGCTCAAGCACCACTACGAGCGCTCCTACTCCGCCGTCGGCGTGGGCATGTACGACGCCCTGGCCCTGGCCGGCGCCCGAGGCCGCAAGACCGTGCCGATCCAGCGCCACCTGGGCCGCAAGGGCACCTCCGCCCTGGCCCCCTCCCTGGACACCAGCGGCCTGGCCGGCTCCATCCGCTTCTTCGACGCCCGGGTCGACGACGCCCGCCTGGTCATCGACCTGGTGCGCACCGCCGTCGGCCTAGGGGCGCTGGCCGCCAACCGCACGAAGGTCACCGGCTTCCTCACCGACGAGCGCGGCCACGTCCACGGCGCCCGCATCACCGACCTGACCACCGGCACCGCCCACGAGATCCGGGCCAAGCGCACCATCAACGCCGCAGGCGTGTGGACCGAGGACGTCCAGGACCTGGCCACCGACGCCGGCGGTCTGAAGGTCCTGGCCTCCAAGGGCATCCACATCGTGGTCCCCAAGGAGGCCATCGACGCCGAGACCGGCGTCTTCCTGCGCACCGAGAAGTCGGTCCTGTTCATCATCCCCTGGCCCGAGTACTGGGTCATCGGCACCACCGACACCCCCTGGGACCTGGACGTCTCCAAGCCCGTGGCCACCGCCGCCGACGTCGACTACATCCTCGAGCACGCCAACTCCGTGCTGTCGCGGCCCATCACCCACGATGACATCATCGGCGTCTACGCGGGGCTGCGCCCACTGCTCCAGCCCAAGCTCAAGCCGGGCGCGGAGGCCGCCTCCACGAAGGTCTCCCGCGAGCACACGGTCACCCGGATCGCCCCGGGGCTGACCGCCATCGCCGGGGGCAAGCTGACCACCTACCGGGTCATGGCCGCCGACGCCGTCGACCACGCCCTGGGCGAGGCCCTGGCCCACGCCCACCCCTGCGCCACGCAGGAGCTGCCCCTGGTGGGTGCGGCCGGCTACCACGCCCTGGCCAAGCGGGCCGGACGGATCGCCGGCGAGCGCGGCTGGACCCTGGCACGGGTCACCCACCTGCTGGACCGCTACGGCGACGAGACCCCGGCCCTGCTGGAGGCCATCGACGCCGCCGGCCCCGAGGCGCGCCTGGGCGAGCCGCTGGCGGAGGCCCCCACCTACCTGCGCGCCGAGGTCGCCTGGGCCGTCACCCACGAAGGCGCCGAGGCCTCGACGACGTCCTGCTGCGCCGGGTGCGACTGGACCTCTCACGCCGCGACCGGGGCCTGGCCGCCGCCGACGAGATCCTGGCGATCATGGCGCCGCTGCTGAGCTGGTCGGAGGATGACGTCGCCGCCCAGAAGGAGGCCTACGCCCAGCGCGTGGCCCAGATCGCCGCGGCCGAGGCCGAGCTGACTGACGCCGCCGCAGTGGCGCACATCACCGAGCCGATCTAGTCTCCTGCTGGCCGAGCGGACCGCACCCGGTACCGCTCGGCCCGCGGGATCCCCGTGGCGCCCGCAGATTCCGGCGGAGGCGGGCACCGCGACCACCCACCACCAACACACCGGACCTCGCAGTCCCGAATAGACCCGCACACCGTCGTGCAGAAAGAGAGCCGCACATGTCTGCGACCCTGACCCAGATCTTCGCCTCGGAGGCCCTGGGGACGTTCCTCCTCATTCTTCTGGGCTGCGGCGTCGTCGCCGGTGTCCTGCTGCCCACCTCCAAGGCCAAGGACAGCGGCTGGATCGTCATCACCATGGCGTGGGGACTGGCGGTCTTCGTGGGTGTGTACGCCGGCTACAAGACCGGCGCGCACCTCAACCCGGCCGTGACCATCGGCCTGGCGGTCGCCGGACGAGACCTGGCCGACGGGATCCCAGCGACGGCGACCACCATCCCCGTCTACATCGCCGCCCAGATGGCGGGCGCCATGGCGGGTGCCGCCACCGTCTGGCTGTCCTACAAGAAGCAGTTCGACCAGGAGGCCGACGCCGCCAGCAAGCTCGCCGTGTTCGCCACCGGCCCGGCGGTGCGCTCCTACGGCTGGAACGTCGTGACCGAGGCCGTGGGCACCTTCGTCCTGCTGGCCTGGATCATCGCCTCGGGCAAGACCCCCTCGGGCCTGGGCCCGCTGGCCGTGGCCCTGGTCGTCGTCGTCATCGGTATGAGCCTGGGCGGTCCCCACCGGCTACGCCATCAACCCGGCCCGCGACCTGGGCCCGCGCATCACCCACACCCTCCTGCCGATCCCCGGCAAGGGCGACTCGGACTGGGCCTACTCCTGGGTCCCGGTCGTCGGCCCGATCATCGGCGCCGTCGCCGCCGGGCTCATCGTCCCCCACGTCGCCGGGCTGTTCTGAGTCCGCACGACCCCCGTACCGCATCCGCAATCGCTGCCGAGCGCAGCCCTCACCACCGCCCCCTCACACCGCAGTGAAAGGACATTCCTGTGAGCCCCAACAGCACTGAGAAGAAGTACGTCCTGGCCATCGACCAGGGTACGACCTCCTCACGCGCCATCCTGTTCAACCACGACGGCGGGATCGTCGCCGTCGACCAGAAGGAGCACGAGCAGATCTTCCCGCGCGCCGGCTGGGTCGAGCACGACGCGAACGAGATCTGGGACAACATCCGCTCCGTCGTCGGCGGGGTGCTGGTCAAGGCGCAGATCAACCGCCACGAGATCGCATCGGTGGGCATCACCAACCAGCGCGAGAGCGCCGTCGTGTGGGACAAGAACACCGGCGAGCCCGTCTACAACGTCATCGTCTGGCAGGACACCCGCACCCAGAGGATCTGCGACCGCCTGGCCGGCGAGGACGGCCCGGACAAGTACAAGGACCGCGTCGGCCTGGGTCTGGCCACCTACTTCGCCGGCCCCAAGGTCGCCTGGGTCCTGGAGAACGTCGAGGGCGCCCGCGAGCGCGCCGAGGCCGGCGACCTCCTCATGGGCACCATGGACACCTGGACGCTGTGGAACCTCACCGGCGGGGTCAACGGCGGCGTGCACGCCACCGACGTCACCAACGCCTCGCGCACGATGCTCATGAACATCGACACCCTGGACTGGAACCCGGAGATCTGCGCGGACATGGGCATCCCCGTCTCCATGCTCCCCGAGATCCGGCCATCCTCCGGCGTCTTCGGCCACGGCCGCAAGAACGGTCTGCTGGTGGACACACCCATCAGCGGCATCCTCGGCGACCAGCAGGCTGCGACCTTCGGGCAGGCCTGCTTCGAGAAGGGCCAGGCCAAGAACACCTACGGCACCGGCTGCTTCATGCTCATGAACACTGGGCACCACCCCGGTGCGCAGTGAGAACGGGCTGCTGACCACCGTGTGCTACCAGATCGGGGGACGAGCCGGCCGTCTACGCCCTGGAGGGCTCGATCGCCGTGGCCGGCTCACTGGTGCAGTGGCTGCGCGACAACCTGGGCATCATCGCCGACTCCAAGGACATCGAGGCCCCTGGCCTCCAGCGTCGAGGACAACGGCGGGGCCTACTTCGTGCCGGCCTTCTCCGGGCTGTTCGCCCCGCACTGGCGTCCCGACGCCCGCGGCGCCCTGGTAGGCCTGACCCGCTACGTCAACAAGGCGCACATCGCCCGGGCCGTGGAGGAGTCGACCGCCTACCAGACCCGCGAGGTCCTCGAGGCCATGAACGCCGATTCAGGGCAGGCCCTCACCGAGCTGAAGGTCGACGGCGGCATGACCCGCGACGAGCTGCTCATGCAGTTCCAGGCCGACCAGGTGGGCGTGCCCGTGGTGCGTCCGAAGGTCGCCGAGACCACGGCGCTGGGGGCCGCCTACGCCTCCGGTATCGCCGTGGGCTTCTGGTCGGGCACCCAGGACGTCATCGACAACTGGGCCGAGGACAAGCGCTGGGAGCCGACCATGGAGGAGGCCGAGCGCGAGCGGCTCTTCCGCAACTGGAACAAGGCCGTCCAGCGCACCCTGGACTGGGTCGACGAGGACGTGGTCGAGTAGGAGTGACATCCGGCAGCACTCAGGCGGCTGCGTCAGCAACCGCCTGACCGCCCAGCACCCCAGGCGCCGCCGACGGGTCCCGTCTCCCCACGGGGCCGTCGGCGGCGCCCTTGCGCGCCACTAGTCCTCTCATACACTGTTGACCGGCTCGAATGGTCGGTAGATTCCTGGGTGGTGCTCTCCGGCCCGCTCCGCGGAGTCCTTCCCGTCCCCCTTGCGAGGAGTCCCTGCATGACGGCTCACCCATCCGCTGCCCACGTGTCCCCGCCCGCCTCGGCGCCGTCGGCATCGACGCCGGCACTGCCCGTCGACGAGTCCGACGAGCTCTCCGGCACCGGCGGTTCCTCCGACGCCCGCACGGGCGAGGGGATCCTCGAGCGGATCGAGTGGACCGACGTCGTACGCATCGTCCTGGTGGGACTGGCGGCACTGGGCGCCTGGATCGCGAGCGCGGCCGGCACACCCGGCTGGGCCGTGGGCGCCGTCGGGGCGGTGACGCTGGCGGTGGGCTGCTGGCCGATCATCGTCGAGGCGGTCGGCGACCTGCGCGAACGGCGCATGAGTATGGAGCTGTCGATGCTGCTGGCCATCGTGGCGGCCGCAGCCATCGGCGAGTGGGTGACCGCCCTGGCCGTGACCGTCTTCGCGCTGTGCGCCGAGGTCCTGGAGGAGCTGTCGATGGATCGCGGGCGCGACGCCCTGACCGATCTCATGTCCTTCCTGCCGCAGACCGCGCGGGTGGTGACCGCCCCGGAGTCGGCTGAGTCCGCCGAGTCCTCCGGGACCACCGATGTCCCCGTGGATGAGGTGCGCCCGGGGCAGGTCATCGCCCTGAGCCCCGGGGGCCGGGTACCTGTCGACGGCGTCATGCGCACCGGCCGGGCCGATGTCGACCAGTCCCGGATCACCGGGGAGGCGCTGCCCGTGCAGGTCGGTCCGGGCGACCGCGTCCCCGCTGGATCCATCACCCGCGGCGCCCTGGAGCTCGAGGTGGAGCGGGTCGGCGAGGAGTCCTCGTACGGGCGGATCGTCGCGGCGGTGCGCCGTGCCCAGTCGTCGCGTGCTCCGGTCCAGCGCCTGGCCGACCGTCTGGCGGCCCGCATCGTCTACCTGGCGCTGGCGGCGGCCCTCGTCACCTTCCTGGTGACCCGGGACGCGCGCGCCACGATCTCGGTCATCATCGTGGCCGGGGCCTGCGGGGTGGCCGCGGGCACTCCCTGGCGGTTCTGGCGGCCATCGCCCGCGCCGCCCGCTGCGGGGCCTTCGTCAAGGACGGCACCCATCTGGAGCAGCTCTCCGCGGTGGACACGGTGGTGATGGACAAGACCGGGACCCTCACCGTGGGCGCGCCCTGGGTCGCGAGCGTGCATCCCACCGAGGACGCCGCAGGAGAGGACGAGGTACTCGCCCTGGCGGCTGCGGCGGAGTGGAACTCCGAGCACCCCGATCGGCCGGGCCATCTACGCCGAGGCCGCCGTGCGCGACCTGACGGTGCCGGTGCCGGGCGACGTCACCTACTCCCCCGGAGCCGGCGTGAGCGCCCACATCGAAGGGCGCCGGATCACCGTGGGGCGCCGCCAGGCGCAGGGGCGCCAGGCAGACCGAGCCACCACCGGCTCCGATGACGCCATCGCACTGAGCGCCGGGTCCGACCCGGAGGCGCCCTCGGCCACCTCGGTGGTGGAGGTGCGGTCCGACGGACAGCTCCTGGGCACCATCGCCCTGACCGACAGGCTGCGTCAGGGGCGGCCACCGCCGTGCGCGACCTGAGTGACATGGGGCTGGAGGTCCTCATGCTCACCGGCGACTCGGCCGCCTCCGCACGCCACGTGGCCGGCCTGCTCGGCCTGACCGAGGATCAGGTGCGCGCCGACCTGCTGCCCACCGACAAGGAGGAGGTCGTCGACTCGCTGCGCCGGGCGGGCAAGTGCGTGGCCATGGTGGGCGACGGCGTCAACGACGCCCCCGCCCTGGGCGCCGCCGACGTCGGCATCGCCATGGGAACCGGTACGGACGTGGCCCGCGAGGCCGGGGACGTGGTGCTGGTGGGATCCGCCCCGGCCGACCTGGTCGAGACCGTGCGGGTGGCCCGGCGTGCCCGGCGCATCATCATGGTGAACTTCGTGGGCACGGTGGTGGTCGACGTCGTCGGCATGATCGCCGCCGGGCTGGGGCTGCTGGGGCCGGTGGCCGCGGCGCTCGTGCACGTCGTCTCCGAATCCGCCTTCATCCTCAACTCGGCCCGACTGGTGCCCCGGCGCACCCGCAGGCGCTGAGTCGGCCGGCCACCAGTACGAGCCATGGCACCGGGAGCCGGTACGCAAACGGCCGCGAGCGCCATCACGATCCCGGCAGCCTCGGACACCGCGCCCTCCTCCTCACTTTCACCTGGAAGGCTGTGCGAAGACGGCACGCGGCCACGCCACGTGGTGCACAAGTCATCGTCGCCGTGGCATGATCGTTAGGCCTTAGTACCCAGGACGTAACAACGCGGCTGCCAGCCCAGCCCCGTTCGCGACCTGGACGACCCCATCAGTACTCACAGTGGAGTAGCCATGACGCCAGCCGTCCTGTCAGTCCTGCCAATGCATACGGCACCACTCGCCCCAGCCTTGGCGGCACAGTCCGACACCTTCACGCCGTCGACCACCGCCGTGGGAGGCAACGTCTACCTCACCGCCGCCGTGGGCCTGCTGCCGCTGGTGGTGTTCTTCGTCCTCATGGGCGTGTTCAAGGTGGCCACCCACTGGTGCGCCCTCATCTCCCTGGTGATCGCGGCCTTCACCGCGGTCGCCCTGTTCCACATGCCGGTGGGCATGACGGTCATGAGCGCCACCCAGGGCATGGCCCTGGGATTCGTCCCGATCATCTACATCATCATCGCGGCCGTGTGGCTCTACAACCTCACTGACGTCTCGGGTCGCTCCAAGGACCTCAAGGCCGTGTTCAACGTGATCGGCAAGGGCGACATGCGCGCCCAGGCCCTCATCGTGGCCTTCTCCTTCTGCGGCCTGCTTGAGGGGCTGGCCGGTTTCGGCGCCCCGGTGGCCATCGCCGCCGCCATGGTGGCGACCCTGGGTCTGCCCAAGCTCAAGGCGGCCGTCGTCGTCATGGTCGGTAACGCCATCAACGTGGGCTTCGGCGCCATGGCCATTCCCACCACGACGGCCGGCAAGCTCGGCGGCCAGGAGCCGGTGACGGTCGCGACCGCCATGGGGCACCTGACCTGGGTGTTCTGCGCCTTCATCCCGCTCCTGCTGCTGTTCATCCTCGACGGCGCGCGCGGCGTCAAGCAGCTGTGGCCGCTGGCCATCGTCGCGGGACTGGCCACCGGGGTCGGTCACTTCTTCACCCCCTCGATCTCCTACGAGCTCACCGCCGTGCTGGCCTCCCTGCTGGGACTGGCCGCCTCCTACGTCTTCCTGCTGGTGTGGACCCCCACGACCCCTGACGAGTACCGCTCCCAGGTGGCCGCCGACGACGCCCCCGACCGCGAGCGCGTCATCCTGGCCCTGCTGCCCTACGTCCTGGTGGTGGTCATCATCGCCACCACCAAGCTGTGGACCCTGGGTGTCAATCTCGACAAGGCCTTCAAGGCCACCGACCTGAAGATCGAGTGGCCCGGCGTGTACGGCCAGCTCCTGGACGCCAAGGGCGAGGCCTCCAAGAGCGCCGTCTACAACCTTCAGACCCTGTCCAACCCGGGCACCTGGATCTTCCTGACCGCCATCATCGTCACCTTCATCTACACGGCGCGCTCGGTACCCGGGCAAGTTCGAGATGAGTGTGGGCAAGGGCTTCGCCACGCTGGCCAAGACCTGCTACACGCTGCGCATGGCGATCCTGACGATCGCCGCCGTCATGGCCCTGGCCTACGTCATGAACTTCTCCGGCCAGACCTCCGCCATCGGCGCGGCCCTGGCCGCCACGGGCGCCGCCTACGCCTTCCTCTCCCCGGCCCTGGGCTGGGTGGGGACCGCCGTGGCCGGCTCGGCAACGAGCGCGGGCGCCCTGTTCGCCAACCTGCAGGCCACCGCCGCCCAGGGGGCCGGGCTCGACCCGAAGATCCTGCTGGCCGCCAACACCATCGGTGGCGGGCTGGGCAAGATCGTCTCCCCGCAGAACCTGGCCATCGCCTCGACCGCGGTGGACGCACCCGGTACGGACGCCGAGATCCTCAAGAAGGCGGCGCCCCTACTCCATCGGGCTGCTGCTCTTGCTGGGCACTCTCGTGTTCCTGGCCTCCCAGTTCGGACTGGGCGTCTGAGCCTGTCGGCCACCGACTCCCACGCACGGCGCCCCCGGATTCTTCGCGGTTCCGGGGGTGCCGTGCGTGCCCTCATCCTCCGGCTTCAGTGGCGAAAGCGAGGCGATTCTGCTGGGATGGGCGCGAAGGAGGGCCCCGCGATGACTCATGCTCCCCTGGCTGCTGGACGCAGGCACACCGTTCGCTGTCTCCCCAACGGTCAGGTGGTCGCCGTCGGAGCGGATGACGCCGGAGAGTGCCGGGTCTTGCAGTGGCGAGGCGTCATCGCCGTGGCGGCGGGCAGCGTCCATGCGGCCGCCAACACCGGCCGGTCCCACACGCTCGGCCTGTGCGACGACGGAACGGTGCTGGCCTGCGGCTGGAACGCGCAGGGGCAGTGCGACGTCCAGAGCTGGCGAGACGTCGTCGCCATCGCCGCCGGATGGAGATTCAGCGCAGGACTGCGCATCAACGGGACAGTGGTGGCGACTGGCCGCAGTGCCGAGGGGCAAAGGCAGGTCGACCACTGGCGCGAGATCATGGACATCAGCTGCGGCGACTGGCACACGGTGGCCGTTCGGGCCGACGGGAGCGTCTGCTCGGCCGGCAACAACACCGCCGGCCAGTGCGAGGTGCACGACTGGGGCCGGATGCGCGCGGTGTCCGCGGGCTACCTCCACACCCTGGGTCTGCTGGGAAACGGCACTGTTCGCGCGGTCGGACGTCCGGAGTCCTGGGCCGGGGTCGAGCACTGGACTGACATCATCGCCGTGGCGGCGGGCAGCTACCACAGCATCGGACTCAAGGCTGACGGCACCGTCGTCGCAGCAGGCAGGTCTGAGGCCGGTCAGTGCGACGTGAGCCAGTGGCGCGACATCGTGGCCATTGCGGCGGGCACGGCCCACACCGTCGGTCTCCGTGCCGACGGCGGTGTCGTCGCCACCGGCAGCAACAGCCACGGACAGCTCGAGGTCGAGACCTGGTCCTGCAACTGAATCCAGCGTCGCAACTGCACAGACACACGTCAGGATGGAGGGCCGTACCCAAGCCCCGGCGTCGGATCGAGAGCGCACTTATCAATTGAGGGCCGAGCCCTGTCAAGGACCGCCGCGATCAGAATCTGACCATCTACAACGACACGGGGCCCTCACGGCGAAGGTACGTCCCTCTCACGGTACCCGTGGCCGACGACTTCACGCTCACTGCCCTCATCGCCCCGCGGGTCTCACAGGCCGCGCAGGACCAGGCCCAGCCCCGAGCGCAGCTGGCCGATCACCTCATCGGGCTCCGTTGGCGGGGCGTTGAGCAGGTCGAGGGTCAGCCCATTGACGACGGCGGTCACCAGGCGGGCCCCCTCGGCGGGTGACAGGTCCGCGCGCATACGACCGGCCTTCCGAGCGTCGGCCAGAACACCCTCGACCCAGGTCCGCATGATCTGGAGCGCCTCCCAGTAGGGATCGGCCAGCCAGGGCCTGGTGGATGCGGCGGCTCCGAAGGCGACCCAGGCAGCCGCGTCCTCGCGCTGCACGGCCCCGGTCGGCAGCAGCTCGGCAAGAGCCCTCACCAAAGTCTCCGGCTGCGCGGAGTCGACCTCATGAGAGACCACACGGCCGGCCTGGCGCTGGACGGAGCGGACGAGGGCGTCGGTCAGCAGAGTTCGCCGGCTCGGCGAGCGGTACTGAACGGTGCCCGGGGCGACGCCGAGCCGGGCGGCCACGCTGCGAACACTGACCCGGTCGAAGCCCTCCTCGGCGATGATCGCGATGGTGGCGTCAGCGGTCATGCTCACGGCCGGTGACATCGGGGTGTCGAGGACCGATTGCCGGTTCGTCTCCTGGTCCATTAACGCTCTCCTCCGTCGCTCTTCACCTCAGTATCTTCACGGACACTCTCCGACGTCGCTACCGCAGGCCTCCCTGGCACTTTACGGCAGTTGCCTCACCAGACCGCTCCCCGTACGATCGTATAAGAATGATCGTACGATCGTACGACCACATTCGGTCTATGAGCAGAGGTACCCCATGGAACACGCCACCACACTCGCAGGACTCGCCCTGCTGGACTCCACCAGCCTGGGCACGCTGGTCATCCCGATCGCTCTCGTCGTGCGCAGCCGTCGCGTGGACCGCGGGCCGATGACCATCTACCTGACCACCGTGTGCCTGGTGTACCTCGGCCTCGGGATCGCCCTGGTGGCCGGCTTCGACCTCATCGGCTCCACCGCGGCACGCCTGGCCCGCACCGAGACTGCACAGTGGGCGACCCTTGTCATCGGTGTGGTGCTGGCGGGCTTCGGCATCCTCGGCCCCGACCCGGCCAAGCCCGAGCCCGGAACGGATTCTCTGGGAAGCCGACCCACCCCCGCCTCGGCCGGGGCGATGGTCGTGCTGGGACTGGGAGCCTCACTCGCCGAAGCCGCCACCATGGTTCCCTACATCGCGGCGACCGGGATCATCGCCTCCTCACCAGAGGCTTGGCCGGTACGGATCGTCACCTTGATCCTGTACTGCCTGGTCATGATCGCACCCGCCCTCGTCCTGCTCGTCCTGGCCGATACGCTGGGGCAGCGTTTTCTACCCAAGCTGGCCAGAATCGCCCCCAGGCTGGAGTACGAGGCCAAGGTCACTCTCCTGTGGGTCGCAGCGATCCTCGGTCTCCATCTCGCCGGGCGCAGCGCAGGCGCCCTGGGCCTGTTGGGTTAGCCGGACCGATCGAGGACGTACTTTCCGCACGAGGACTGCGCTTTGACGAGAACCGCCGCAGTCAGAACCCGGCCATCTACAACGACACGCAGTCCTCACGGCGAAGGTACGTCCTCATCCTCCGACGGCGCCCACGCACCCGCTCGGACCGCACCTGAGCCCGCGGATCAGATAACAGCAGTGACCCATGACGCAATCCAGGCCTAGGACTTACCTCCCACACGCCGCGGACGCCCTCTCCCGAACCAACACTGTCCCTGCACAGAACTGCACCATCTCGCCGGAAAACCCGCCCCTGGAGAGCAGAACCAACCGACCAGGGAGCACGCCGTCATCAGATGAGTGCTGACACCGGCCCGTAGCCTGAGACACAGCCGAGGCCGCGTCGCACCCTGCTCCAGGCAGGCAGTCCGGGCGGTCCTCGTGACAGTCCCAGCTACGACGTCGTGGAGGCATATCGTGCGAATCGCCCTTTTCGCCACCTGTCTTGCGGACACCATGTTCCCGCAGGCAGCGCAGGCAACCGTCACCATCCTGGAGCGCCTCGGCCACCAGGTCTGCTTCCCCGGAGGGACAGGTCTGCTGCGGCCAGATGCACGCCAACACCGGCTACTTCAAGCAGGCCGCCAAGATCACGCGCAACCACGTGGACACCTTCTCCCCGTCCTCGACGGCGAGTGGGACGCCATCGTCATCCCCTCGGGCTCGTGCACCGGCGCGGCCCGCCACGAGCAGGGCCTCGTGGCCGAGCACGTGGGCGACACGGCCCTGGCCAAGCGGGTCGAGCAGATCGCCGCCCACACCTACGACCTCAGCGAGCTGCTCATCGACGTGCTGGGCACCGAGGACGTGGGCGCCTACTTCCCCCACACGGTCACCTACCACCCCACCTGCCACTCGCTGCGCATCGCCAAGGTCGCCGACCGCCCCTACCGCCTCCTCAAGGCCGTCGAGGCCCTCACCCTCATCGACCTGCCCGACGCCGAGGTCTGCTGCGGATTCGGTGGCACCTTCTCCATGAAGAACTCCGAGACCTCCACCGCGATGCTCGCCGACAAGATGAGCAACGTGATGTCCACGCGCGCCGAGGTCCTGTGCGCCGGCGACTACTCCTGCCTCATGCACATCGGCGGTGGCCTCTCGCGCGTCAACTCCGGGGTGCGCATCATGCACCTGGCCGAGATCCTGGCCTCCACCAAGGACGCGCCCTTCGAGGGCAACATCTCCCTTCGCCCCCAAGCACGTCCAGCACACCGGTAACTCTCAGCACACACAGGCGGTGGCACGATGACACAGGTATTTCTGGGCATGCCCCACACGGGCGGCTGGCGCACCGAGGTCGAGCAGCCCGAGGACACGCTGCGCTGGGGACCCACCTTCCCCGAGGGCGCGCACAAGACGCTGGCCAACACCCAGATGCGCCGCAACCTGGGCCACGCCACGCGCACCATCCGCTCAAGCGCGCCGACCGCGTGGCCGAGATGCCCGACTGGGAGGACCTGCGCAACGCCGCGGAGGCCGTCAAGTTCGAGGTCGCCTCGCGCATGCCCGAGCTGCTGGAGCAGTTCGAGGCCAACGTGACCGCCCGCGGCGGGAATCGTCCACTGGGCGCGTGACGCCGCCGAGGCCAACCGGATCATCACCGACATCATCGCCTCCAAGGGCGTCGACGACGTCGTCAAGGTCAAGTCGATGGCCACCCAGGAGACGAACCTCAACGAGTACCTGGCCGACCGGGGCATCACCGCCCACGAGACGGACCTGGCCGAGATGATCGTCCAGCTCGCCGACGACATGCCCTCGCACATCGTGGTGCCCGCCATCCACCGCAACCGCTCCGAGGTGCGCGGCATCTTCCTGGACCGCATGGATGACGCCCCTGCGGACCTCTCCGACGACCCGCAGGAGCTCACGGCCGCGGCCCGCTCGCACCTGCGCAACAAGTTCCTGCACGCCTCGGTGGCCGTCTCCGGCACGAACATGGGTGTGGCCGAGACCGGCACGGTCTCGATCTACGAGTCCGAGGGCAACGGACGCATGTGCCTGACCCTGCCGGACACGCTCATCACCCTCATGGGGATCGAGAAGCTGGTGCCCCGGTTCCAGGACGTGGAGATCTTCTCCCAGCTCCTGCCGCGCTCGGCCACCGGTGAGCGCATGAACCCCTACACCTCTATGTGGACAGGTGTCACCGAGGGCGATGGCCCCAAGGAGTTCCACCTGGTGCTCATGGACAACGGGCGCACCAAGACCCTGGCCGACCCGGTGGGCCGCCAGGCCCCTGGCCTGCATCCGCTGCGGGATCGTGCATGAACATCTGCCCCGTCTACCAGCACACCGGTGGGCACGCCTACGGCTCGGTCTACCCCGGCCCGATCGGCTCGATCATCACCCCCCAGCTCACGCAGGGGCTGGCCGACGACGACCCGGTCCACACCCTGCCCTTCGCCTCCTCCCTGTGTGGGGCCTGCGGTGAGGTATGCCCGGTCAAGATCGACATCCCCACGATCCTCGTCCACCTGCGGGCCCGCTCCGTGGACGTCAAGCGCCGCGTGGTGCCGGACGTGTGGGACGTGGCCATGAACGTCTCGGCCCCGGTGATGTCGAAGAGCTCGCTGTGGGAGGCCGCCTCGCAGACGGTCAAGGCCTCGGCGCTTCTGGGCGGCAAGGAGGGCAAGATCGGCGCTCTGCCCTTCCCGGCCTCCCTATGGACCGGGGCGCGCGACCTGCCGGTGGCCCCCTCGGAGACCTTCCGCCAGTGGTGGCGGCGCACCCACCCCGAGGGCGAGACCCCCCTGAGCCAGGTCGCCCGGCACCCGGGTCGGCCGCGGCCACCCGGACGGCTTCCCGGCCGATCCGCCACTGCCTCCCGGCGAGCCGGTGTCCGGCAGCGCGAGCGCCGACGGCGAGCCCGCCCCGGCCGCGCTGGACGCACGCTCAGCCATCATCAACCCTGAGCCGATCGCCCCGGAGGCATCCGCCACCCAGGCCCCGGCCGGCTCGACCAGCGAGGAGGAGCTGTGATGGATGCGAAGTCCGCGATCCTGGCCCGCGCCCGCGACGCGATCTCGCGGTCCCAGACCCGACCGGTGGGGCCGATCCCGCGCAACTACATCCGCTCCGGTGAGAATCCCCCCGGCTCCAAGCCCGTGGTCGACGAGATGATCGAGAAGCTCGAGGACTACTCGGCCGAGGTCATCGTCGCCCCCAAGGACGCCGCGATCCTGGATGCCATTGACGAGCTGCTCGGTGAGGCGCGCTCCGTCGTCGTCCCCGCGGGACTGCCCGAGGCCTACAAGGAGGCGGCCGCCCGCAACGGCCGCACCGTGGTGGAGGACTCCCGCCAGGAGGCCATCGCCACCCTCGACCTCAATGAGATCGACGCCGTGCTGACCTGCTCGCGTGTGGGCATCTCGATCTCGGGGACGATCGTCCTCGACGGAGAGTCGGACCAGGGGCGCCGGGCCATCTCACTGGTGCCGGACAAGCACGTCGTGGTTCTGGAGCGCGAGTCGATCATGCCGACGGTGCCGCAGGCCGTCGACGTCCTGGGCGAGCACCCCACGCGCCCGATGACGTGGATCGCCGGCGGCTCGGCCACCAGCGACATCGAGCTCGTGCGCGTCAACGGCGTGCACGGCCCGCGCAACCTGCGCGTCGTCATCGCCCACTGAGGTTCATCAAGCCCACCCGCACTCCGCGTCGCCCGATGGCACACCGCCCGGGCGACGCGGAGCTTCTGCGTTTCTCTTCTCCCGCAAGGATTCCTGCGGAAGTGAGGCGAGCACCGGGACGGGCCGATGAGGTCGCCTGGGGCCGGCGCACACCGGTTTTCCATGAAGGCGGAGTTGACTGGAAGTGACTGGTGGCAGCATGGAAAGGACCTCTTCTTGACCACCTCACTGACTGAGTCGCCCCTGGCCCCCGACTATGACCGCTCCGCCATGATCACTGGGATCATCCACATCGGCGTGGGTGGCTTTCACCGTGCCCACGAGGCCGTCTACCTCGACAGGCTCATGCGCAGGCGCGCCGGGGCCCGGCCCCCGAGACGGCGCTGAGCCCATCACACCGGGGGATCCTGCCTGGAGTGGGGGATCTGCGGTGTCGGCCTGCTGCCCGGGGACGCACGGATGCGCGACGCGCTGGAGAGCCAGGGCCACCTCTACACCCTCATCCGCAAGCACCCCGGTGGGCTGCGCGACCCGGTGGTCATCGGCTCCATTCACGACTACCGCCTCGCCCCCGACGACCCCGAGGCCGTTCTGGCCCTCATGAGCAGGCCCACCACCCGAATCGTCTCGTTGACGATCACCGAGGGCGGCTACAACGTCGATGACGTCACCGGGCGAGTTCCGCACCTTCAGCCCCCGGGGCCGTCCACGACGCCACCCACCCGGGTGAACCGACGACGGCCTTCGGATACATCGTCGAGGCGCTGCGGCGGCGTCGGGCGGACGGAACCCCGCCGTTCACGGTGATGAGCTGCGACAACCTGCCCGGTAACGGGAAGGTGGCCCGCACGGCGGTGGTCTCCCAGGCGGCGATGAGCGACCCGGAGCTGGCCGACTGGATCGACGGGAGCGTCGCCTTCCCCAGCTGCATGGTCGACCGGATCACCCCGCAGACCACGCTGGCGGACATCGACGAGCTGCGACGCGGACTCGACATCGAGGACGCCTGGCCGGTGGTCTGCGAGCCCTTCACCCAGTGGGTGATCGAGGACGACTTCCCCGCCGGTCGGCCCCCGTGGGAGGAGGTCGGGGTGCAGATGGTCGACGACGTCGTCCCCTACGAGCTCATGAAGCTGCGCCTGCTCAACGCCTCCCACCAGGGGCTGGCCCACTGGGGGCGGCTGCTGGGGATGGAGTACGCGCACGAGGCCGCGGCCGATGCGGACATCGCCACCTGGGTGAGGGCCTATCTTGAGCGCGAGGCGCGGGCCACCCTGCGCTCGGTGCCGGGGATCGACCTGGACGAGTATGTGGACACGCTCTTCTGGCGCTTCACCAACGAGGCAATTGCGGACACGCTCTTCAGACTGGCGCAGGACGCCTCCAGCCGGATGCCGAAGTTCGTCCTGGGCACGGTGCGCGACAACCTGACTGCCGGCGGGCCGATCCGGCTGGGGGCTGCGATGGTGGCCGCCTGGGCACTGGGTGAGGAGGGCGTTGACGAGAACGGCGAGGAGATCGTCATCGACGACCCGCTGGCCGAAGAGCTCCTGCCCCTGGCGGCGGCTCAGAAAGCCGGCCATGAGACCGCCTTCATCTCCCACGAGGGGCGTCTTCGGGGACCTGGCGACAGATGAGCGCTTCCGACGCGCCTTCGTCGAGGAGCTGGACGCTCTGCGCCGGGACGGTGCCCGTGAACGTCTGCAGACCCTGGCCGGCCACACCCGAGTGGCTTAGCCCCGGCCCGTCGGCAGGCTCCGGTTCAGCTGTCCTTGACGGGGATGTCGGTGAGGCGGTAGGCGTAGGAGCCGTTGCCCTTCTTGATGCTCTGGTGGTCAACGGTGATGGTATCGCCACCGGGATCTGGCCAGACGACGGCGACGGTCATGGCGGTACCGGCCTGAAGCTTCTCGGCGAGGTTGAAGTCGGCCAGTGGCCAGTGCGTGTCCTTCCCGCCGGGCACGTAGTCCGCCGGAAGGATCTGCATGCCCCCTGCGACCACCGCGAGGCCGTCACACGCACTGGAGAGGGTGTACTGGACTGAGGCCGAGTCCTCGTTGCGGGAGTTGGAGAAGATACCCCCGGAGTCGATGTCGTGGAACCAGTCCGACGCCGAGGTGTCGCCATCAACGGCCACGACCTTCACCTCCCCCAGGAGGTAGCCGCCGGCACGGGTGACGTGGTCCAGGCTGATCGTCAGCTGACCACTGCCATCAGATCTTTTGACAGTGACACCCTCCGTCCCCTTGCCGACAGGCCCTTTGGCCTCAGGCAGGGAGGCACCACCAGACGAGGCCTGGGCCGACGGCGTCGCACTGCCAGCGCCGGTCCCTAATCCGCCGCGCTTCGTGCTGCTACCAGTGCCGCCCGTGGGGGTAAGGGTGATCTCCACGCGTCGGTTGGCGGCCCGCGCCTCGTCAGTAGTGCCGGAGACACGGGGCTCGGACTCGCCCTTACCAGCGACGGAGGGGTTCCACTTGTCCAGGCCGGTGAGCTGCCCCAGACGAGTCTTGACCGTGTTGGCACGCTTCTCGGAGAGGGCCTGGTTGTAGGCGTCATCCTGGACGTCGTCAGTATGCCCCACGATGGTCAGCGTCCCACCATCGGGATACTGGGCGATCTGACCTGCCACGGTCTGCAGCTGAGCCTCGGCCGCCGCAGCCAGATCCGCCGAGTCCGGGGCAAACGTGACATCAGAAGCCATGACGATGGTGACGTTCTTGCCCCCGGTACGGGCACCCAGCGAACCATCGACCGTGCGGGAGTTGATCTCGATGGGTGAGGCCGCAGCCTGCTCGGTGACCGGCTTGTCGTCCTTGACCGCCGTCTCCATGGCCTTGAGGTCGATACCGGTCCTGGACACCTCGTCGCGACTGATGACATCAACGGTGACGAAACCGGTCTGAGGAACCAGGACGGTGACGGAATCGGAGTCGACCGCACCGAAGGCGACATAGGTGGTGACGCTCTGACCGGGTTTGATGTCGAGCCGCTCCTTGCTCATGGTGGAGACGGAGGTCCACGCGCGCCCCTTGGCCGTATCGATCAGGCGGGTGCTGGTCACACCATAGCGCCAGTCTCCAGCGAAGTTGATGTACCCCATGACCGTTCCGAAGGAGAAGTCACTGCCGTTCGCGTCGTCAGCAGCACGCGAAAGCACCATGGACAGGGCGGTCGTGGAGTCGTCGATCCGAACCAGTGGCGAGACCTCAACCGTCAGGCGATGACCCGACACATAACCGTCCAAGGCCTTGAAGCCCGGCTGCGTTCCTGTTGGTGACCCGGAGGACGCAGTTCCCGCAGCCTTCTTCCACGAGCGCGAGCAGGCGGCCACCACCGGAGCACCAACGGCCGCCAGCACCGAGGCCGATACGAACAAACGACGACGCATGGCAACGCCTTCTCCACTTCCCCGGACACCACCCGGACATAATCGGTCCGCGACCCGACTCTACCGAGATCCAACCAGCCCGTCGGCCGGATGGGGACATTCGGCGCCGTTGGGGCGCAAGACCCTCCGTCCGGAGCCGCACGCACCCGACCGTGCAGAATGTCCCCGCCAACGAGCGGACTCCAGCGCTTCGGTGGGCCAACCTCATCCTCCCAGCCACAACGACCATTTCCCGCCACCGCAAGGATTACTTAGGCTAACCTTGCTTCAGTGACCTTTGTCCCATAGCATGAAGTGGTTCGTGGACCTCAGGACTGGCCATGGGGGCCGGTCGCCTCCCACGAGCACTCCGCGTCGCGCGGAGCGTCCAGAATCCGACTTACTGATGAGGTTCCTATGGTCAAGCGCCAGCTGCCCAACCCGAGCGAGATCTTCGAGCTGCTCCACTTCAAGACGCCCGAGCTCAATCCGAGGCGTCGACGCCTCGACGCCGCACTGACCACCTGGGACCTGCGCAAGATCGCCAAGCGCCGCACCCCAGCAGCGGCCTTCGACTACACCGACGGCGCCGCCGAGGGGGAGGTCTCCCTGCGTCGCGCCCGCCAGGCCTTCCGAGACATCGAGTTCCACCCCGACATCCTCCGCCCCGCCGTCGACGTCGACACCTCCTGCGAGATCCTGGGCGGCCGTTCCGCCATGCCCCTTCGGTATCGCGCCCACCGGCTTCACCCGCCTCATGCAGACCGAGGGGTGAGGTCGCCGGGGCCAGGGGCCGCCGGTGCCGCCGGGATCCCCTTCACCCCTCTCCACCCTGGGCACCACCTCCATCGAGGACGTCAAGGCCGCCAACCCCCACAGGGCGTAACTGGTTCCAGCTCTACGTCATGCGCCAGCGCGAGATCTCCTACGGGCTGGTCGAGGCGCGCCGCGGCCGCGGGCTTCGACACCCTCATGTTCACCGTCGACACCCCCGTGGCCGGGGCCCGTCTGCGCGACAAGCGCAACGGCTTCTCCATCCCGCCCCAGATCACGGCCGGGACCGTCCTCGACGCGATCCCCCGCCCGTGGTGGTGGTACGACTTCCTGACCACGCCCAAGCTGGAGTTCGCCTCCCTGAAGTCCACCGGCGGCACCGTGGGCGAGCTGCTCGACAGTGCCATGGACCCCACCATCAGCGACGAGGACCTCAAGGTCATCCGTTCCATGTGGTCGGGCAAGATCGTCATCAAGGGCGTGCAGACGGTGGCGGACTCCAAGCGCCTCATCGACCTGGGCGTCGACGGCGTCCTGCTGTCCAACCACGGCGGGCGTCAGCTCGACCGCGCCCCCGTCCCCTTCCGCCTCCTGCCCGAGGTGGTCCGGGAGGTCGGCAAGGACGCCACGATCATGGTCGACACCGGCATCATGAACGGCGCCGACGTCGTGGCCGCCATCGCCCTGGGGGCCAAGTTCGGACTCGTGGGCCGCGCCTACCTCTACGGCCTCATGGCCGGCGGGCGCGAGGGCGTGGACCGCATGATCGAGATCCTCTCCGACGAGGTCATCCGCACCATGAAGCTCCTGGGCGTCTCCAGCCTGGGCGAGCTCGAGCCGCGCCACGTCACCCAGCTGACCCGCCTGACCCCGGTGCGTCCGCAGGTCAAGGCCGCGGCCGACGCCCTCACCCGCTGACGGATCCGTCCGCGCAGGCCCTGCCGGACCCCATCCCCTCCGCCCGTCGGAGGGTCGCTGTGCATCACCCTCCACGGCGGCACCCGGTGGCCCCGGAGAAGAGACCCAGTGGTCTCTTCTCCGGGGCCACCGGCGTCCTGACGAGAGCCGGAAGCATGCCGGAAACTCCAGATCTGGCCGGGCGGACAGGACCTGTCCCCGTGGTGGTTCCTGGCCGTGGTCTTCATCATCCAGACCGTCGCCGAGCTCTTCCTGTCCCCGGTGGGCCTGTCCACGACGTCAGCACTGGCGCCCAAGAGCTTCGCCTCCCAGGACGATGAGGTGGAACCGGCTCGGCGGCCTCGTGGCATCGCCGAGTGCCGCCACGAGCAGGACGCACTCATGGGGGCCACCGACGTCTTCGGTGGCCCCCATGAGATCAGAGAGTGCTCACGTCACTTGGCGGTGATCGCCTCGGCGAGCTCCTCGAAGCAGCTGACGTAGGCGTCGATCGCTTCGTCCGTGTGGGTCACCGACAGCGTCCACTCCTCCTCGCGGCCCGGAGTCATGAAGATCCCCGGTTCATGTTGAACAGCCACGCGAGCTCGGACAGCTCCGCGTTCTGGTGCTCCTTGAAGGTCTCGTAGTCGACGACCTTCTTGGGGGAGAAGGTGACGCACCCCTTGCCGCCAACACCCACCGCGTAGCCCGGAAGGTTGTAACGCTCAATGACCTCCGTGCAGCCCGCGAGGATGCGATCGTTGAGGTGGTCGAGGTGGGCGTAGGCCTCCGGGGTGAGGACCTTCTCGAGGTTGGCCCGCACGGCGGCCATCGCCAGGGGGTTGCCGTTGTAGGTGCCGACCTGGAAGACAGTGTGGTCCTCCACCACGGACATGACCTCCTCGGTGCCTCCGATGGCGCCCGAGGGCATACCGGCACCGAGGGCCTTGGCCATGGTCACCATGTCGGGTGTCACTCCGAAGCGCTTGGTGGCGCCTCCCGGACCGATGCACAAGCCGGTCTTGACCTCATCGAAGATCAGGACGATGCCGTGTCGCCGAGTGATCTCGCGAACCTGCTCCAGATAGCCCGGTTCCGGCAGCACGACGCCCAGGTTCATCATGGCCGGCTCCATGATGACGCAGGCGGGCTTGCGGCCCTCATCAGCCAGCCGGATGATGCGGCGCTCCATGGCCTCGGCATCGTTGAAGGGCACCGGCACCGTCATCTGGACGGTGGCGTCGGGGATACCGCCTCCGTAGGGCAGGGAGGCCAGGTTGTCGCGGTCACCGATCTTGTCGTACTCGACGCCGATCGAGACCATGACGGTGTCGTGGTGCCCGTGGTAGGAGCCGAAGATCTTCATGACCGTGTCGCGACCGGTGTAGGCGCGTGCGATGCGAATGGCGTCCATCGTGGACTCCGAGCCCGAGTTCGTGTAGCGCCACTTCGGCAGCCCCCACCTGCTCGATAGGGTTCTCCGCCACGGCCAGGGCGTCCTCAGTCAGGGGCGGCGAAGTGGGTGCCCTTGCCGTACCGCTCCTGAACGGCCTCACCGATCACCGGGTGGGCATGCCCCTGAAGCATCGATCCGAAGCCGTTGTGGAAGTCCCACATCTCGTTGCCGTCGACGTCCCAGACCTTCGGCCCCTGGCCGCTTTCGAGGTAGATGGGCCCAAGGCTCGCGCAACTGGTACGAGGAGGCGACGCCGCCGGAAAGATTGTTTCTCGCGCGGTTGTACATGTCGCCGGATCCCTGGTCCGTTCATTGAGGCGCTTGGACTCGATCTCCGTCAGCTCGGCGACTCGCTCCATGTTGATGCTCATTGCTCACTCCTTCGTGGCCCGGCCTGGCGTCCACATATCGTGCGTTGATAATCGGTGCATCGATCGGCTGTGTCCGTCGATGCGATGACGATGTGTTTCCTCTCAGATCCTTCTGCCGGCCTGGCGCGGAAGAATCTGTTTTCATGTGTGCGTGCTCGCTCCGGTACACCGGCACTCACGACGCAGCACGGAGCGGGAGGCTTCGCCGCCGCCCTCCTCAAAGGCAGCTGCCACCTTCATCTCCTCGGTGACGGCGTCGGATCGTGCGATCACCTCCCCGCGGAAGAGGCCGGTGCTCGGACGTACTGCACAAGCATCAGCACCACACCCAGGAGAATGAGGGCGAGGGTGAGGGACGAGACGAGACCGACACCGAAGACCTGCGATCCCGATCCGTACTCCGGGTCGAGGGAGTCCTTCAGGGTCAGACCGAGCAGTGAGAAGAGGATAAGACCTCCCAGCCCCGGCGAGACCAGTGTGAAGAAGAAGCTCCTCACTGAGCAGAACCATTTCCCTCGGAAATACCACACCGCGGCGAATGCGGTGAGCCCGTAGTAGAAGGCGATCATCGCCCCCAGGGTCTGAACCGTGTCCCACAGGACGGAGGTGGACACGAAGCGCAGCAGCGTGTAAAAGGTCGAGGCGGCGATCGCCGAGACGACTGTCGCGCGACCAGGGGTGAGGAAGCGCGGAGAGATCTCACCGAGCTTCTCCGGCATTGCTCCGTAATATCCCATCGACAGTAGGGTGCGGGCGGGAGAGACGAAGGTGGACTGCAAGGACGCCGCCGACGAGATCAGCACCGCCGTCGACATGAGGGATCGCAAACGGCCCCCAGAACCGGTCTGGCCAAGGCGAAGAAGACATTGTCCTGGATCGCGGGATTGCCCAGTCCTATCCCGTCCTTCCCCAGGCCGGCGAACATCATGGATCCGACCGTGACGAACATGTACACCGAGACAATGGTCATGACGGTGAGCACGGCAGCGCGCCCGGGGGTAGAGCTGGCGTCGTCGGCCTCCTCGTTGACCGTCAGCGACACATCCCAGCCCCAGTAGATGAACAGGGGACAGGGAGACTCCCGCCACAAAGGTCCCTAGCGAGTCGACGGCGAACGGATTGAACCACTCAAGCTTCAAGGGCGTCGGATTGACGGCGGTCCCGGCGAAGTAACGGTAGATGGCCACCGCACCGAAGCCGAGGAACACCGTCAGCTGAAACCCCACCAACCAGTACTGGAGCTTCTGGGTGGTCTGCATATCGCGGTACGCGATCCAGGTCGCCAGCGTGATGAAGACCAGGCGGGTGAGGGTGTTGACCCATACGTTGTCGGCGAGATCCGCAATGGCGGCTCTGCGAGTCACCTGTGCGAGCAACAGGTAGAAGAAGTCGACGGCGATGGCCGCGAGGTTCGACAGGACGACGACGGTCGCCACAATCAGCCCCCATCCGTTCATCCACCCGATCCACGGACCGAAGGCACGTGTCCCCCAGGTGAAGGAGGTGCCCGAGTCGGGCATCGCCGCATTGAGCTCTCGGTAACCGAAGGCGACCAGGAGCATCGGGACGAACCCGACGAGGGAAGATCGCCGGCACCTGTTCGCCCACCTCTGAGGCTGTCGGCCCCAGTGCGCCAGTGAGGGTGTGCAGGGGCGCTATGCAGGACACGCCGATGATGATGGCGCCGAGCAGACCGACAGAGCCCTCGGCCAGTCCTTTCTTCGACAGCCCGCCTCCGGGCTCGCGGTCGCCGCGCTCATGTCGCACCCCCGACGTCGGCAGCGTCAGCTGGGACGGCGACGAGCAGCACAGGGCAGGACACGCAGGATCTTGTTGGCGTCCGGCCCCAGGAACAGGCGCCCGCTCTGGGCCAGCCGCGCCGACCCCAGGAAGGCCAGCTCGTTCCTGCTCCACTCCATGGTCAGCACGGCGGCGCTCATGCTGTGGGCGTGGACGATCTGGACACGCTGGTCATCCAGTCCCTTGAGATCCAGGCGCACCTCGGCGAGCAGGGGCCTCGGTCCGCTCCCCGATCTCCGCGGTGTTCTGCGAGTCACCGGTGGCCACCGTGACGAGACGCAACGGGACTACCGGCTCTGTCGGCGAAGGTCCTGGCCTTACTGAGGCACCCCCTCCACCGGCCGGACTCCCCCAGCATGACCGTGATGCGTGAGAGCCCGTCGATAGGGGCGTGCCTCATGCCGCGCGGGGACAGGGCGACCGGAACAGTCGAGGGTTGAGCAGTGTCTGCCCCACGGAGCCGAGGGACACCCGCCCCAGGACCCCGTGACGGCCTCCACCGGCGACGAGCAGGTCGGCCTTGAGCTCCTCGGCCGAGGCGATGATGCCCTCGGGGAAGGGAGAGGCTGTACCGCAGGTACTTGCTCACCGGCACACGGGGCTGATGCTCCTCCATGATCTCCGACATCCAGTCGTCGACCTGCGTAGCAACGACGTCCTGGAAGGCGTGATCGGTGACGTCAAGGACATAGCGCCCCTCACCGCCCCTGACGACGGTGACGAGATCGAGCGGGCACGAGAACGCTTCAGCGAGAGACACCCCCAGGTGATAGGGAGTCTCGACCGCCGAGCGAGTTGGTGAAGGCCGTCAGAATGCGCATGAGGGTGACCTCCTGTTCGCTTCCGCGGCGTCACGGGGCACTCATGACGTGCTTGATACGTGTGTAGTCCTCCACGCCGTAGACGGAGAGGTCCTTGCCGTAGCCGGAGCGTTTGAATCCGCCGTGCGGCATCTCCGCGACGAGGGGATGTGGCAGTTCACCCAGACGCACCCGAAGTCCAGGTCCCTGCTGAATCGCAGGGACGCGCTGGTGGTCGGTCGTCCAGATGGACGAGGACAGGGGCGTAGTCGACACCGTTGGCCAGGGCCAGGGGCCTCGTCGTCGGAGGAGAACTCCTGAACGGTCAGCACCGGCCCGAAGACCTCCTGCTGCACGAGCGCGTCGTCCTGCTTGAGACCTGAGATGACGGTGGGCGCGTAGTAGTACCCGCTCTCGCCGACGCGGTGGCCGCCGGTCAGCAGGGTGGGAGTGCGCGGGCCGCTCCTCGACGATCTTCTGCACGGAGGCGAAGTGGCGGGCATTGTTCAGGGTCCGTAGAACGCCTCCTCCTCGGGAATCGGGCCGGTTCGCAGGGGACTCGGCGTGACGCACCAGCGCGTCGGTGAACTCCTTGGCCACCGAGGGCCTCGACCAGGACGCGGGTGGCAGCGGTGCAGTCCTGCCCGGGTTGAATATCCCTGCGGCGGCGATGCCCTCGGCAGCCGCCTCGATGTCGGCATCGGCGAAGACGACGGCGGGGGCCTTGCCTCGAGCTCGAGGTGAACGCGGGTCACGTTGCCGGCCGCCTGCTCGGCGAGATCCGAGCCTGCGCGCACAGATCCCGTGAGCGCAACCAGCCCGGGCACCGGGTGAGCGCTCATGAGGGCGCCCGGTCTCGCCGGTGCCGAGTACCAGGTTGAAGACCCCGGGAGGAGGATCTCACTGGCGATCTCAGCGAAGACGATGGCGCTCTCGGGCGTGTTGGCACTCGGCAGGCACCACCGTGTTGCCTGCGGCCAGGGGCGGGTCCGACCTTCCAGATGAGCATCATGAACGGGTAGTTCCACGGGACGATCTGCCCGACGACGCCGATGGGCTCGCGGCGAATCTGCGAGTTCAGACCCTCGGCGTACTCGCTCGAGGCGACACCCGACTGGAGTCGGGCGGCTCCGGCGAAGAACCGCAGCTGAGAGGCCCCTGTCGCGACTTCCTCCGCCCGGATCATCTCGGCGAGCTGACCGGTGTTGCGACGCTGAGCCTCGACGAGACGGTCGGCATTGGCCTCCAGGGCGTCGGCGAGCCGGGCAGGAGCCTCTGCCGTTCCGCCGGCGTTGTCAGCCGCCAGCTCTCGAAGGCCTTGAGGGGCCGCGTCGTAGGCGGCGTCGACATCGGCGGACCCTGAGACCGGGCACTGCGCCACGACGTGCTCCGTTCGGGGATCCACGACGTCGAACGTGGCATCGGTGGTCGCCGGAATAAATCGTCCGTTGATAAAATTCTGGGAGAGGAAGGCTCATGTGAATCACTCTGCTTCTTAGCTTTGGCGGGACGTCGGTGTCGAGATGAGAAGTGTCGAGAGTCGAAAAAAATTTGAGACGGCTCAGGCCTCTGCTGCCCAAGCTCACGCCGGACCCGTGCAGGCCACATCGCCGCAGGCGCCGACGCGAGTACAAGTCATGCGACCACAATGCGGGCTAAGGGTCCTGGGTGACGGCATCATAGTAAACACACACAGTCGAGCATGTCGAACGTCACGTTCTTTACTTCACAGAACCGCACCAACATGCGGAAAAGTCGCCAGCACGCAAGACATTGGATCGTTACTTCATCAAAAAATGTAATGCAAACCACAAATTTGCCCGCTGCTCGGCGTCCTCGATGTCGACACCGAGCGCTCGGCGCAACCGTACGAGGCGTGCGGGGACGGGTTGCGATGCACCCCCAGATGCTCGGCGATGCGCTGCACCGTCCCTCCCTCGCTGAGGTAGATCTCCAGCAGCTCGAGCAGCTCGGGCTGATCGACGACGCTCCCGAGGCGAGTGCGGGCGAAGGCTCGGGCCCGATCCTCGTCCAGGAGGTCCGTGACCGACAGCAGCCCCAGGCCTCCCAGCGCACCGGCTGCCCGAGCCGCCGAGCACCGGTGCAGACGGACAGCGCCTGCTGTGCGGCCCGCGGCAGGTCGGTGATGCCGACAGGACCGCTGACACCGATCCGCATCCGCCCCGTCCATGGCATGGCGACCGTCCTCGAGAAGCGCAGGAACACGCTCGGCCTCACCGAGGATGGTCAGGCGGGCGCCTCCCCGGTCCGTGCACCACGAAGCCGCTTCCCCGCCGGGGCCCCCGACTCTCGACGAGCAGCCGGGCCAGCGCCGTGGAGAGCCCGGCAGCAGCGGCGCTGCCGCCCTCGAGGGCAGATGACACGCCACTGATGACGGCCACCGGCGCCGGCCATCGATCGCCGTGGCGGAGACGGAAGGCGTTTGAGGACGAGATCCTGGGCCTGATCGGCCAGGGCCATCCCCTGCGCGACCTCGCCCGACAGGAGATGCTCGGCAGACGCCCCCACGAGCTGGAGGAGCCATCCGGTGAAGGCCTTGGAGGGACTCGGCGATGAGATTCAGAAACGACCAGGCGAGATCGACCCCCAGGGTCTGGGCGCGTGTGAGCGTCTGCCGCTGCACGGTCACCAGGTAGCTCTCAGGCTCCCCCGGTGATGCCGACAGGACGGACGACCAGCCGCGTCTCACCGAGATCGACCGCCCCGGCCCTCGCATCCCTCCCGGACGGATCCTGTCGATGCACTCGGCGACCTCGTCGTCGATTCCCGGGGACCGCTGGACCGAAGGGACCGACCACCGTGCGTCCCGTGGCGTCCCGCAGTGACACCTCCCCCGGAGGATCGAGGCCAGGGCGCGCATGATCGCGCTCTGGTTGTCCTTGGCGGCTGCGCGCGTCAGCTGCTGCAGGACCAGGGTCTCCTCGTCGCCCGCCCCCTCGGCGCCGATCTCCGGCCCGGCTGCCTGAAGCATGGTCCCCCACGTCACGGCTGATGGAGCGAAGGAGACCTCGAGAGGGACCTCGAGGAGATTGAGACGTCCTATCCGGCAGGGCTTCGCGCGAGGTCCTCGGGCACCGTGTCGAAGGCGATGCCGGTTCCCAGTCCGAGTGCGGCGACTCCGGCCTCGACCAGTGACGCCACGTACTCCCGCCATGTGCCCGCCTCGGCGTCAGCCATGACAAGGCCCGTGGTGAGAACGAGCTCACCGCCCTCGAGGTAGGACGCCGGCTGGAGGAGCTCGGTCGCGACGACCCAGGTGACCGCGGCGCTCGGTGCGGGCAGGAGCACCGCGCGAACCCCCAGGTCCGCTCGATCCATGAGATCCGATACCAACAGCATGTCTGGATTCAAACACCGTTCTATGCATTATGCACAGGATTCACAAAATCTTGTGCAGCACGCTAGAGTGCTCAGCCCAAGGGGCGGGCATAGCCTGAAGCAGAACTCATCGCCGAGCACGTTTCTACGACATCCCGGGTGCTCTGTTCCAATGCAGATCTCCGCCCGTCGACACACTGTGAGGTCCACATGGCAACGCTGCCCCAGACCATTCATCTCGCCACTCCTCTGCCCGGTCCCGAGGCCCGCACCCTCGACGAACGCGCCGGTACCGCGCTCCCGCGCGCCCTGACCGCCGCGATGCCGACATTCGCACGGCGCACGGACCGCGGTGTCCTGGAGGACGTGGACGGCAATCGTCTCATCGACTTCGGATCAGGCATCGCGGTGACAACCGTGGGCGGCGCTGCGGCGCCCGTCGCCGCGGCGATCCAGGAGCAGGCCGAGAACCTGACGCACACCTCCTTCGCCGTCACGAGGTACGCCGGATACATCGAGGTCGCCGAACGCCTGAACGCCCTGACCCCGGGCAGCTTCCAGAAGAAGACCGCGCTGTTCAACTCCGGGGCGGAGGCCGTCGAGAACGCCATCAAGCTCGCCCGCAGGGCACACCGGCCGCCAGGCCGTCGTCTGCTTCGACCACGCCTTCCACGGACGCACCTCCCTGACCATGGGACTGACGGCCAAGGTCGCCCCCTACAAGGGCGGTTTCGGCCCCTTCGCCCCGGAGCTCTACCGGGTCCCCGGCTCCCTACCCGTACCGCGATGGACTGGACGGCGAGGCCGCCGCCGAGCGCGCGATCAGTCAGATCGAGAAGCAGGTGGGGGCGTCCTGCGTCGCCGCTGTCATCATCGAGCCCATTCAGGGGCGAAGGCGGGTTCATCGTTCCGGCGCCCGGCTTCCTCACCGCGCTCCAGCGCTGGTGCCATGACAATGGTGCGGTCTTCATCGCCGACGAGATCCAGTCGGGAATCGCACGTACCGGGGCGTGGTTCGCCTGCGACCACGAGGGAGTCGTTCCCGACCTGGTGACGACCGCCAAGGGCCTGGCCGGGGGCATGCCGCTGTCAGCGGTCACCGGTTCGGCCGAGATCATGGACTCCGCCGGACCGGGTGCCCTCGGCGGCACCTACTGCGGCAACCCCTGGCCTGCGCCGCCGCCCTGGCGACCCTGGACATGATCGAGGGGCACGATCTCCTTGAACGGGCCCGCGCGATCGGTGAGACCGGCATCCGCCTGATGGAGCAGTGGAAGGCGAAGGACCCCCGCATCGGCGAGGTCCGGGGCAAGGGCGCCATGATGGCTCTCGAGCTCGTCGACCCCGTCTCACACAGGCCCGACGCCGCACTGACCGCCGCTGTCGCGCAGGCCGCGCGCTCACGCGGTCTGATTCTGCTCACCTGCGGCACCTACGGCAATGTCATCCGCCTGCTGCCGCCGGTCACCATGCCGGACGAGCTGTTCACCGAGGGTATGGAGATCCTTGAGCAGGCACTCCGAGACCAGCCCTGATTCCCTCTTCCACCCACGTCTCCAGGCCGCACCGGCCTCAGATCACGACGCCCCACCCGACCGACCCAGGAGGTAGCTCCATGCCCTCGACCTCTCAGCCCCTCGCCGATGCTCGGGCGCAGCTCGCCGAGGCGATCCAGTTCCTCGGCTTCGACGACGGAATGCGCCGCATGCTCGAAACCGCCCGTAAGGAGGTGACGGTCTCGATTCCGCTGCGACGCGACGACGGCACGATGGAGCTGCACATCGGCCACCGCGTCCAGCACAACATCTCTCGCGGCCCAGCGAAGGGAGGAATCCGTTACTCCCCCAACGTGGACCTCGACGAGGTCCGAGCGCTGGCCATGTGGATGACATGGAAGTGCTCTCTTCTCGATCTGCCCCTACGGCGGAGCAAAGGGAGGGGTCCAGGTGGACCCGCGGGCCCCACTCGGAACGAGAGCTCGAGCGACTGACCCGACGCTACACCTCGGAGCTGATCCCCCTGATCGGCCCCGACAAGGACATCCCGGCTCCCGATATGGGGACCGACGAGCAGACCATGGCCTGGATGATGGACACCTACTCGGTGGCCACCGGGCACACGGTGCTGGGAACCGTCACGGGCAAGCCGGTCAACCTCAGTGGGTCACGGGGGCGGGCCGCCGCCACCTCCGCGGCGTCGTCTACTCCGTCCTCAACGCGATGGAGAGCATCGGGTGAATCCCTCACAGGCCACCGCGATCGTTCAGGGCTTCGGCAAAGTCGGTCGCGGCGCTGCTCGCTTCCTCCATGAGGCGGGCGTGAAGGTTCTGGCCGTGGCGGACGTCTACAGCACGATTCGCAACGACAAGGGGCATCGACATCCCCGCGCTCGAGGCCTTCGTGGATGAGACCGGCACCGTCGACGGGTTCCCCGGCGCGGACCCGATCCCTGCAGAGCGAGCTGTTCGCCGTCGCCTGCGACGTCGTCGTCCCTGCGGCCGTCGAGGGGGTCATCACCGAGCAGACCGCGCCGATGATCGATGCCAAGCTGGTCGTCGAGGGGCGCCAACGGCCCGACGACACCAACGGCCGATGCGATCCTGGCCGACAAGGGGATCCTCGTCGTGCCGGATATCCTGGCCAACGCCGGGGGCGTCATCGTGTCCCTACTTCGAGTGGGTGCAGGCCAATCAGTCCTACTGGTGGACCGAACAGGGAGGTCAATGAGCGCCTGCGCACCAGGATGGACAGGGCCTGGAAGGAGGTCACGGACTTCTCCAAGGATCACGGCCTCTCACTGCGCACCGCGGCGACGACGATGGCCGTCAAGCGCGTCGCCGAGGCCCACGTCGCCCGCGGTCTCTACCCGTGATGCGCAGCAGGCGACGAGGCGATACTCAGGAGTACAACCATGGCTGACACGACCCGGCGCGACAAGTGACACAGCGGCGGCGTACGACCCTGGAGCCCACCCGGCTCTGGCCGACTACCTGCACAGGATCCGTCCCGGAGGGGATGCTCCTGGGCGGGCGGATGACAGCGGCGTCCGACGGCGGAACCTTCGACGTCGTCGATCCCGCCAGCAACGCCGTATTCGCACGCTGCACGGATGCGACTCCGGCGGATGCCGCACGCGCCGTCGACGCGGCCTCCGAGGCGCTGCCGGCATGGAGCGCCACCCCGCCCCGGCAACGCGCCGAGCTGCTGCGGACCCTGTTCGACCTCATGGTGGGACAGGCCGAGGAGCTCGCGGTACTCATCAGCGCCGAGAACGGCAAGTCGGTGGACGACGCCAGGGCGGAGGTCCTCTACGCGGCGGAGTTCTTCCGATGGTTCTCCGAGGAGGCGGTGCGCACCGAGGGCGGTTTCGGCTCCTCCCCGGCAGGCGGGACCCGGACGATCGTCACGCACCGGCCGATCAGGGGTGGTCGCCATGATCACCCCTGGAACTTCCCCGCGGCGATGGGGACCCGCAAGATCGCCCCGGCCCTGGCCGCCGGGTGCACGGTGGTGCTCCGCCCCGCATCCCTCACGCCCCTGACGGCGGTGGCACTGGGACATCTGGTCCTCCAGGCCGGCGTGCCGGCGGGCGTCGTGAACATCGTGCCCTCGAGCCGTTCCGTGGAGGTGTCGACGACGTGGCTCGAGGACCCCCAGGGAGTCGAGCCGTCTCCTTCACCAGGGTCGACCCAGGTCGGCCGTGTGCTCATGAAGCAGGCGGCGGAGAAGGTGCTGGTGTCGTCCATGGAGCTCGGAGGCAACGCGCCCTTCGTGGTGGCGGCCGATGCCGATGTCGACGCCGCGGTGACGGGCGCCGTCCAGGCCAAGCTCAGGGGCGGTGGCGAGGCCTGCACCGCCGCCAACCGCTTCTACGTCCACCAGGACGTCGCCCAGGAGTTCACCGAGAAGTTCTCCGCCGTCGTCCGCGACCTGAGGGTCGGGCCGGCTCTGGCGGACGAGGCGAACCAGATCGGCCCCCTGGTGACAACGGCTGCGCGAGACAAGATCAACGCCCTGGTGGACGGGGGCGGTGGCCGGGAGGCGCCGTCGTCTACGCCGAGTCCTCCTGGCTCCCAGGAGTCTCCGGGGCGTTCATACCGGTGCGGGTGCTCACGAACGTCGCCCCCGACGCTGAGATCGTGCGCACTGAGATCTTCGGCCCCGTCGCCCCGATCGTCACCTGGGATGATGAGGACGAGCTGCTGACGTGGATCAATGACACCGACTACGGGCTGTCGGGCTATGTCTTCTCCCGTGACCTCAGGGTGGGCGCTGCGCCTGGCCGAGCGCATGGAGGTCGGGATGGTCGGCATCAACCGTGGGCTCGTATCCGATCCCGCCGCCCCCTTCGGCGGCGTCAAGCAGTCCGGCATCGGGCGTGAGGGCGCGCGCGAGGGGATCCGCGAGTTCCAGGAGACTCAGTACTACTCGGTCGCCTGGAGCTGAGGGGTCTGCTCCCCAGCAGTGCTCGACTGCGAGGGTGATGCCATCGACATGCGCTGGTGCCCCGGGCCGGAAGCCCGGGGCACCAGCGTATCGACGCTCAGGTCGTCAGCGGTTCAGGAGGCCTTGGGGTAGGCCTTCTGGACGGCCTCGAGCATCTCGAGGGCCGAGTAGTAGTCCAGCCGGAAGGACGAGGGCGGCATGTACTGCACCTTGCCGCCGGTCACCGGGGCCGCCGAGCTGAAGGTCTCATTGGTGGTGATGGCGTTCTTCGCGGTCTCGTTGGCGGCGATGACCACCCAGTTCTCACCGGGGAGTCCCGCCTGCACGTTCTCCGGCGAGAGCTTGACGATGTCCTTGCGCTCACCCATGGACTGGTCGCCCTTGACGGTTTCGGGGACGGCGGCAATGGTGAAGCCCAGGTCCTTGAGGAGCTGGACCTGCGGGGCCTCCTCGGTGAAGGCGTTGGCGCCCTTGGTGCCGTCTCCGGGGACGGTGAAGACCGACGTCGTCCCCTTCGGGACGGAGATGGCGCTCTTGGCCTTCTCGGCCTTGGCGTCATAGTCCTTGATGACGGCGTCGGCCTTGGCCTGGCGGCCGGTGGCCTGCCCCAGGGTCTTGGTGACGTCCTGCCAGGAGTGCGAGCCGTAGTCGATGACCAGGACCGGCACCTCCAGCTGGCGCAGGTTCTCGACGACCTTGACGGCCGAGTCCTGCCCCGTCTTGGCGACGATGATGAGGTCGGGGTTGTCGCCGGCGACCGTCTGGGCGAGGCTGTCCTCGGAACCGTCGATGGCCTTGACGCCCTTGTCTGTGGCCTGCTTGGACCACTGGGTGAAGAAGCCGTTGTCGTCGGTCTTCTCATCCTTCTTCTTGGCCGGCGTCGAGGCGACCACCGGGGCGTCGAGGGCCAGGAGCGATCCGGTCAGGGTCACGGAGGTGGACACGATGCTCTTGGGCTCGGCCTTGATCTCGACGTCGACGCCGTCGTCCCCCTTGATGGTCACCGGCCAGGTGGCCTTGGCGGGGGCCCCGGACGATGCGGCACCGGAGGCCCCGGCTGAGGCAGCGCCGGAAGCCCCTGCGGAGCCGGCGGTCGTTGAGGCGGATGTCGAGCTGTTGGAGGAGCCGCAGGCCACCAGCCCGGTGCTCAGCACCATGGCTGCCACGGCGAGGAGGCCCTGCCTCAGGCGGCTGGCACGCCGCGAGGATGCGTTCATCTATCTGTGTTCCTTTCTTGTCCGTCCTGCTGGGAACGAGCAGTCGGGCTGGTTCCTGCCGAGGCGGGATCGGCAGAAGGCTGTGGTGCCGGACTTCCGACGGAGTCGGCAGGGGAGCAGCGGGGGTCGCGGCAGGGTCAGGGCCGGCCGGCGTGACCGCGCCCAGGTGGCGAGGGAACCACCATGGGGGTGCCGGCCACCGGGTCGGGGGCGATGACGGCCGCCAGGCCGAGACCTCCTCGATGAGGGTCCTCAGTGAGGATCGTGCGCGGGGAGCCGGTGGTGCGGACCCGACCGTCGTGCATGACGATCATGTGCTCGGCGCAGCGCGCCGCCCTGGTTGAGTCGTGCAGGGACGGCCACCACCGTGCGGCCGTCGGCGTTGAGACGGCGGCACAGCTGGAGGATGTCGACCTGGTGAGCCAGGTCGAGGAAGATGGTGGGCTCATCGAGCAGGATCGTCTCGGTGCCCTGGGCCAGGGCCAGGGCGATCCACACGCGCTGGCGCTGTCCACCACTGAGCTCGTCGACGGCGCGGGTGGCCAGCTCGGTGATCCCCACCATCTCCATGGCCTCCTCGACGGCCTGTCTGTCCTGCCACGACCACTGGCGAAACAGGCCCTGGTGGGGGAAGCGACCGCGGGCCACGAGGTCGCGCACCAGCAAGCCGCCGGGCACGGTGGCGCTCTGGGGCAGCAGACCGACCCGGCGGGCGACCTCCTTGGTGCCCAGGCGAACGATATCGGTGCCGTCGAGGAGAACCACTCCCCGGGCGGTCCGGTGCAACCGGGCCAGGGCGCGCAGCAGCGTGGACTTCCCGCAGGCATTGGGCCCCACGATGGCGGTGAAGACACCGGCCGGGATGTCGACCTCGAGGTCGCGGGAGACCACGTGACGCTCGTAGGCGATGGTCGCGCCCCGGGCGGCCAGTCGGATCTCGGAGGCCTCCGCCCCGGCCGCGGCGGGCGCGTCGTCTGGCGGGGTGGTGGGGTGGTCGGTGGGCCTGTCGGCGATCGGTCCAGTCACAGGGATCTCCTTCGCGCGCCGCCACGGTCAGCGCCACCATGAGGTAGAGGCCGCCGACGGCGTTGGTCACCACGCTCACGAGGCATCGACTCGAGCACCAGCTGGCTGAGCAGGTCGGCGCCCACCAGCAGAAGGCTCCCGGTCAAACCGCTCACCAGCAGCGGGGGACTGCGGAGAGCCGGTGAGGAGGCGGGCCAGGGTGGGGCGCCACGAGGGCCACGAAACCGATGGGCCCGGCCGCCATCGTCACCACCGCCACCAGCACGGTGCCCAGCAGGATGAGGACGGCACTGGCCCGGCGGGTGGGACTGCCCAGGATGGTGGCCACCTGCTCCCCCAGGGCCAGGACCTGCAGGTGCCGGCAGGCCAGCAGGATGAGGGCCACGGTGACCCCGACGGCCAGGCAGGTCGGGGCCACCACCGTCCACCGAGCCGCCCCGAGGGTGCCGGTGATGGCCTTGAGGGCCCCTAGGCCCTCGTCGTCGTCGACCCGCTCCAGCAGCCAGCGGTTGACGGAGATGAGCATGGAGCTGATGGCGATCCCCACGAGGATGAAGCGCAGCCCGGTGAACCCGCCGCGCAGAGAGACGAGGTAGGTCACCGCCCCCACGGCGGCCCCGCCGATGAAGGAGGCCAGGGAGGCGGAGAGCATGGAGCCGGGCAGGAGGAGGACACTGACCAGGATCCCGGTCTGCGCGCCCGTGCTGAAGCCGATGAGATCGGGCGAGCCCAGGGGGTTGCGGGTGATGGTCTGGAAGACGGCCCCGGCCACCCCCAGGGCCAGGCCTGCCACGAGTCCCAGCACGATCCGGGGCAGCTTCCACTGCACGACGACGACCTGGACGATCTTGCGCCCCTGCCCCTGGAGCGCGTCGATGACCTCCTGGGTGGAGAGGGGGAACTTCCCCAGGCGCAGGGCGACCACGGCCACCGCGAGGCTGAGAGTCAGCAGCATGAGGCCGACAATGACATGGCTCGGGGTGATGAGCGCCGACCAGCGGCCCACGACGATCCACAGGCGTCCGGCGTCGGCCCCCACGTGGAGGCTGCGGCTCGGGCCGGAGGCGGCGCGGGAAAGTGCCGGAGAGGCTGCGCGGTTCAGGCTGATTCTTCTCATGAGGCCCGGTCCTTCATCCTCAGGACCATGAGCAGCAGGACGGGCGAACCGACGAAGGCCGTCAGCAGACCGACCTGCATCTCGCCGGGGCGGGCCAGGACGCGGCCCAGGACGTCGGCGGCCAGGACGACGACGGGGCCGCCCAGTGCGCACAGGGCCACGATCCAGCGGTGGGGTCCCATGAGCCAGGAGGCCGTCAGCGGGGCCATGAGCCCGACGAGACCCGATGGGGGCCGGCCACTGTGGTGGCGGCGGCGCACAGGAGCGTGATGACCGTGAGGCTCAGGCCCTGCACGAGGCCGACCCGGGTGCCCAGGGCGGCGGCGACGTCGTCACCCAGGGCGATGTTGTCCAGGGCCCCGGCCAGAAGGAGGGCGGCGACGGTCCCCAGCACCACGAGGGCCGTCATGGGCAGCAGGGGGATGTCGGTGCGGGTCAGGGAGCCGATCTCCCAGCCGATGAAGGTGCGGAACAGGCTCGGCGTCGTCAGCACGACGCCACGGATGACCGCCCCGGCGAAGGCCGAGAAGGCGACACCGATGAGCACCAGGCGTACCGGCGAGGAGCTCGAGGCGCCGATCATGCCGATGATCTGGACGAGTGCGGTCGCCACCAGGGCTCCTCCTGCCGCCAGGGCCAGCTGGTCGGGGACCGCGAGCTCGCCGAGCGCGGCGGTTCCCAGGATGATGCCCAGCGAGGCGCCGGCGTTGACACCGAGCAGCCCGGGCTCAGCCAGGGGGTTGCGGGTGACGGCCTGCATCACCGCGCCGGCCACCGCCAGGGCGGTCCCGACGAGCACTCCGATGATGGTGCGCTGCACGCGCAGGACGTTGATGTTGTAGCTGACGTTGGAGGCGTCGGGGTGGAGCAGGTAGTGGGCGACCTGGCCTGCGGGGATCCGGGAGGAGCCGACGAACAGGGAGGCCAGGACGCACAGGACCAGCAGGACGGCTGCGATCAGGAGGATGGCCGGACGGCGCGCGACCACGCGAGCACTCCCCTCCGTCATCCTCTGAGAACGGGGGCGACGACGATCCTCGAGGACCCCAATCGACATCTACTCTCCCCACCCCAGATATGCAAAGGTAAACCTAACCTAAGGTGTCGACCGAGGTCTGTCAAACCTGGGCTGGCCTGTTGGTTTAATCAGTGCTCGGGCGCCACCGTCCGGTTCGAGGAGCGGCGGTTCTCAGACTCCCTCTTGTCGGCACCCAGGACCGGGGAGAACAACCCCCGGTGCCCGGGGGCGATCTGCGATAGAACAGGACCATGACCGCAGGACGGACCGACACGGCCGATGACGCCTCCTCCTTGGCCGTACCGAGGCCACCGGTCCTCGCGGCACCGGACCTCGGGCGCCTGCGCGACGGTGAGGCCGATGAGCTGGCCGCCGGTGAGATGGTCGAGGACCTGCAGCTGGTCGAGGCGGACCTGAGCGGCGCGGACCTGCCGGCACTCAGTCTGCTGAGCTGCCGGTTCTCGGAGGTCTTCGCCAACGACACCGACCTGGCCGCGGCGCGGCTGGTCGACTGCCGTCTGGAGCGCCTGAGCGCCACCTACCTTCACAGTCCGCGCTCCACATGGCACACGGTGGAGCTGGCCGACTCCCGTATCGGGGCCTGGGAGATCTACGACGCCGACGTCGAGTCCGTCCTTATTGAGGACTGTCGCCTGGGCTTCGCCAACCTCGTCGGGACCGCCCTGCGCGACGTCCTCATCCGGGGAACCCGGATCGACGAGCTGGACCTGAGCGGTATCGACGCCCAGCGGATCCGCTTCGAGGACTGCCGGGTGGGCGTACTGCGCCTGCGTGGCGGGAGCCTGAGCGACGTCGACCTGCGCGGGCTGGAGATGACAGTGGTCAGCGGCATCGGCTCCCTGGCTGGAGCGACGATCAGCAGTGGGCAGCTCACCGAGCTCGCTCCGCTCTTGGCGCAGCACCTGGGACTGCGGATCGAGGACCGGGATCACGTACAGAACGCGACACCAGGGAGTGCACACGCATGACGCTGCTGACGGCCGACGACGTTCTCAACGTGAAGTTCGAGGTCTCCTCATTCAAGGAGGGCTACAACCAGGATGAGGTCGACGTCTTCCTCGACGACGTGACCACCACGATGCGGGAGTTCGAGGAGCGACTCGGCACGTCACGAGAATCCTCGGGCCCCTCGCACCGGCTGACCGAGATCCTCCTGACGTCGGAGGGCGTCAGAAACATCCGGTTCTCAACCACCCGGTGGTCGGGCTACCACATCGACCAGGTTGATGCCTTCCTCTCCCAGGTGCTCACGACCATGGAGGCGCTTGAGGCGCAGGCGCGCACCAACGCGTTCGCCGGCCAGCCCGGCACCAGCGCCGGAGTCGGTGGGGCGTACGGCGGCGAAGCCTACGGCGCCGCCCCGGCCCAGGCCGGGTACACCCCGGGCGGCTCCGAAGCCGGCGGCTCCCAGTACGCCCAGGCGATTGCGCAGCGCGACCAGTACATCGCCCAGCTCCAGCAGGAGATCACCTACCTTCGCGCCGAGCTCGAGTCCGCCCAGCGCCGCCTGGGGACTACCGGGTTCTAGGCCCGGCCACCCTTGTCAACCACCAAGCAGTCACAGCAAGGAGCAGATCGCATGACGATCCTGACGAACCATGACGTGGACAACGTAAGGTTCACAGCCACCCAGTTCCGAGAGGGCTACAGCCAGAGCGAGGTCGACAGCTTCCTTGAGAAGATCGCCAGCACGCTGAAGGTTTTTCAGGAGAGAGCAGATTCCTCCGGGTACGCGTCCGACTCCGCCCATGTCGAGGTGCTCACGGTCGATGACGTGCAGAACGTGAGGTTCGCAGCCACCAGGCTCCGGGAAGGCTACGAGCAGGACGAGGTTGACAGGTTCCTCGACCACGTCGTGGAGACGATGAGGTACCTGGAAGCACATGGCGCCACGCAGACCTCGGGATACGAGTCGCAGTGGGGCGGCAGCTCATGGAGCACCGGAGTCAACACGTACGGCAGTGCGTCATACTCCACGCCGAGCGCCACAGAGTCGTCCAGTGGTCAGGCGATTGCGCAGCGCGACCAGTACATCACCCAGCTCCAGCAGGAGAACGCCTACCTGCGCGCCGAGCTCGAGTCTGCCCAGCGCCGCCTGGGGACTACCGGGTTTTAGAACTCGTCAGCGCTGAGGAGTCCAAGACCGCGGAGCAGGTGGGGCATCGTTGTCGATGGGCAAGGCCCTTGAGTGTCAGGCTCAGGGAGGCTGTCCGTCGGCAGATGGCACCTGACCACGGCCTGTGCGGCCCCATCCCAGGGGAAGTCGTCAGGGAGCGCCTTGGCGTTCTTCTTGCTGAGCCCCGTCAACTCCAGGTAATGAGCCTGAGCGTCCGCCTGGTTCCGGTAGTTCTTCACGGGGTCGTAATGGGCGTTGAGCCAGACCTCGAAGCAGGGCACGGAGACGATGCCATGGACAACGGTCTGGCTGCTGCTCAATTATCCGGCATTCCTTAAGGAAGTCATGACGTTCCCGGCCATCGTGGTCGACGACGATCCACACCTCCCTGTAGTCGCTGAGATCTGACCGAGGTCCGCTGAGCTCCTTGACGACGGTGAGCGGGTCACCGTTGATGACCTTCACTTTGGCTGAGACTCTGTCGCGGTCCACACGTCGGCACAGCTGCTGCAGGTAGGCGTTCTCGGTGACCCGCCCATTAGTCACGAGGAGAACGGTGCGCAGTTCGGTTCGTTGGCTGCGCCGTTTCCTTCTCGGTGGTGTCATCTCACTTCGCCTCCGCCGGCGTTGAGAGGTACCGGCGGAGGCTGGAGGTGTCTACCCGAGGGATAGCACCGAAGGCACCGGCGAGGTAGCGGCGCTGCTTGTTCGTGCCCTTGCGGTTGGAGGGGAAGTCTGCGAGCGAGAAGAGCTCACTGGCACCGAAGGAGGACTTCTCCGTCATCCACACCTCGCCCGCCTCCAGGAGCTGGACGGGAGAATTGTCCAGGAGCGCCGTGTCATGGGTTGTGAAGACGATCTGGGCACCCCGGGGATTGAGGTCCGGGTCCTTGAACATGTCCACCAGCGTGGCGGTCAGTGTGGGGTGGAGGCTCGCGTCGAGCTCGTCGACACACAGCACCTGGCCCAGTTGCAAGGCATCGATGGCGGGACCGACCGTCGCCAGCCAGGTGAGAGTTCCTTGACTCTGCTGGCTGCTCGTCAACGGGTACTCCTCACCGTCGGCACCGCGGTGGTGGAGGACGAGGTGACGCTGGAGCTCCTTGAGCACCTCGGCGGGAACCTCAGAATCCTCGTCCTCGCTCGACGGAAACCGTCGCAGAAGTTCAAGCACCTCCCGAGGGACCTCCTGCCTCTCGACCTCGAGACCGACGATGCCAAGATCGGCAACCTGAGCAATAGCATTCGTGATGCCAGTCCACTGCTCAGGGGCGTCCGTGAGCCGACTCATCACCCACCGCAGACGCGAGCTGCGCTCCTCATCACTATGGTGGATGAAGCGCATGGCTCGCAAAATGCGCGCAATCGGAGCAGGGTGGCGTGCTTGTACTTGAGAGCGATGGCGAGGAAGAGGTCCTTGGACGTCGTGATTCGACGAACCTCGTTCGTGGCACCCTTGAGGGTGGTGCCGGACTCGACCGTGGGCTCGTCATCCTCGGGGCCCTGGGTACGCACGAAGACCTTCCGCCAGCGCTGCCCCGCTGCCCAGAGCTCCTCACGCGAAATGCCCCAGCGATGCGCCTCGACACTGTAGCTGTAGCGCTCGTTCTCGTGGGTGAAACCAATGGAGAAACGGGACGGCTGCGCCGCGTGGTCACGATCGAGACTGAAGGGCTGATACAGGATGTCCCGCTGATCACCGACGGCATGGTGTAGGCAGTCAAATGCGTCCAGGAGGGTGGACTTGCCTGAGGCGTTGGCACCGAAGATCGCCGCCACGCGCCATGTCTGCTCCTGCCAGGAGGAGCCGCCACGCGGCGTCAGAGTCTTGAGCGAACCCCGAGTGAGATCAAGGGTCGCCTCCTCTGCGTAGCAGCGGTAGTTCGCCACGGTGAAGTCCAGCAACATACCGCAACCCTAGTGTGAACAACTCGTTTGGGGAAGTTTTTTCCCAAAGTTCAACGTTCATGGCGCCAACCTCACCATTCGAGCGCCGAGCTCGAGTCCGCCCAGCGCCGCCTGGAGATGTTCGGCGCCTAGCCGCCCGCAGCGGCCTGTCCGACCATCCGCACCATACTGGTGCACAGTCCTGGGAGTCGTCTCTGCGGGCAACGGTGCGGTCAGATGGATCCGGCCTGCTCGATGACGAGGATCCGGGCCGTTCCAACAGGGTGGGCAACATGTTCGTCGCCATCCTCTGCGACGAAGATGCGTCCGGGTTCCAGCCGAGTCACCTGGGTCCCGGCCTCGTCGCGATAGTGCATGTCGACTGCTCCGTCGAGAACGACGAAGACCTCAACGCCGTCGTTGGTGTGCCAGACATAGGGTTCGTCAGTCCAGTGAAGCCGTACCGTGGCGTCCGCGATACGGGCCAGGTCGATGGCGGCCCAAGCGTGGTCAAGTGCGACATCAGCAGCGGTGACGATCTTCATCGCTCACCTGCCTTTCTCTCGATACCTGCCTGTTCGGGCGACGCCTGACGGCTCGAGGTGATACTCAGCTGCTCGCCCCGCTCGAACAGGTTGACGACAACAAGTCGACTCATCACTGCAGTCTGGTCGTCACGACGAGTGAGCACGAGCGGCAGGAACGACATACTGCACGCAATTCCTGCCATCATGTGCGCATGACGCATACCGTTGTCGCTCTGGCCCTGCCAGGTGTCGTCGCTTTCGACCTGTCCACAGCCGCTCAGGTCTTCGGCCATCCTGACGAGCATGAGTACTCCTTCGAGGTGGTGACGTCTGATGGCCGCCAGGTGCCGTCGTCCACCGGGTTCCAGATCGCAGGAGCAGGCGATCCTTCCTCTCTGCGCCGGGCCAGCACCATCGTCATTCCCGGGTACAGCCCTCATGGCAGGCCCAGTGATGACGTACTCGAGGCGCTGCGCTCAGCCCACTCCCGCGGCACCCGAGTCGTCTCCATATGCACCGGGGCCTTCGCGCTCGCCCCAACGGGTCTTCTGGACGGACTGTCAGCCACGACCCACTGGCAGGACGCCGAGGAGCTGACACGACCTACCCGGCCGTGGACGTCACACCCGATGTCCTGTACATCGACCACGGGCATGTGGCCAGCAGCGCTGGGGTCGCGGCCGGTATCGACCTGTGCCTGCACCTTGTGCGCCGCGACTACGGGGCTGCGACCGCCAATCGCATCGCACGGCGAATGGTCGTCCCGCCTCACCGCGCAGGAGACCAGGCCCAGTACATCGCACCAGCAACCCGCCCCGTCATCCGGAGAACAGCCTGGCGGCGCTGACCACCTGGGTCGTGGCACACCTCGATCACCCACTCGGCGTAGCGGATCTTGCTCGCCGCGCCCACCTCTCTGAACGGCAGCTGTCACGCAGATTCGTCGCCGAGACAGGGCAGAGTCCGCTGCAGTGGCTTCTCCACCAGCGTGTACTGGCCGCCATGGATCTGCTTGAGGGCGACCGGCCTGTCTCTGGAGGCCATCTCCATGCGCACGGGTCTAGGAACAGCCAGCACCTTGCGTCGTCACTTTCTCAGACAGGTGGGGACCACACCCAGCGCCTACCGAAAGGCATTTCGCGGTCCCGAGTGACCGCTCGAGGGCTCAGCCCCGCTTGACCAGGGGGAAGGTGATGGTCTCGCGGATGCCCTGGCCGGTGAGCACCATGAGGAGGCGGTCGATGCCCATGCCCATGCCGCCGCTGGGCGGGAAGCCCTGCTCCATGGCCACCAGGAAGTCCTCATCCAGGACCATGGCCTCGGGGTCGCCCTTGGCGGCCGCCAGGGCCTGGGCCTCGAAGCGCTCACGCTGGACCACGGGGTCGGCGAGCTCAGGAGTAGGCGGTGGCGGTCTCGAAGCCGCGCACGTAGAGGTCCCACTTCTCGGTCAGGCCCGGCTTGCTGCGGTGGTAGCGGGTCAGCGGCGAGGTGTCCTCAGGAAAGTCGTAGACGAAGGTGGGCGCCCAGAGCTTGTTGCCGACGAGGCTCCTCGAAGATGTCCTCGACGACCTTGCCGGCCACGGCGTAGTCGTCGATCTCCAGGCCGATCCTCTCGGCGTGGGAGACCAGCTGCTCGCGCGGGGTCTCCACCGTGATCTCCTCGCCGAGGGCCTCGGAGACGGAGGTGTAGAGGTCGATCTTGTCCCACTGGCCCGACAGGTCGTACTCGGTGCCGTCGGCCAGGGTGACGACCTCCCCGCCCTCGGGCAGGTCGAAGGCGTCGCGGGCCGCCTGCTGGACGAGGTTGCGGGTCAGCTCGGCCATGCCGTCGTAGTCGGAGTAGGCCTCGTAGGCCTCCAGGGCCGTGAACTCCGGGGAGTGGGAGGAGTCGGCGCCCTCGTTGCGGAAGTTGCGGTTGATCTCGAAGACGCGGTCGACGCCGCCGACCACGGCGCGCTTGAGGTAGATCTCCGTGGCGATGCGCAGGTAGAGATCCATGTCGAAGGCGTTCATATGGGTGATGAACGGGCGCGCGGCCGCCCCGCCGTGAATGACCTGCAGCATGGGGGTCTCCAGCTCCAGGTAGTCGCGGCGGAAGAAGTTCTCGCGGATGGAGCGCACGACGGCGGCGCGGGTGCGCACCATGTCGCGGGCGGCGGGCCGGGTGAGCAGGTCGAGCTCACGACGGCGCACGCGCTGCTCCTCCGAGAGCGTCACCGCCTCACCAGCCTCGTTGGTCCAGGTCTTGGGCAGGGGGCGCAGCGCCTTGGAGGCGATCCGCCAGGCGGGGACCTCGACGTCGTCGTCCCCGGCGGAGGCGGCCTCGGCGCCCTCGCGCAGGACGGGCTCGGCCATGACGGACAGCTCGCCGCGGCGCGAGGAGATGACGCGGCCGTGGACAAAGAGGTGGTCGCCCAGGTCGACGTCGGCCTTGAAGGCCGCGAGCGCGGTGTGGCCCTCGGCGGGCAGGGCCTTGGCCGAGAGCATGGCCTGCAGGGTGGTGCCGGCCCCGTCCTGGAGGGTGACGAAGCACAGGCGGCCGGTGTTGCGCAGGAAGACGACACGGCCGGCCACGCCGACGACGTCGTCGGTCTCGTCTCCGGCCGCGAGGTGGGCGTAGCCCTCGCGCACGGCGGCGATGGTGGTGGTGACGGGCACGGAGACCGGGTAGGGGTCCCAGCCCTCGCCGCGCAGGCGCTCGCGTTTGCCGGCGCGGACCTCGAACTGCTCGCCCGGGCCCGGGTCGGCCTTGGGCTGCTTGGGCTGGTCCGATGAATCGCCCGCAGACATCGCCGACTTCGGCGACCGGGAGTCGGCGGGGGCGTCGGTGGTGATCGGGTCGGGGCTGGGGGTGCTCTCGTCAGTCACGTGAAGGAGTCTAACGGCGCCCGCCCGCCCCGGCGGCTCCCTGGGGCACGACGACGCCCGAACCACCTCCGATCCTGGTCACACCGGCTGGCGGCGGATCCTCCGGTCAAGTCCAGGCGGGCACGACAGCGGCCCCGGTCACCGTTTCCTCTCCCTTCCTGTCGCGGCGCACGGACACGCAGTACTCGGCCGGGAACCAGGTGGGGCCCAGGGCCTCGCCCTTGACCGGCACCCGGCTCAGGCGCAGGGCGGTGCCGCGGGCCGTGGTGCGCTGCTCCCACTGGGGCGGTGTGCGAGTCAGGAAGGAGGAGAGCAGCCTGGTGTAGTCGGGCCCGAGGTAGCACCACGGGACCGGGGTGGAGGGAAGTCCGCTCAGGACGTCGCCGTCGGCGGCCAGGGACTGGGGCTGCTCGGCTCTGAAGTAGCCGGGCATGACGTCGCCGTCGTAGGAGTACTGCCATCCGTCGAGGACCTGTGCCCAGGCCAGGTCGGCACCGAGCTCGTCGCAGGGCCTCGAGCAGCAGCTCGTGGAGGAGGTCCAGGTCGCCGACGCTCAGGGGCTCCAGCCCAGCCTCCCACTCAACGAGGTACGTGCCGTGGGCGTCCTCCTCGCGGGTGCAAAGCGTCACCGTATTGATCGGCGCGGGCCCGGTCAGGAAGACCCCGACGTCGTCGACATACCTGCGCTCATCAGCGGCCTCGATCGTGGCCTCGTTCAGTGGCAGCATGCGTGCCTGACCGGTGTACTCGGTGGGGCTCCAGTGCGGGGCCACCCGCCAGATGGCGCGCATCCAGGCTTCGACCGGATCGGGGCAGACGGACTCGCGCACATAGGCCCGCATCTTGACCACCTGGAGGTCCTCGTCGAGCCGTTCCCAGTCCTTCTCGTAGACGTCGGGATTGAAGTCGGGCGCGGACAGGGCTCCCTGCGGCCGTACCACGCGCTCGAAGAACAGGGCCACGACGCCGTCGTTCCAGCGGGCGAGGGTCTGCGCCGGCGCCAGGGCCCTCGCCCTGGCCGAGTCGCCTCGGAACCAGCTCTTGGGCCAGGTGAGCCGGTAGCAATAGGGCAGATCGGGGTAGCCGGAGACCTCCTTGACGTAGTCGACGAAGTCGAGCTGCACGTCCAGAGAGGTCTCCTCCAGCTCGAGGACCAGCAGGTGGCCGTCGCGGAGGCGGAGGTGAGTTCCGTCGCCGTCGTTGCCCTCAACGGTGAGGCCTGGCAGCGCCGTGCGCACGCCCTCGATCGTCAGCTCTCGGGTGGTGTAGAGCTCGTAGATGTCCTCGTCCTTGATCTGCCCCAGCACGCTTCCCGACTTTATCGGAGCACGGCGGTGTCTGGGGCAGTTCGAGGCGGCCTGGTACGGCGGCGGTCCCGGCCCGCGGAGCGCTCAGGCGCGGGCGTCGGCCAGGGGGATGCCGGAGGGACGCAGCCCCTGGAGGCGGGCGACGTCGGAGTCGGCCGGGATCTGGCCGGGGTCGGTACCGCACTCCACGATCCGGTTGGCCGCGTCGACGAAGACGACGTGGGGCAGGTAGGTGCGGGCCTCGGCGTCGGACATCTGGGAGTAGGCGATGAGGATGACGACGTCGCCGGGACTGACCAGGTGGGCGGCGGCGCCGTTGACGCAGATCTCTCCGCCGCCGCGCTCGCCGGGGATGACGTAGGTGGACAGACGGTTGCCGTTGGTGCAGTTGCAGATGTCGACGCGTTCGCCGGGCAGCAGGTCGGCCGCCTCGAGCAGGTCGACGTCCACCGTGATCGAGCCGACGTAGTCGAGGTCGGCCTGCGTCACGGTGGCACGGTGAATCTTGGACGTCATCATCGTCCGGGTGCGGGGGCTCATCGCGGCACAGCGTAGACGGCGGTGGGCCCGGCGCACTGTACGGTGCGGCACAGGGTGAGCGACCTGACAGGACTGCGGACGGCGTGGCGTGCCGGGGTCGGCCCCGGTTCGCGGCGGCCTGCCCACGCAAGCGCCCAGGCGGGCAGGACGCTCAGGGACGCAGGTCGATGAGGGTGTTGTCGATGAGGCGGGTGGTGCCGACGCGCGCGGCGACGGCCAGCAGTCCTGTGGCGGGAAGCCCTTCCCCCGCCGGCTCGCTGCGCGGCAGGCCGAGGCCGGCGTCGGCCAGGTCCTCGAAGCTGTCCGGGGCGACGAGGGCCACGTAGTCGACCTCGACGCCGTCGGCCTCCTCCAGAGACGCCAGGGCGGCGCGGCGGATGTCGGCGGGGCCGGGTCGGGCCCCGGAGCCGGCCCCCTGAGCGGCGGCATCCCGGCCGGCCTGGAGCGCTCGTGACAGGGCCAGGGCCTGACGGCGCTGGTCAGGGCTGAGGTAGGCGTTGCGCGAGCTCATGGCCAGGCCGTCGCTCTCGCGGCGGATGTCGACCGGCACGATCTCCAGCGGGACGGCGAGGTCGCGCACCATGGACTCGATGATCGCCAGCTGTTGGGCGTCCTTGCGGCCGAACAGCGCCCAGCGCGGGGCGGTCAGGTGCATGAGGATGAGCACCACCTGGCAGACGCCGGCGAAGTGGGTGGGGCGGGTACGGCCCTCCAGGACGGTGGCGATGGGGCCGGGGTCGATGCGCACGGCCGGCTGCCCGGAGGGGTAGATGATCTCAGGGGGTGGGGGCGAAGACGATGAGCCGTCCCACGCCGAGGGCGCCGTCGGCACCGGTGAGGGTCCGGGTGAGGCCATCCAGGTCGCCCTCGAGGTCACGCGGGTAGGAGTCGAGGTCCTCGGTGGGGGCGAACTGCAAGGGGTTGACGAAGATGGTGACCACCACCGTGCCGGTCGGCCCGACGCGCCGGGCGGCCTCACGCACGAGATCGAAGTGGCCCTCGTGGAGGGCGCCCATGGTCATGACGACCGCCCGCGGGTCGGGGGACTCGGCCAGGGCGGAGACGAGGTCGGCTCGGCTGCGGGCGAGGACGGTTGCGGCGCCGGTTGATCGGGGGGCGGGAACGGGCGTCGGTGCGGGTTCGGTGCTCACGCACCCCACGCTAGTCGCCCTGCTGGGCGGTGCCGAATCCGCCGGGAGCCGCGGGCATGAGAGCATCGGGGCATGAGCGACATCGATGGCACGGGTCCCGGCGTAGGCGGCGGGCACGCGGCTCAGGCCTCCGTCCCCGCGGCCACTCCGAGCAGGCCGGGCCGGCTGGGCGTCGGCATCATCTCCGCCGGGCGTGTCGGCGCGGTCCTGGGCTGCGCGTTGCGCGCGGTGGAGCACCAGGTGGTCGGCGTCCACGCGGTCTCGGAGGACTCGCGTGAGCGCGCCGAGATGCTGCTGCCGGGTGTCCCGGTCCTGGAGGTCGAGGAGATCGTCGAGCGCGCTGAGCTGGTCCTGCTGGCCGTGCCCGACGACGCCCTGGAGCCGCTCGTCCAGGGGCTGGCGGACCTGGAGCGCTGGCAGCCGGGCCAGCTGGTGGCCCACACCTCGGGTCGCTACGGCGCCGCCGTGCTCGCACCGGCTCAGCGCTGCGGGGCGATTCCGCTGGCGATCCACCCGGCAATGACCTTCTCCGGGTTCTCCACGGATGTGGCCCGGCTCGTCGGCTGCCCGATGGCCGTGACCGCGCCCGCCGCGGTGCTTCCGATCGCGCAGGCGCTGGTGGTCGAGCTCGGCGGGGAGCCCTTCGTCCTGGAGGAGTCGGCGCGCCCGACCTACCACGCTGCTCTCGCCCATGGCGCCAACCACCTGCTGACTGTGGTGACGCAGGCCGTCCGGGTGCTGGCGGCCGCCGGGGTCGAGGACGGTGCAGCCACGCTCGGCCCCCTGCTCACGGCGGCCCTGGACCGGGCCCTGCACGAGGGCGAGGCGGGACTGACCGGCCCGGTCTCCCGGGGCGACGCCGGAACAGTGGCCTCCCACCTGGAGGCGCTCTCCTCGTTGCGCGACGGCGAGGGGCGGGGTCTCGACGACGTCGTCGCCTCCTACCGGCAGCTGGCCGCCGCCACCACCGAGCGCTGCGAGGGCCACCCGGCCGGCTGACCGCCGAGCAGGTCCTGCGGCTGCGCGAGGTCCTGGGCCCGGAGCGGCTCGAGGGCTGACCTACGAGAGATCAGCGGCCTGAGTGGCGGCGACGGCGCGCGCAAGCCACCGGTCGAGCTGCTCGGCGCTGGCGCGGCGCAGCGCCCGCTGACTGATCCGCGCCGCGAGCTCCTTGGCGTCGGCGGCGTCGAGATTCGTGATCGAGGTGGGGACCTCGCGGGCGACCATGTCGAGGCGGAGGGAGGCCAGGCTCAGCCTGCGCTCCAGCGGCCCTCGCTGGACATTGAGGGACTGGATGCGTTCGTAGGGGATGACGGACACCCGCCGCCGCCAGCGGCCGTGGCGGATGATGACGCAGGTGTCGGTGAGGATGATCGCTGCGCGCCGCCAGGTCAGGGGGCGGAAGATCCGTCCGCGGCGGCTGATGCGCACGAAGCCGCGCTCGGCCGAGCCCGCCGGGGCCTGCGGGTCGCCGACGCCGTCGTCATCGCGGCCGGTAAGGGCCTGGGTGAGCAGAGTGTCCGGGTCGGGCACACCCAGGTCGGGGACCACGAGCCACAGTGCGCGCAGGGCGGTGTCCCGGCTGCCCACGGGCAGGAGCATGTTGCCGATCTCGCGAGTCTGGCCGTCGTGGGGGTTCTCATCGCGGCCGGCCACGGTGACATTCACCTTCCACCAGTCCTTGCGGCGCCACAGGATCGGCCCGGTGAGCCCGACGCCGTGGACCCGCCCGGGCGGCAGCGTCCGGGAGGTCTCGGCAGTGAGGCCGTAGCTCATGCGGATACCGCTGGGGGTGGCGGCGGCGTGGAAGTTCCAGGCGCTGTTGAAGTGGCTCCACACGATGGTCGCCACCCCGATGATCATCGTGATGTAGGACGAGATGATCGTCAGCGCTTCGCCGCCGGTCATGGAGTCCGAGATAACGAGGAGGATCCCGACCGCAAGCGTGCCGATGATCGTCAGCCCGAGCACATAGACCGAGGAGCTGCGCAGCAGGGACCCGAGGAGGGTGGCACCGTCGACACTGTAGAGCGGGTGCTCCTGGAAGTGAGAGGCCCGCAGCTGCGTGGAGCGCCGCCTGGCGGAGGGGGCGGCCTCCGAGCCCGGCGTCCCCTCCGGTGTGAGGCCCTCGGACCGGGCGGTGGAAGCGAGACCGTCGATGCCGCCAGTGTCGTAGCCCGCTCCGTTGTCTTGGACGGCACCGTCCTCCGAGGCGGGTCCGGACATGTCTATCTGTCCGGCGGCCAGGTCGAGGATGCGGTCACGCAGGGCCTGAAGCTCACGGGTGGTGAGGAAGCCGATGACGACCCGCGAGTTCCGGCCGCCGGCGACCTCGACGATCAGCCTCCCCAGGCCGAAGATGCGTCCGAGCAGGGGGGTGGACGACGTCGACGGACTGGATCCGCGGCAGACGGGCCGTACGCAGCTTGCGGCTGAGGATGCCCGAGCGCAGGTAGACGCCGTCGGCGTCCACGGCGTAGGCGCGCCGCCACCAGCTGAGCAGCCCGAGCACCACCCACACGGCGATGAGCGCGATGAGGCCGAGCAGGTAGTACCCGACCTGACCGCCCAGGGAGAAGCCGTGCTCGCTGATGAAGCGATAGGCGCGCACCAGCTCGTCGAGGTTCTGAGCCGTGACGAAGGCGAGGACACCGGTGACGATCTTCCAGCCCTCCAGCAGCGGCGTGATAACGCTGACCCGGTGCCAGGTGACGTTGTCGGGAAGGGGCAGGTCCCGGGAGGCGGCGGGCTCGCCCTCACCCGAGGCCTCCGCCCTCGCCTTCCGGGCGGCCTCCAGCCTGCTCTCCCAGCTGGAGCTCACAGCCCGGCCATCCTCTCCTCACCGCGCTGGGACAGGACCCGGCGCAGGTTCTCCGCCTCGGCCACCGGCAGCCCGTTGATCGTGGCATCGGTACTGGCCGAGGCCGTGTGGAGCCTGACCTCGGCGATGCCCAGCCGGCGGGCGAGCGGCCCCTGGGAGGTGTCCACGAACTGCATGCGCCCGTACGGGGTGACTGTGATGGAGCGGAACATGACGCCGTGGCGCCACAGGAGGTGGTTGTCCGCCAGGGCATAGCCCATGGCCCGCACCTGGCGCGGGATGAGCCAGAGCAGCCAGACGAACAGGACCGCGGCGAGCGCCGCCGGGATGAAGAACGCGCGAGAGACGAGCACGCCGGGGATGGCGAAGCCGATGAGGAGGACGGCACTGACGATACCGGCCCCCAGGAGACGGGCGGTGATGAGGCGGTGCGAGACCGGGTGGAAGACGACGCCGTCGGGGGGCGAAGGATCGGCTCCGGCGGGTGGCGGCGTAGGCGGGTCGCAGGCACGGCCGGAGGCCAGGGTCCGGGACGGCAGGGGGTGACGGGGACGGCACTGGCCACGGTGTCGGGACTGTTCATGCGGGAGCTCCTGGTCCTTCGGGGGCCCGTCCGGAGGTGCCGGACGAGCTGTCGTCGTCACCGTCACCGGAGATGGAGCACCACTGCTCGACGACGAAGCCGATGACGCACCACACGAGGCAGGCGATGAGGCATCCGGTCGAGGTCCAGGCCAGGTGAGTCATGGCCGGCGAGCGCGGTGTCACGAGAGCCAGGATGATCCCGCCGCCGTAGACGCCGCCCAGGACCGCCCCCACGATGGCTGAGGCCTGGGCGGCGGCGGCCGTGGTGGCGGCGCCGGTCGGGGTGATCCAGGTGTGCTCACGCGCCCGCAGGCGCCTGACCGCCAGACCGGACACCAGGACGATACCGGCGATGACCAGCGCAGTCACCGCCCCCCAGGGGGAGAGGACCGGGACCCAGCCGACGTGGCGCAGCAGGAGATCACCGGCCGCAGGAGACCACCGCGGCGGCGACGAACCAGGTGACGGCACTGGTCCAGCGGGTGCGCCGCATCAGGCGTCCTGGCGGGGACCTGTCCCCTGGGCGCCACCGCCGATGACGTCATTCCACTGGAGCGGGGACTTCCAGGCGCCCCCGGAGGCGTCATCCTGCTGGTCGTTGGGGAACTCGTCCGGGCCGGCCGTGTGGCCGGGGGCGTGGGCGCCCTGCGGGCCGGCCGCCTCGGGGGCCGAGGCGGCCTGGTAGGGCGAGTCGATCTGCGGGACCCGCCCGGACCAGGCATTCGCTTCGTTGGAGGCGTCGAAAGACGGCTGGCCGAAGGGGGAGGACTCGACCGGTGCCTGGTCGCTGAAGGGCTGCGCCGAGGCGGTGGGTTCCGCGGCGGCCGATGAGCCCTCGGAGATACCGCCGTCGTAGTCGGCGGACAGGGAGGAGTCGGCCACGGAGGACTCGTCACGGGTGGCGTCGTAGACCAGCTCGGGCTCGGCGCCGGCGGCGTCCTGTTCCACCGGGGGCTCCACGTAGGGGCCGGTGGGCTTGTCCGGGAGAGCATCGGATTCGAGCCAGTCGAAGGCCAGCCAGCGCAGGCCACCCCGGTCGGGGGCGTTCTCGGCGAGCTCGGACACGGAGTGCCCGGCCAGCTCGGCGAAGGGGTCGGCCTGGCTCCACGGCACGAGGACGAAGGCGCGCTCGGCGGCACGCGGGTGCGGCAGGGACAGGGCCGGGTCGGTGGAGGTGACGCCCTCGACCTCCACCAGGTCGACGTCCAGGGTGCGCACGCCCCACGGCTCGGTGCGCACGCGCCCGGCCGCGACCTCCAGGGCCTGGCAGACCTCGAGCAGCTCTCGCGGGGAGAGGGTCGTCATGGCCGTGACCACCGTGTTGAGGTAGTCGGGCTGGGGATCGGCACCCTCGGCCACGACGGCGACAGTACGGGCCAGCGGCGCCACCTGAGTGACCTCGATGCCCTCGGCGGCCTTGAGGCTCTGGACGGCCGTGCGCAGGGAGTCCACGACGCCGCCGACGTTGGCGCCCAGACCGAAGACGACGCCGACGGGGCGTGCGGGCCGCTCGGCGAGCGGGTCGACCGGAGCGGCCGGAGCATCAGGCGCGGCGGGAGCCGCCGGTGCGGCGCCGGGGAGGCAGCGCCCAGGAAGTCGGACTGCGCCGACGGCGCGGCGTACGAGCCGCCGGCGGGCTGGGAGAGGTCCTCAGAGACGGGGGGCTGGGTGGAGGAGGACTCCAAATGGGCAGGGTGCCGCGCCCTCCTGGCCCACGGTACCGGGGTACTCGTCGGGGACGGCGAAGGGACTGGGCTCGGGCTCGGCCGGGGTCTGGGAGACCGGGGCGGAGGAGGCGTCAATGAATCCGTTGGCGTCGGTGGTCCCGAAGCTGGAGGCGTCACCGCCCGGCGCGGGGAAGGAGAGGTCGGCCGCGTCGGAGCCCGCCGTCTCGGGGGCAGTGTCCCCGGCATAGTCCCCGGCATAACCGGCCTGGTTGTAGGCTGCCCCGCTGTAGGAGCCGGACTCGCCGAAGGCGACGGGCCCACTCAGCAGGTCCGCGGAGCTGTCGACGGCCGGGGCGACCAGCCGCTCATCCTCCTCGGAGGAGGCCACGTGGCGGCCCTCGTGGGGCAGCTGGACGCCGAGGTCATCGGCCGCAGAGGTCGGCTCGGACAAGGTCCCTGCGGAAGAGTCGGCAGCCGCCTCCTCGGCATAGCTGGAGGCGGCGGGCTCCGGCTCAGTAACAGCGGGAACCGAACCCAGCGCATCGGCCGCCAGGCTCACGAATCCGTCAGCACCGGCGGTCCTGCCGGCGGAGGCCGCGGTGGGGGCGCTGGTCGATGGGGGTCTCCAGCGCGCTCGATGCGGCGTGGGAACCGGCTGCCGCGCTGGAGGACTGGCTGAGTGCCTCCGAGATCTCGGGAGCCTCGGGAGCCCAGGAGGAGTCCGACGAGACGGAGGAGTCTGCGCCGTCGGTGGCCCAGTCCGGTGCCCAGGACCGGGTCGACTCGACGCCCCCGCCGGGAACGCTGGGCTCGACCGGCATCGGCGTGGGGATTGAGGGTGCGGCGGCCGCGAAGGACGAGCGGGCCGGCGCCTCCAGCGGCGAGGCCGGCGAGGGCGTCGGGGTGATGGGAGGCTCGGAGGTCGGCACCACCGGGGCGGCGGCAGCGGATGCGTCGCCGCCTGTGAAGGAGGAGCCCGCGAAGTCGGGGACCTCCGAGACGAGGGGTGCCGCGGCAGTCGCGGCGGGGGGCTCGTAGGAGGGCGCCGCCGGTGAGACGGCGGCCACCGGGGAAGCTGAGGAGGAGGGGGACGCGTAGGACTGGGCCGACACGGCCACCGGCGCCTCGGCCTGCGCGGCCCAGGCGGCCTGGCTGGAGGCAGGAGCCCCACCGTGTCCGGCTGCGGCGTCGGCCACCCGGTGGATGGTCACCGAGACGTCCTCGAAGGCGACGTCGAGAGGGGCCTGGGGCTTGTGCACAGTGACCTCGGCGGCCACGACGCGGGGGAAGGACAGGACCCGCTCGGCGATCCGGTCCGCCAGGGACTCGATGAGGTTGACCGGCTCCCCCTCGATGATGCTCACGATGCCGTTGGCCACGCGGGAGTAGTCGACGGCGTCGGTCACCGAGTCGGTGACGGCGGCCACGGCGGTACCGCGCTGCCCCAGGTCGAGGATGACATCGACCGTGAAGAGCTGGCCCTCCTCACGTTCGAAGGGCAGGACGCCGTGGTGGCCACGGGCGGACAGGCCGACGAGGCTGATCCGGTCGGTGGTCGCGGAGACGGTGGTGCTCACTGATGTTCCTTCCAGAGGGAGGCGGTGCGGACGGCGGCCCGGTTGGCCGGGACCTCGTGGACTCTGACGGCCCCAGCGCCTGCGGCGGCGGCCAGGGCGGTGGTGGCGGCGGTGGCGGCGTCGCGCTGGACGGGGGTGGCCTCGGCCTCGGCGGCCTGGGCGAGGAAGCGCTTGCGGGAGGAGCCGACCAGTATCGGCTGACCGAGGTCGGCGACGAGGCGGGAGGTGGCCGCCAGCAGCTCCCAGGACTGGGCGTGGGTCTTGGCGAAGCCGAGGCCGGGGTCCAGGACCACCTGGGAGCGGTCCACCCCGGCGGCGTCGAGCTCACTCAGGCGCTCGCGCAGCTCCGCCTCGACCCCGGCGACGACGCCGCCGGGGTAGTCGGTGAGCCGGTCCATGGTCTCGGGGTCACCGCGCCAGTGCTGGCAGACGTAGACGACGCCGGTGCGGGCGATGAGGCCGTGCATGGCGGGGTCGGCCTGGCCTCCGGAGACGTCGTTGATGATGTGGGCGCCGGCGTCGATGGCGGCCTCGGCGGTGGCGGCATGGATGGTGTCCACCGAGATGACGGCGCTGCCGGCAGTGCCTGTCCCGTCTGCCCCGTCGGCGAGGAGCGCGCGCACCACGGGCAGGACGCGGGAGATCTCGGTGTCGACGTCGACGCTCTGGGCGCCAGGGCGGGTGGACTCCCCGCCGATGTCGATGATGTCGGCGCCCTGGGCGATGAGCTCGCGGGCGTGGACGGCGGCCGCCTCGGGAGCGGCCCAACGGCCGCCGTCGGAGAAGGAGTCAGGAGTGACGTTGAGGACGCCCATGAGGAGCGTCCGGTCGCGGGGCACGAACCCCGGCAGGGGGGCCGGGGCGGCGGCTGGAAGAATCGTCACGGGGTCAGGCTAACGGTTGGCCCGCCGCTGCGGGAGGACCGAAACATCTTCAGCCCGCCGCAAACTGAGAGCCGGAACACGATCCGGCTGGGTCAGGGCACCTCACTTCGACCGAAACTTCATAGAAGACGCGGAGCCGGGTCGATTATGAAGTTTCGGTCGAAGTGACTGGGGGCTGCGACTGACCGGCATCAGCGGGCCTCCCTCGAAAGGCGGAGACGCCACTGCAGTCCGTCCCTTCGACGCATTCCGGTTCTTCTCCGCGATTCCTAGCCTCAAGGTATCCACCCATCTATCACGGGGACTGTGCGGCACACCGGCCGCGGCCCCGCCCGGAAGGAAGAGAAGCACCATGCCGCACCAGATTCCACACATCAGTCCCACCGTCAACAAGGTGGTTGAGGCCCGCGCGCTAAGCAAGATCTATGGCGAGGGCGAAGCCCAGGTCGTGGCCCTGGACACGGTCAGCCTCACCATCACCGAAGGAGAGTTCGCGGCCATCATGGGCCCCTCCGGCTCAGGCAAGTCCACCCTCCTGCACTGCCTGGCGGGCCTGGACACCCCCACCTCCGGCAGCGTCTTCATCGCCGGACAGGACCTGTCAGGTATGAAGGACAAGCAGCTCACCGCCGTACGCCGCGACCAGCTCGGCTTCATCTTCCAATCCTTCAACCTGCTGCCCACCCTGACCGCCGAGGAGAATATCCTCCTGCCCCAGCGCCTGGCCCACCGCAAACCAGCCCGAGACTGGTACGACGCCGTCATCTCAGTCCTAGGTCTCACCGACCGCCTATCCCACCGCCCCAACGAGCTCTCCGGCGGCCAGCAACAGCGCGTGGCCGTAGCCCGCGCCCTCGTGGGACGCCCCAAAGTCATCTTCGCCGACGAACCCACCGGCGCCCTGGACACCGCCTCAGCCGCCAACCTGCTACAGACCCTCGCCCACATGTGCCAGACCCTGGGCCAGACCGTCGTCATGGTCACCCACGACGAACAAGCCGCAGCCACCACCAACCGCATCATCCGCCTACGCGACGGACGCATCACCAACGACGACACCGTCCACCACACCCCCGGCACCCACACCGCACCGACCGCCCGCCCGGCCCAGCAGACACCCGCCGCTCCCACCCAGGCAGCTCCGCCCGCACCACCGACGACGACACCGACAATCCCGGCCGGCCCCACTACGGGATTCGACGCCGTCACAGCCCCGGGCCGCCCCACGCCGGCTCGCCGGGCCATCACCCCGGCGAGCGCACCAGAGCCCCGCCGCACCTCCGGGGCGAGCACCACCCCCGTCGCCCCCCACTCCTGGTCCCGCCGCGGTCTACAGTGCACGCCATGCCGCGCCTCCCAGCGCAACCCAGATGTTCGGCTTCGGCAGCCCCTACGCCACTGGAATGGAGGCCCGCTGATGCCGTCCCTCCTCGACCTACGGCGCACCGCGGCCGCCCTCGTGGCCGTGGCCATGAGCGCCGCCCTCATCGCCTTCGCCTTCATCATCTCCGACTCCTTCCGCACGCAAACGCAGACCAGCGCGCGGGTGTCCGTAGGCGACGCCGACGTCGTCGTCCAAGACGGTCGTAGAGCCAACAGCACGGAAGGCGCCCTGGACGACTCCCTCCTCAACCGGGTCTCCGCCCTTGACGGTGTCAGCTCCGTCCGTGGTGCCCACTGGGACATGCTGTGGCTCGACCTGCCCAAGCAGCTAAGCGCCGTCGGAGCCCAGGTCGCCGTCCAGGACGTCCCGGCGCTCACCAAGTTCACCACCCTGAGCAGCGGCCGGCTCCCCACCGCCACCGGTGAGGTGGCCATCGACTCCGACCTCGCCGAGCAGCAGGGCCTGAGCGTCGGCGACACCATCCGCTCACAACCAAGGACAACGACAACGCTAAGGCCGTCCACTCGGCTCCCACGGTGGTCGGCATCATCTCCGCCGGGGCCGACAGCAAGGACACCGGCACCGGCACCCTCTACGCCACCGCCGAGCAGCTCCAAGCGATGGGAGCCAGAATCAATTACTACAGGCTCTACGTCAGCGCCAAACCTGGAACTGATACCAGTTCATTGATGAGGAATGTGTCCGAAATCATTCACTCTACCCAGCCCTCCGCCGTCATCCAGAGCGCGGACGAGGCCATCTCTCAGCGAGCTAAAGCAGAATTAGGAGGGACGATCATCTCAACCATCCTCAACCTCCTGTCCCCGGTCTGCGCGGCGGTCGCCATCATCGTGATCGCCACCACCTTCAGCACGCTGGTGGCGCGCCAGACGCGCATGGTCGGCCTCATGCGCTGCATCGGCACAACCCGCCGTCAGGTGATGCTCGCCGTGCTGCGCACCGGACTCATGACGGGTGTGGTCGGCTCCGTCCTGGGCGCGGCACTCGGAACCGGTATCGGTGCCATCGCGGTGTCCTCGGGAACCTTCGCGGACCTCAAGGCCGATCAGCTCACCATCTCGCCGGTGTCCCTTGGGCTCACCGTCGCCTTGGGGACGCTGGTCACCCTCATCGCCGTCCTGCGCCCTGCGCGCACAGCCACCCGCATCTCACCGCTCGTGGCTCTCACCGGGCAGGTTGCGAGCACCAAGCAGGCCGGACGCAGGCGGATGTGGAGCGCCGTCGCCGGAGCCATCATTGCCGTCATCGGTGCGGCCGCGGTCGCCTCGGCGTTCAGGCATCCGATATCTTCATCACAGCATGCGGGAGCGCCGTCGTCACCCTCGGCGCGATCCTCGGCCTTCCGCTGCTCGTCACCGTCATCATCGGATTCATCGGCAGAATCAGTGGTGACGCGCGATTCCCGGTCCTGCGCCTGGCTACCCGGAACCTGGCCCGCAACTCCGGACGGTCCGCCGCGACCGCAGCCACACTTTTCGTCTGCGTCCTAGTGGGGTCAGCACTCTTCGTCGGCCTGTCCTCCTTGAACGCCTCCTTCGACGCCATCCTCGGCCACAGCTCACCAGTGGACGCCAGAATCTTCGGAGTCACACCGCAAACCGATACCGCGCAGCTGACGAAGCAGGTCAAAGCAGTCGACGGGGTCAAGGACGTCACCTACGTTCCCTCCCTCGGCCTGACCCAGACCATCGATGGAAAGTCGAAGGACATTACTGTCGACGTCATCGACACCGGCACTATCGCGCCGATCGCACGGTCCACCAGCGGCTTGGAAGACCTCAATGACAAGACCCTCATTGTGGGCGGCATCTATAACATTCCAGATGGCGCCACAGTCACCCTGACCGGCGCTGCCGACAGCGTTGAGCTGACGGCCCGCGTCCAGGAGGGCTGGGGCGCCGCCATCAGCCCGGCAGTGGCTCAGCGCATCAACGGCAATACCCCTACCAACACCACCATGTGGGTTCGGTCCACCGGCAATTCCATGACATCCGATACCGAGCACGCCCTCAATGCGGCTGTCCGAGGTCAGGCTCTGATGGTGGCCGGTAGCGCCGCCGCAAGTGAGCAGATGTCATCCATCATCACGAGGATGGCCCTCATCGTCTGCCTGGTTCTGGGGGCCGCCCTCGTCATCGCCCTGTCCGGGCTGGCCAACACCACGGACGTCTCAGTTCTGGAACGCATTCGAGAGATCGGGGTTCTACGCGCCACCGGCAGCTCCCGCCAGGAGATCCGGCGCCTCATCGTCACCGAGGGGACCCTCCTGGCGGCCGTGGGGGGGAGCCTCGGTCTCCTCATCGGAATGTTCCTCGGCACAGCAGGCACGGTTGCGGCGGGAGGGGCCGCTAAGGGTATGTCTGTGCACATCCCCTACCTCGCGCTGATCGGCATGTTCGCCGCGACCCTGGCCGTCGGCCTGCTGGCCTCACTGCGCCCGGCCGGACGGGCAGCCTCGGTGCCGCCGGTCATGGCGCTCGCAGAGGACTGATCACATACCGAAGACTCGGAAACACACCCACATCCGATGACAGCTTCCTCACCCCACACAGAACTCACATGAAGAAGAAGATCTACATGGACATGTTCTCCCGGCGCCGCAAATCATTGAACGATAGCAGATTCAATGACGCCATGAACGCCGAGACCCGCAGCCCTCTCGAAACAAGCGACTGCTTCGCCTGCCCTTTCAACGAACATCAGTGCCACAACCACTGCTTGAGCAAAGGATATCGCGGAGGGTTCTGCGGAGGATTCGCTGCCGCCACCTGCCGCTGCCACTAACTCCCATCACGTGCGGGGCCGCTTCCAGACATTTGGAAGCGGCCCCGCACGCCACATACTGACCATACTCGACACCTCGAAGAGCATCTCACCCCCTCACGGATGACAGGAAGGAATATTTCCTACCTTCGGTGAGTATTTCTGTGCGAGCCACCCCCATAGAGTGACACCAACTCGGCGGCAGATACATGCACAACGCAGACTCAGACACCACATCACAGTCTTCCCCCAGTCCGGGGAAGGTGCCCGGACGCACTCACCCGCACACCCCCACAGCCTCCCAAAGGAATCATCCAGGGAGACCACCAGAAAGGAACACGCCAATGGACAAGTTCACCCGCCGCACCACCACCCTGAGCGACAGCGACTTCAGCCAGGCCGTCAGCTCCGAGACCCAGGCCCCCATCGAGGGCACCGAAGACCTTAGCTGCCCCTGGGCCCCATCCGTATGTAACCGCCACTGCCTTAGTCACGGTTACAGGGGAGGCTATTGCGCCGGCCCCATCAAGCTCGTGTGTCACTGCTACTGATCCAGACACAACTCGCGACCCGTCCCGCACCGTAGCTGCGATAAAGGACGGGCCCCGAGCGTGGGCTGCCAGATGCTGAACATCTAGCAGCCCACATTTCCTTCCCAACCCTCTCACATCAGATAGAAAGTCATCCTTAGGGAGGACTCGCTCCCATAAATACCGCTCTTCGGAGAATTTCCTCCAGATAGGCATCCCCGTAATCTTCTCATATCAGCCAAGGCAAGGCGAAGACATTACTGCTTACACTAACGTCTCGCACTACCTGTGCGAGAGATGACAAAAGGATCACCCCATGCCTCATTTTGTTCGCCGATCCACCGCTCTTGCGGATGTGACATTTGAGCAGGCCCTTCATTCAGAGACACATACACCCACCGAGGGAGCAGAATACAACTGCCCTACTGACGAGTCTCCGTGCGACCGTCACTGCAGGTACTCCGGATACCGGGGCGGCTACTGCGGAGGAATACTCAAGACCTCCTGCCGCTGTTACTAACTCAATCAGCGATATTGCAGCGCACAGGACCACACCATCTGAATCATCTTTCTTGCGAGTGACTCCGGCATCCCGGTGCCGCCAGCATCGCATCACAGGCTTCCCCCAATCCGGGGAAGGTGCGCAGACACATTCACCCGCGCACCTCACAACCTCCCACGGGAACCGCCCGGGGAGGACCACCAGAAAGGAACACACCAATGGACAAGTTCACCCGCCGCACCGCTAACCTGGTCGACGCCGACAAGGCCCTCAACGCCGAAACCCACGCCCCCATCGAGGGGGCCGAGGGCTTCGGCTGCCCCTGGAACGCCTACGAGTGCGACCGCCATTGCGTCAGCAAGGGATACACCGGTGGAAACTGCCGCGGCAAGATCCGCCAGACCTGCCACTGCTACTGATCCAGACGTAACACGGGGCCTGTCCCGCACCGTAGCAGCGGCGCAGGGCAGGCCCCGCCCTCAATCCAGTCCCCCAGATCAAGGTACACACCAATGAGTCTTCACGATACGCCTTGGGTCAACAGAAACCAACTACTCATCAACAGCGCAGGAACCTGGGAGCAGGTTGATGAGTCCACGCTCGCAGCCAGGCACACGTCCGCCTCGCTCCGGTTCGTCCTCGCCCGCATCGCGGACGTCAGGCCGCCCTTCGGACAGTCGCTCTTCACCGAGGTCCTTCACAAGGCTCCCGGAACGCGACTCACCAACGACTCTATTCAGACCTGCAGCCCGAGCAGTACAGCACCGGCGTCATCAGCCTCGAGGCCGCCGAAGAGGTACTGACCCAGGCCCTGCGCCGGAACACCTCTGCCACCCACTTCTCCTCGGCATCAATGCCCGTTGACGACATCATCCTGCGCTATCTCAATGCTCTCACGGTGCCCGCTCCGGACGGTGACTCCGCACCATCTGAGACCGAGGCGAACGACATCGACGCACGGGGCATTCGGGACCTCATCGGCTCCATTCCGAGTGAGGCGAAGAAGGATTCCCAAGGCGGGGGCTTCTTCCATCGGCTACTGTCCAAGAAGGATAAGTCGGACTCACACGAGCCTGAGCACGAGCACGCCTCGGAGGACTCGGAACCAGTCATCGTGGAGCCAGACCCACAATGGCTCAGCATTGACGCCATTCAGATGATCGATGTCGCAAGGATCGTGTCACTGTCCTCGTGGGAGGAGGCCCTCAAGGGACTCCCACCGCGGGCGGCCCAACTCCTGTGGACAGTCTCCAGCGACTCATCGTCGTCATCGGACTCGCTGTACCGCCCAGCCCATGACCCAGACGTTGTCGGCGCCTTCGCCCAGGTTCCTGTTGAGCAGCGCTCCATGGAGGTCCGGAACGGCATTCGCACCCACGACGCCGCACTGTTCCGCAGATTCGGTAAGGAGCCCGTCAACGACCACGCCGCAGCCCGGCTGCGAGCCGTCAAGGAGGCCGCCGAGCTGTGGCCCTCCTGGCAGGAGGAACTGGCCGACGGCTCCCTCGCCGCCCAAGGCTGCATCGACATCGACGGAATGACTTTGATCGGAAAAGACCCTTTCCTTCGCCAGAAGTACGCACTGGACGTCAAGAAAACCGTAGAGACAGAAAGGTGGGTGACCTCATGGCTGAGCGCTGGAGGCTCGCTGACGGAATGACCCTGACACACCTGGAGAACGGGGGATGGACACTCGCCGACCTCCATCGCCTCTCCGTCCATGAGCTGGATGAGGAGAACGGGTCCCTCCTTGATGAGGCCCTCCATTCCACCAGCCCTGCCCCGCTTTCCCCACTTATCGAGTCCGCTATTGAGTCCGGCATCATCATCGATTCAGATTCCACCATCAATGCTCAGGAGAGGTCATTATGAACAGCCTATTCGTCACACTGCTCACCGGAGGAGCGACCGGAGTCCTCCTGGGGACGGCGGGAGCCAAGATCTGGGCGGCCGCCCGCACCCGCCTCGCCTGGCCCGAGGGGGCGAACTTCCTGCGCTTCCATCTCTCCAGCAACTTCGTCATCGCCGCTGAGATCGTCGTGTCCGCTATGGCGCTGGCCGTTGCGAGCTATCGAGCCGCCTCCCTCCTACTCGCCGTTATCTACGTCGGATTCGTGGTCGGGGCCACGACGCTCAAGGGCCAGGAGTGCGGCTGCTTCGGCATCGAGGGCATGAAAGTCGGTCCCGCCCACATCTGGGGCTGCGTCTTCACCGCTGCCGCCCTGCTGGCCAGCACTGTCAGCAGCGAGGAGATCACGAGCCCCCGGCCCCTTCGCCTGGTGATCGCCCTGGTATCGGCCGTTGTGATGACCGCCGCCATGCAGCTGTGGAACCGGCTGAGCCGCACCGCGGTAGACGACGCGCATCACGATCAGCTCCTCATCGTCCTGTCTCCGACCTGCACGGCGTGCTCGGCGCTCAAGGTGATAGAGAACCACGATGTCGACGACTCCGAGCTCGACGGGACCATTCTCTGGGTGGACCGCGACTCCGAACAGGCCACCTCGCTCCGCGAGGCAGGAGTCGATGTCTCCGCCTATCCCGCCGTCGTCTCGATGAGCTCCGCCGACCCGTCCGACGCCCACGTCCAGTCAGGCCTACGTGAGTGCAGGGAGGTGCTTCAGTCATGGCGCACTCGGCAGCTCGCCCTTCAGGCCTGAGCTCCGCGCGACGCGTCCTGGCGTCGTCATGCGGCCGGGCGCTACGAACCTCCGCCCCCTCCATTATCATCGCGGCGCTCCTCCTTGCCGTCCAGGCAACCCTGGACACCATCTCTCCGTTGATGCTCCAGCGCATCATCGACAGACTGACCCAGAACCCAACGACGGCGGGCATTCTCCTACCGGGCCTTCTGGCCGCCGGCGCCGCAGTCGCCAGCACGGCGGTCAGCGTGGCCTCGCAACGCATGACCGCATTCACCGGGCAGCGCTTCCAGGAGCGCCTGCGGATCCTCATGCTCAACAAACTGACCCGATTGTCCTCATCCACCGTCAGCGCGGCGCCGGGAGGCTCCCTGCTCTCACGGATCACCAATGACACCGCGCAGGCCCAGACCTTCGTGTCCACTATTCTGCCGCAGGCCCTTGGCCTCATCGCCCGACTGGGGATCCTGCTGAGCATCATGTGGACCCGGTCCTTCACGATCACCCTGGTGGTCCTCGCACTGGCACTGATCCTGGCCTGCCCACGGAGCGGGTCTCACGGACGCTCAGCGCCACGACCGACCGCATGCTCGACGCCATGTCAGCCTTCAGCGGCACCGTGGTGGAGCGCGTCGGCGTCACCGGTCACCTCTTCTCCCGCACAGCGGCCGACATCCCCTCGGACCGGCGTCGGGCCGAGGAGACGGCCGCCGGTGTACGCGCCTCCTACACCCGCATGATCACCCTCGACAGCGCCTTCTCCTCATCACTGGACCTCGTCGGTGCCCTGGGAACCGTGGCCGTGCTCATCATCGGCGGATACTCCGTGGTCCAGGGGGGACATGACTCCCGGGGCGCTGGCCGCCCTGGCCGCTCTCACGCCCCAGCTCTACGGCCCGCTCCAGGCAGCGTCCGGGGTCCGCACGGGCCTGGCGACGTCATGGTCCGCGCTGTCTCGCGTGAGCGACTTCCTTGAGTCCCAGGAGGAGTGGTACGAGACTCCCCCGGTACCGGTCGACGTCCCCAACGGCGGAGCGCTCCTGGTCAGGGAGACCGATTACTCGGTCGCCAACGGGACGAGCAGCACCGTGCTTCTGGACTCGGTCAGCCTCACCGCCCGGTGCGGAGAGATCGTCGCCATCGTCGGCCCGTCCGGAAGTGGGAAGTCGACCCTCCTCAGCCTGATCGCCGGGGCCAACCACCCCTCACAGGGCAGTATCACCGTCGCCGGGTTCTCGCCCGTCGTCACCGGTACAGAGGCCTGGAACAGCATCGTTCAGTACTGCCCCCAGGAGCCATTCTTCCGCAGCAGCACCCTGAAGGAGAACTTCGAGGCGGTCTGCCCCGGCATCAGCGAGGCCAGAGTCCACGAGCTGTGCAGCCGAGTCGGACTCGATCTGTCCCATCTGGGGGACCGCTCCGGGACGAGCACGATGCTCGGGGAACGCGGGGCACGCATCAGCGGCGGAGAGCGCGCCCGCCTGGCGATCGCCCGAACCCTCGCCCTCAACCCGCGAGTGCTCCTGCTCGATGAGCCCACAGCAGCCCTCGACGACGAGTCCACTGACCGTCTCATCGCCACGCTGCTCGACCTCAAACGCGATCACTGCATCGTCGTCACCACCCACGACGCCCGCCTCTTCGCCATGACCGACCGGGCCTACCGCATGGAGCTCGGCAGCTCCGCGAGGTGCCCACACCAACCCTCGCTCGCGTAGAGAAAGGAGTGCTCGCATGAGCGCGACGGTCACGACCCTTCCCATCGAGCACCAGAGGGAAGGGCTCAACCGGCTCAGCATCCACACGCTGGTGGACCACCGCACCGGCACCCGAGCAGTGCTGGAGGCCCCGGTCTTCCGCACCTCTCCCAGGACGCGCATGGACCTGCTCCGCTACCGGGGGGTCGCCTACGACCGGCAGTCCGGCGACGTCGTCTCCTCCCCGGTGCCACAAGGCTACCTGGGAACCGTCAACGCAGGCCACCCGTTCCTCTTCTCCGAGCGCGGTGACGGACTGCCCCTGCCCTTCGGCCCGCGGGGCTGGGTCCTGTCCACCTGGCAGGACGACGGGCGCGTCGAGGTCAGCGCCTGCGACGAGGTCGGAACCACCGCATCCCGGTGGGGAATCAGCACACGCTCCCTTCTGGGTCTTCGCCCCAACCCGGCCGGCTCGACCCGCCTGTGGCACTTCGGGGACCACGTCGTGTGGCTGCGTCAGGAGTACCAGCCCTCCGAGGTCGTCACTCGTCACAGCGGCGACGCCGAGCTGTGGCCGGACGCCCTGGTGGAGGAGTTCTTCACCTCCTCACTGTGCACCGTCATGCTCGACGACGCACCGCTTCCCGGGGTGCCTCAGGGCTCGGTGGTCCTCCTCGAGGCCGGCTCCCCCCCTTCCTCATCGGAGTGGCCAGCACGCCCGAGGAACTGGCCGCCTTCATGCGGGAGGACCATGTCCCCCACTACCTCGTCGACCTCCACGACGGAAAGAACGGGGAAGACCGGGAAGGCGCATCGCCGTCGTCGGTATTACACATCGGCGATCTGCCCCGCGGATCGGTGGCCCACCGCCCCCTGGGCGGGCGCAGCGCTGTGGTCTACACCGAGCGCCTTATCGATGAGACAATCTCCTACTCCGCCGAGGATGGTTCGGTAGTCGCCACCGTCGCCTACGGCGTCAGCCACTACACCGGGATCCCTGGACTGACCGGGGTATGGGTCGCGCTCGGTGCACCCCACGTCCTGCGGTGGGCCGGGGGCTCCTGGACCAGCGATAACCCGATTGACCGCCTCCTTCCCGGCGGGGCCGACGACAATGTCCAGGTCATCACCTCCGACGGCTCCCACCGGCTGGTAGGAATCGGCGGAACCGCCGAAGCAACCGACGCTCCTCATGCCTCCTCGTCCCCCATTTTGTGGTGCCCCTCATCGGAAGATCCAGCCGGCAGCGTCTCCGGAACCGTTATCACCCGAGTCCTTCCCGAGCGTACGGTCGACATCACCTGACCGAGTCGACACGCGGATCGGTCCCGCTGGTCTGGTTCGACAGCTCCTGGGCACTGCAGATCGAGGCCTCCGAGCCCGCTCCCATCGACCTGGGCTCGCTGCAGCCGGACAGCGTCCGGTGGTGCCACGCGGGCTCGCGCCCCGTAGTGCGGGTGGGCATCGACTACCAGGCACTGGCCGAGGTCCACGCAGAGGACATCCTGGCCGAGCTGCACCAGGCCTGGGAGGCCGCCCTGGGGGTAATCACCGCCGAGCTGCCGAGATCCCCGATCCCGCCTTTCCTGGGTGGCCACAGCTTCGGCGCGGCGCTCGCGGCTGTCTCGGTGCTGCGCGGCATGTCCTCCCCCAGGGGGGTACTCCTGCGCAGCGGCGCGTACGACCGGTACGCGACGCCGTCGGGATTCGAGCACGACCGGCGCACCGCCGCCTCCGATCCCAGTCTATACAGCATGATGACCATTCTTCCCAGCACTCGCGCACACCGGGATATCCCCTTCCTGCTGACCTGCGGGGACTCCGATGAGAACTCAGCGACGACTCCCGAGCAGTCGCTCCACCTGTACGAGAACCTCCTGGTCGCCGACGCCGACGTCACCCTGTCCGTCTTCCCCGGCGAGGGCCACGTCTTCAGCTCCCGGCAGTCGATCGTGGATCGCCGTCGCCTGGAGGAGAACTGGATGAGTGAGCGCATCCAGTCCCCTCAGCAGTCCCATCACCAGTAATCAGCCACGACTAAGGAACACCATCATGAACCGAATCAAGCGCTCCGACATCAAGGACTCCATACAGACCGTGCTGACCTCCCGGAACGAGCCCGGAATGACGGGGTGGATTCCCCGCACCGATCAGCCCTCCACGGAGAACCGCGACTCGGTCGAGGCGGACCTCCTCGCACTGCGCGGCCTCCTGGAGAAGCACGGCGACGCCCTGTCCGGAGACATCGAGAAGGACGCGGCCCTGGTGACCGCCGCACGCCGTCGTGGACACACGGTCGACCTCGTCGTGGGTAGGGAGCGCGCTCCATACAACGGTGAGGCGGGCTTCCTGTCCTGGATCGAGCACAACGGCTCGGTGATCCTGACCCTCGCCCCCGTTCGCGAGCTCTACGAGGAGGTGGCCCGGTGGTGAACATCGTGGCACCCGCTTGTGCGCCTCATCTTCGCAGGAGGGCACTGACCGCCTGCGCTACGCTGTTCCTCCTCCTGGGCGCGGGGAGCACGACGGCCGGCGCCGCCTCGGCCAACTCATCGTCTCACGGCTCACTGCTTCCGGGCGATCCCCCCTCCAGTCCAAACAGTGGTACCTCAGTTGGCAGAACCGCCCGGGCTCGCCCTCCACCGGCAAAGGCGCCTCCGTGGGCATCATCGATACCGGTGTCGACGCCTCCCACCCCGATCTGGCCGCCGCATACGACTCCGCCAGCAGCAAGTCCTTCCTGTCGGGGGGGCTCCTGCAACAGAGACACCGCCTGTGACGATCCCACCTATGACGGCTTCGGTCACGGAACCTCCGTCGCCGGGATCATCGCCGCCGCCGTGGACGGGCACGGCATCGTCGGGGCCGCTCCGGGGGCCAGGATCGTCAGTCTCAAGGCCGGGGACCGGACGGGCACTTTCTCCGCCGACGCCGTCAGCCAGGCGATCCGGTACGGGGCCGACGAGCATCTCAGCGTCCTCGTCATGAGCTTCACCGTCGACCCCTGGTTCCGCTACTGCGACAACGCGCCCGCGGACACGGCCGAGCAGCGGGGAGAGCAGAAGGCCGACCTGGAGAAGGTGACCTCGGCACTGAAGTACGCCGCCGATCACGGGGTGGTCCTCGTAACCGCCGCCGGCAACGAGGCCTACGATCTCGACCACGGCACATCGGACCCGTACAGCTCGGGCTGGTCCGGTCAGGCAGAGCGTCCTGTCACCGATCAGTGCGTCACCATGCCCGCCCAGTCCGACGACGTCATCACCGTTGGGGCCATCACCGAGAAGGGGGCTCGGAGCAGCTACTCCAATGTGGGCGCTGCACTCGACATCGTCACATTCGGGGGCGAGCCGCCTCTGGCAGGGCCGGGCGGTGCCGTGGTCCAGGGGCCGGGGTCGGGGATCCTCACCACGGCATCGGCGGACAGACTCCGTGAGCTAGGCGCGCTCAACGACGACGGCTCTCCTCGAACCGACGAGGTCCTGAGCGACTGCCCCTCAGGAGGGGGTTCCTGCAGGTACTACTGGTACCAGATCGGAACCTCGTTTGCGGCGCCCCAGGTCGCGGCCGCGGCGGCGGAACTCAGGTCTCGCGAAGTACCGGCGGGTGACGTCAAGAAGCAGCTGACGACGTCGGCCACCCCGATCTCATGCCCGAGCGAGAAGCAGGCTCTGGCATGCGAACCCATCACAGGCGGAGGCAACACCTGGTACGGGGCAGGAGCGCTCCGGCTCCCCAGGTGACACAACCGACCGGAGCCACTCATCAGGAGAGAGGATAGCCTTCACCTCTCCTGATGAGTGGCGACGACCAGCTTGAGGCGTGAGGACACGCCGTACTTCTTCATGAGGTGGGAAACGTGGCTCTTGACCGTGGCCTCTGAGATGAAGAGCTGGTCGGCGATCTCAGCGTTGGAGTACCCCTCGCAGAGGAGATCCAGCACAGCTTGCTCAGCCTCAGTAACACCGGGGCGCGAGCTTGGAACGGGGCGCAGGTACTGTGAGACGAGGCGGGAGGTGGTGGCCGGGGAGATCGTCGTTCCGCCGTTGTGGGCGGCGATGACGGCCCGGATCACCTCCTCCGCCGAGGAGTCCTTGAGCAGGAAGCCGTTGGCCTTCCGGTCCAGCGCGGTCCGCATGGCCTCATCGTCATCGAAGGAGGTGAGGACGATGACGGCGACCTCGGGCATCCCCTGCTTGACCTTGGTGAGGAGCTGAAGACCGTCCATTCCCGGCATCCGCACATCGGTGATGAGCACGTCGACCCGGTAGTTCCGCAGGAAGCCGAAGGCGTCCGTTGCAGACCCGAAAGTGCTGAGAACCTCGATCTCCTGCGCTTCGTTCAGGTAGGCCCTCAGGGCCTGCAAGACAAAGGGGTCGTCATCAACGACGATGACCCGGATCTTCTCCGAGTTATTGTTGTCACTTAAACTATTCGAGAGAGCATCTGTCCGCATGGAAGAATGATACTGAGTTTGCCCGACTCGAGAGCGGTTCGTATGTCTTTTCTTGCCTTCGACACTCAGACATCCTTCACATGGCACCCCACGCGACGCACCCACCTGCTCCATGCAGGAGTTGCCATCTTCATCCTCACCATCGCACCGATGGCCTTGGGAGTACCTCATACTGCCTCTGCACTCCTGGTCACCTCCATGAGCCTGGCCTGCCTGCCCCTGGCATCCCGGCTTCCCGCCGCAGGAGCAGCCGCAAGCCTGGCTGTCGCCTGGTTCGCCGCCAACTCCCCATACGATCTTGGCGGCATTTCCGTGGTACTGCCGTGGGGGCTTTGCATCATGCTCCTGGGCCGAGGCCTCCGACGCGACATGATCTACGTCCTCGCCTTCGCGACGACGTTGTCACACCTCTCAGCAGCACCAACGTGGTATTTAGGGCTAATCCAAACAGCAACTTTCGGTGTTCCTTGCGTGGTGATCGGTGAGGTCATCCGTCATCACCGCCTCCAGGCCAACGTCGCCGAGCACGAGCGCCGGCGCAAGCTCGACCAGCAACGGCGCCTGGTCGTCTCCGAGCTTCACGATACCGTCGTGCGCGACCTCAGCCACGCCGTCATGATCGCCGAACAAGCCCGCCTAGCCGACCCCCACAACACCCACCTCAACCAACAGCTCGCAGCCATCATCACCCCCGTACGCACCGCCGTCGAACAACTACGACGCAGCCTGAAAGCCATGAGCACCGCCGAAGGAGACGACTCCCTCCTTCTACTGGCCGCCTCACCCCCACCACCCCTGACTGACACCATCCGCGCTGTCCGGGAAACCCTCGCGCACCGAGACGCCCACCTGACCACCCAGGGCACCGACCTGCTCGACAACCCCAGCATCGGCCCTGGCGTCCGCCAACAGCTCGTACGCATCATCGCCGAGCTCATCAACAACGCCGCCAAGTACACACCCCCTCCAGCACCGCCACCCTCACCATCGAGGCCGACGACAACACCCTCGAGTGCATGTGCACCAACCCCATCGACCCCGACCACCCCACCAGCATCGCCACCTCATCCCAGCTCGGTCTCATTCAAGCCCAGCAACGCATCGAATCCCTAGGCGGCTCCCTCCACATCACCCGCACCCTCGACCGCTGGACCACCATCTTCACCATCCCCCTCCGCCCCACACCTCAGACAACCACGAAGTGACGCGCCAACCACTTCCACCTTTGAGCACGCCGGAACGACCGGCATCCGCAGAAAGTCGTATGCGATTTCATCCATAAGAAGGCTGGTGCAGTCACGGAAGGCAGGTCAGACTTAAGCCAACACCTCACCACCGCAAGGAGTCGAACATGCGTAAGGCCATTTCCCCCATCCTCTCAGCCACCGCTCTCGGAGGAGCCCTGCTTTTGTGTCCACCTTCTCACGCTGCCCCCACCTCCGCGCATACTCACGATGAACCTATCGCTTTTCACGCGCCAACGAAAGTAAATTGCGTAGACCTAGCAGGCATATTCACCACTTGCAAACTCTAGCCACATAACCCACCGAAGCCCCGTCTGTTCTTCGGAAAATAGGTGCGATTCACAGATACTCGATCATCATTCATTTTCGAACCGCATGCGACAGCAACCAACAGCTCACGAGGAAGTTCCATTGATGCCGCCCACACAAATCTGGACGACATCAAGGGAACTTCCTTTTTCATATCGTATCCGCAAGAGCATCCATCTCAACATCGACTCGCAGCTTGCAAGATATTGACCAGATCGGATTCTTCTTAGACCCGCAAGGGCACAGAACTTCTCCGGCCTCGTCGCTGCCGCGGCTCCTCGGGCCGGGCATGGAGGGGACGCAGCGACGCATGAAGGTCATGGGCGGCGGCCTGAACGTGAGTCAGTGCGACGACCGCTGGACCACCATCTTCATTATCCTCCCCCACCCGATATCCCCAGTACACACCGCCTGAGGCACCGGCCGAGATATCCCGCGCAGCCGGGGGCTGATGGCGCCCGGCGGGGACACGTCGCGCGTTCGGGGAAGGCCATCATGTCCTCGGGCTCGTGGACTGCACCCGTCGATGTCGAATGTCCCCGGCCGAGAGAGCCTTCTACCCACGCCACTCACCTCAGGGGGCCGCTTGGCCAGTCCGTGCAAGACAGGAACGGCCTGATCGTGTCCAGTGCGTTGTCAGTGCGGGCTGCCGAGCTCGACGAGGAGCACCCCGGCCATGATGAGCACAATCCCGGCCACCATGGTGCGGGTCAGTGGCTCACTGAAGAGGAGCCGTGAGGCGATTGCCGTGACGGCCACTCCCCCGGCCGACCAGATCCCGTAGGCGACACCGAGCGGCAGTCCCTCCGTGAGGGCCAGGGTCAACATGGCGAAGGCCGCCAGGTAGCCGACCATGACAACGCCGTACCACCGTAGTCCCTTGCCGTCGGAGGCGAGCTTGAGTGACAGTGTGCCGGTGGTCTCGGAGGCGATGGCCGCCACAAGGTAGACCCCGCTCATGGCATCTCACCGTCCTTGTCCTGCGTACCCGCGCGCTGCACCCCGATCTCAACGAGGAGCACCCCGGCCATGATGAGCACAATCCCGGCCACCATGGTGCGAGTCAGTGGCTCACCGAAGAGGAGTCTTGAGGCCATAGCCGTCACGGCCACTCCCCCGGCCGACCAGAGCCCGTAGGCGACGCCGAGCGGCATACCCGCCCTGAGCGTCAACGACAGGAGGATGAAGGCCAGCGCGTACCCGCTCCCGACAACGACGTAGAAACCCGGTTGGTTCAAGGCCTGGCGCAGGGCGAGGGTCGCCGACACCTCGGAGATGATGGCGCCTCCAAGCGCCGGCCAGGCGCACACTCCGCGACCCGTCGACCCCAGGCACTCCTTCAACGCACCGAGCACCGTCGGGCCCGTGGGCGCGCCCGGGCGGCACACGCTCCCCCACGTCGACGGGCAGAGCACGTCCTTGACCGTCATGCCCGGTTCTCCACGGTCTCGAGCCGCCTGCAGACCATGGAGCCGAAGGCGAGCGCCGGGACGATCATGAGCAGGGCGTTGGATCCCCACCACATGGGGTCGAAGTCGCAGTAGAAGGACCAGAAGGAGATCGCCATGAACCCGGCGCAGAAGGTGAGCATGAGTCCGACCGTCAGCACCAGGTCCCCGATCCTGCTGCCCACGCGCGTCAGGTGGGCGCCGAGGAAGACGGTCAGTGCGGCGGCGACGTCGAGCGGGAAGAAGGACCAGTTCCAGGCCTGGATGACCTGGTTGGAGTAGTCCTTGAAGCGCAGGTTCTCGGGAATGAGGTTGAGGAGGACGGCCGCCCAGTAGAGCAGCAGACCGGCATCGACCGCCACCAGCAGCCTCTTGTACGTGGGACTCATTGCGCCACTATTTCACCAGTCCTGTCCGGTGTCGAGGTCTCCTGGTCGCTCAGGACCGCCGGCCCAGGACCAGGCTCATGGCCTCGGATCGGGTGGCGGCGTTGCGCATGATGCCGCGCACGGCGGAGGTGACCGTGTTGGAGCCGGGCTTGCGCACGCCCCGCATGGACATGCACAGGTGCTCGGCCTCAACGACGACGAGCACGCCCCGGCACTCCAGACGCTCGACGAGGGCGTCGGCGATCTGCCTGGTGAGGCGTTCCTGGACCTGCGGTCGCCGGGCGTAGCCGTCCACGAGGCGCGCCATCTTGGACAGGCCGGTGACGCGCCCGTCCTCACCGGGGATGTAGCCCACGTGCGCCGCCCCGTGGAAAGGCAGAGGTGGTGCTCGCACACCGAGTACATGGGGATGTCGCGCACGAGGACCATCTCCTCGTGCCCGACGTCGAAGACCCGCTCGACGTGCTCAGCCGGGTCCTGGTCGAGGCCGGCGAACATCTCCGCGTAGGCGCGCGCCATGCGCTCAGGGGTGTCACGCAGCCCGTCGCGCTCGGGGTCCTCCCCGATGGCGACGAGCAGGTCGTGCACCGCCCGCCGCACGCCCTCGGCGTCGTAGCTCATGGTCAGCCTCTGCCTCTCTGCGCCTGCCGGGCCCGCCGGGGCCTGGTTCGACTCACTGGTTGTAGCCCCAGAAAGTCGTCGCTGCCGTGGGAGTCGCCGGACTCACCGCCAGGGACGGAGGCGGCCTCGACGACGGGCAGCGACTCGTCGCTGCGCCACAGGGGCCGCTCGGGCTGCTTGACGACGGCCGCGAAGATCCTCTCCAGGTCCTTCTCCAGGAGCGTCTCGCGGGTGAGGAGCTCCTCGGCCAGCTCGTCGAGCACGGCGCGGTTGCGGGTGAGGATCTCCCAGGCCTCCCGGTGGGCGGTGTCCAGCAGGCTGCGGACCTCGGCGTCGACGGTGGCGGCGACCTTCTCGGAGAAGTCACGGTTGGTGGCGTTGAGCCCCAGGACCGTCTCACTCTCGGTGGTGCCGAGCTTGACGGCACCGACCGCGCTGGTCATGCCGTAGTCGGTGACCATCTTGCGGGCCGTGGCGGTGGCCTTCTCGATGTCGTTGGAGGCGCCGGTGGTGGGGTCGCGGAAGATGATCTCCTCGGCGGCCCGCCCGCCCATGGCGTAGACGAGCTGGTCGAGCAGCTCGTTGCGGGTGGTGGAGTACTTGTCGTCCTGAGGCATGACCTGCGTGTATCCCAGGGCGCGCCCGCGCGGCAGGATCGTCACCTTGGTGACCGGGTCGGAGTAGGCGCCGGCAGCCGCGCACAGGGCGTGACCGGCCTCGTGGTAGGCGGTGACCCGCTTCTCGTGGTCGCGCATGACTCGGGTGCGCTTCTGCGGGCCGGCGATGACACGGTCGATGGCTCGTCCAGGGCCCGGTTGTCGATGAGGTGGGCGTTGGAGCGGGCGGTGAGCAGGGCGGCCTCGTTGAGGACGTTGGCCAGGTCCGCACCGGTGAAGCCGGGGGTCCGCTTGGCCACGAGGTCGAGGTCGACGTCGTCGGTCAAGGGCTTGCCCTTGGCGTGGACCTTGAGGATGGCGGCGCGCCCGGCCATGTCGGGGGCCTCGACGCTGACCTGCCGGTCGAAGCGGCCCGGGCGCAGGAGGGCCGGGTCCAGGACGTCGGGGCGGTTGGTGGCGGCGATGAGGATGACGTTGGTGTTGGCGTCGAAGCCGTCCATCTCGACGAGGAGCTGGTTGAGGGTCTGCTCGCGCTCGTCGTGCCCGCCGCCGGTGCCGGAACCGCGGTGGCGGCCGACGGCGTCGATCTCGTCGACGAAGATGATGGCGGGGGCGTTCTCCTTGGCCTGGTCGAACAGGTCGCGCACGCGCGAGGCTCCCACGCCGACGAACATCTCGACGAACTCGGAGGCCGCCATGGAGAAGAAGGGCACGCCGGCCTCGCCGGCGACGGCCTTGGCCAGGAGGGTCTTACCGGTTCCGGGCGGGCCGTAGAGGAGGACGCCCTTGGGGATCTTGGCGCCGACGGCTCGGAACTTGTCCGGCTCGGAGAGGAACTCGCGGATCTCCTCGAGCTCCTCGACGGCCTCGTCCTCGCCGGCGACGTCGGCGAAGGTGACGTCGGGCATCTCCTTGGAGCCGACCTTCGCCTTGGATCGGCCGAAGCCCATGGCGCCGCCGCGCCCGCCGCCCATGCGGCTCAGGAGCCACCACATGAAGCCGCCCAAGAGGATGGCGGGGACAAGCAGCTGGATGAGGGAGGACCACCAGCTGGTGGTGGGCACCACGGAGTTGAAGCCCTCCTTGGGGGCGGCGGCCTGCACGAGGCGGTCGACCTGCTCGGCCTGGGCGTCGGTGTAGGAGAACTCGACCTTCTTGCCCACCGGGCGGGACTCGATCCCCTTCTTCTTGGGCTGGACGTAGGTGGTGTTGAGGTCCAGCTCCACGCGCTGGTTGCCGTCGACGACGGTGATCGACTTGATCGTGTCCGGCTTGTCCCGCAGAAGCGTCAGGCCGTCGGAGGTGTCGATGGTCCGATAGCCGAACATCGAGGAGAACACGGCCCAGCCGAGGATGACGACCAGAAGGAAGGGCACCAGCCACAGGAACGGGTTGCCCAGGGTGTCGCGGAGCTTGCGGTCACGCTTGCCGCGGTCGTTCTTGCCGGCCTTGCCCGGCTTGTCCGAGTCCTTGCGGCCGGGCTCACGCCCAGAATCTTTCATCGTGCGGTAGGTCCCTTCAACATACTTGACCCTCAGACGTTAGCCGATGGCACGGCAAAGGTCCCATTGCGCTTGCTCACGTTCGCGCCGGGCGTGGCCGGGAAGATCCGGGGAAGCGGGCCGGTTGGGGGCTCCCTGGCCGCGAGGACGCACCGTAGGGCCCGAGGACTGCGGCCTGGGGCGCCGTCCGGCCCCCTATGGTGCGTCCTCGGCAGCCCTGCACAGGTCGCAGCCCGCTCAGCGCCGCCCCGCTTCAGGCGCGGCGCAGACGCAGGACGATGAGGCCGCCGGACAGCAGGATCGCCGCCACGAACAGCACACTGATCGCCGCACCGGTCACCGGCAGCCACCGCTCCCGGACACTCTGGGCGGCGGGCCGCTCGGTGGCGCTCGAGACCCTCGTCGTGTCATGGCTGCTGCCGGCGCCCACCACGACCTCGTTGTGGTCACTGCCTTCGGACCCGCTCGAGGACTGCGAGCCGGCACTCGAGCCGTCCGGCACCGAGCCGCCGTTGGAGGGCGGAGCCCCCGCAGTCGGCCCCTGCGGCGTCCCCTGCTGGGGCGAGGCCGACGCCGAGGCCTCCGGGGCCGGCGTCGCAGTGCTGCTAGCACCAGTGCCGGGGCGCTGCTGATCCGTTGGTGTGGTCGCGCCGGCCTCGGGAGCGGACCACTGCGGGCGCGCCACCAGAGTCACCTCGGCCATCGCCTGGGCATCCAGGGTCTGCGCCTGGGCGGTGCCGGTCGAGGCCCGCACAACCTGGTTGTCGCCGACGTAGATGCCGACGTCGTAAACGTTTCCGAACACCGCGGACTGGGCGGACGCCGAGTCGGGGGCGTTCTGCCCGCCGGGCGTGGGGCGGGAGAAGAAGACGATGTCCCCGGGGTTGATGGAGCCGTGCGTGTTCAGCCACAGACGCCCCTGGGAGTTGAACCAGCCGGCCAGGTCGTCGGGCTTCCAGCTCCCGGAGAGGTCGTGCCCGACGTCGGCCCGGTAGCCGACCTGGCTGTTCTGGTCCGCCGCATAGGTGGTGTGCGAGTAGTCCCAGCCGGAGAGCACCATGCCCACCAGTGCCGAGGAGGTGATCGGGTAGGGGCCCGGGCCGCCGGCGCGGGGGTTCGCGCCCGACAGCGGCGTGGGACGCGACGCGTCCGACACCAGGGACCCCCCCGGCGTTGACGAAGGACCGGGTCCGGGCCACCACGTCGCTGGCGGCGGCGCCGTCCGAGGCGACGGTCGGGGTGGTGGGGAGGCCCTGCGGCACGGCCCACTGGCCGTCGGCCAGCATGACGGAGACGGCACCCAGCGCACCCTCGGGACTGGTGCTCTCGACGCTGTAGGTCAGACCGCCACCGTCACCGGGCGCCTCGTCACCGAGAGTGGTCAGGGTGCCGGAAGCACCTCTGACCTGCGTCATCTCAGCCGCCGTATTAAACGTGTCGCCAGCGGTCGGCTCGGCGGCCACGGAAGGCATCATGGGGATGCTCAGCGAGGACGACAGCACCACCGCACCAACGAGGCCGACCAGCCTCGGGGCACGTCGACGCACAGCCTTCTTCACTGTCACCAACAGTCCTTCCACATCACCCGCCGGCAGGGGTCACCGGCGACTCACACTTGTTATCTTAACGTAACGTACGCACCCCCGACCACCTTGAAAAGGGGGCAGATCGCAGTTCAAGGACCCCGGCTCACCGCCCGACAACGGCACCCAGACGCCGCAGTCCTTTATTTTTCCGTCTTACCATCAGGATTTGTCAAGGTTGCCCTGAATCAGTCAGCCCCCGTAGACCTCAGGGCGCAACGTACCGATGAACGGCAGGTTGCGATACCGCTCGGCATAGTCCAGCCCGTAGCCGACGACGAACTCCGTAGGAATATCGAAGCCGACGTACTTGACGTCCACCTCGACCTTGGCAGCGTCGGGCTTGCGCAGCAGCGTGGCGATCTCCACCGAGGCCGCACCGCGGGAGGAGAGGTTGCCCACCAGCCAGGACAGGGTCAGCCCGGAGTCGATGACGTCCTCGACGATGAGGATGTGACGGTCGGTGACGTCGGTGTCCAGGTCCTTGAGGATGCGCACCACGCCGGAGGACTTGGTGCCCGAGCCGTAGGAGGACACCGCCATCCAGTCCATCGGCGCGCTCATGTGCAGCCGGCGCGACAGGTCCGCCATGACGTAGACGGCCCCCCTTGAGCACCCCCACGAGCAATGGGTCGCGGCCGGCGTAGTCCGCGTCGATCTGCGCGGCCATATCATCAAGGCGCTGACCGATCTGCTCCTCGGTGATGAGAACCTGCTGAAGGTCCGATCCCATGTCCGTGGCGTCCATACGCCCCCGCCTTCCTCATGCGTCGTCATGGCTTACGCGGAGCCACCAGGGCCGGGGAGGCCACCGGTCCGCGTCGACGCCATAAGCCTGCCATAACGGGCCCCGACCTGGCACTTCAGCTCACGCGGCGCACCCACACGTCGGGGCGGGCGAGCTCGGCAGGAGTGGGTAGCAGCGCGGGGTCGGTCCACACGGCGTTGAGCCCCTCGTGCCCGATGCGGGTCACGACGCTGCGCACGAAGGCGGCACCGTCGGCGTACTGGGCCTCCTTGGCCTCCAGGCCCATGAGGCGGTGCAGCAGGAGCGACCCCAGGCCGGGGCCGGGACCGATGCCGCCGTCGGCCGCGCGGCTGCGTGAGAGCACGGCCCGAAGCCGGTGGACCGAGGGCATCCGGTTGGGGTGCACATCATCCAGGACGACCTCGGCGTGCCCCTCCAGGAAGGTCAGGGCAGCGGCCAGGGAGGCGACCTCGGATCGATCCGTGACGTTCATCAGTCCCTCGAGGACCCGCCCCCGGCCGGCGCGCGCCGCAATGCGCACCGCCCGGCCTCGCCGCGGCCGCCTCCCCCGCACCTGCGGACCCGCGTTGCCAGCCCCGTCAGCGCTACCGGCGCTACCGGCACCGCCGTATGCGGCCTCGACGACGGCGCCGATCACCATGCGCATGGAGTCGGACAGGTAGGGACCGAGCCAGGGCGCAGCGGCCAGCTGGACGGCGTGGGTCATCTCATGCAGGCAGACCCAGGCGGGCAGGTCGAGCATGTCCAGGTCCATCTGGCGGCGCACCGCCAGCACGTTGGGGGCCACGAGTAGGAGATGCGGCGACCCCACCTCCCCGCCTCCGCCTGCCGTCATGTCGCTGACCGGTGCCGTGCGGGGCGTCGCAGCGCCGGTTCCATGACCATGGGGCCTGCTCGGGGCCGTGGGCACCACCTGCCCCAGGAGGCGGGTGGCGAGCAGGCTCATCGCCCCGGCGACCTCGGCGGCCCCGACGAGCTGGACCGCCTCCGAGGCCCGCGGAGCGGGCACCTGCTCCATGAGGCCGCGCAGCGCCCGGGTGGAGGCGCGCACGAGGCCGGCCCGGTCCACGACGCTCACGCGCGTGGTGTCGGCGACCTGCTGGGCCGCCCGGTTCAGGCCGGTGATCCTGGCGACCCAGGCCGGTGCCTCCTGGGCGGAGCGGCGCAGGACCGCCACCGAGCTGGCGCGCGCTGAGCGCGAGGCGCTGGGACCCGCCGGGATGAGCGCGGTCAGGCGCTCCACCGTCCGCCAGTCGACGAGTCCCGCCGCAGTACCCTGGGTCGTCACCGTTACGCCTTTCTCACCGAGGTCACCAAGCTCCCCGAGCCCTTGCCTTCCGCCGGTCCTCCGGATGCGCTGCCGCGTCCCTCACGAGCAGCCGCAGGAGGCCAGAGGCGCCACGAAGTGGTTGTCCATCACGGCTGCGACCGTCTCGCTGGTTCCGGCGGGGATATTATTGGCCAGGACCGCGAAGGCCAGCTGACGCCCGTCGGCGGTGGTGACGACCCCGGCCAGGAGGCGGTCTGCTCCAAGGAGCCGGTCTTGGCGCGCACCGTCCCGGCCGCGGTGGTGTCGTGCAGACGTTTTTCAGAGTCCCGTCCAGGGCGGCAACGGGCAGATCGGCGATGAGGGTGCGTCCGACCGAGCCACCCTCGCCTCCGGCGGCCTTGGTGAGGATCTGGGCCAGGAGCCTGGCAGGGACCTTGTTGCCCTTGGCCAGCCCGGAGGAGTCCTGGAGCGTCACCCCGGAGGTGTCGAAGCCGTCCTTGCCCAGCTGGGCGAGCACGGCCTTGGAAGCCCCGGCGAAGTCGGCGGTCTCCTTGGCCTGCACGGCCACGAGCCGACCCTCGACCTCGGTCATGGTGTTGTCGGAGGTCTTCAGCGACACGGAGAGGACGTCGGACAGCGGGGCGGAGGAGACCGAGGCCACCTCCTTGGCCCCACCGGAGGCTGCGGCGCGGGTCGTCTCGCCATCAAGCGTGATGCCGGCCTCGCTCAGGTGCTTGGCGAAGGCCTGGGCGGCCTCCATGGCCGGGTCATCCGGGTAGCCCTGGTTCTGGGTGGCCGAGACATCCACCATGATCGGTTGGACCTTGGCCACGTACTGCTGGTTGCCGTCCTCCCACTTGTCGTTCCACTGGGGGCCGCTGAACAGGGTGTCGTCCAGGCGCAGGGAGACCGACGTCGTCCCCTGGGACTTGAGCTTCTCAGCGGTGGCGCGGGCGAGGTCGCCCAGGCCCGCGTGGCCGGGCGTGGCGCTCGGGTCGCCTGCATCCTCAGCCAGCAGCACGTCACCGCCGCCCACGAGGGTGAGGGTCTGCCCCTCCAGGACGGTCTTGGTCTGGAGGGTGTGACCCGGCCCCATGGAGGACAGGGCCGCCCAGGCGGTGAGCACCTTGTTGGTGGAGGCCGGCGTCACCCCGGTGGCGGCCGACCGGTCCAGCAGCTCCTCGCCGGTGGCGACATCAATGACAGAGGCTGTCACGTTCCCGCCGGTCAGGGCAGCGTCAGAGGCCACACCCTTGACGTAGCCGTCCAGGCTCGCCTTGGAGGGCGTGGGAGCCCCCTGATCCAGGCCGGAGGGTGCGGCGGTCTTGGCGCTGGGGCCGGCCGGTGTCGGGAAGGGCCGGGGGGGCGACGTCGGCATAGGCGACCGTCACCGGGCCGGGCAGCAGGTCGAGAGCATCGCCCAGGCTGTAGTAGCCGCCGAAAACCAGCAGGCTCGCCGCCGTCAGGGCAGCGGTCTGGACCTTGCGCATACGTCCTCCGGACTGGGTTGTGGACAGGCCGGGATGGCCTGTATATCAGGTAGGTGGGGCGCCCAGGAGGTTACTGCCACCGGTGCACCGACGTGCAGCGTACGCGTTTACCGACCTCAGGCGCTGTCGTGCGCCACACTAGTGCCATCAATACCGCCCCGCCGGATCGACGCCGACCACCAGGCACCGTTCCAGCGCCCAACGAGCTGAAGACACGAGCGAAGGAGGCTCCCCGTGGAGTTCGACGTCACGATTGAGATTCCCAAGGGCAACCGCAACAAGTACGAGATCGACCACGAGACCGGCCGGATCCGCCTGGACCGCATGCTCTTCACCTCGACGCGCTACCCCGACGACTACGGCTACATCGACGGGACCCTCGGTGAGGACGGCGATCCCCTGGACGCGCTGGTCCTGCTGGAGGAGCCGACCTTCCCCGGCTGCGTCATCCGTTGCCGCGCGCTGGGCATGTTCCGCATGCGCGACGAGAAGGGCGGCGACGACAAGGTCCTGTGCGTACCCAGCGCCGACCAGCGTGCCTCCTGGCGTACCGATATCGAGGACGTCTCGGAGTTCCACCGCCTGGAGATCCAGCACTTCTTCGAGGTCTACAAGGACCTCGAGCCGGGCAAGTCGGTCGAGGGCGCCCACTGGGTGGGCCGCGAGGAGGCCGAGGAGGAGATCCGCCAGTCCTTCCAGCGCGAGGCCGACCGCGTCGCCCGCGACGGCCACTGACGCGAACAAACCGCACGGGCGGGGCGGCATACATGCTCCGGCACCGGCCCCACAGCTCACGACTGACGAACCGCCCGCCCCGATATTCGGGGCGGGCGGGATACGTGCTCGAAGGCAGTTGACTATCTCTGCGGGTCTGGCGGGAGCGGCGCGGATGGTAGCCGAGAGCGCGTGTACCGCCCCGCCCCCGCTTTAGAGGCGCACCGCGTAGGGCATGACGCCGGAGTAGCGCATGGAGGTGACGCGCACGGTCATGCCGAAGGTCGGGGCCTCGATCATCATGTCGTCGCCCAGGTAGATGGCGACGTGGTAGATGCCGGACTGGCTGCCGTCGGAGGACCAGAAGACCAGGTCCCCGGGCTGGACGGCGTCGAGCGGAACCTGGGCGCCCTCCCCGTACTGCACGCGCGAGGAGTGCGTGAGGTCAACACCGGCGGCCGCGTAGGAGACCATCGTCAGTCCGGAGCAGTCCAGGCCCGACGCAGACTCCCCGGCCCACACGTAGGGGGTGCCGATGTAGCCCATGGCCGTGCTGATCGCGGTGGAGGCGGCATTGCCGGAGCGCGACGGCGCCGGCTCGGGGGACGTCGCGGGCTCGGGGGACGTCGCGGGCTCGGGGGCCGGGGCGGGAGCGGGAGCGGAGGCGGCTTCCTCCTCGCCGACCGCTTCGGGTTCCGGCTGAGAGGCGGTGGCGGGTTCCTGGGCTGCGGCCCGCTGGCCCGAGCTGGGCCGGCTCGACTGCTCCTGAGGAGCGGGGACCGATTCCTGAGGCTGGGCGGCGGCCTGCTCGGCCTGCTTCTGAGCGAGGTCGGCGGCGGCCTCCTCCGAGGCCGCCTTGGCGGCCGCCTGGGCGGCGGCCTCCTCGCGGGCCCTGCGCTCGGCCTCGACCTGGTCCTGGTACTTCGTCTCCAACTCGACGGTGGTGTTGCGCTGCGCGGCCAGCTGAGTGATGAGGTTCTGGCGGTTGGTCCGAGTGGTGGCGACGGCGTTCTGGGCGTCGCCGGCGGCGGCCTCGGCGTCGGACTTGGCGGTCGCCGCGGAGGTCTTGGCGGCCTCCTTGGCCTTGACCTTCTGGTCGGCGATGGCCTGCATGCTCGTGGCCACCGTCTCGAGGGCCTCGACGTTCTGGACCTTGGCGTTTTTGCTCTCGCCGGCGCGGGCCAGGGCGACGTCGGCGTCGGCCAGGTCCGCCAGCGACTCGCTGGTGAGGTAGGGGGTGAGCGGGTCGAGCGGATTGCCGCTCTCCTGGTAGGTCTGGACGACGATCGAGCCGAGGTCGGAGCGGGCGGATGCGGTGCTGGAGGTGGCGGCGTCGGCGTTGGCCTGGGCGGCCTGGGCATCCTTGGTGGCCGTGTTGAGCTCGTCGACAGCGGCCAGGTAGTCCTCGTTGGCGACCTGGGCCTTGATCTGAGCGTCTTCCAGGTTGCTGCTCTCCTGGGCGAGCCGAGTCTCCAGGGAGGCGATGGAGGTGGAGGTCGAGCGCTCAGAGGCCTTGGAGCGATCGATATCGCTCTGGTCCACAGGGTCGGCAAGCACCGAGGGCGCCAGGGTGCATGCCAGGGCCACGACTGCGGTGGCGACGACACCGTGTCCGTGCCGTCTTGGGGGGGATAGGGCTCACAGGGGTTCTCCGTCGTGATGGGGCTGAACGTGAGGATGACGCCTCACGCGGGGATCGGCGCGGGCCTACCGTCGGGATCCGTTCCGCGAGATCACGAGGGCGCGGAGCGGATGGGGGGACGAAGACGGCAGACAGCGTCAGCCCGGATGAGACAAAACCACACTAGTCTCTTTAGCCCCACCTGAAAACAGAGTTCACACTATTCACAATCGTAACTTACGCCCCTGTAGTTAATGGATTGCGCTTGCGCCGACAGGGCTCTCAGCCTTCGTCATACGGTCGTGACCGGTATGACATCCAGCACAAATGACCGTTTGTGCAGGTCGATCAGCGTTTAAACGGCCGGATCATCGCTTACGAAAGACCCTCGAGCACAACGGTGCGGCCCCTCGACGCCGGGGCGCCGGACCGACACCGGACCGACACCGGACCGACACAGCACCCGCATCGAGCCCTCTGGGCAGCCACATTGCGGACACGCGTTTGGACCGCCCGCGGAGGAAACCGCTAAGGTCGGAGCATGTTCCGTCGTCCTGAGGCCCTTCGGCCGGACGCCCCCACCACGGGGCGAATGCGCAGCTGACGCGCACGCCGCCGTCGGCCCACGTGCGCGTCCCCGCCCTCACCCGCACCATCGAGAAGTTGCAGAAACGGTGACGGCGGACGACTCAGCGCCACGACGCCTCGCTCCCTCCTGATTGCAGGGTCGGATCCGACGCCGGTCGCAGCAGGCTCCGGGGAACCGTCAGGAAGCGCGCCGCAATCGCCGGCGCGGGGCAGGCACCGCTCGTGACACTGACATCGCCGCCGGTCACCGGGAACCACCAAGGAGTCCTCATGACCGACCAGCGCCCCACCACCCCCGACCAGGCCGCCCCCCAGAGCGCGGATCCAGTCCCCTCCCCACCAGCCCGGCGGGGTGGCGCTTCGAGACCAAGCAGGTCCAGGCCGGGCACGACCCGATGTCCGAGCCCGCCCACGCTCGGGCCATCCCGATCTACCAGACCTCCTCCTACGTCTTCGAGTCGGCCGATCAGGCGGCCGCCCGCTTCGCCCTGAGCGACCTGGGCCCGATCTACACGCGCCTGACAAACCCCACCAATGACATCGTCGAGCAGCGGATCGCGGCGCTGGAGGGCGGTGTCGGAGCGCTGCTGACGTCGTCGGGTCAGGCGGCCACGACCCTCGCCCTCGTGACGCTGGGCGGGGCCGGCGACAACATCGTGGCCTCGCCCTCCCTGTACGGAGGTACCACGAACCTGCTCACCCACACCCTGCCGCGGCTGGGCATCGAGGCGCGCTTCGTGGCCGACACGGGCGACCCGGCGGCCTGGGCTGCACTGGCCGACGAGCGCACCATCGCCTTCTTCGGGGAGACGATCCCCAACCCGCGCGGCGACATCCTCGACATTGAGGCGATCTCGGCGGCCGCGCACGAGCTGGGCATCCCACTGGTCGTGGACAACACGGTCGCCTCGCCGTTCCTGACCCGCCCCTTCGAGTGGGGCGCCGACATCGTGGTGGCCTCGGCGACGAAGTTCCTGGGCGGGCACGGCTCGTCCGTGGCGGGCGTGATCGTGGACTCGGGCAGCTTCGACTTCGCGGCCCAGCCCGAGCGCTTCCCGGGCTTCAACACGCCCGACGATTCCTACCACGGCCTGGTCTACGCCCGGGACCTGGGCGTGGGCAGCCCGCTGGGCGCGAACCTGGCCTTCATCCTCAAGGCGCGCGCCGAGGGTCAGCGTGACCTCGGTTTCGCGCTGGCGCCGCACTCGGCCTTCCTCATCGCCCAGGGCATCGAGACGCTCTCGCTGCGCATGGAGCGGCACGTGGACAACGCCCTGGCGGTGGCCACGTGGCTCGAGGGGCGCGATGACGTCGCCTCGGTTCGCTACTCGGGACTGACCTCCAGCCCCTACTACGAGCTGCACCGCAAGTACTGCCCGCGCGGGGCGGGCTCGATCGTCACCTTCGACCTGGCCGGCGGGCGTGAGGCGGGGGCGGCCTTCATCGACGCCCTGAGCCTGTTCTCCAACCTGGCCAACATCGGGGACGTGCGCTCGCTGGCGATCCACCCGGCCACCACGACGCACTCCCAGCTCGACGATGCCGGCCTAGCCGCGGCCGGGATCAGCGCCGGGACCGTGCGCCTGAGCGTGGGGATCGAGCACATCGACGACATCCTGGCCGATCTTGAGCGCGGGCTTGAGGCGGCCCGGGCCGTCGGGGCGGGCGACGCGAGCACAACGGCCGGGGCCTGAGGCGGCGTGCCATGAGTGCGACCACGTCCTCCTCCTACCCCGTCTCTAGCGGCAGCGCCGAGACCGAGCCGGCCGCCTTCGGCGTGGGGACGGCCTCCTCCAAGCTGGTGGACCGCAAGGCCGGTTCCCCCACGGGCGCCTGGCGGCCCGGTGATGAGCCGGGGCACCGTCGGTTCCTGGAGATCGGGGACCTGCCCCTGGAGTCCGGGGAGGTCCTGCCGAACACGGTCCTGGCCTTCGAGACCTGGGGGGAGCTGAACCCGCAGCGCGACAACGCGGTCCTCGTGCTGCACGCGCTGACCGGGGACTCCCACGTCACCGGTGAGGCGGGGCCCGGGCACCCGACGCCGGGCTGGTGGTCGGACCTGGTGGGACCCGGGCGGGCCATCGACACCGAGCGCTACTTCGTGGTGGCGGCCAACATCCTGGGCGGCTGCCAGGGATCGACGGGCCCGTCGTCGACGGCGCCGGACGGGCGCCCCTGGGGGTCGCGCTTCCCGTGGCTGACCACGCGCGACGCCGTCGAGGCCGAGTCGCGCCTGGCCGACGCCCTGGGGATCGAGGTCTTCCATCTGGTCATCGGGGCGTCGCTGGGCGGGCACCGGGCGATCGAGTGGGGGGTCACCCACCCGCAGCGGGTGCGCAACCTGGCACTGGTGGCCACGGGCGCCTCGACGACCGCCGACCAGCTGGCCTGGTGCCACCTGCAGGAGCTGGCGATCGTGGCCGACCCCTTCTTCTTCGACGGCGACTACTACTCCCACTCGGTGGGACCGGTGCGGGGGCTGGGGCTGGCGCGGGCGCTGGCGCACACGACCTACCGCAGCGCCGCCGAGCTCGATGAGCGCTTCGGGCGGCGCCACCAGGGTGAGGAGGACCCGGCGGTGGGCGGGCGCTACCAGGTGGAATCCTACCTGGACTACCACGCCGGCAAGCTGCTGGCGCGCTTCGACGCCAACACCTACCTCATCGTCACCCACTCGATGATGGTGCACGACGTCGGCACGGGGCGCGGCGGCATCGAGGCCGCACTGGCGAGGGTGCAGGCGCGCACGCTCGTGGTGGACGTGGACTCCGACCGGCTCTTCCTGCCCGCCCAGGCCGAGGAGCTGACCGAAGGCATCCCCGGCGCGCGGCGCGAGACGATCAGCTCCCTGCACGGGCATGACGGCTTCCTCATCGAGGCCGAGCAGATGGACGCGATCCTGCGCGACTTCCTGACTGAAGCTTCCTGACCTCTCAGACCGGCCACCCAGCAGGAGTCCGAAGCGCTCGTTGGGTTGGACTGCACCTTGAAACCGCTTGAGCATCCTCACCACTGCACCTACAGTGGACGCCATCTAGCCGACCGTTCACATATTTAATGGAGAGACGCATGGCGGACAAGGCCAAGACTCGCGAGAACCTTCAAAAGCTTGCCGACTTCGTTGGCACCAAGACCAAGTCCTTGGGTTTCGAGGACGGGCCGAACGGAGAAGCAGCCAACCCGGGGAGCACGTACGCCCAGGGCATCAATGCCGCGGACACGTGGACGTCCACTCTCGCAGATCAGGAGGCCAGCTCAGTCACAGAGCCCCTCAATAACCTAGCAGGCGACTTTGCTGGGCTTTATGACACGCTCAATCAGGAAAAAAATTCTGACGCCCTAAAAGACGACTGAATCAAGCAACACCTTATTATTATATTCACCAGTAACATCAAAGAAAGATTCACAAATGGGCACCATCAAGCTCAATCCTGACAACTTGAAAAAAAAGATCAAAGGACTTCGAGACAAGGCCGATGAGGCGGGACGCGCCCGAGCGAGCATCGACAGGGAGAGTGAGAACCTGGGAGACCCCTCACCTTCAAAAGCGGTTGATACGTTCTGCAACAACTCAGCCACCCACATCGATAATGTTCGTTCTTGCGCCGATCGAATCGAGAGCGAGATGAACCGCATCATCGAGCTCAATCAAAGCGGCATAGCCAAGATGGACGGCGGGACGATAACGGTGGACAACGTTCCAGACACGGTTTTGAAAGGAGGAAAGAAAGAGTTCGACACCTGGAGCCAAGGCGCCCTGGATGGAAAAGATGCGCAGACCCTACTCAACGGAGGGACACCAAAAAGCGGTCGTACATCCAGCGAAGTTCAAGCCTCAATGGAGGCAAATAAAGATAAGTCATCCTACGCAACAGCTTTCATCGACGGAGTCGGGCCGGAGAATATCACAAAACTCCCAATCACATTCGTCACAGGACAACAACAAGAAGAGGACGGATTCAACACTCAACTTGCTTCAACCCTTGGGAAACATACTAGCAGCCGCAACAAGTTCATGGAGTAGCGAAAAGAATAAGGAGGTGTCAGACAAAATAGTTCAAACCGTTGATTGTGAGAACAGCGACAAAGATCCAAGAGGTCATTACTCTGAGCAAATAAAGGAAGCAAAGCAGTTAGTTGCACTAAATTACATACTCGGAAATCACGACAATGACGCTAACTACGTCAACGACCTGCGCTTCGGCACCGACTTTCTTGTTAGAACGGCAGAGGGGTTGGAAAAAGTTGACCCCGAGAAAATTGAAACCCTATACCTCAACGCCAAGTTTTCCAATGAAGACAAAGCCTTTTCTGCAATGTATGAGAAGGGGCGCTCCTTCAACCCCATGAGTGGCGTTCTAGATGCCATGGGAGGCAATGCTGATGCTGCCTTGAAATACCTGGCACCTTCCGCCAAAGGTGGTAAGGTCGACGCAAGTAGAGTAGAGAAGTTAACCAAGTATGACTGGAGCTGGGATCCGACCGGATTCGATGGGCTCACTTCAGCTATCGCCGCAGCATCCAGCAAACGATCATCAACTGCAACCAACCCGTCTGGAGGCCCCTCCGAAAGCGAAAGAGCGCGCCAACTAGCCGGTGTTGCCGTTCATGAAATTGCAGCAAATGTGCCCCAAGCCAACCCACACGACTGGTGGTGGGATCGTAATAAGTACCCGAAGGGAACCACCAGTTACAACGATGCGGCCAAGGTTCACATCGGGCAACTATTGGCGAACTGTGGGCCTGAGTTGACACAAACCTGGGACAACGGTTCGGCTGTCAATCCATCGACTGGAGAGAAACTTCCAAGGACCACCGAGGATGATTTCAATAAGTTGACTTATCGTGTTGCAGATAACGAGAATGCAACTGCAACAATTGCTGCCGGCATTGCCAAACGTGCAACCGATAGATCAGCAGAACTGATAGCGAAGAATGCCGGAAACAAGGAAGCGCAACTCCAACATATTAATCAATCATACTCCCAGGGGTCGAGTGCACTTAACCACCTTACTGCCATCGCTGACGTAAGAGCGGACAACGATACCAAGGCTAGCGCGGACGATGCCAGCGTTAAGACGGCTGCCTCCGCTGCTGCTTTAACAGCATTTACGACAGTGGCTACGGGAGGACTTAGTGCTCCATTCCAAATCGGAGGATCCGTCGCGACAACAACCCTGACATCTCCTATCATCACCAACCAGGTATTCGGTGCCGATGAGGTCAAGTCGACCATGAACACTAATCCCGACGAGCAAATGTGGGCCTACGCTGTGCGCGATGCAGCAAACGCGGGGCTACTCAACGAGAATGATTTCTCTGCCCCAGGTTCCGAGAATTATTCTTGGATCGTCAAACGGCAACGGACAGCATCGGATCGATCTATCAAAAGCATCACAAGAAGACCTAAAAGATGTGAAGTCTTGGACTGACACTATTCATGACAATTTACACTCCGAGAAACCTGACGCGAATTCACCTAGTGGGAAAACTATAGTTTCAGGAGATCCCGCATTTGAGACATTAGCCAAAAATTTTAATGGAAAATCTTCCGATGGCCACAAAGACGGTCACAGCGACGCAAAAAACAGAGAGAAACCGGGGGTGAGCTAAATGAAGCGAGACTCCATGTCATTACGAGTGCTGTGCTACACTTTAGTAACACTCCTTTTTTTGAGTAGTTGCTCCACGGTTACCTCCATTAAGAATGCGAGAGCCTCCGCCTCAAGCACGGCTGCCGTTGCCGCTAATATTCCAGTATGTGAAGCCACCACCGCAGGGGCGGTCGAGCAGAAACTGGGGCAGCAGGTAGAACTGTTCTTCTACGAGCACAACAATGAATCCTCCTTGGGGTCCTCCTACGGATGTTATGTATACAGCTTCGTTGGACAGAAAGGCGAAGCAGAAGGATTCCAGGTTAAATACCAACAAAAAACAGCGCTCGATGAAGTGGATGTTCCGGCACTGTACGACGCTCACACCTACGCAGAAGCGGCAGCCTTGGAGCGTGCAACCCGATTCGCCCTGGACGGCGTCCCAGGTGAAGGGGTGACGATCCCTCTGGAAACCGGTAACTGGGCGGCGGTATGGAGATACCCGGACAACACTATCCTCACTGTCCTCATTAAACGAAAATCGGATGTCGAGAAGATAGCCAATGGCGGTTCCGTCGCTAAGTCCGTCACGGAACTCTTCGCTCCACATGTCCCCCAGGTGGCTGCGGGCCCCACACAAGAGCTGACTTTCTACCCACAAAACGAAGATACCGCTCGCGAGCTGGGAATTCACGACGGCGGCGCCACACCCCTGAAACCATGGCCGTCACCATCACCGTGACAACATCCCCAACTGAGACCGACCAGATGGATGCGATCCTGTGCGACTTCCTGGTCGGTGAGTGAGAGAACCGTCTTCGAGGTCGCAGCGAAGACCGACACATGAACACCTTGTGGCGCGAGACTCGGCACGCCCTCTCAGGCCCCACAAGTGCCGATCGCATCAGCGCGTGGAGCGGACATCAAGTTCATCGCAGACCGGATCGGCCTCGGGCAGAGTCAGTATCAAAAATCGAGCGTGGCGACCTTTGTCAGCATCGCCGCGAAGACGTTTCGCCGAGACCCCGGAATAGGATGTCGACAGGAGCTTTATGCAACGTGACAGTCGTCGCTCGGACAAATATTTCGCACACCGATCCCCTAGACGACACTAGGATCATAAACCATATGAACGAGCCTCTCCGCACCAATCCGTGGCACGGAGGAACTGTTCCCACGTGAGCGCCTCCGGGTCTATACTGCGGCTCCACTCCAGGTCACGATCCCTGCCGAAAAATAGCCGTACTCAACAGCATAGTTGACCATCCCCAGGATCTCCTGCGCATGAAGATCGTCGGCAACCAGTTCAGGAAAGTTGCGCGCCAACCCGTCATACGTGAACGCATCGCGATATTCGGCTTGCAGCCCGGTAACATCCTGGAACACTCTCACCATCTCGTGCGGGGAGACTACATCACCCACGATCGGTAAGGTTTCCCCGGCATACTTCTCCGGCTTGCTGATGATTTCCCGTACAGCCGGACCGGTTGCCGTGACAGGATCGACGAACGGCGCCCGAAAATCTTCAGGAAGATATATAGGGAGGACAAGCGAGCCGTCTTCCACCCTGGGAACATAGTACTCCATCAAATTGGTGTAGAAAAATGAGAGGATTACAAAAGTGCTGGCTACAGGCAGGCCGCTGATGTACTCCGCAATCCGGGCCTTGTCGGTGAAATGAGGGGCGAACAACTTTCCACTTGTGATCTCATCAACGTTCTCCAAGGCACTGAACACAACATGTTCAACCCCTGCCCTCACTGCAGCATCAGCGATCCGACACCCCAGCTCATATTCGCGAGATCCTCTCGGAGGAGTGGGAGGGGTGATCAAGAATGCAGCACGAGCACCAGAAAAGGCGTCAACCCACTCATCATCACTCCCCAACGAAAGCGACCCCGTCACCAATTCAGCACCCTGCCGTTCAAGGCTCTGCGCTACCTGCGATGCGGGATCCCGAGTCAGTGCCCGCACCCTGTAGCCTCCGCCCTGCAGCAACGATCTCACAACACTGCGCCCCTGCTTGCTGGTTGCACCGGCAACAGCAATAATCGGCGTATCCAACATGTTATGCTCTCCTCCATGAATCATAACGAACACTGGTTGACGCAGGACAGCGTCGCAGGAGCGAGATCACGGCGTCAAGAACTATCTTTTTAGATAGTCCCCGAAAAACGGAGGCCTGAACACATGAAGACCGAATGCATCAGCGAGTTCGTCAACTTCAACGACAAGACCTACTCCTGCCCGATCAGCGTTGCCATGAATCTTGTCGGAGGGAAATGGAAGGCGGTCATCATTTATCACCTGCAGCATGAGCCAAAGCGCTTCAGTGAACTACGAAGCGACCTTGTATCAGTGACAGACACAACACTTACCCTCCAGCTTAAACAGCTCGAGATGGATGGTCTTGTATCGCGTCGAGTCTTTGGTGATAAGCCGCCACTAAAGACGCTCTACTCACTCACTGACTTCGGTCAAACCTTCTTACCCGCTTTACGGGCCCCTGACACAATGGGGAAATCAGGTGGTGACAGAGCGAGGTCAATTCATGTAGACGTCCACATGTTTCTTGCAGTGGACCACCGAGGACCCTACACGGCACGCATTTTTCCTGGCGCGAATCACGACCACGGAGTCATTCACCGACACGAACGGCCGTCGAGAAGAACTTGACGGACAGTAGATTTTCACGCACCGTCAGCGACTCGCCCAACTTTGCAGAATCGAGATCTTCCGTTACCTTATCGCAAGACGTCTGACATCTGTCGTCAACATTTTTTTCCTGACGCAGGCAAGGTCGCCTCGCCTTTTAGAACGGAATACCCTATGACATCCCACAGTCCCTTCTCCCGGAGGCGCCTGCCCGCCCTCCTGGGCTCCCTGCCACTGGCCGCCACCGGTCTGATCGCCGCGGCACCGACGGCGGACGCCACCCCACGGCTGACGGCCTGGCCGACGTCACCATCACTCAGGCGAACGCGCCCACGGACGGCCTCTACTCCGTCGGCGACGTCATGACTTTCAACATCACCCTCACCAACACCAGCGGCGAGGCCCACTCCTACACCCCGGCATCGACGAACCTGGCCGGGAACGTCTCCAAGTGCCGGTGGCGCAACGTCCCGGCCGGAACGACCAAGACCGACTGCACCGGCCTGGCCACGCACACGGTGACCGCTGAGGACCTCAAGGCCGGCGGCTTCACCCCGCAGATCGCCTACGAGGTCAAGGCCGTGGAGTACGCCGGGAAGGCCCTCAGCACCCCGGAGACGATCAGCGGTGCGACGAGCCCGGTCAAGCCCACCTCGCTGCGGGTCGAGTCCTTCACGCCGTCGTCGAACCAGGAGACCTACAAGCTGGGCGACACCGTCAGCTACACGGTGCGCATCCGCTCGGTGTCGGACAAGACGATCAACGTCGCCGCCACCGGCTCCTCCTTCAATGACCTGGCCCGCCAGTGCCACTGGGGCAACCTCAAGCCGGGCAACGGTGCGGTCTACAACTGCAAGCCGCTCACCCACACGATCACGCAGGCCGACGTCGACGCCGGCCGGTGGACGCCGTCGATCACCCTGACGGCGACCGGCACCGACGGCACCGCCCTCCAGACGCTCACCGCCACCGGCAACCCGATCAGCGTCGTCGGCGAGCACCCGCAGGCCGAGCCCGCGCCGGCGCCCGACGCGAGCACGGACCTGCCGGCCTCGATGAGCCAGGCCCAGCACCTGGCCGCCAACACGGCCACCGACAACTACCGCATCCCGGCGATCACCACCGCCCCCAACGGGGATCTGCTCGTCTCCTACGACGAGCGACCGAAGGACAACGGCAACGGCGGCAGCGACGCCCCCAACCCGAACCACATCGTCCAGCGCCGCTCCACCGACGGCGGCAAGACCTGGTCGGCACCCACCTACATCCACCAGGGCACGGAGACCGGCAAGAAGGTCGGCTACTCCGACCCGAGCTATGTCGTCGACCACCAGACGGGCACGATCTTCAACTTCCACGTCAAGTCCTACGACCAGGGCTGGGGCGGCTCGCGCGCCGGCACCGACCCTGGGAACCGGGGCATCATCCAGGCCGAGGTGTCGACCTCCACGGACAACGGCTGGACCTGGACGCACCGCACCATCACCGCGGACATCACGAAGGACAACCCCTGGACCGCGCGCTTCGCGGCCTCGGGCCAGGGCATCCAGATCCAGCACGGCCCTCACGCCGGGCGCCTGGTGCAGCAGTACACGATCAGGACCGCCGACGGCGCGGTGCAGGCGGTCTCGGTCTACTCCGACGACCACGGGAGTACCTGGCAGGCCGGTCAGCCGACCGGGACCGGCATGGATGAGAACAAGGTCGTTGAGCTCTCCGACGGCTCCCTCATGCTCAACTCGCGCGCCTCGGACGGCTCCGGCTTCCGCAAGGTGGCCCACTCCACCGACGGCGGGCAGACCTGGAGCGAGCCGGTGTCCGACCAGAACCTGCCCGACTCGGTGGACAACGCCCAGATCATCCGGGCCTTCCCGAACGCCGCCCCCGACGACCCGCGCGCCAAGGTGCTGCTGCTGAGCCACTCGCCGAACCCACGGCCGTGGTCGCGTGACCGCGGCACCATCTCGATGTCCTGCGACGACGGCGCCTCCTGGGTGGCCAGCAAGGTCTTCCATGAGCCCTTCGTCGGCTACACGACGATCGCGGTGCAGTCCGACGGCAGCATCGGCCTGCTCAGTGAGGACGCCAGCGACGGCGCCAACTACGGAGGCATCTGGTACCGCAACTTCACGATGAGCTGGCTCGGCGAGCAGTGCAACCAGGCGCAGCCGGAGCCGAGCCCGGCACCGTCACCGACGCAGGCCCCGACGGCCGAGTCGAGCACTGAGCCCACACCTGCCCCTGCACCGTCCTCCGCGCCCGAGCCGAGCGCTGCGCCGGAACCGAGCAGCGCCCCGGCGCCGGAGCCCACGACCGCCCCGAGCGCCGAGGCCGCGCCGGCGCCCGAGCCAAGTTCTGCACCCGAGCCGAGCAGCGCTCCGGCATCGGAGACGTCATCTGCTCCGGCCGCCGAGCCAACACAGGACCCGACGGCGGAACCGTCTGCCGAGCCCACGCAGGCACCGAGCACGCAGCCGAGTGCTGCGCCGTCGGAGAAGCCGGCTCCGCAGCCGAGCTCGGCTTCCGCGCCGGGCGCGACGGGTCGGGCGCCGTCGGTGGCAGACCCAAAGGCGACCGCGGTGCCGACGCAGTCAGGTGAGCCGTCACCGAGCGCAAGCCCGGCGCCGAGCCGGACCTCGGCGGCGACGTCGAAGCCGGGTATGGAGCCCGATGAGATTGATCGGCCGGCTGACGGCACCATGGCGCAGTCGCCCGGTGGTGCCAGCGCGCCGAGCGCCTCACCGACGCAGGCGGCGAAGGCAGGGAGCAGCCTGTCTCGGACGGGGACCAACGCACTGCTGGTCCTGGGCCTTGCGGGTGTCGCGGTTGTCGGCGGGTACCTGCTTCTGCGGGCTCGCCGCACGAAGAACTGAAGACGCGATGAGCCGGCTCGATCCGGCTCCGAGCACTGACTGAGGGGTGGGACGCCTGCACGTCCCACCCCTCACTGCGTGTTTCCAGCCCAATAGACCGCCCTCAGACTCCCCACGGCAAGGAATCCGTTCGCGAGACGAACCACTAAACAACTTGTAGGATAACTACAATCGTGGATCAATTTCCGCGTGACAACACGACGATGCCAGCCGAGTACTCCTACGGCACGTACTCGTTGGCAGCACAAGGAGGTGAGGCCAAATAAACCAGATTTCGACAGGAAATACTCCCTCATGCATCTTGTAAAAGGAGAACAATGAGCCCTTTGACACGACGTTCGCTGATCGCCACCCTCGGACTGAGCGCCGGAGCCACAGCCGCAGGCGTACTCGCACCCACCGCAGCATTCGCAAGCACTCCATCACGATCCTTCAGCACCCTTGTCTTCGATGAGCAGTTCACGGACGGCTCAGACTTCAGTACCGCACGGTGGCGGGAGAAGGAGCCCAAGGGCGACACGTATCTGGACTACGACTGGGGCGTCGTCACGCATGACACCCACAGCGTGAGTGGTGGAGCGGGCCACCTGTTCTGGCGCAAGCGCTCAACCCCCAAGACCGGCTGGCAGAACAGGTACGACTCGGGCAAGACCGTTCGCCACGTCAACGAGGCATCGCTGACCACCGAGGGACTCTTCTCCTTCGTGTATGGCGCCGTCGAGGTACGAGCACGCTTCCCGCAGCAGAACCTCGGACTGTGGGCTGGAATCTGGCTGAGGCCGGACGAGCCGCGAATGGCGGAGAGATCGACATCGTCGAGACCTACGGGGGTGGCCGTGCCAAAGGAATCGCCGAGTCGACGGTCCACTTCAACCAGTCCGGGAAGAGCAAGAGCGGCAAGAGCGTCAGCAACAGGCCGGACCTGAGTGCGTGGCACACCTACCGGATGGAGAAGACTCCGGAACGCATCACGTTCTTCTTCGACAACCAGCGATTCCATGAGGTACTGCGCTCCAGCAACCAGCAGGCCTTCGATCGGTGCTTCAGCGCCAAAACCCCCTACCACCTCCTTCTCATCACACAGACGGGGAGCCACTACTGGGGGCAGCTGGACGCCAAGAACTTCAAGGAAGCGCAGTTCGACATCGACTACCTGCAGGTCCGCTCCATGGACTGACCAGCCGGCACAGGAGGGGGTGGGGTGCGCTGGCACTCCACCCCCCTCACTGCCGCCCTTCGTCCTCATTCGCCCGCTCACTCAACGTCGATGGGGCCGTTGATGTGGAGGGTCTCGACATCGAAGCGCCGGTTGACTCGCGAGGCGGTGGAGTCGTCGATGCGGCCGGCGAAGCGCAGGCCGTGTACGCGCTCGCGCAGGTGCTCGATGACGGCGAGCCGCAGGGCGCTTTCCTGATCGCCGTAGACGCGTGCCTCCTCCTCTGCGCTGACGTTGCTCACGGAGCTGTGACGACGTCGGTAGTCGGCGCGCACCGCCTCGATGGCTGCGTCGTCGTCGATGCCCGCGCGTTCGGCGATGGCATCGAGCTGACTGATGGTGTCGTCAAGGATGCTGGCGAGGGCCTCGGTCTCCTGCGACTCGACGCACTCGGCGGTCTGTGTGCCGGCCGAGGGCCTGGCGTTGGCCCAGCGGACCACGTAGGGCAGGGCGATCCCTTGGATGAGGAGGGACAGGAGGGTCGCGCCGGCAACGACGAGGATGATGAGGTTGCGCTCGGCGTAGGCGGCGCCGTCGAGGGAGACGGGGATGGACAGTGCCATCGCCAGTGAGATCGCACCGCGGAAGCCGGCGACCGTGGAGACGATGCGGCCGCGGAAATTGGTGCGGCGCAAACGCTGCTCGGGGCGGCGGTCCAGGGCGCGGATGGAGTAGATGAGGAGGTGCTGGCCTGCGAACCTGCCCGACACCATGGCGATGTAGATGATGGGGATGAGGATGAGGCCGCGCACGAGGTCGGCGTGAGGGAGCTCGGCGACGATACCGGGGAGCGCCACTCCCACCATGACGAAGAGGATGGTGTTGAGGATGTGGGTGAGGATCGTCCAGAAGGGGATGCCCGAGGACTCGCGAGCCCAGGGACATGTGCGGGGCGGCGAAGCGGGAGATGACGATGCCGCAGGTGACGACGGCGAGCACGCCCTGAGCCTCCGACCTCTTCAGCGAGGAAGAAGGTGACGAACGGGGTGGCCAGGGCGGTGATCGTCGCCAGCATGGGGTCGTCGGTGATGGTGCGGACCCGGATGCCGATCTTGGTGACTGCCGCGCCCACGAGGACTCCTGCCCCGATTCCTCCCCCGAAGGACAGGAGGAGCTGGTGTGTGACGAGGCCAAAGGTGACGCCGGAGGAGTCCTGCGCGGCTTGGAGGGCGATGGCGAAGATGACCAGGGCGGTGCCGTCGTTGAGGAGTGACTCGGCCTGAAGAATGGTGCGGCTATTAGGGTTGATGCCGCGTCCCAGGCTGGAGACGGCGGTGGCATCGGTGGGGCCGAGGCAGGCCCCGATGAGGAGAGCGGCTCCCACGCTCAGCCCCGTGAGGACGCCGATGAGGGCGATGAGGGCGGCCGTGATGGCGACAAGGACCGTGGCGCTGAGGATGATGCCGCGCAGGCTTCGCCGCATGCGGTTGAGGGAGACGGACAGCGACTCCCAGTACAGGAGGATCGGCAGGAAGATCGTGAGCACCACCGTGCTGGGCAGGTGCATCTCCTCCCCCACCGGGAGCAGGGCGACGCCCACACCGGCGACGATGAGAAGCACTGGGGCGATGAGTCGGAACCTGTTGGCGATCGCGTAGGCGACAACCGAGGCGCCGATGAGGGCGACGATCATCTCGATGGTCATGAGGCTGCCGGGTTCCCTTCCTGGGCTGAACGTGGTGGGCCGACTGCAGCCGGCCCGAGCGAGGGACGTAGTAGCTCCGGGCCGCGACCAGGATGGACCCAGGTCGGGCCGGGCGCAGCCTACAGAAGCTTCCTTCACCGCCCCTGGAGATACTCGATTCGCTTCACGAGACGCCGTTTCAATCCTCGGAGTGCGCGGCTCGGGTGAGGGCTTCCAGGCGAGGCTCGATGGACTCGGACATCATGGTGATCTCCCGCTCGGGGACTCGGTTCGCCCGCGCCTGGCCCCGCCAGCCTGACAGGGACACAGTGATGCGTCTGATTCGCTCCCGCGCCTCCGATTGAGTGAGCTGGTAGTCGTTTGCGATAGCCAGGAGCCCGTCGATCTCGTCGGGCATCGCGTCTGCTCCCATGATCGACATCGCTCGGGGCCGACTGGGGTCGGGATTCGGGTTCACGTCGAAGACGGGGCTGAGTCTCCAGAGCCCACGGTCGGCGAGGAACCCGTGGTTGCGCAGGTGGTCGTCAGTGTTGCCGAGGGCGATGCTCGCGATGATTCGGTCGTAGAACTCATGGAGGTCTTGGACGGGCGAGCGTGAGAGGTCGCGAATCGCCTCGGCGAGGTCGGCGTAGTCCTTCTGGTCTCCGTCGGACGATCCAGTGGCTGTCATGGCACTGATATAGCCGATACGGCCGCCATCACGGGTTCTGTCGAATCGCCGCAGGATAAGGATGCTTCGATTACCCACCTGGGTGAGCTGGTGCTGGGGTGCGCGAACGCCCGCCGTCTCAAGCAGGTCGAGAGCAGTGGCCTCCCAGGCCATGACGTCCCAGGAGTCGCTGGAGTGAGGAAACTTCGCAATGGCGAGGCCGCCATCATCGAGTCGGACCGAGGCCTTGGGGCGCGCACCGCCGAGGCCCGTCGTCCCTGTGTCGAGAAGTCGTTTAACGGCGTCGGAGGGGTCATCGTCGGAGGCCAGTTCGTCGCTGGCGTGCAGGAGCTCAGGCAGAGCGACGAGCCGCGTGACGCGCGAGGGTTCTCCCAGGAACTCGTCGCTCCCGGGGACCCGAAAGCGCAAGGCGCCCTGGCGGGTGTCGTCGCTGACGCCCAGGAGGAAGTCGAGGTCGTCCAGCTGACGGGGAACGCGCCCCTGATCGCGGGCTCGCGATCGTTCGGCCTTGCGGATGAGGTTGCGGCCCCAGCGGTCAGGCGCGCTGTCAGCAAAGGCTCCAAGGAGCCCAGACTGGTACTGAGCGCCGGGTACGAGGCTCAGGTTGGGTCGATGTTCATCCCACCGTCGGCGAGGTAGGTGGGGTCGTAGAGAAAGGTGGTGGAGACCTGGCCGCGCGATCGGGTGACGTGCGCTTGGCCGACCAGGCGGTGGGAGCCGTTGGCATCGGAGACGATCTCGATGGCGGTCATCGGGCGCGCTTTCTGGTGAGGCGGCCGGCGCGGAGGCGGCCGATGTCGCTGGCCAGGGGATCGGCCGCGTCGACGAGCTGGTCGAGGATGCCCAGGGCGCGCAGCACCTGGGTGACGCTGTTGAAGCTGACGTTGGGGTTGCCCGACTCGATCTTGCGCAGGGTGTCACGGGTGATGCCCGCTCGCTCGGAGACCTGCTGCGCGGTCAGGCCGAGCACCATGCGCCACCCGCGCACGTGCTCTCCGAACTCCGTCACCTGACGGTCGATCCTGTAGCCCGACATGTCCCTCCGTTCACTATGACAACCATAGTAGCCCGGACTGAGAGTTGTGGCGATAGTGCTCGCCGTATCGGTCAATGAACTTCGAGAGGGCAACGGCTCCAGCAACTGAAGATCACTCCCCAGACGCCTGGGCTGCTCGCCGGCGGGTTGTTCAGATCATCCAGCGGCGCGAGTTCAGCACATGACCGTTAGCGTGCCGCAGATCCTCGTCGCCGAGATGGTCCTTCACATAGTGCTTGCGGGTAGACCAATGGATATCAGGCAGCGACATGAGCCCATTGCTTGACAGCGGCTCGCACGGCCTCCGACCGGTTCGTAATCCCCTCATCAGCGGCGCGCTTCAGCAATGCAGCAAGAAGCACCTCGTCGAGCCGGACAGTCACAACCGTCCCGGGCCCCGCCCGACTGAGGGCCGCCCAGGAGTCGGACGGGGCAGCCGCTGAAAGTCGTAGCCAGCCTCAGCCTCGTCAGCCCGGGCCTGGATCTGCTCGTCGCTTACGCGACGTCCGTGGAGAAAATGCTCACCCACGGCAATATCGTATACGAAACTCGGTCGCAGAGTCTTCCCCTCAACCTCAACACTCGGCAGCCAGACACCACCACCGAGCCAGACAACGACCCCGCCCTCTGACGGCCCGCGGATGCTTCTGAACTGCTACCAGTGGTCGACCTTCGCTGACCCGCACGCGACGATCTACTGGTCAGCGAACATGCAGCCTCAGGTTAGGACCATATTCAAACTGGCGACTCTCAATGGACCAGGATTCGTGGAGTCCCATACCGGCTAGAGCCAACAGGTGGCGACGTTGCTCACGCAAAGGTAACGGAAGAGCATAACACTCAACTACGACTCCCCACGCAATAGCCGGAGACCACATGATACTTACGAACCGGCCAACGGTGGACTCGCTGAACGTCGAGCACCTCCATGAGATACGTTGAATCGACCTCGCCTTCAACCATCAACTCTCCGCGCGCCCACCTCAACGTAAAACAAGGAAATCGCGTGATCAATGCATGTCGATGCGCCGCTGCGCCTCTCGGAGGACGCCCCTGCACTCAGTTTCGATAGTTACCGGTGGACATAACCGCGCTCGGCATTTCCGCCACGCACCGGAATCTGATCGTCACCAACATGGCGCGAATTAATGCGACGCACTCCCTGGACTGCACTGCGCCGCACGTGACTTCACACCCATGACTTCCATTACGAGACGAATTTGGACTAAAAATATCGATACTCGACACACCGAAACAAAAATAACCTCACCTAATTCCACTTGGCCGAACATCAGATCCTTCACAACTAGAAACTACCCTCCACCTCCAAGCAAACCTACCAACGACACGAAAACACAACCTCCCCAGTATATAATCCAGTATATAATACAGACTCAACAACTCACCTGAGACCAATTATGCGCGCCATCATATTCAGGCTTTCGCGCCACGCGATTTTCCAACTTCGACGGGCAGACTGTACAACATAGGGGGTTGCAACCACTATCTCACTCAATCGAGGAAGTTCCCCGTCGCACGACTGAAGCAGAGGATGAGGTATGAAAAAGTAACGACCCCTATTGTCGGAAATGATACTCTCAATATAGAAAAGCGCTTCAAAATTTAGACTTTGATCTGTTTCAGAAGCGATTTCCCCTCCCCTCCTCCCTTTTGGGGCCAGCATCCACAAAAAGCGATCAACCGTCAAAGGTCCGGAAGGTGGGTCGAGTGTAATCTCCTTGGGTGACTCGCTGCATTCTCGAATGTAATCAAATACCTCATGAGTATCAGAACCGGAGCGAACTACCGGAAGCGAATCAGATTTATCGTGCACATAGTTACCTTTTCTAGAACCATGAAGGAATAACAACTTAAAGCACCCTTCATTCTCAGAGTCCGGGTAACACGAGTACCACAGCTGAATGTCCTGTGCATCCCTTCTATATTGATCCCCCTCTCGGCACCTCCTCCCCATCATTCCAAAGCCCGAATATGAAGCGACCCTCCCAACTATCGGATCGCACATATCTCTCAGATCTACAGCTTCCCTTTCTAAAGCCTCAATAACGCGTGGCGCATGGTCTCGAACATTCGCCGAGGAGACCCCATCAGTCTTCGTCTCGGTACGACGCCTCAACTCTCCCTCGATACTAAAAATCTTCGGAATCCCAGAGGATGTTGCCCCGGATAAGCTAGTCTCCTCAACCAGTCCCCCTATTTCTTTCGCCGTCATTCGTTCTGAAACTTTTCTCAAGCCCAAATACAATTCGAGACTCGGATTATAGCGAAACACAAACCTCTCCTAGCAACGTATCGGAACCCCGAAGAAAAAGTGCCTCACATCGACCCTGAGGTTAACTTAATAGAGACGATAGAGATCGGTGACACCCTGAGAACTTTCTTACGAACATACAAGTCGTCTGCGCATCTCTGACTAGATCACTGTTAGTTGTTCCTACGAACAACGCAGTTTACGGTCTACCATACTGGTTTCAACGCGTTCATGAGGAAACATTGAAACTTAGAATGTAACGTCGAAATGCGCCGACGTATCTGTCAGAGGTAGATAAGTTTCCTAGCATAACAACATGGAACTCACTGACCCCACCCTCAGTGACTCTTCATTGAGAATTCTCAAGCTTCTTTGAGATAACTTTAGCAACACGTCTTGCATGTTCACCCAGATCTCCGTCCGGATCATATGTCAACGAACCGATTCCACTCGTTTCATCAGTAAAGGAATGATGAACCTTCATCGAACGTACAAAGAGAACCTCACCAACGCCGATCCGATCACGATAATTTTGGTACTCGAGTTCAGTCCATTGTTTTCTGCCATACATTTCGCCAATGACGGCGACGACATACCTACACTCTTTAGAGTAAATCGGCTTAAGATATTCTTCGACGTCTTGACCTAAAATATCATGCTGATAATCAAAATCATAGAACACCGAATAACCTTGGCTCTCCAAGCATTTTTTTAGCTTTTCGACGAATGACCTATCCTCTCCTGCGAACGTAAGTGCCACATCAAACTTTTTATCACGATCAACATTAGTGAAACCGACATCATGGGCAAATTTTTTCCATTCAATCGATTTTAAATAGTAGCCGAGCATGGGATTCTCGAGCGAAAGGACTCGAGTATCCTTATCGTAATGCAGGTATTCTACAATACCTTCTTTTTTACACAAGGAAACAAGCCCATTTTTAAGTACATTAGAGACACTCTGCCTTTCATTTGGATGTTTTTTCATCTCCTCTGCGACATTTAAACTCCAGCCGGGAGATTCAGTCATCCATTTCAGGATGTGATAGTAGGGAGCCTTTCCAGCTCGCTGAAACTTAGGTCCTCTTGCAAACTCTCTCACAACTCCACCGAAAGTTATGTGATTCTTCTCTAAGGCGATTTCTTTGATTTTTTCATAGGGTACGTTAACCTTTATTCTGGAGTCGTTCTTCTTCCAAATTCCGGATTCCACACAGGCGTAGTTACATAGAGTTTGAGCGATATAAAAACTACCCTGCGCATTCTCGATTATGCTACGCCGGAATTGTATGTCGACATTTAACGCACGCTCCCCTTTTCTTATAAGCTCATCGATCTTTTCGTCGGGCTCCATACCAAAACGAATGAACTCAACACGATACGTGAGGTCGGGAGATGAGTCAATCAAAGTTCGACCAGCATTATTAATGCCTACGATGACAATTTTTAGATTACCGCCATCGCGATCTGCCTCTATTTTCATCAGGTTAGCCAGGACGTCTTTCTGATCCTTATCTAGGCGATGAAACTCATCAATGACAACCGTCCCAGATACCCCTTCAGGAAGACGGCGGATAACTTCTCTATCATTCTCATCGCGGGCATTTAACAGAGTGAACTCTCCCCCTGTTTCTTCTATCGCCTTGGTCACAGCTGTAGTTTTGCCGATACCAGAAGGCCCTTCCACTACAACACCAAGACCGGGAGTCTGCAGCGCAACCCTAAGCCGATCATATGACCCAGGACGAACGAACGTATGGGTTGGCTTGCCAGTAATTGTGAACACTTCATGCAGTTTAGGTTCCATAATTTCACTTTGCCTAGTTTGGAATTAACTTGGTCATGAGAGTATGTCGCTCTATTGAGCAAGAATAACTAACTTCGGTTTGCACCCCCTTTTCTGACTACTACACACAACTTAAATATTAAACCTAAACTCCACGACATCACCGTCTGCCATGACGTAGTCCTTTCCTTCCATGCGCACTCGGCCGTGAGCGCGGGCTTCGGCAACGCTGCCGTACTGGACCAGGTCATCGTAACTCACGATCTCGGCCTTGATAAAGCCCTCGCTCGAAAAGTCAGTGTGGATGACGCCGGCCGCCTGGGGCGCCGTCGCGCCCTTGCGGATCGTCCACGCACGGGACTCCTTCTCCCCGCCGTCAGGTACGTCTGCAGCCCCAGGGTGTCGAAGCCGACCCCGGGCCAGCTTGTCCAGGCCCGACTCCTCCCTGCCCGTTGTCGTGCAGCATCTCCGCCGCCTCCTCGGGCTCCAGCTCCACCAGCTCGGCCTCGAACTGGGCGTCCAGGAAGATCGCCTCCGCCGGCGCCACCAGCTCGCGCAGCTCGGCCTGACGGGCCTCGTCATTCATCCCGGCGTCGTCCATGTTGAACACGTAGATGAAGGGCTTGGTGGTCATGAGCTGGAAGGTCTTGAGCACCTCCGCGTCGATCCCCGGCAGCCTCTGCCCCCAGCTGACAGCAGCGTCCCCTCCTCCAGGACCTTGAGGGCCGCCTGCGCCGTCTCCAGCACCACGGGCTCCGTCTTCCTACCCCGCACCTCCTTCTCCAGGCGCGGGATCGCCTTCTCCAGGGTCTGCATGTCCGCCAGCACCAGCTCGGTGCTGATCGTCTCGATGTCCCCGGCCGGCTCCACCTTTCCCATCCACGTGGACCACGTCCGGGTCCTCGAAGGCGCGCGTCACCATGCAGATGGCGTCCGCCTCACGGATGTTGGCCAGGAACTGGTTGCCCAGCCCCTCACCCTCGCTGGCGCCGCGCACGATCCCGGCGATATCCACGAAGGAGACCGTCGCCGGGACCACCCTCGCGGAGTGGAACAGCTCGGCGAGCTTGTCCAGGCGCGCATCCGGCAGGGGCACAACCCCCACGTTCGGCTCAATGGTCGCGAACGGGTAGTTGGCGGCCAGGACGGTCGCGCGGGTCAGAGCATTGAACAGGGTGGACTTGCCGACATTGGGCAGTCCGACGATTCCGATGGTAAGTGCCACGCAGGAGAGTTTAGACGGCCCCTCCGACACCGTGCGCCCCGACGACGCCCCCGCGGCACCCCCGGCCGGGTCACGCCGTCGGGAGCCCCGCTCACTTCCCGGCGTTCTCGTTCACCCGGACCGAGGCCCGCAGATCACGCCACGAGGTGTAGAAGCCACCACTGGCGTTGGCGCCGATCCCCGCCGTCACCGCGACCAGGCCCGCCGCCACGAGGATCACCACGACGCGCCCCAGGATCGCACCAGTTAGCCGCGCCACTGACGACTTGCCGCCGTCGCGCCGTCTGCCCCAGCGGGGCGACCAGAACATGACGGCACCGAGCGCCCCCAGTGAGGCGACCACAGCCACGATGATCGTGCCCAGGCCGTTGATCTCGAAGGGCCTGGCGCGCATCGGGGAGACGGACCCCACCACGCGCTCATCCTTGGGGGTCTCCGTCAAGGGCTTCACGCCGGCAGCAGTGGCCTTGGCCCACGTATTGCCCTGAGGCGCCGGAAGACCGGCCGCCTTGAACACGGCCGGGTCCGAGCCCCACCACGTCAACAGGGACGGGAAGTAGCCGTTCCACAGGACCCAGGAGTGCCCGCCCGTGGCCGGGGTATCAACCGTCAACGAGTCCGGCTTGCGCACCGCGTCGTCCATGAACCACGCGGCCCGGGCTGCACCGGAGGAGTCGTCCTGGGCCCCCAGGACGTAGAAGCGCATGCCGTCGGGCTTGCGCTGTCCCAGCATGGTGGACAGCCCGTTCTGCGCCTGAAGCGTCTTACCGCTGTGCGCCAGCGAGCCCTCACCGGGCAGGTCGTAGGAGGACATGACGCCCACGGCGCCAAAGCGCTCCGGGACGTCGTAGGCGGTCCGGGCCGCGCAGTAGGCGCCCGCTGAGATCCCCATGATCATCCAGCCGGCTCGCTGGGTGGTGACGTTGGGGAAGGTCGCCTGGATCATGCGGGGGATCTCCTCCGCGGTCCAGGTCCCCACAGCCGGGCGGCCGGCGATATTGACGCAGTCGGGCTGGCCGCCGTCCACGTTGAGCGAGGGGAACACCAGGATCGACGGCGGGATACGGCCGGCACTGATCGCCTCCTGAAGCCGCTGGGGTGAGGCAATGCCCGTCACCAGGGACTGCGGGTCGCCGACCCAGCCGTGGAGACCCACGAGGACGTTGTAGGTGCGGCCGTCGTCAGGCCGGTAGCCCGCCGGCAGGACGACGCGCACCGGCAGGGTGATGCCGCTGACCGGGCCAGTCCAGGTGGCCTCTTGCGAGCCGTCGCCGACATCATGGAAGGATGCCTTCCAGGCCGAGGCCGGGACGGCGTCGTAGGCGGAGGCCTTCGGCAGGGGCGCGATGCGCGAGGTGACCTGAGTGCGAGGGGTAGCGGCTTTGACGACGTCGCCCAGGGTACGCACGTAGTGCATGGGCCGGTTGATGAGCAGACCCCCGAGCGCAATGACGAGCAGTACCGGGACACTCACCATGACGATGCGCGCCGTGCAGCGGCCGACGGCCCGCAGCACCGTACGCGCTGCGGGGCGGGCGGGGCCGTCCACGGTGCTGCCGCGCGTGGTGGCCGGGACAGTTCGCGGCAGGAGGACCGCGGCGATGATGGTGGTCACGATGGCGAGGACCAGGACGACCACGATCGTTCGGGGGCTGGTCAGCTGGATGCTGCGCAAGAGGCTCACGTCCGATAAGCATGGCACCACCTGCGCAGATACCCATCATCCTGCGGCAGCAGAAGGACAGTGCTCTTGGTCTCTTCGCCTCCACCGCCTGGAGGAGCGGGCGGGATGCGGGACCGCCGTCCCAGGTCCGAACGGTCGGTTGGCACATGCCCGGAAGAAATGTGCCCGACGACGCCGGAGCGGATCAGCGGACCTGGCCGGGGCGGGTGGACCGGATCGACGAGGCGGGGCGGCGACCTGCGGCTGCGTGGCGCCGTGGGGCTTAAGGGGGCGGAATAGATGTCACACCGTGGGTGCACCATCGGTTCATGAGCTCCTCAACGGTCCTTCTTCCCATCCTGCTGCTCCTCGTCGGCCTGGCGATCGGGGCGGTCGTCGGCTACCTCGGCGCGCTCGCCCGGCGCACCACCGCGCACCAGTCGGAGGGTGAGCAGGTGGCTGAGCTGCGGGCGCAGGCCGCCCAGTGGCAGGCCCGGGCCGAGGAGCTGTCCTCACGCACCCAGGTGGCCGAGGAACGCGCTGAGCGGGACGGCTCCGTGCTGCGGGCACTCGCCCCCGTGCGCAACCAGCTGGAGCAGGTGGGGGCCCGGGTGGAGTCCTTGGAGAAGCAGCGGGCGGAACAGCACGCGGCCCTGGCCGAGCAGCTACGGGCCACAGCCCTGCGCGAGCAGGACCTGGCCCGCTCCACGGCCTCCCTGGAGGGGGCGCTGCGCTCACGCTCGGCGCGCGGCATGTGGGGCGAGGTCGAGCTGGCCCGGGTCCTGGAGGCCTCCGGGATGATGCGGCACGTGGACTTCTCCGAGCAGCGCACCATCGGGGCGCTGGTCCAGCGGCGCGGCGGCTCAGCCCGCTCAGGCGACCCGACCGCCGGCGAGGGGACTGCCGGCCGTTCCCGGCCCGACGTCGTTGTCCATCTGCCCGGGGACGGGTACCTCGCCGTGGACGCCAAGGCACCCATGGACTCCTACCTGGCGGCCACCGCCGTCCGGGGTGCGGGTCCCGAGGACGAGGAGCGGCGCCGAGAGCTCCTGGAGGCTCACGCCAGGGACGCTGCGCGGGCACGTCGACCAGCTCGCCGCGCGCCGCTACGACCGGGCCCTGGGCGACTCCCCGAGCTCGTGGTCCTCTTCGTCCCGGCCGAGGCGGTGCTCTCGGCCGCCCTGGAGGCGGACCCCGCGCTCCTGGAGCACGCGCTGGGACGCGGCGTCGCCCTGGCCTCGCCCGTGTCGCTACTGACCCTGCTGCGCACCTGCGCCACGGCATGGGCCCGCACCGCCGTCAACGACGACGCCCGCGAGCTGCTGGAGCTCGGCCGCACCCTCTACGAGCGGCTGGGAACCGTCGCCGGCCACCTCGATGCGCTGGGCGGGGCACTGCGGCGCAGCGTCACCGCCTACAACAAGGCGGTCGGCTCCATGGAGAAGCGGCTCCTGGTGACCGCCCGGACCCTGGAGACCCTGGGGGACCAGGTGAGCTCCCCCGCGCTCATCAGCGCCGACGCCGCCCAGGTGCGCACCTTCACCGCATCCGAGCTGACCACCGACAGGAAACCCGAGTCCACGATGATGTAACGTACGCCACACCCTCGGCCCGTGACGATTGACATTTCCATGGCGTCTATCAGGCAGCGTTGTCTCCCATCTCATGAGTGGCTGACACGCTGCCAGAACGTTTCAACGTCCGGTTGGAGAACATCTCTGCCTCATCGGACCTTCTCGGAGGAAGACACCATGCTGTCATTCATCGGAATGATCATCGCCGGCGCCGTGCTCGGCGCCCTCGCCCGGCTCATCATGCCCGGGGTTCAGAACATCTCGATCCTGTGGACCGTCGTACTGGGTGCCGTGGGCGCACTCATCGGAGCCAGCATCGCCAGTTTCTTCGGCGTCGCCCACACCGACGGGTTCGACTGGATCAAGTGGGCGCTGTCCCTCATCGCCGCCATCATCGCGATCTCCGTCTACATGGCCGTCACCGGCCGCAAGCAGTAGCCCCTCAGCGCCCTGAAGCGGGTTTCACGGAGACGCTTACCGTCTCCGTGAAACCCGCTTCACCTCTTGTGACGCACGCCATGAATTGAAGCCATGAGGATTTCTCGGTCGGCGGCGTCCTACTTTCAGCGCGGCAATCATGACGGACAGCAGCACCAGTCAGTCACGTCGGTCAGTCACACGACCCGACACGGCAGCCACTAAGCCACCTTGACGGACCAGCTGCTGGACCGCGCACCTCACATCCCGTCGCCATCCAACTCACGGATCAACGAAAGAGGCTCTCATGAGCAACAACGCCATCCCCCAGACCGGTCAGCAGCGCGAGCGCATCGAGCGCAACGAGAAGACCGAGGAGGACAAGACCCCCCGCGGCCCCCCTCCAGACCTCGCACGGCGTGACCACCATCGACGAGAACGTCGTCGCCAAGATCGCCGGTATGGCCGCTCGTGAGGTGCCCGGCGTCTACGACATGGGCAACGCCGTGCGTCGCGCCTTCAGCGCGGTGACCGACCGTATCCCCAACGCTCAGACCAACGTCGCCGGCGGCATCAGCGTCCAGAAGGGTGAGACCCAGGCCGCCGTCGAGGTCACCGTGGTGGTCGAGTACGGCGTCTCCATCGTCGAGGTCTCCGACGCCATCCGCCGCAACATCATCGAGCAGATCGAGGGCACCACCGGCCTGGAGGTCGTCGAGGTCAACATCAACGTCACCGACGTCCACCTGCCCGACGACGACTCCGACGCCGCCGAGGCCGCCGACCTCAAGTGACCCGTCCCTGACGCCTTGATCTGAGGAGCCTCATGAAGACAACGTACCTGGCCCTCCTGGTGGGCCTGTTCCCTGGCACCATTCTCGCCTTCGGCTCCTTCGCCGACTTCGTCCTGGTGGCCCTGTGCGGCCTGGCCGGATTGGCGGTGGGCCTCTACCTGGAGGGCCGGGTCGATGTCCAAAGCATCTTGGATCGGCGAAAGAAGTGACGATGGCGACCGCGACCCAGCCCGCCATCACGCAGCCGGGCCCCTCCCAGGACGAGGATTCCTCCTGGGAGCAGCGCGGCACCACCACCATTCCGGCCCGAGTCGTCGCCCAGATCGCCGCCCAGGCCGCCTATGAGACCGGCAATGTCGGCTCCAACGCCGGAGGTCTCCTGGGAATCGGCGCCCGCCGCAACTTCGCCTCCCGGCCCGAGGCCCAGTGCGAGCTCTACGGGCGGGTCGCCGTCCTCCACCTGGACCTCGGCCTGGTCTTTCCCGCACCACTGTCCTCCACCATCGAAGACCTGCGCGCACACGTGCGCGGCCGCGTCGAGCACCTCACCGGGCTGAGCGTCGGCAAGATCACCATCGAGATCTCCTGGCTCAATCCGAGCAGCCACGTCAGGAAGAGCCTGAAATGAGAACACCCGTTCCGAAACTCATTCGTCGCCCGTCCCGCAGCACCCCCAGTGTCGTCCTGGCGCTGCTGCTGCTCACGGCCGGAGGCCTGGGGGCCTGGCTGACGGGGCACCGGATCGTGACCGGCACCTGGCCGGACCGCACCGTCACCACGCTCGACACCATAGGATCCACCGCCCTCGGTTCCGCGGCGGTGATCACCGCCGCCGGGATCGCGGCCGTGTGCGGCCTGGCCATGATCCTCGCGGCCCTGTGGCCGGGGCTGCCCGAGCGCGTCGAGTTCCTCCCCGACACCGTCCCCGGCCAGACCGCGGTGAGGCGCCGTGACCTGGCCAACCTGGTGAGGACCCAGGTCGAGCAGATCGGCGGCGTCCACTCCGCCGCCGTCACCACCCGCCGCTCACGGGTCGACGTCGTCGTCCTCAGTGTCCTGGACGACCTCGACCCCGTGCATGAAGCGGCCCGCAAGAAGACCGACGAGGCCCTGCAGACGCTCCAGCCCGTGGGCATCACACGCAGCCGCGTGCGGATCAAGCGCACGAGCTGAAGGAGATACGACCATGCGTTCAGTTTCTGGTGTCCTCAACAGGACGGTCCTGGCCGGCTGCGGACTTCTCATCGCGGCAGCGTCATCCTGGCTCCTGGCCTCCGGCCTCGGTGCCGGTCGGTCCTGGCCCGACGCCGCCCCGTACCTGGCCACTGCGCAGAACCGGGTGGACAGCCCTCATCGCACCCCAGGCGCACTGGCTCCCTGCCAACGGCAGCGCTGGTGTCCGTGCTCGCCGTCATCGCCGGGCTGGTCCTGCTCATCATGCAGGTCCCCCGCAAGGCGGCCGCCCTCACCCCTGAGGTTCAGCGACTCCGAGGGTGTTCTCATGGCCACCGTCGCACCCGACGTCCTGTCACAGGCCCTGTCCGAGCGGGCTGAGGACGTTCCCGGGGTGGAGCGGTGCACCGTGTGGGTCACCGGTTCCCCAAGCAGTCTGTGGGTCCAGGCGGACACCACCGTGTCCCAGGACTGCGAGGTCGAATGGGCCGTGGCCGAGCTCAGGCGCCGGATGGAGGATGACGTGACCACGTCCCTGGGCACGAGCCCCCGGCAGGGTCGACGTCCTGGTGCGCCTGGAGCGCTCCTCGAGCTCGCGCAGCGTCTCGCAGACCGTCACAGGGCAGCACTCGCCCGCGATCACCGGGAACGGCGATGACGCATGACATACAGGACGAGGCAGTGCCGGCTCCTCGCCCGCGTCCACACCACGCCGCGCAACCGAGTACCTCGTCCGCTACGCCCCAGGACAAGGACCGCTACCTGGTCCTGCGAGCCCAGGACGGGGACATCAACGCCTTCGAACAGCTCGTCGAGCGTTATCAGGGACGCCTGTTCCGCACCGCCTACATGATCGTGCGGAACCGTCACGACAGTGAGGACATCGTCCAGGAGACCCTCATCCAGGCCTGGCGCAGTCTTCACCTGGTCAGGGAACCTGCCGCCTTTCGGGGCTGGCTCATGCGGATCTGCACCAACAAGGCCACCAGCATGACGCGCAAGCGTCAGCGCAGGGCCACCGACCCCTACGACGCCGAGAGCCTCGAGACCGCGAGCGCCATGGCGGAGACGACGTCGAGCAGCACCGCTGACCCGGCCGAGTCCAGCGAGGTCAACGCCCAGATCGAGGCACTGGCCGACCTGCTGGCCTCCGTGCGCCCCGAGCTGCGCATCGTCTGGGTGCTCCGAGAGATCGACGACATGTCCTACGAGGAGATCGCCCAGGCCCTGAACCTCACCGAGTCCACCGTCCGCGGGAGGCTGGCACGCGCCCGCTCTCTCGTCATGCGCCAGATGAAGGAGTGGGCATGAGCACCGTCAACCAGCTCTCACACAGCGTCCGACGCTCGACGGCGTCGGCCAGGTCATTCGCCCGGTCTCATGAGCAGGACGACGCGGACACGCGGGAGTACCTGCGTCTGATCGCCTCCCTGCACGAGGAGTGGGACCAGCTGGAGTCCCGGGCGAGCGCCTCGGTCATGCCGCAGCGCCACCTGATGGACGCCATCCTCGCCGAGACCCGTCACGGCGCCCAGGTGGAGATGCCCGCGACCGATCTGGGCCCCTACAGCATGTCCGAGTTCTCACTGCGGGCACTGATCCGCCGCACCGTGGACCGCGTGCCCGGCGCGCGCGCCCTGCGGTCGTCCTTCGAGCACGCGCCCTCAGGTGAGGACCACCGCGGCCTGGGGGTTCCGGAGACCATCTTCTGCCGGATCTCCGCCCACGTCAGCGTGGACAGCCTGCCGCAGCTCGCCCAGCGGGTCCGCGAGGCCGTTCGAGCAGCCTGCCATGAGAACCTGGGGGTGTCCCCGACCGTCAACATCCACATCGAGGATCTCCACGATGACGACTAGCCTCTCAGCGGCCGAGCTGGCCCGCCTGGTCACCGCTGTCCCCGGCGTACGAGGAATCGAGCCGGGGATAGGCAGCACGTTGAGGGCGATCGGCAGCCACATGCGGCAGCAGGATCCTCAGCAGGCCCGCTTCGGAGTGGTCGTCGAGGCGGGCTCACGCAGGGCCGTCATCGAGATCGGCATCGACGGCTCCAGACCCGTCAAGGACATCGTGCGCGACGTCCAGGAGACCATCATCCGCTCCCTGTCGCAGGCGGATGACCGCGACGACGCCTCAGGGGCACGTGAGGGCTCCGGCTCCTCCGGCGTCGGGGACCGAAGCGCGCCTCAGGTCACGGTGCGGGTCCAGTCCCTGCTGTAGTCCACCTCGTGCGGGTTCCAGCACGAGTCGACGTCGGGGCACCGGTCAGATGATCGGTGCCCCGACGTCAGTCATGGGGTTCAGGACACGAGCCCAGCAGACGTGGGCTCAGCGGGGGCTCAGCTGCGCTCGCGAACGACGGCGCCGGAGACGTCGGCGTCCTCGAGGCGCACCATGCGCGATCCGGTCACCAGGCGGTGCCCCAGCCAGATGGCCCCGAAGACCGGCAGGCCGATGTAGGAGGAGAGCACCTCCAGCAGCTGGCCCTTGAAGACCGCCTCGTAGTTCTGGCCCAGGACCACCAGGGCGCACAGGGTGAAGGCCAGGACCGGCCCCAGCGGGAACCAGGGCGCCTGGTAGGGCAGGTCGGCCGGGTCATTGCCCTGGAGCACGTAGGCGCGTCGGAAGCGGAAGTGGCACGCGGCGATCCCCAGCCACACGATGAACCCGCACAGGGCGGAGACGTTGACCAACCAGGCGTAGGCGGTGTTCTGCCCCACCACGGCGGTGAGGAAGCCGGCCGCCCCCACCAGCGCCGTCGCCCCCAGGGCCCGCACCGGGACCCCGTGGCGGTTGACGTAGGAGAACCAGGCCGGGGCCTGCCCCTGCAGGGCCATCGAGTGCAGCATGCGGGTCGAGGCGTACAGGCCCGAGTTGCCGGCACTGAGCACCGCGGTGAGGATGACGGCGTTCATGAGGGCCGCCGCGATCCCGATTCCCGCCCGCTCGAAGACCAGGGTGAAGGGCGAGTAGGCCACGTCCTCGGTCTCGGTGTGCAGCAGCCGGCTATCGTTGAAGGCGATGAGGAAGCCGATGACCGTGATCGCCCCGATGTAGAAGATCATGATCCGCCAGAACACCGTGTGGATCGCCTTGGGCACGTCCCGGCGCGGGTTGCGTGCCTCACCGGCCGCCACGCCCACCAGCTCGGTGCCCTGGAAGGAGAACCCGGCCACCATGAATACCGACACGATCGCCAGCATCCCGCCGTGGTAGGGCGCGTCCTCGACGACCCAGTTGCTGAAGCCCGGGGACTTCCCGCCGATGATGCCGAGGATCATCGCCAGACCCGCCGCGAGGAAGACGATGACCGTCACCACCTTGATGGCCGACAGCCAGAACTCCCCCTCCCCGAAGGCGCGGGCGGACAGGGCGTTGAGCGTCGTCAACAGTGCCAGGAACAGTGCCGCCCAGATCCACGACGGCACCCCCGGCAGCCAGTAGCCCATGACGATTCCGGCGGCCACCAGCTCGGCCGCCACGGTGATCGCCCAGTTGAACCAGTAGTTCCAGCCCATGGCGAAGCCGAAGGAGGGGCTGACGAACCGGGTGGCGTAGGTCTGGAAGGAGCCGGCCACCGGCATGTGCGCCGTCATCTCTCCCAGGGACTGCATGAGCAGCAGCACCATGAGACCGATGGCCGCATAGGCGACGAGGGCGCCGCCCGGGCCGGCCGTGGAGACCGTGGCGCCCGAGGCCACGAACAGCCCCGTGCCGATGGCGCCGCCAATGGCGATCATCTGCATGTGCCTGCTGGTCAGGCTCCCGGCGCAGCCCGCCGTCCTCCTCCAGGGTCTCGTTGGAGACCTGGCCGGAGGCGCCGGAGACCGCCGCGCCGGCAGGGCCTGCGGAGGTTACGGGGGCAGCACTGTCGGCGCCATCGCCACCGGACCGTCCGCCCGACGCGGCGGGGGCAGGGCCACTGGGGGCCGACTCGTCATGGGAGTGTGTCACCCAACCGAGGGTAATCGTCGAGCATGCAACCCGGCGTTCACGTTCGGCCCGTCTCGCGCACCCGGGTGTGTGCTGACGCTCACGGTCGGCCGTACGGCCGGGGCGGCGCAGCCTCAGCAGGTGTGGTCGGCGGCCGGCTCGCGGCGCTTGTGGCCGGACGCGGCGCCCTGGGCCGCCATGAGGTCTGCGCGCAGGTTCTTGGGCAGGGAGAAGGAGATCTTCTCCGTGGTGGTGCGCACCTCCTCGACGTCGTCGAACCCGAGCTCGGCCAGGCGCTCGACCACCTCACGCACCAGGATCTCCGGCACCGAGGCGCCCGAGGTCAGGCCGACCGTCTCGACGCCGTCGAACCAGGACGGGTCGATCTCGCTGGCGAAGTCCACCCGGTGGGCGGCGCTCGCACCGGCCTCGAGGGCCACCTCCTTGAGGCGCACCGAGTTCGAGGAGTTGCCGGAGCCGACCACGATCATGAGGTCCACCTTCGGGGCGATCTGCTTGACCGCGGCCTGACGGTTCTGGGTGGCGTAGCAGATGTCCTCGCCGGGCGGGTCGATCATCTCCGGGAAGCGCTCGCGCAGCAGGCGCACCGTCTCCATGGTCTCGTCGACGCTCAGGGTGGTCTGGCTGATCCACACGACCTTGGAGGGGTCGCGCACCTCGACCTGGTCCACCTCGTGGGGGCCGTTGACGACCTGGATGTGGTCGGGGGCCTCGCCCTGAGTGCCCTCGACCTCCTCGTGGCCGGTGTGGCCCACGAGGATGATGTCGTAGTCCTTGTCCGCGAAACGCACCGCCTGCTTGTGCACCTTGGTCACCAGCGGGCAGGTCGCGTCGATCGTGTCCAGCCGGCGTTCGGCGGCCTCGGCGTGGACGGCCGGGGAGACGCCGTGGGCGGAGAAGACGACGCGGGCGCCCACCGGCACCTCGTCGGTCTCGGAGACGAAGATGGCGCCGCGCTTCGAGAGGGCCTCCACGACGTACTTGTTGTGGACGATCTCCTTGCGCACGTAGATCGGCGCCCCGTAGTGGGCCAGGGCCTGCTCAACGGCGTCGACGGCGCGGTCCACGCCGGCGCAGTAGCCGCGCGGGGCGGCCATGAGGATCCGCTTGCCGCCCTTGGAAGAGGGCGGGGCGGCGTCGGTGTGCTCGCTGGCGAGCTCGATGGTCGTCACGGTCACCACTGTGCCACAGTGGGACCCAGGTCCCCAGTGGTGGACGTGGCACAGTGGTGCATGTGACAGGCCAGAGCCCCTCCCAGCCCAGCCCGCAGCCCTCCTCCGGTGCCGGCCCGATGTCCGGCCCCGACGCGGGCGGCGGCCCCGGCAACCCCTGACGGCCCCCGGGAGCTGGCGCCGCGAGCGAACCTCACCACCGCGGAGAACCCGTGGCCGCTGCGGCTGCTGTCCTCCAAGATCGACCAGTACGTCGCCCGCATGAGCCAGGTGTGGGTGGAGGGGCAGGTCATCCAGCTCAGCCGCCGCCCCGGCGCCGGCATGGCCTTCCTCACCCTGCGGGACACGGATGCCGATGTGTCCATGTCGGTGTCCATCTACGCCCGGGTCCTCGACGCCGTCCTGGCCCGCACCGGTGCCGAGCTGAGCGAGGGCGCCCGCGTGGTGATCCGCGCCAAGCCCACCTTCTGGACCAAGCGGGGCTCGCTCCAGCTGCAGGCCGACGACATCCGGCCCGTCGGCGTCGGCGACCTGCTGGCCCGCATCGAGCAGCTGCGCCGCATCCTGGCCGCCGAGGGCCTGTTCGACGCCGAGCGCAAGCGGCCCCTGCCCTTCCTGCCGCGCAAGGTGGGCCTCGTGTGCGGCCGCCAGGCCAAGGCCAAGGACGACGTGCTGGTCAACGCCCGCCTGCGCTGGCCCGGTCTGCCCTTCGAGGTGCGGGAGGTCGCCGTCCAGGGGGCGCGCGCCGTCGGCGAGGTCACCCGGGCCATCCAGGAGCTCGACACCGATGCGCAGATCGACGTCATCGTCGTGGCCCGCGGGGGCGGCGCCGTCGAGGACCTGCTGCCCTTCTCCGACGAGGGGCTCGTGCGCGCCGCGGCCGCCTGCCGCACGCCGCTGGTCTCGGCGATCGGTCATGAGACCGACTGTCCCCTGCTGGACCTGGTGGCCGACTACCGGGCCTCCACCCCCACCGACGCGGCCCGCCGGATCGTTCCCGACCTCGCTCAGGAGACCGTGGGCCTGGAGTCGGCCCGCGAGCGCCTGCGCAGCGTGCTCGCCTCGCGGCTGGACGCCGAGCAGGCGGCCCTGGACCAGCTGCGGGCCCGGCCGGTCATGGCCGACCCCACCTCGATCGTGCGCGACCGGGTCATCGAGCTGGGCCAGGCCCGCGACAGGATGCGCCGGGCCGTGGAACATCGCCTGTCGCTGGCGGCCGCCGACCTGCGCGCCGACCACGCCCGGCTGACGGCCCTGTCACCGCAGGGGAGTCCTGGATCGTGGCTACACGATTCTGCGCACTCCCGGAGGCAAGGTCATCACCAGCGCCGAGGACGTCAAGAAGGGGATCTCATCGAGGGGTCCTGGCCCAGGGGCGGCTCGTCGCCCAGGTCGTCGGCGCCACCAGGCCCCGGCCCGCCAACATCGACTGAGCAGCGGCTGGGCACCGGCAACGCCTGGGTGACCGCGCCCGCTTGTGGCCTCCCAGGACCTCGCCAAGTCCCAGGACGCACCGTAGACCCTGCGGACGGCACCCCAGGGGTCAGTCGTCGAGACCTATGGTGCGTCCACGCACTCCGGGCGACTGGCAGCCCTGAGGATGACGACGGCGACGGGGATCGCTGCCACCGCGAAGACGGCCGACGCCCCGACGACTGCCCGGTGAAAGCCAGTCAGGAAGTCGCCTGAAGCGATCAGGCTGCCAAGGACGGCCACACCGACGACGCTGCCGGTCTGTCGGGCCGCGTTGATGACACTGCCGGAGACTCCGGTGTACCCCGCCGGTGCGGAGGCGACGGCGGCCGAGGTTGCGGCGGGCATGGTCAGTGCGGTGCCGAAACCGCCCAGAAAGGTCAGGGCCGCCACCAGCGGGTACGGCGTCGAGGCCGTGGCGAGCGCGAGCCCCGCGAACCCGGCCGCACCGGTGAGCAGGCCCGTCAGCATCGCGGGGAACGCCCCGATCCTGGCGGTCATCCCTGCCTCCCATCGGGGAGGCGACGACAGCACTGCACGCCTGCGGCGCCAGGGGCCAGGCCGGCGAGCCACGGCTCGTAGCCCAGGTAGCACTGGAGGAACAGAGCCAGCACGAATAGCTGGCCGAAGAATCCGGTATTGAGCGCGAATCCAACCGCGGCGGCCAGGGCGAAACGTGGTCGGGAGAAGACCGCCGTCGGCAGCATCGGCCTGCTAGCGGTCCGTTCAACCAGGACGAAGGCCGCCAACAGGCTCAGTCCGGCGAGGGTCGAGGCGACAACGTGCGGACTCCACCCGTGCTCGCCTGCGGCGATGATCCCGTAGGTGGTGGCTGCGAGCCCTGCGACGGAGAGGACCTGCCCGGGCAGGTCGCCGCCTTCGCGTCGTCGCAGCGACCGCGTCTCCGGCTCGGGCAGGCAGCGGGCGGTGAGCCATAGGGCGGCTGCGACGAGGGGAAGGTTCACCCAGAACACGAGCCTCCAGCCGGTGAAGGTCACGAGCAGTCCCCCGGCCACCGGGCCGACGGCCGCGGCAATACCACCGGCACCTCCCCACAGGCCGATGGCTCGGGCCCGGTCGGCGGGGCGATCATGGATGAGGGAGAGCATCGCCAGGGAGGCCGGGACGATCGCGGCGGCGCCGACGCCCTGCAACGCGCGGAAGGCGATGAGCGCGCCGCCGGCAGGGGCCAGGGCACAGGCCGCCGAGAGCAGGCCGAAGACCGCCAGGCCGAGCAGGTGGACGCCTCTTACGCCCATCCGGTCACAGGCCACACCTGCCGACAGCTGCAGGGCTGCGAAGGTGAGGGCGTAGGCGTCGACGACCCACTGCAGGGAGGCGACCGGGGCGCCCAGGTCCCTGCCGATCCGCGCCAGTGCCACGTTGACGACCGTCGTGTCGAGCATGACGATGAAGAATCCGAGCAGCGCCGCGATGAGGGCGCCACGTCGTCGGTATGCGTTCATGAGTGGTCTCCTTGCGCCTCCGGCCCCGTCTGCCGGTTGATGCCGGCCACCGGCAGGCTAGAGCCGCAATCGTTCGGCGCAGACCGAACCGGCGCGGGCGCATACTGGCCGCATGTCACGGCTTCCCGATCGTCTCTTCCCCGAGGCGGTTCCCGACGTCGCCGGCACGGCGGCGGCGCTGGCCGACCCGTCAAGGGCCGCTATGTGCGCGGCGCTCATGGACGGCAGGGCGTGGACGGTGGGCGAGCTCGGCTCATACGCCGGGGTCGCGCGGTCGACGGCCAGCGAGCATGTCGACGTGCTGGCGGCGGGCGGCCTCGTCACGAGGGTCCGGCAGGGGCGGCACTGCTACGTCGTGCTCTCAGGGCCCGAGGCGGCTCGGGTCATCGAGGCCATGGGGGTGATGGCGGCCTCGACGCTGCCCACGGCTCGTAGCCTCAACGCGTGGACGGCGAACAGGCGACTGCTCGCGGCCCGTACCTGCTACCGGCACCTGGCCGGGCGACTCGGTGTGGGGCTGGCCGAGCAGCTCCGGGAGTGCGGCTACCTGGATTCCTTGTGGCAGCTGACCGCCCCCGGGAAAGCCCTCCTGATCGGCTGGGGTCTGTCGGAGCCGCCTCATGCTCCCGGGGAGGCGTGCATGGACTCCACTGAACGACGGTTCCATCTCGGTGGCCGGTTGGGGACGGCAGTGACCGAAGTGCTCTTCCGCCGTGACTGGATTGCGCGCATCGAACGGACCAGGGCGGTCAAGGTCACCGAGGCCGGCCGCGAGGCACTGGCGCAGGCAGGTTTGGAGGGAGTACTGACACATCTTGATGAGACGACCCCCAACGACGCAGCAGGGTAGAAGTAGAGGCCTGACGCATCGGTGCTCTTCGACCGGAACCAGCAGGAGTCAGGAGAGACTCAGGTCGGGATTTTGTCCATACGGGACGACTTTGGAGCCTCCACAACCAGTCGACACCGCACCAAAACGCTCTGGCCAGCACAGATGCGAACGCCACTAAGACGAAGCACCGTCAAAGTCGTCCCTTGTGGACACTTTTTACCCTGCGGGCACCCCTCAGACCGTCCAGCCCGCTCTGCTCGTGGCCCGGCCCGTGCGAGAATCGAGGAGTGAGCTCCGAGATGAACCCCGGCCCATACTCCGACCAGTACCCAGACGAGTACTCACCCCAGAACAGCCCCTACTCCGCATCCCTCAGCGCCCCTCAGGGTCTTCAGCGTCGTCGGTACCCTCCGCCAACGGTGCCTCCGGCGCCAACGAGGACGTGGCCTCGCTCAGCTACGAGCGGGCCCGTGAGGAGCTGGTGGCCGTCGTACAGCGCCTCGAGGCCGGGCTCCGTCCCCTGGAGGACTCCCTGGCCCTGTGGGAGCGCGGCGAGGCCCCTGGCCCAGCGCTGCCAGACCTGGCTCGATGAGGCCCGCGCCCGCCTGGCCGCGGTCGCGCAGGAGGACCCTGAGGACTGATGGGACCTGGGGCTGACAGGGCATGACCCGCCCGGGTCAGCAGGTCCAGGCCGCGCGCGGGCCCGCCCGCGCGGCGAACTGACCGAGTTGACCGGGGCTCCGGCTGGCGGTGGTGCACCCATCGAGCGTCACTGGGAACCGGAGCAGGAGCCCGGAGGGAGCCATGGATGTCCCAATCTGCAGCAAAGGGGCGCTCAGGTCCTCTGTGACGCAGTAGCAGAACCGCGGAATCATGCGGTTTCTTCTTCGCAGCAAAAGCGACATCGCTGCCTTTACTGCAGATATGGACACTCTTGGGCGAGACGAGCCCTGTGGGCGACGCCGGATCGGTAGTCTGTGAGCATTCGCCCTCCGGCCGCGCGCATCGACCAGCGCGCCGGCCACTCCCGGGCAGTGCCGCGCCGCCGCGCTCCTCATCCGCCCGAGTCCCCTCACCGCCACCGGACCCCGGTCCCGCACGAAGGAGTCACCCATGACCGCACCCGGCCGCCCAGGATCCGCCCTCATCATCGGCGAGGCCCTGGTTGATGTCGTCATCCACCCCGGGCAGGAACCCGTGGACATCCCCGGCGGCTCGCCCGCCAACGTCGCCCTGGGGCTGGCACGCCTGGGTCGCGACACCGAGCTGCACTGCTGGATCGGCACCGATGATCGCGGTCAGGGCGGTGCGCTCCCCACCTGGAGGCCTCCGGGGTCCGTCTGGCTCAGGGTGCCGATGGCGCGGCGCGCACCTCCACGGCGCAGGCCACCATCGGTGAGGACCGCGCCGCCACCTACATCTTCGACCTGGACTGGAACCCGCCGCGCCCGGCCCTGACTGACGGGACAGGCACCACTGCTGGTGCACACCGGTCTCGATCGCCGCGATCCTGGCTCCCGGCGCCGCCACCGTGGAGCAGGTGCTGCGCGAGACCCGCGCCACCTCCACCATCGCCTACGACCCCAATGCCCGCCCCCCAGCTCATGGGTGAGCCCGGAGGACGCCCGCCGGGTCGTCGAGCGCCTGGTGGGTCTGTCCGACCTGGTCAAGTGCGTCCGATGAGGACATCACCTGGCTCTACGGCCAGGACGCGGACCTGGAGACGGTGCTGCGCTCCCTGGCTGGAGAAGGGCGCGGCCGTCGTGGTGGTCACGCGTGGCAAGAAGGGCGCCCTGGCCCTGTCCGCCTCGGGGGTGCGTCTGGAGGTGCCCGCCGACCCGAGCGTCGTGGTGGCGGACACGGTGGGCGCCGGCGACTCCTTCATGGGCGGCCTGGAGGACGCCCTGTGGAGTGAGGACCTCGTGGGCGCGGACCGGCGCGAGGCGCTGCACACGGTGGACGCCGCGACCCTGGAGCGGATCGTGCGCCACGCCGCGGCCATCGCCGACATCACGGTCTCGCGGGCAGGAGCCAACCCTCCCACGCGCGAGGAGCTGCCCTGAGCTGATGATCCTGCGCCGCCGCGATCAGCGCAGGATCGCGGCGGCCAGCAGGACCACGGGCACGAATCCGGCCGTCGTCAGCAGGACGGCGTCGCGGGCCAGGTCCTTGGCCGCCCCGTAGCGCGAGGCGTACATGAAGACGTTCTGCGCCGTGGGCAGGGCGGCGGTGACGACCGGGACAAGCAGCTGCGTTCCTCTGAGTCCCGCCGCCAGTCCGACGGCGACGGCCAGCCCCGGCATGATGGCGAGCTTCCAGCCCACGGCCAGCCACAGGGCGCTGCGCCGGACCGCACCACGATGAGACGTCGACGCCGCCGCCTGGGACTCCTGATCCTGCCGGGCTGACTGGACCAACCGGACCGGCAAGCCCCTGCGAGGATGGGGCGGGCTCCTCCGGCGCGGGCTTCCGCAGGGGCCGGGGCGCCCCGGCCAGGCTCATGCCCAGGGCCAGCATCATGAGCGGCACCGCGACGCGCCCGAGCATCTCCAGGCCCTGGGCCGGGTGGCCGCCGCCCCACTCCGTCAGGTTCACCCCACCCAGGTTCGCCGCGGTCCCGGCCACAACGCCCCACAGCAGCGGGTTGCGCAGCGGGAGGGTCAAGGTCGCCAGGCGAGACGGGTTGCCGCGGCGGGTGACGGCGTCGAGCACGGTGAAGGTGACAGGGGTGATCACGAGGAGCTGGAGCAGGAGGATCGGGGCGATGGTGGCCGCGTCCCCCAGGACGAGGACGGCCACCGGGATCCCCAGGTTCGCGGCGTTGACGTAGCCGGAGGCGAGCGCGCCGATGGTGGCCTCGGCGGTGGGGCGGTGCAGCACGAGGCGGTGGAGGCACCAGGCCGAGACGATGGCCGCGAGCTCGGCGGCCACGGCCACGGCGGTGGACCGGGAGAGAACCGACGTCAGGTCGGCGCGGCTCAGCGTGGTCACGAGCAGGGCCGGGGTGGCGGCGAAGAAGCAGACGCGGGTGAGGACCCCGTCGGCGTCGGCCGGCACGGCCCGGGTGCGCACCAGCAACCAGCCGACGGCGATGACCACGCCGAAGACGGCCAGTCCCGCCACCACATCGGCCATGAGCTCCCCTCTCATAGGCCCCAGCGCTACGAGTTCGTAGGTTAGCCCGCGCGTTCGTACCTCATACCCCTCGGACAGGCGGCATAAGGTACGAACGCGCGGGCAGGAGTGCCCGTTAGCCGACCGGCTCGAGGTCCACCCAGGTGCCGACGTGGTCGGAGATGATGAAGGAGGCCGTGCCCCAGTCCACGGCGCGCAGCAGCGGGCTCTCACCCGCCGCAGCCGCCTCATCGGTCAGGGGCAGGCCGTCGGGGCCGGTGGGCCACAGGTCGGTCAGCACGTGATCGATGCGCCGCTTGGGGCCGGATGCCGGGAAGGTGAGCCCTCCCCACGGTCCGCCCCAGCCCCAGAACATCGACCTGCTCGGCGGAGAGGTTGTAGTCACCCACGAGCAGGTGCGGCCCGGGCAGCCCGGCGAGCGCCCCCCAGGCGGCGGCGAGCTGACGCGCCGCCATGGACTCGCGGGTCGCCAGGTGGGTGGAGGCGACCGACAGCTGGCGGATCGGCCCGCCAGCGCCTTCGGGCACCTCGAGGGTGGCGGCCACCATGATGCGCTGGGAGGCGGTGGACACGTGGTAGGAGCGCGGGTCCCAGGCCCGCTCACCGCGCTTCTCCACGCTGGAGGCCCCGCGCCCCAGGCGCTTGACGTGCCAGCCGGAGACCGGGAAGCGGGAGAGGAGGGCGTTGCCGTAGCCGATCGGCCCGGACCCGACAGCGGCGCGCAGCGGCCCGAGGACGTCGTCGGTCGGCGAGCTCAGCGCGGTGCGCAGGGGCCGACGGCGCAGTCCCACCACCGGCCCGGCGTAGCTGGCGGAGAAGCGGCAGGTCGGCATGCCCAGCTCCTCGGCCAGGAAGGCCGCCTGGTGGAGGCGACCGGAGCGGGCCTGGCCCAGGTCCACCTCCTGGAGGGCGATGATGTCGGGGGCCAGCTCGGCGATCTGCTCGGCCGTGGCCCGCATGACGGCGCGGGCGGTGGCGGGGTCGGAGATGTCGGCGCCGGCCAGTGAGCCGGTGGAGGCGCTGCCGTCCCCGGCCCCGGCGCCGGGCAGACCGTGCTGAAGGTTGAGGCTCAGGACCCGGATCATGCTTGTTCCTCCTCGAAGGTCAGGCTCACGGAGTTCATACAGTAGCGCTGGCCGGTGGGGGGGTCTGGGGGGGCGTCGTCGAAGACGTGTCCCAGGTGGCTGGCGCAGGTGGCGCAGCGGACCTCGGTGCGCACCATGCCGTGTGAGGTGTCAGTGCTCAGGGTGACCGCCTCGGACTCGGAGGGATCGTAGAAGGAGGGCCAGCCGCAGTGGGAGTCGAACTTGGTGGTGGAGCGGAACAGCTCGGCGCCGCAGCCGCGGCAGCGGTAGACGCCCTCACGGTGCTCGTCGAGCAGGGCCCCGGTGAAGGGCCGCTCGGTGCCGGCCTCACGCAGCACGTGGTACTCCATGGGGCTCAGGGCGGCGCGCCACTGGGCGTCAGTGCGCGCGGCGGCCTCCAGGTCAATGGCCGGGTCGGAGGGCGCGGAGGCGGGCGCCATGGAGGGGCGCCGCTCATGTCGGTACTCATGGATCCATCGTCACCCGCCCGACGACGCCGGGGGACCCTGCGTTCACGCATCGAAAACTCACCCATCCGCTCGGGCGCCGGCCACGTAGCGGCTGCCCGGCTCACCTGGGTCCCAGTCCCCCGCGCCGGGCGCGGTGCAGCAGGGAGCGCCCCATGGCCCGCCCCAGGGTGACGGCCCGTCGGGCCCCCAGCCCGTGGGCCGCGCTCTCGCCCTCGGCCTCCGTGGTCACGGCGTCATCGGCCTCGCTTTGCCACGGTGGCCGTGGCGTCGATGGCGTCCCTATCCTTCTGCTCGGCGACGATCTCCTCGGCCGCTCGGGCCACCTCCTCGGGGCTGAGGTCCTGGGTGACCTCGACCTGCTCGACCTCCACTCGCGTACGCGGCAGGGCGTAGGGGGCCTCCCGCTGGAGCCAGGTGACCAGCTCCTCGCGCACGTAGGACTTGAGGGTACCGACATCGCCGGGGTTGTCCCCGGTCAGGACGATCTTCACGGAGACCTGGCCGCCGATGGCGTCGGAGACCTCGAGCGAGGCCTGGCGCCCGTCCCAGACGGTGGAGGCGGCCACGAGGCGAGCCAGCTCGGCGCGCAGCGAGGCGATGGGCACGCGCCAGTCCAGGTCGAGGGTGAAGGAGCCGGTGGCCTGGGAGCCTCCGCGTCCAGTTGGCGAAGGGGTTCTCGGTGAAGTGGGTCGAGGGCAGGATGAGGCGCCGGTCGTCCCAGGTGCGCATGACCACGTAGGTCAGGGTGATCTCCTCGATGGTTCCCTGCTCTCGCCGACGACGACGATGTCGTCCACGCGGATGGCGTCGGTGGTGGCCAGCTGAAGGCCCTGCGAAGACGTTGCCGAGCATGGAGCGGGCGGCCATACCGGCGATGACGGAGGCCAGACCGGCCGAGGCCAGCAGCGACCCCATGGCGAACTGGACGCTGGGGAAGGTCATGATGGCGCTGACGAGCCCGGCGATGACGATGATCACCTGGGTAACGCGCCGGATGATCTGGCTCTGGGTGGTCACCCGGTTGGCGTGCCCCTGGTTCCCGCCGGCCTGCGCCCCTTTGACGACGGTGGACTCGATGGCCTTGGCGAAGGCGACGACGAGCCAGGTCACCGAGAAGATGAGGGCGATGGTGACCCCGCGCTCGATGACGACCATCGTCGTGGAGTCACTCTTGGCGTGCCGCAGTCCGGTCAGGGCGATCTGGGAGCCCAGGAAGGCACCGGTCATGGCGCCGACGGCGACGATCGGCCGGCGCCCGAAGTCCACGATCTCGCGGTACAGGAGGCGGCGCCTGCCCATGAATCGGAGAATCGCCACCGCTACGAAGGCGACGACGAGGCCGATGATGACTCCCACACCGGCCTGCCAGGCGATGGTGACCAGGTCGTTCGTCGTCTTGGTCACCACTTTGACGGTCTCGTCCACATTGACCTGTGGTACGCCCGTGGGAGCGGTGGTGGGCGTGGGGTGCGGGGTGGCCGAAGGATCTCGCACTGGGATCTGCACTGGGGGTCGCGGGAGCGGTGGTGGCAGCGACGAGCATGGGGCCACCTTAAGCAGCCAGGCTGTGCCCGGACTGTGACGAATGGCCGGAGGCGGGGCCGACTCCGGCAGGTCCCTGCACCTACTACCGCCTCACCTCCCAGGGCACCACCCACCTGACCCACCAAGGTCTCCGAGTGGGAGGACACCAAGACCCTCATCGACCGCTTCGCGAAAGGAGCCCACTGATGGACACCATCGAGACCTTCCTCGACAACATGTTCGCCCCCTCACTCGGCCACGCCTACCAGCGCAGGCGCCGGTAGGCACTCCAGCCCCCAGCCTCGGTCCGGAGCTCAGACAGTCATGAGCGAAGGCCCGGAACCTGGTGGGTTCCGGGCCCTTCGCAGTGGCTCCGACCGCCCCTGATCCGGGGGCTGGCCTGGGCGGAGGAGCTCACTCCTCGGCGAGGGTGGACAGGTCGCCCTCGTCCTGCCCCAGCGCCCGGGCCCGCAGCACCCGGCGCAGGATCTTGCCCGAGCGGGTCTTGGGCAGAGACTCGAGGAAGACGAAGGACTCCGGCTTGGCGATCGGCGACAGGGTCGCCGCCACGTGCTGGCGCAGCTCGGCCTCGAGCTCACGCGACGGCTCGACCCCGGTGGCCAGGACGACGGCGACGTGGACGGAGTGGCCCTTGACCTCGTGGGGCAGGCCGACGGCGGCGGCTCGGTCACCGCGGAGTGGGAGACGAGCGCCGACTCGACCTCGGCCGTGCCCAGGCGGTGGCCGGAGACCTTGATGATGTCGTCGGTGCGCCCGATGATCCAGAACCAGCCGTCAGCGTCGCGCTTGGCCGAGTCCCCGGTGAGATACAGGCCCGGGTACTTGCTCCAGTAGGTGTCCACGTAGCGCTGCGGGTCACGGAAGAGAGTGCGCATCATCGCGGGCCAGGGACGCTTGAGGACGAGGTTCCCCTCGACGCCGTCGGGGACCTCCCGGCCCTCCTCATCGACGACGGCCGCCTCCTGGCCGAACACCGGCCGGCCCGCCGCGCCGGGCTTCTGGGGCATGGAGGGCACCGTCGTGATCTGAAACATGCCGGTCTCGGTCTGCCACCAGGTGTCGATGATCGGGCAGCGGTCGGCACCCACGACGTGGTGGAACCAGTGCCATGCCTCGGGGTTGAGGGGCTCGCCGACGCTGCCCAGCAGCCGCAGGCTGGACAGGTCGTGGCGCCGCACCCAGGCCTCGCCGAAGCGCATGAGTGTGCGGATGGCCGTGGGGGCGGTGTAGAAGGCGTTGATGCCGTAGCGCTCGATGAGGTTCCACCAGCGGTCCGGGTAGGGGTAGGTCGGGTTTCCCTCGTACATGAAGACGGTGGCGCCGTTGAGCAGCGGACCGTAGACGAGGTAGCTGTGGCCGGTGATCCAGCCCGGGTCCGAGGTGCACCACCAGCGGTCGGCGTCGTGGACGTCGAAGCAGTCGTGGAGGGTGGCATAGGTGCCCACCTGGTAGCCGCCGTGGGAGTGCAGGATCGCCTTGGGCTTGCCGGTGGACCCGGAGGTGTAGAGGATGAACAGGGGATCCTCGGCGTCGACCTGCACGGTCTCGCAGCGGCCCTGGGCGATCGGGAGCTTGCACAGCTCGTGGTACCAGTGGTCGCGGATGGGGTCCATGACCGCCTCGGTGCCGGTGTTGCTCACGACGATGACGTTCTGGACGGTGGGCGAGAAGCGCACCGCGTCGTCGACGATCTTCTTCATGGGGAAGACCTTGCCGTTGATCCACGAGCCGTCGGCGGTGATGACGACCTTGGACTCCGAGTCATCGATGCGTGCGCTCAGGGCGTCGGAGGAGTAGCCGGCGAAGACCACCGAGTGGATGGCCCCGAGCTTGGCGCAGGCGAGCATGGCGAAGAAGACCTCGGGGATGCGGGGCAGGTAGATCGTCACGACGTCGCCCTTGTGCACGCCCATGGCCCTGAGGACGTTGGCCATCCTCTCGACCTCCCGGCCCAGGTCGAAGTAGGAGAAGGTACGCACCTGCTCGATATCCTCACCCACCCAGATGAGGGCGAGCTTGTTGCGGTGGGAGTTGGTCAGGTGCCGGTCGACGGCGTTGGAGACGATATTCGTCCGAGCACCGACGAACCAGCGGTAGAAGGGCGCCCCGGAGTCGTCGAGCACCGTGTCCCAGCGCCTGGACCACTCCAGCTCGCCGGCGCGCTCGGCCCAGTAACCCTCCAGGTCCGCGGCGGCCCTCCTCCAGCGCGCGCCAGTCGCCGACCCAGGCGTTCGCGACGACCTCGGGGTCGGGATGGATGGTCTGCTCCGGCTCCGCCATCGGCTCACCCGGGGGCTGGAGCACGTTTCCCTGAGATCATGGCCTCCTCCTTGCGTAGTACGGTTATGGCGCCGTGACGCGGCGCGGGTCGTGGTGGCGTGCGGGCTGCGTGAGGTACGGAGCTCTCGGCGCTCACGAACGTGGCGGCGCACACATGTGGGCTACCATCATCCATCATGAGGGCCTGCTTGGTGACCGAAACGGCGAAGGGATCCGCAGACGACCCGCAGGAGGGACCTGGCGCGCCCCGGTGTGCGCCCGCCCAGCATGAGCGAAGGCCCGGAACCTTGTGGGTTCCGGGCCTTTCGCAGTGGCTCCGACCGGCGTCGATCCGGTGACCTTTCGATTTTTCAGTCGAACGCTCTACCAACTGAGCTACAGAGCCTTGGGATGGAAGCGGTCCGACCATTTCTGATCGGACCGACCTTTCCGCGACCTCGACGGGACTTGAACCCGCGACCTCCGCCGTGACAGGGCGGCGCGCTAACCAACTGCGCCACGAGGCCAGTGTGAATTCACTGTGTTGTTCACTTGTGCGAATCCGTACCCCCAACGGGATTCGAACCCGTGCTACCGCCGTGAAAGGGCGGGGTCCTAGGCCGCTAGACGATGGGGGCCAGGGGCCTTCGACGTCGTCGCGCCTCGAACCGGGATGAACACTAAGGGGACAGTCTTCCACAGCGCAAATCCCAGGAGCGTGACCCTCCTCACCGCTCGGTTTTCGGCGGGATTCCGGCCCGTGAGGACTGTCGAGCCGGAGCCTGGCGGTCTGGCAGGCTGAGCCCGTGAGCCACGAGCACGAGCAGGAGCCGACCCCAGCCCCATCAGCCCCGGGAACAGCCCTCGGGGCGGATGACGGATCAGGAGTTCGAGGACGTCGTCGGCGACGCCCTCGACAGGATCCCCGCGGACCTGGCCGAGGCGATCGACAACGTCGTCGTCCTCGTCCAGGACGAGCCCGATCCGGAGATGCTCACCGAGGACGACTATGACGACTCGGGCCTGCCCACGCTCCTGGGGCTGTACGACGGCGTCCCCTCACCGAGCGCGACGAGGGCTGGTCCATGGTGCTGCCCGACCGCATCCTCATCTTCCGCGGGCCGCTGGAGCGCTGGTGCACCAGCCGCGAGGAGCTGGAGGAGGAGATCACCGTGACCGTCATCCATGAGGTGGCCCACCACTTCGGCATCCCCGACGAGCGCCTCCACGAGCTGGGCTGGGAGTAGCGCCGGCAGCGCCGCGGAACCGGCCGGACGAGGACCTGGGAAACGGCCTGCACGAGCCCATGCCTCGCGTCGGCCCCCGGGACCTGTCTTAGTGTGGCCGGCATGAATGACCGTCATCGGCCTGAGACTCCGGACGCCGGGAAGACCCCCAGCACCAGCGCCCCCAGCCAGTCCCCGCAGCACCACGTGAGTCGACGGCCGGTGCTCCTGGCAGCCCTTCCTGGGCGCGGGCTCCCCTGGCGGGATGCTCCCTGATCCCCGGATCCTCGTCGGCCGGCGGCTCCTCCTCCAGCGCGAAGCCCAAGGCCCCGGCGCCCGCATCGCCCAGCGCCGCCCCCTCGCCCACCGCGAGCGCGACGGCGTCGGCCACCGCGACGGCCACCGACGGGGCGCTGGCGGGCTGGAGCCTGGAGGAGAAGGTCGGCCAGCTCATGATGGTCGGGGTGGACGCCACCGCTCCCAAGGACTCCTCCACCGAGGCCGTCGACACCCACCATGTCGGCAACATCTTCATCGCCGGCCGCACCACGGCGGGCGGCCAGGCGACCCAGAAGGTCATCGCCTCGTTCACCGGCAAGGTCGGCCCGGGTACGACCCGCAGCACCCCGATGCTCGTGGCCACCGATCAGGAGGGCGGCGAGGTCCAGGTCCCTGTCCGGGTCGGGCTTCTCCGAGATCCCCTCGGCGATGGACCAGTCGACCCAGTCGCGCGATCAGCTGGTGGCCGCGGCGCGCACCTGGGGCAAGGAGCTGGCCGACGTCGGGGTCAACATGAACCTGGCCCCGGTGGTCGACCTGGTCGACATCCCCGGCCGACCACCAACGAGCCCATCGGCAAGTGGGGGCGCAGTACGGGCACGACGCCGCCACCGTTTCCTCCCAGGCCGGCGCCTTCGCCGAGGGGATGCAGGCCTCGAAGGTCATCCCCACGTACAAGCACTTCCCGGGCCTGGGGCGGGTGACGGCCAACACGGACACCTCCGCGGGCGTCGTCGACAGCACCACGAACCGCAGCACCGACGCCGCGGTCGGCGTCTTCGCCAACGCCATCGCCGCCGGCGCGCAGGTCATCATGGTCTCCTCGGCCACCCTACACACTCATTGACGCCTCGGCGCCGGCGGTGTTCTCCTCGAAGATCGTCACCGAGATGCTGCGCACGGAGATGGGCTTCTCCGGAGTGGTCATCACTGACGACGTCTCCGCCGCAGCCCAGGTCCAGGGCGTGGCCGCCGGTGATCGGGCCGTGCAGGCGATCCGGGCCGGCTGCGACATCGTGCTGGCCTCGGCGGACCCGACGGTGGCCGCGGACATGGTCAAGGCCATCATCGCCGCCGCCCAGTCCGACCCGGCCTTCGCGGCGCGGGTCGATGAGTCGGCCACTCGAGTGCTGGCCCTCAAGGGCGGCCTTCAGTCCTGAAGCGCGCCGGCAGCGCATCGGGCCCTCCTGAGCAGCCTGCTCAGGAGGGCCGTCCACGTTTCTCGGGGAGCCGGCTCAGGCCTCAGCGGGACTTGGTGGTGCCCTGAGGCGACCCGCTGGACTCCATGCGCTTGGCCAGACAGTGGTCCCTGTCATAGCCCTGGGTGTCGCACCAGACGTTGGCCTCGTCAGCGGTGGCGTAGAGCTCGCCGGAGAGGGTCACCCACCAGCCGCCTTCGTCGAACACCGGCCACTCACTGGTGCTGACGATGACGGCCTTCGGGTTGGCCTGTCGCGTCCTGAGGAACTCCGCCAGGATCGAGCGGTTGGTCCAGGTCTGCCCGTCGGCCAGCACGCCCACCTGCTTGGTGGACAGCTGCGGGGTCCACTTGCCCCGCATGCTGTTCATGACGACGGGGTAGTCGTGCTTGACCTGCCACTGGATGGCGTCTCCGGCGGCCTGCTCGTCCTGCGCCTCCTGGTTGGCGTTGGAGCTCGCCGAGGAGGCGATTGTCATCGGGGAGTTCGTCGAGCTCTTCGAGGTGGCGCTGGACGGGGAGCCGCGGTCGAAGGAGGGCCTGACCGACAGGCGCTTGAGGTCGAGGTCCTTGGCGGTGCGGAAGTAGTGCTGCTCGCCGAAGCGCAGCGCCACCGTCCGTCCGCCGTTGGGGATGATGAGCGGGTCGCTGGAGAGGTCGAAGGTTCCCGAGGCCACGAGGTGGTCGGCGTCGGTGCCGCCGGTGGGGCTGGTGGAGCTGTAGACGAGGACCTGGTTGGACGATCCGGCCAGGAAGTCACCCTCGGTGCAGGCGGTCGCCACGTTGCCCCGGACCTTCAGCTCACCCTGGCCGTCCTCCACCGAGGTGATCGTGAAGGTCGGCATGCTGGAGCAGGCCTTGACCGCACCCGAGGGCAGGGCCGCCGCGGTCGACGTGGCCGCGGCGTCTGCCTGGCCGTTGTTCTGCTGGCCGCCCTCGTCCCCGTTGGTGTCGGCCCTGTCCCGGGAGGAGTCCCCACCCTTGTCCTTGCTGGCGAAGTAGTTGCCGGCCCACACGCCGCCTCCGCCGGCGATGACGAGCAGGAGGACCACGATGATCGCGACCAGGCGCCCGGTGCTGGAACTCGACGACCGCTTCTGCTGCTGGGGCGGTGGCATCTGGGCCACCATCCGGGGGCCGAACATGTCCAGCTCCACGGCTGGCTGAGCGGCGGAGAAGCCCGACGGCGCCCCTGCTGGGGGTCTCGGCCCAGGCGGCGATGTCCTCGGCCGACGGGGGCGGGGGCACGGGAGGGCCACCGACTCGGCCGAGCCCGCTGTCCAGCCGGTGGCCGCAGCCGCGGACTGGGCTGAGGCCGTGACGTCAGTCGTGTCGGCCGAGTCGACCTCGTGCCACTGCGATGCGGGGCTGAGGGCGGTCGTGTCATCGTTGACGGGTTCGACGGGCTCGACGTCCTCAGCCTCAGTGGACTCATCAGCCTTCGGCTCCTCGTCGGCCCGGGACGGCAACGTCATCGGCGCCCGCGGCCCTCGTCATCCGGCTCCCTCGGAGCCCGGCTCCTGAGCCCCGTCGGCAGCGTCCTGAGTGGTCTGCGCCTCCGCATCGGTCCCAGCGGCCGCCTCAGCCGCAGACTCCGCGCCCTCTGCACTCTCATCCGCATCGGCGGACTCGGTGACGACGGCGCCCTCGGTACCCCTCAGCGGGCTCGGCGGGTTCCTCTGTTGTCTCCTGCTCGTCACTAGTCTCGCCAGAGTCATCATCAACGTCCGCGGCCTCGTCGAGCTCGGCCGGCTCCACGCTCGGCTCTGCTATCGGCTCCGAGGCCGGATCGGTGCCCGGCTCGTCCCCTGCCTCGTCATCCGGCTCCTCGGAGCCCGGCTCCTGAGCCCTCGTCGGCAGCGTCCTGAGTGGTCTGCGCCTCCGCATCGGTCCCAGCGGCCGCCTCAGCCGCAGACTCCGCGGCCTGCACACCCTCATCCGCTTCAGCGACCTCAGCCTCGCCGTCATCGGCGATCTCAGTGGTCTCCACGTTCTCCGAGGACTCCGAGGACTCCGTGTCACTCTCCTCGACCGGCTCGGACTCCTCAGCCGTTTCAGCCTCGTCCTCGTTCACGGGCGTGGCACTGCCTCCTGCCGGCTCGGCCGACTTGGTCTGCGCCGCGACGTCCTGAGCAACAGCGGGCTCCGCGGCGGGATCACCGTCCGCGGCACCAGCGGTACCCGCAGCGC